>JAABUH010000236.1_pt1 | contig 84462 bp, 108 predicted proteins | sample 5559121 | NCBI WGS metagenome assembly JAABUH01 (sample SAMN10711871, study PRJNA513364) | rock metagenome | isolation source: Antarctica rocks | place: Antarctica: Victoria Land, Battleship Promontory nord | collected 2015-12-28
GAATACAACCATCGCATTCCTCTTCGTCGAATTGGTCGAGAAATCGTATATAACTCAGACATGCCATGAAGGCATCATGTCGCTATCTTTTCATAAACCATACAGCGCTTATGATCCCCTAACATCGCTCAGTCGTCGGAAGCGATGTCAAAAGCTTTATCATTTGAAGCATCAGCCCATTCGACCATTACTGCCGGAAGACATATCCACCCACCGAGCTTATAGCCAAACGGCGAGCGCGAGTTCCGGCTCGACTCTGCCTGTCACCTCTACCACTGAACCGACACCCTACTCATGGGTCAACCCGTCTCACGCAGGATCATCAAGGGGTACATTCTCACTCCCCATACTGCATGCCTTCTAATGCGGATCAGGTCCTCTGGCCGGACGCTCACTAGCGATCAAGGATAACATATCCTACACCGAAGCACCGACGTCATGCTCATCCCTTATACTAAAAGGCAGGCCGATCTTGGCGAGCACACTGCCAGCTAATGGCAGGAAGATTACTACCCGCCTCACACCGCAACATGTGTAAGTCGGCTGGTGTCGGCGGGAGCCTACATATGTGGTCAGACGAAGATGGATGAGTTCGGCATGGGGTTAGTCTAATAATATGAATGGCGATTGCATACTGAACTAAGGCAAGGTCTCAGACGACGCATCTTCCTCCGCACTACACGCCGGTACATAATCCCTCTTCGCCTAATTCGAGTGAACCACCTCGGACAGCTGGAGGGAGTTCAGGCGGGTCAGCCGCTGCTGTAGCTGAGGAAAATTGCTGGGCGTCGGTCTTTCCCGCGTTCAGATCAGAATTGATAGAAGACACGCGAGTGAGCTGACAATGTCTGTCTGCAGAGCTTTAGGCACCGATACTGGCGGATCCGTGCGACTGCCAGCGAGCTACTGTGATATAATCGGATTGAAGCCCAGTTACGGGATGATTAGCCGGTGAGCTCTCACCACGAAGATTCCCCGTTACCAGGCTATGGGTTTCAAGTGAGGTAGAAGCTGACGTGATAGACATGGGGTGGTCTCCTACGCTGACTCACTTGATTGCGTCGGCGTTCTAGGAAAGACAGTCGATGCCGTTCAGCAGGTCTTCGGTAAGTCAGCATTTTTGTCTGTATGCACCAAGGTTACACAACTACAGGTGTTCTGTCCCATCCCGATGGCAGTGACATGTCATGCGCGACGCGCTTCACCCGTGCTCGATCCGCCTTCATTCTGCGTAACCACCTTGCCCACTTCCCAACCTTTCGTTCTCAGCCCTTGACTGGCCTTCGAATAGGTCTTCCCGTCCAAACTCATCTATCTTCACCAAACCTCCAAACACCGGGTGACCTTTTGGAACATCTCCAATCCCTTGGAGCAACGCTGCATCCGGTCGACATACCTGCGATCCGTATGGCTTTACCCGCATATTATGTTCTCGCAAGTGCGGAAGCTTCGAGCAATCTAGCCAGGTACGGCGGAGGATGGTTTGGATCGCCGAAGGAGCGGGAGGAACGAGATGGGGAGACTGGAGAGGAGAGACGGCGGAGGATCCGAACTGAAGGCTTCGGACAGGAGGTAAAGAAGCGTGTCCTAGCGGGGACATATGCCCTGTCGGCCGAGTGAATCGAACCGATCTCCGTGTAAAATCAAGCTAATATGAGCCTAGCGAATTCAACAATACCTACTTGAAAGCGCTGCACCTCCGCCGGTTACTCCGTCACCAGCTCTCCTCGCTGTTCCGCATTCCTCATCCGCTCAAACCGGACGCGATTCCTCCCCTAGACGGTGTCGACATCCTCCTCCATCCCACAGCCATCCGTACAGCTCCGCTTCTGGAAGATGCCGATCAAAGCGGGGAGCATGAGTATCTGCAAGACCTACTGACTGTCCCAGCTTCGCTTGCAGGTCTACCAGCTATGTCAGTCCCAGCTGATCGAGGTGAAGACGGCTGGCCAGTCGGGATGAGCTTGGTAGGTCAATGGGGAATGGAAGACATCCTCTTCTGGGTTGGAAAGGGTGTAGAAAGCTGGAAGGCGTAGTGGCGGATGCATGATAATCATTGTCGTAACCGTCTTCTGAAGTGTTCCCCCATTTTCTCCCTGATGAAGTCTAATATCCGCCGAGCGGCTAGTTTAGATTGTTCCATAGCGTCTTCAAACTGGATCATTAGCTTAGTACAACGAAGCTGAGCTCACCTCATGCCGTGTGAAGTCTCCCTCACTTTCCGCCCAAACCAGCTCTGCCTCACCTCCTTGCCCTTCCTCTGGTTCCACATCCACCTCCATGGCCCCATCCTCTCTCGCACCCGTCGTACTGATCCCAACCCCAAAAGCCCAAGCAAAGACATACCGACTCCTCGCTCGTCCCTCCTCCTCTGCAGTCGGATCAAGTATCAACATCCGGTCTTCAGCACATCCATTCCCATTCATCATCCCACTCCCATGACGAGGTGGTATGAGAGCCAGAGCTACTGCTATCGGCGTAGCTCGGAGCGAGATCGACCCAGCATCCAGTACAGCCAAAGTCGAAGCGTTCAACGCCGTAGCTCTCGCAGAGAAATACAACCCCGTTAGCGGTGCATCACCAACCTCCTCCTCAGGCAGATCAGGTCGATCGTCGTTCTCGAGAGCAGGCCATGTCTTCTGTATCGATGAGGATGGTGAAGTCTGGTAGATCGAAGTGGACGAAGATGAACTTGGAGAAGGGGAGAGTGATTGGACGATAAGCTGGACCAAGGAACGAGGATGTGGGCCAAGTCCGAGTAAAGGTGGAAAGACAGCTGAGAGGGTGTTGATCAGTGCTCTGGAAGGTGTGGCTATTCTTCAATCAGCTTGCACAATAAGCATGGAGAGGAGGGGAGAATGTACCGCCAACGCCTTCGAGGGGACGATGGACTATCTCAAGTGTCGCTCGGTCGGGATGTTCTTCTCGGAGACGGACTTCGAGTGGACCGGAGAAGGATGCTAAAGCGGATTCCGAGCCTAGGTCAACGTGTCTTCAGTCAGTCTTGGATTGCAGTGATGGTTGAATTGGCTCACCGAAGGAGAAACGAGCGGAACCATCAGCTCGATCTAGCTCGCCGAAGGTTGCGGATAACGGTCGTAATTCTGTCAGAGCTCGTCTATGAGGCCGTGATGACGAGGCCATATTTGACGCGGTAATCTTTCTCTAAGCTTCAAGGTAGTAGGTGTTTCAGAAATGACCGAAACCTCGGGGAATGGACACGTCATCTACAATGGGGTGATAGCGATCGTTCCTGAGTGAGGAGAAGCAATCGAGGCAAGAGCTCAGATCCCAATCAAGTTGCGTAAGAAGTGTCGAACCGGGGCAACGAAGCACTACTCGGAAGGACACAGAAGAGGTCGAGGAAAACTTACCCCGTCATTGCAACGTCACTGAGCGAGATGTCAAAGGAGAGCCAGACTGAACATTCCTTCAGCACCCCTGTACCTTAACACGTGGTGCTTGAACGGAAGGTGACGTTTGAGGATAAGAATAGATTTGGACTTCAAAACGGTGCTTCAGGACACTCGCATTGCATTCTTACCTTTCCATTCACTTGTCTTTCGCTCCTCACTGTTTCCGCCCCTCCTCACGAGCAGTGACCTGTCGTCATGTCGTCCAACCCCGGTGCTGCCTCAGCCCTCCCTGAGGAGATGGGTAAACCGCTCGAGAGCTCGCTCGCGCATCTCGTGGAGCATTCCTCGAATCAAGGAGGGCATAAGGATACGTTGGCTCGTGGGTCGACTTTACGGCGGTCATAGTTCGGTCTGATCAAGCTCTTCAGCGAGCGAGCAAAGGGCGGACGCTATTCATTCTCATGGGAATGGGTCGAAGCATTGGATATCCAAGTTCTTCCCCAGCGAGGAGACGCTGGATAAGGTATGTTGTCCAAGCGAGATGTACACCTTGTCATCTGAAATCGCCTTCAGCTATTCAGTACCGAGCATATGGGTGAGTGAGCCGTTCAGACTGTTGATCCTTGCTGAGTTGTGAGCGCAGGCAACTTTGTGATTGATCGTCAGACCGGGAGGAAGAACTTCGAGTCCATGCCAATCTGTGTGTATGATCCATACGAGCATCTTCACCAAGCTGAAGATGAGATGACAGATGTCCGGATCGGGATGCACCTACTCTTCGTCGACGGAGTGCGTACTGTGATGGTTTCATGATCATTCGATGGGCTCATCTCAAGCTAGAATTCTTACATGGCTTCGCACTCGGTTGAGGACCTGCTCGACAAGCAGTCTGTCAAGCGTGAGTGAAGCAAGACAGGAGCCAACACCTGCGGCTGAACAGTACAGAGGGGAAGCTTTACGATGAGACCGGGGAAAGTGTCCGGCCACATATCGAGTCTTTCATCAAGACGTATGAATTACCCATGGACGAACTTCTCGTAAAGGATCTCAACCAATACCCTGTAAGCTGAATCCACAGATCCAAAACGGGACAACTGACACTGAATACAAATCAGACATTCAACTCGTTCTTCTCCCGCCGTCTCACCGCTACTGCTCGTCCCATCACCTCCCCCAACGATCCAAGCATCATCACCTCCCCTGCCGACTGCCGAATGACAGTATTCCACACCGTCGACCAGGCAAAGCAATTCTGGTTCGTCAACCGGCCTGAGCCATGCTGACGGCAGGATCAAAGGGAGGAAGTTTAGCATTCCCAGCCTCTTAGTTGGCGCGGATACCCACGACGACACGTTCAAATCCATCCAGGAAGACCCGGCTTGCGCGCTTGCCATTGCTCGATTGGCGCCGCAGGACTACCATCGGTTCCACTCGCCGGTGGATGGAGAGGTCATCTCGATCAAGGATATCAAAGGTGAGTGGAAAGAACAACAGAGCTGACATTCTCCAGGCGAGCTGTATAGTCAGCAGATCTCTCTCGTACAAGTTCTCTAGCTCATGTGACAAGCTGTCAACCCACAAGCTATCAACGAGAGTAAGCGTTACGATCCGAGACACAATGCTCATGTCCAGATCTCAACGTCTTCACCTCGAACAAGCGGTCGGTCATGCTCATCCATGCCAACCTTGGTCGGAACAAGCAGCCAATCCCCATAGCCTTTGTCGCGGTTGGAGGTGAGTTCGGGTTCCGCTGGCGACTAGTACGATCGTCTCATGGTGGTTTAGCAATGCTGGTCGGCTCGATCGGGTGGTCCAAGAAGCACGGAGATAAAGTCGTGAAAGGAGAGGAGCTCGGATGGTTCCAAGTGAGTCCAGGTAAACCGACTGACAACGATCAAGCTGACGGTGGTCAGTACGGCGGGTCCACGACGATCTGTGTCTTCCCTTCAGCCGCGGGCATGGCATTTGATCAGGACATTGCAACGAACTCGGAGCACAGCATGGAGACGCTCGTGAGGGTTGGCATGGAGATTGCTAAAGTCCAATGAGGGGCTGGGAGTGTTTGCATGTGGAATGATTATGACAACATGATGAATGCCTCGCCCTGGTACCATCAGCCACATGATGGGACAACAAATACGCCGAGACTCACGATACATGATTGTTTCACGCTTATCCTTTCCCCTTGCCTTTTCCGGCTCCTCTACAAGTTTATCAGCCTAGCTTTCACATCGTATGGCGAACTCACGGCTCGACTTCCCCCGAACCCCTCATGATCGTCAACTTCCCAGCCGAAGCAGCCTGTACCATCTGCCTCTCAATACAATTATTGATCTTGCTCGAAAATTGCTACTCCAAAGACTTATCAGAACCGATCTCCACCGACTCCACGATTCACCACGGAGGGTTGGGCTGGTGGATGTAGAAAAGCGAGAATCGGGCTAACCTTCTTCTGAGCTCTCTCTTCGACTTTTTGTCGGTTCTTAGGCGCGATATCCCTCTTCCCCTTCTTTGTGAGACCGCCCTTCTTCCGGCCACCGGATTGGGGTTTAGTTTTCGGTAATTTGCTCCCCCCTTGGGCCATGATGGAGTATAGAATGGGGAAGAAACGAGAGGAAGTATTGTGCGAAGACGATGACCGGCAAACCAGGAGAGAAGGATCGTTCACAAAATATTTTGCTTCCGGATTGAGGGTTCCCATGAAATTGATGATTTGGCGACTGATTTTTTTGGGATGGATAGTTTCGGCATGTTGATTCATTTAGGGGCAGAGAGGTGAGACTTTCCGCAGGGTTCTCGTTGGTTTCACCATCTAACTCTCCTCACAACTTCTCCCCAAAGAAATCATCAAAACCGAAGACCCATCTCCTTCAGCTCGCTGTAAGCCGTCGATGTATCGCCATTCCCACGACTAGTCCGACTTTTTCCGCTCGTTGTGGGTTCCACCGGTAAGGCTCCGTCTCCCGGAGCAAAGTGTGGGCTGAAGGTATATCTTCAGCCTTCAATTCCTTAGCTATATCTTGTCCCAGCTCCCGAAACGGCCGGATTCGGCTGCCTTCACGGTATGGACGAGCGCTCCCATGATGACGTCGCCGCACAAACCCCTAAACCAACGCCTCGGCAGCTGTCAAAGCCCGAATCATCTAAACAAGAATATGTCCTGCCTATCTTCCCACCTCCCCCATACTTCGATCCTTTCGAACGCTTCGGAGGTCGACGATCGTCGCTACATGTCGCTCCTCGAAATCGGCATGCATTCGCCTCGACAGAGTCTACTCCGCTCGAGACGCCTCAATAGATGTTGCGTGAAGCCGAGGGAGGACCAACTCGAACAACGGAACCAGCCGCAAAGCCTCTCGAAATCACGTACGGCTCGCCTGCTTCACGACGGGTTGCCTGCTTTCAACCTACGACTCTGCGAAGACAGCCAGCTGTGGATCAGTACAGAAGGAGATCTCATCCAGACGCAATTGGCGATGACGACAACCTCCCCTTCTCCTTCCAAAGCGGTCATCCTCCTCATCTTCGATCCAAGCTCCCATGACGACAAACTAACATGCGAAGTCTTCATAAGTATCATCGGTCTCCTCGAGAACTACAGCGTCTTCTACATCCCCGCTTGTCTACCAGACGTCGACACTCTTCTTTACGAGATGATGGACGGTAGCAATCGGTGAAGCGGATTGATCATGACCACCGACAGGGCTGCTGAATGCTGGGTGTGGGCGGCGGATCAGCTAGGCAAGCAGATCAGCCTGGAAGCCAAGAACGCCTCGAACCACAGTACGCGTGATCACTGCAATCAAAAAGAGTCTTGGAGCTGATCTTCACCGCAGATATCCCTAGATGGTTCGGGCGCCCCGCCTTCTGTATCACCCCTGGAGCTCACTATGTCATGATCAACGCACACCTCGGGCCCTCATTGGGCGGACGCCACGAGCTCAGTCCGGCTGAAAAGAATACTTCCGCTTATACGAGGCTTGAGATGTACGTTACTGGGATGAAGCAGGCGACAGCGGAACGTGGGGGGAAAACCCCATGTCCGGTCAGGCGTTACCTCCACGTCACTAGCGGCGACCTCGACATCGAGTACTTCGAGAACTTTTCAGCCGAGCCGGATTTGTCCGAGATCCTGGACGCAGCCTAAGGAGCTGCAATGCTCCGTCCATCTGGCACCTCGACCGGGAATGTAGACGTACCGACCTGTGCAATCTTCTCAGCGCGAACACCATCGACCCAGCCCTGGCAGGGACTGCCAATCGATCGACCAGCTTTGGTAATTTTTTCTCGCATATCCGGATACTAGGAGAATAGAGCGAAAGCTACGCACAGCGCCGAGCAGCGGTCCAAGCAAGCAATCTGTGGCCCTCGGTCTTCGCAGACAATCTCTTCGTTCCTAGCATACTTACTCTCACGGCGACACCGATCAGAATAGCGACGATAGCGATGGGGAAGGAGGTCAAAGATGGTTTTACAAAAGGGCTTTTGGCGCATGTCTACGTTCCTGATCGCACGGCTGAAGGTGTTGTTGGAGCTCTGAGGAAAGTGTTCGAAGCTCCGTGAGGAGGAATCCGTAGGGTACCCATCAAATTGCTCTTCGCTTCCGTTTTGTCATTGTCCCTTTGCGATGTCCTTTAAATGGTTGTTGCCACTTTATATCGAACGTTGTGTCCATATCATCCTTGTCGTTGTAAATCTACCTTTGTCACAACGTCAGTATCATGCATGCAAATATACTGTCGCCGCTTTTGAGAAGATCGAGTAGGCAATGTTCGATGGTAAGTCAGCCGTTCTCATTCGCTGATTCCGGATGGTGACCCCCATTCTCCTTGGCTCGGAAGAAAGGATCGTTCCGTAACGAAGGGCACTACTTTGCGGACTCCTGGTAGATAAAAAAACAATAGGATAGGCGGTATGTCCTCGCACCCTTGTTCAAAATACGCCAGGTAATCGGTCATAGTTCGAGGGTGCAAGACGCGACGTATTTTTACCCCCTCAATTGGTCGGTGTGACACCAACACCTTCGGACCTTTCCGGACGTGTCGGATCATGTTCTCGGAAGCAGAATAGCACAACGCTCGAAAGTCTATTTTCTCCGGTTTCGATGAAAAGAAACGTTCAGGTTCTGCTGATCGACTTTACCATACCCTCGTTCGTCATGTCTGATATTGTTTACCTGAAATCTCTACTTGGCGTACACCCAGATTTCCCAAAGAAGGTATCTATCTCCATCACTTCCTACACATCTTCACCTTCTTCTCTTTCTCCCTCTCTCTCTTCCCGTCTTCTTCGGCCTCTGGTCTCGTTCGATTCAAGCTGATCTCCTCAACTCAACTCAGGGTATAACCTTCCTTGATATCTTCCCGATCCTCCGCCTCCCTCACGCATTCGAAACTCTCATAACCCATCTCCTGCATCACATTCTCATCACCCACCCTTCCCCACCAGACGTAATAGTCGGTCTAGATGCTCGCGGATTCTTGCTAGGACCTGTATTAGCAATGCGACTCGGAGCAGCTTTCGTACCCGTTCGAAAAGGTGGGAAATTACCTGGAAGTGTAGAGGTGGTCAAGTATGAGAAGGAGTATGGAATCGATGTTTTCGAGATGCAAAGTGGGGCTGTGGAACCTGGGCAGAAGTGTATTGTCGTTGAGTGAGTCGGTTCGGTACCAAGAACCTTCTTATCGAGTCGAGGTGTGAAGGCGGTGAGGTTGAGGACATGATCTGATGAGACTTAGCGATTTGATCGCGACGGGTGGATCGGCTGCTGCTGCTGGACAATTAATAGCCAAGTCAGGAGGGAAGACGCTGGAATACTTGTTTGTGGTCAGTTTACCCTTTCTCAAAGGGGAGGAGAAGTTGGATGCGCCATCGTATTCGCTAGTCCAGGCAGAGGACTAGGTACAACCTTGGTCATAAACGTCATACACAGCTTCATCGTAGATATCATCCATAGAGCTATAGAAGAGTTCAGGCTGCACTGCTACTCATATTGAGGCTCATAGCTTTAAGCGGAGCGAGGCGAATGGTTTACCCCTCTTGGTATGCAAGACTTCGTGACAAGCTAACTCCGTCCAATGATCAAACATATGCATGATATCACATGCACAGGGGTATCAACCGGCTTCTCAATGTGAACGACGTGAATGGAAGATGTGAGCTCTTGTCCGTGATATGGTGGTACCGATCTCCTCATAAATCCATCATACTAATATACACTCTCTCTCGATATCGGGGTCGTACCGGCACAGGCCATAGATGGGCGTCAAAGTTGTTAGGGCCTTTATGCTCGGAATACGTCGCGTCGCCTGATGAAGCTGGTCGAGCTATATCATCAACTCTATATGCAAGGATCGCTTTCATGGCAAACTCACCAGTCGTTTCTGCAGGCTCTCCGATCGCTCCTTCTTGCAGCTCTCCCGCAGAGACCGCCCCCTCCCTTGTCGGTCCAGAAGCACTCGCTCCCTCCCGCCGTTCTCCAGCTCCTTCAAACACCGTCTCAGCCTCACTCACCCTCCTCGACTCCTCAGGTCGATCCGCAGGTCCAACCGTTACTGTGATCTCCTCTTCTCCGAATCCCGCCACCGCCGCTTCCGCTCTCACCTCCCCAACCTCCCTCCTCATCCCGGCCAACTCCCTTATCCTAGCCCTCGACCTTTCAATCGATACCCTCGCTTCCAACTGCCTCGCAGCCAATGGTATATCCACATCAACCGGCCGTTCCGGTCTGGAACTAACGATATCGCGTGCGAGAGTCCGAATCCGATGCGCCTCAGCCCTCTGGATACGACGTACTTCCAAATCCATTGGAGAAGCCGTAGCATTACCACCTTGGCGATCCGGATGATACTCTACAAGCTGATCGGCTTCTTCTCTACGCCTCGCGGAAGCTTGGGTATGATCATACTCCTGTCTAGCCCGTTCACGAGCTGCACGTCGTTGTTCTTGGGCTTGTAACCGACGCTGAACCTCTGTCTCGTGTGTTACCCCACCTCGATCCGGTAAAGGACGCGCTCTCGACATCGCCTGCTCGAGAACTGCGGTTCCTGCTTCCATAATCGTTGTACGGCGATTCGAGTCCGCCATCATCTGCGCAAAGTTCAGCATCCCATCTGAACCTTCTAACTGTCTTGGCTGAGTTCGAGGAGAAACGGGATCTGGCGGAGGTGATTCGTATAACTCGCGAAGGAATGGGAAGGATGATAAGAAACTGCTCTCGTCAGTATCTGCACTCGAAGCAGTGGCCGTCGAGGTATTTGAAGTGCTTTCGCCGAGACGAGCTGCAACCGTCATCCCGCGGTAGGTAAGGCTTGGATCTCGATCTCGGTTGTGTGTGCGAGCATTTGATCGATGCCATGGAGGTGGGTCGGTGAATGCGATATGAAGAGTTTCGTCGGGCGTGAGTCGATGTTGTTGGGTAGTTGAAGCAGGAGGAACCGTTTCGAAGGCGATGTTTGTTTCAGGAGGGAACTCGGAGCGGATACGAGCTTGCTCCGCAGTGCTGAAAGGGGTTGGTGATGTGTATCGAATATACAGGTCTGCTGTTTGTGCAGTGAGGGCGGTCGTAGACTCGTTCGTAGGATGATCCGTTGGAGCGGGATCAGGCCTGACGGTAAATGCTGCAGAAGCAGGAGTCGACCGTACGATCACCGGAACAGGCTGCTGGAGAGTCGGTCCGGCATTGGTGGGTGGTAACCCCCGACTTGGATTCCGTACCATCTGCTGAGGTACTGAAGGTATCGTTATCGGTACAGGCGCAGTAGGAGCTGGCCTAACCGCTTGTTCCGCATTCACTACCCTGCTTCGCTCCGAGCTCGTCGTCATACTTTCTTCCCGGATATCTCTCAGACGGTCCAACAACCTCTGATGAACATGCTCCATCCCCTGAATCCCTAGAGCAGTCGAGGTCGTGTTAGGCGGAAGAGGCTGGGAAGCCCGGTCAAGGAGCGCATGGATCTCAGCGGCGGTTATGGGTCTTTGTAAGTCCGATACTTCGGAAGCGATTGCTGATGGGAAGGTGTGGGATGGTGCCGCTGGATTTGCCGGTGATGGATATCGTGGGGCAGGTGGCCATCGTCCTCGGTCTTCGGGATTGATTGATCGCCGGTGTGAAGGGGCAATAGGTGCGGGTGCGGGCGGCTAAGGATTTGTGTAAGTTGGTATCGTGAGTGGAAAACATACGTACCTCGTTAAGGATAGCGTCCACACCAGCTAATCCACCATCCTCCGCCAAAGCCCGCTCAAGCTCTCTCGCTTGGCCTCGTAACCGCTCAACAGCGTTACTTAGCTGTTCCACCCGAGCAGATAGCGAGTCACGCAGATCTTCGAGCGAGCGAAGTAGAGCGCCAGTGTTGTTGGCGCTACTGCTACTAGAAGCCGGTAATGGTTCAGGAGGCATTCCCCCTTAACCAATCGGAAATGATGCTTTGCGAATGCGGAGAGATTCAATGATGACGAGTTGATGAAGGCGGAAGATGTGCTTGAGCTCGCTGATAAAATTCAGACCTCCTTTCTGACTCGTCCCCGTCGACTTACTGCACCCTTGTGTCTTGACGCGATAGTATTATGACAAGAAACGAAACTACTTGGCAAACGTACACGCAGTGGAGATGTCGGATAGAAGCAGGAAAAGACTAAGAGGCTGGCGGTGAAGGCCGCTGCTTGGGTGTCATGTAACAAATGCTTGTTGTCCATTTCACGCATCCTCACGCGCAAATAATGCACATGGCTTGATAATGAACTTGATTGTAGGGTATATATGACTTGATGGACTGGGAGCAGGTATATGGGATAGTCCGGGTAGGTCCAACAAAGAGAGCCAAGATGCCACCTCATCCACTAAGCACCGCTGTTACCCGCCGCAGATGCCTGCTGAGCCTTTGCTGACGACTCCTTGAGCGCGAGGAGCTGCTTCGACCGGAAAGTCTCGTAGTGGATCTGTGCCGTAGTGTCGATAAGGTCCTGCAGATGGGTCCTAGATTGATGTTGTCAGTCGGACGCGAAGTCCTCCACTTTCTAAGCTGAAGAGCAGCGCAATAGACTGACCTGGTCAGGAAGTTGCGCAAGTACACAAAATCGCAATGCCGTTCGTCCTCGACGTTGATGATGCCCCATCGGTTCTTCCGTCCTCGAACAGGTTTCCCGTCAAGAACGACGGTCCGCTCGGAACCAACAATAGCGAAAGGCAGCATTTCCTGCGAGTGAGGTGATCAGCCAAGCTCACATCTCTACGACCAGCGTCGAGCTGGATGGCACGACAGGTTACAGATCGACAGCTTACCCGTATGCGCTCATTCAACTGCAACTCCTCCGCATCATTCTCTTCAGCGTCGAAGGGGTACAGCCGGATCTGATTGTGCTGCATCTCGGCAACGATCTATACAGGTCTGAATGTCAGCGACATGGTAGCTACCACCAGCTTATAGCTGATGTTGCAGCACAACGCTGACCCGCTGCTTGAACAGAGCCCTCTCCTCGAGCGTCAAAGAATCGGACTTGGCGATGACCGGGACAACGTTGACGACCTCTGCGAGCTTCTTCAAGACAACGATGTCAATCTGCAATTGGGTCAGTCGCAAACACACTGGAGCAGCCTTCACTCGGCTGACAAGGCTGAATGTGACTTACCGGCTTTAGTGTATGTCCAGTTGGGTTGATAAAGAAAACGCAGCAGTGTATCCGAGTGTCGGGGATGAACCGGTCCCTCATGGCCGTCAACTCCTTGCGAAGGTAGGCCGAGTGTTGATCTTTGATCTGTATCCGGATGCCCAGTCAGCCCCGTGCTCTACTGTATATCCAGAAGATAAGGACCCGGTAGAACAAACATCTGACTTACGTATTTGATGATTGGGTCCCAACACCCCTCATTATTGATCATATCCCCGTACCCGGGTGTGTCGATGATGTTCAGCCTTAAACGGACGCCATTCTCCACGATCACTGCGCGCAGAACCGAGCGTCAGTCAAGGATCAATGTTGGCTGATAAGCGCTCTCGCGCACCATGTGATTGCGCGTGAATCTCCGTTGTCGCTTTAGGTACGATGTCCGGCTCAACCCGTCCTTTTGACTCGACGAGGTGGGAAGCGAATAGGGTGTTGACCAGTGTTGACTTGCCGAGACCTGTTTGACCTGCATGCAAATGTCATCAGTACCCCCACCGTCCTCCGTCCAGCAGCGTATACGTCTACGAGTGAGGCTGAACGTACCAACTACCATAACATTGAATTGGAATCCTCGCTTCAAGAGCTTGTGCTCTATTTGACGAGTGATAGCTTAACGGTATCCTTTGAGTGAGCGCCGCAACATCGCAGCCATCACGGCTTCTGGGTATGGCTATGCTCACAATCAAATCCGACATATGATGAAGCGGCGATGTCTTCCGGCATGGCGGACGAGACTGCTGAGGCTGCCATCTCGAGGGACGCCAAGCGATGGTGAAAGTGTCGGCTGACTCCGCCGATGGACCTCAGAGGGGATGATAGATTGTAAGCAGGATCAAAGCAGAAGCATTGGCACCATTTCGACAACGCACAGCTTGGACCGTCTCGCCGGGTCCCCCACAACTGCCACGCGACGGAATAAAATGCTGAAACCCGAGCGAAATAATTCGACTTTTCGCCACTGATGATGTGTGGAGGGCCTGTGTTCGTGGAAGGCAATCAATTCACCGTCTCCTTGTCGCCCGAGCTGATCTCGAAACCGCGTCCAAATACCGAAACTCGAGCTGAGATGTCTAATCCGACAGCGGACGAGTATCTGCAGCCGGACTTCGACCCGAACGCGCTAAAGGTGATTTTCCCTATGCTTTCATGCAATCGTGTCAACAAAAGCTCACATGCTTGGTGTTACAGGTTGCGCAGCTTCGGTGAGCTTCAATCCTGCTTGTTCAGGTGTTCTGGTGTCGCAGTATGCTGACAGGTATCAGTGGCATCTTACTAGAAAACAACGTTCCCTTTGCATCTCTCGTTAAGAAGGGCGACCTCGTTCAGGCTTTCGAGGAGAATGTCAGGGTCAAAGCATCGGTACGTGTCTGAGTTATACTAAGGCGTCGCTGACAGCCCCTCACAGGCTTTGCTCGCCGCAGCGTCTCGTGTACGCGCGTCAAATCAAGGAGTAATCACAGTATCAGAAGATGGCGATGAGAGTCCAGCCAATGGGTCCGTGGTGAAGCGGCCACGGGGTCGACCGAGGAAGACCGCCCCCGAGCCGGTCGAGGCGCAAGAAGTAGCTGAGCTGCCTTCGAAGAAATCTAGGGGGAGGCCGAAGAAGGCGGAGGATAGCATGGAAGTAGAGCTACCGGCGCCCGTACCGAAGAAAAGAGGGAGACCGAAGAAGTCTGAGGAGAAGGTGGATGATGCTGGTGCTGAAGCGGAACTTGAGGATGACACCACACCTGTGAGCAGAGGAGTTTTGAGCGCGGCTGATGATCAGGTGCCTCGTTCGACTCGGACTCGTACTACTATACCTAGCGAATCACCTATGTCCATCCCATCAGCCCCGTCGAGCAGTAGACGCCGATCCGTCAAACCCTCGTCTTCCTCCTTGGCGAGCGAAATACATGCGCCTGAGGACACGAGTACAAAGACATCGTCTAAGAAGAAAAATGACGCGGTGATCGAGGTGATGGACGAGTTGAGGGAGGAGAGCGAGAAGGAGGATGAGTTGCCGAAGAGGACGACCAAGGTGAAGACACCTCGACGCTCTGCTGGGGAAGACTCCGGTTTCTCGGACTACAACCCTTTCCAGAGTGGCAGCGAAGAAGCTGCTGAGCGGGAAAGGAGGAGGCGGAAAGTGAGCGAATCAATGCGAAGCATACTTACGCTAACGATATGCAGTCCTCGCTAGGTGTACAACGGAACAAGCCCGCTCAACCACGCTTCTCGGAACCGGTACCGAATGCACCCCAGACAGTTGGCCTCCGACGCGTCGGTCCCTCTCGCGAACAGCTGAAAACCCCACCACAAGCCGTGAAGGACGCGATGAAAGAGGACAAGGAGCTGAGTGACGCTGAGAAGTACAACCGAGTCATCCAGGCGAAGATGAACCTATTCTCCATGGAGGACGACGGTAGCGAGCCTCAGATCTCAATGACAACCCATGTCGGTCAAAGCCTATCCTTGGTCAAACGCATCAACGACAAGCTTCCGGTCGTCTCGGCTCCTCGATCGGTCATACCTCTCTCAGCCTTATTCCTCATGCTGCTCAGTTTCTTGGCAACCTTCAAGAATAACTCCGCTTCTCTAGGATACTGTGACGCGGGTAGTCACACTAATGACATCATCCTCGAGCGTCAGATCGCGTTAAGTGACGCAAACGTCTGCATCGCTCGTCGGACAAAGCTCGATTTGGAGAACCCCGGCTCCGGCAAGATAGTGGAGTGTGATGTCTCGGCCCTTCCTCTAGTCCCCTTCCTGCCCATACCGACTCAATGTGCTATATGTCCACCTCACGCTATCTGCGATGACGGGAAGATCTTATCCTGCGAGCCTGAATACCTTCTCTCTCCCCATCCTCTGTCAGCGCTCTCGCTAATAGTTGACGGTCTCCCGAGAACTGGTCCACGAGCATTTTCGCCTTCATGTCGTCCCGATACTGCAAAGAAGCGGATGATCGGTGGATTAGCGAAGGAGATGGAGCGGGGTCTGGCAAAGGGTCGCGGTCTGGTCGTCTGCGCCGGGTTGGGCAAGGAAGATGGACGGAAGGGAGTCGGGGAGAGATTTGGGATGGAGGAACAAACCCTGAAGGAGCGTTTCTCAATTCGACGAGATGTGAGTAGATATGAGTCTATCTCTAGCTGACAGTACAGCCAAAGTTCTCTCAGGAGCGGTTTGACGAGATCTTTGAGGCAGCGTTGAAGGATTTGGTTGAGCACGACGATGTGATCGAGTCTATCGATGTCAGGTGGGTAGCAGCTTCTGGTTTTCTCACTAGCTGACAGGGCGAGCAGTGGTCGATCTTGGTACGCGGCGGCAAGGACGGAGATGAGTGTCGGATGTCGGGCAAAGCTCGAAGTCTCTGACTTGCTCGACAAATGGAAGAGTCAGCTTGGTTGTGAGTGGTCAGCTCGTGAATTCGCATTAAAGCTGAACATTCACTAGCAACCGCCGCTGTCCTCGCTCTCATCGCTCTTCTCCGCTCGCAGCTCAAGTCTCGGAAAGAAGAGAGGCATAACGCGGAACAGCTTGTGCAGATCGTTCTCAAACGTCTTCAGGATCAGGTATGATGACGCATTTCTCGCTATCATTGCTATGTGCTGATCGAGATGTCAGGAACACCTTCACTACGTCGATTCTGTAATAACGGCAAATCCTTTCATCCCACCAGCACAATTGAGAGACGTTGTCCTACCGCCCTCAGGATCTATCACATCGAAGAACAGGTTATGGCAGCGGGTACAAGATCTGGTAGAAGCCAATGCGAACGTTGCGGTAAGAGAACGGGAGGTCCGTGGTGAGGTATGGAAGACTTGGGAATGGCAAGGTGTAGGCGAGAGGCGGGTGACATGGGGGTGAGTCGAATGTATATAGGCCATTAGTATCTTTGGTGCAATCTATGCTATACATCATACTGCTTGAGCTAGGAATATGGATTCTGTAGCGCGAAGGAACATGTGTTACTCGGCGGGATAACGGAAGCAGATCCAGTCACCTTTTCGTTGGTGGAGGTGCTACCCATTCCTTACAATCATCCTGTTTACCTTTCCCTTATCTTCTACCTCGTAATACATGCAATCGTTGAACCTACTTGGCTCCTCCACAAGTCTTCAGTTCCTTATCCTTGTGTTCTTATTCCTCGTTGGTGCTCTCGTTCTCCTCACAGGATCCCAAAAGCAACTTCCCTCTGTTAAGGAGATTATGGTGAGTGCCAGACGACCTGTTTAGCTCCCGCAACTTGAGCTGTAGGTAGGTGTCCCACTTACATCGTTCAGTCTCCTCTCTTGTCATCATCAAGCTCAAAAGCGCGAGATGCTTCCCTGCTAGCGGAATTGAAGGAGATAACAGGAGCGACGTGAGTTCACCTTTCACGCAATAGGTTCAAGCTATTAGGCACCTTGCCGAAGGAGCTGCGCTGTTGACGGGAAGTGAGCTCACGATCGTCGATAGACAAGCAGATGCAGCGAAGCTCATTAAGAAGCACAAGTCGCTCGAAGGGGTCGGTTCTTCTTACTCACACAATCCTATTCCGGCTGATCAGGATCGGAAATCAGGCAATCGAGGCTTTCTACAGTGATTCGGCTATGCAGGCTCATGCTGCTTCCGGAACGAATTCGGCGGATAAGCAGAGGGAGAAGAAGTTGGGTGAGATGTGGGAGAGGTTCAAAGGTATGTCCTCGGGCTATCAGATCCCTCCCCTTTAGGAGTGTGCAGGGTAGGAGCTGATGATTGATGATCAGATCCTTCTGATCCGAAGCTAATCAAGATCGATGGGACGATGCAGCTCTGTGAGGAGCTGGGGATCGATCCTTCCTCGGTAGGTCCCTCATTGTTTTCTCTTGCAAACCTGCGAAGGGTGGAAACGATAGTGACCTACTCTTTAGGACTCGGTACTTTTCTGCCTAGCTTCGGATCTCGGTTCGAAAGCGACTGGCGAGTGGGAGAAGGGACCTTGGGTGACGGGCTGGGCAGCAATGCCTGGAAAGTATGTGTGATCTTGTCTTGGCATCGGTTGACTTGCCCGGTATCTTGGCTGACTGTATACCTACCTATCTAGTATCGACTCGATAGGCGGGATGAAGAACCGTTTGCCTGGCTTGCGGAAACAGTTGAATAGCGATCCGGCCTACTTCAAGAAAGTCTACATGCATACATTCGATCTCGCAAAAGCTCCTGGATCACGTACTCTCGCCTTAGATAGTGGTGGGTGATCCTTCTTGCCTCATGTCTTCCTACTAAGCTCTCTCAAAACGTAGGCCTTGACCTATGGAACCTCTACATCCCTCCAGCACTCACATCCCGTCCATCCGCCCTTTCCCGAGTTCCTTCCAATACCCTCGCTAACTCCGCATCCACATCCGAGCCACCGCAATTTACACCAGACGACTTCGAGACTTGGATCGAGTTTCAGCGGAAGAAGGGAAAGGCGGTGAGTAAGGACACTTGGAGCTTGTTTGTGGATTTCATAAGGAGTATCGATAAGGATTTCAAGGAGTACGATAAGGAGGGTGAGTTGCACGCTGTGGAGTAGCATTGAGTTGTGCTGAGCTTTTGTCGTGTTTAGCGGCATGGCCGTCAACTATTGATGATTTCGTCGAGCATGTTCGGGCGAAGCGAGGTGCGCGATAGGCGAAGTGAGGGAGCATGTCAACACATGAGGAGCATAGACCATCACATGCAGCTCCATGTACTTTTCATGTACAGAATGACAGAATGACAGAATGATCATCAAGATCATCAAATCAATCGTCCACAACTGTGTCCGCGACGACAGACAGATGCAAGCCTCAAGCTAGGTCATGCTAACCCCTAAATCCCCATCAACCGCTTAATCCGTATCATCAAACGCCCCATCCTCCTCGGCTTCTCTCTGCGACCCAGCGATCCTCCTCGCCGCCTCCTCGAGAGCGACGATAGCACTCCTCCCTTCCCCAAAATCACTCCCACCCCGGCCCACATCATCCTCTTCAACCCTCTTCATCCTCAGACTCCTCAAGTACGCCAACTGTACCGTTGCCTCGTGTAGTGAATGCATACCCGATCCAGAGCTCATGATAGATAATGCGATGCAGGCACGCTCATCATCCCCTGCTCTATCGAGGCGGGAGAGGGGGTCAAGATCGTGGGACAGGGATGAAGGTGTCACTGAACGGGATTGGGAGGGAGTGGTCGAGGTGATGGAGGCTGTTGCTGGAAGGGACTGATGCGGGTTTGAGCGAGGTCTGGGAGAGATGGTACAGAGGTCTAGGATGTTGGCCAGAGCTGGATCGAGCAGTGAGGTGCTCAGAGAGGAGCCTATCGGGATGAGGTATTCCGGCCCAAACGAGCTGTGGGCGATACGAGGGGGCTTTGTCGCAGGGGTCATCAAATTCAAGCTGTGGGGAAGGATGTCTCCTGGCTCAAGATGTTCGTCTTGTAGCAGCTGAGCTGATAGATCATGCGAGGCTGAGGGTGTGATAACGTCGATCTCCATTGACGAGTCTGATTGGTCACGACGCAGTTCAAAGGTTTTAGTCGTATCGCGACTCGGGATGTGCGGCCGAGGTGTGATGGGTGGTTTGAGTCCGTCGAAATCCTTCGGAGGCGGAGAAGGCGGGGCTGATGATGACGATGATGATGATGAGCCCTGCTCACGCGAGTCCAGGTGGTCTGGTGATGGCGAGCATGTCGCTGAAGGCGTCCTGATGATCGAATCTCCCGAAATGAACCAAGCGTCTTCTCCCTCCCCCTTCTCTCGATCCGAAGTGTATTTGTCCCCGCTCACGGCACTCAGCAGACTTGTCGCCCATTCCGTATCGTCGTTCGATACCTGGAGCTGCGAAAAGCATTTCAGTTCGTCAGAGAGCAGCCGTCTTCTGGCACGCCGAGCAGTGTCTATCATGTCGATGGCCACCTTCTCAGTGGCAAGAGGAAACGGCGAGTTCCCGTTCGCGGGTATCGAACGTGGCGACGAGTTCTCCACCTTACCGTTGGCGGTAGACGGATCGACGGAGAGCTTTTTGAATAGTCTTGCGATGGAAGCACTTCGGCTCAGCGATTGCGAGCCGGAGGAGCGGATCGCAGGCGAGTAAGGGGTCGAGGATCCCCGGATTCGCTCGGACGGTGCAGGCGGTGCTAAACCAAACGAATGATTCGATGAAGCAGTCATAGCTGAAGGTGTCTCGGACCCTTTGCTGATCCGGCCAGCATCTTGAGGACCTTTTTGTCTCGCTCGACCTGCGGCGATGAGCACAAGATCGGTTTCGGTCAGGCCTTGTGATTTTAGAGCTGCCAGCCAGGATGGCGGTAGGTCGGCAAGATCAGGCGACACATGCAGGTGATGCTACGCTCGTAAGCGTTGCGTCCATTCCTATCCATGCAAATGGACCTCACCTCAACCTCGAAAGGCCTGCTGACACCTCCGCCCTCATCAACCCTCTTCCACTCATGATCTTCTTGCTCCTGTACTCCTTGCCCTCCTGACGGGGGTAATTTGGAAGAAACCCTGCTCCTATTTGCAGACGAGCCGAAGGAGCTGCCAAGCGAAGACAACGTCGATGCGGAGCCGACGGAAATATCCCGGCGCATCGCGCTTCCAACCCTTCCCAAACCTTTGCTAAGACCTCTCAAGGATTGGCCGAACTGTCTTTTCTTCTCAGAATCCGGTACTATTGGCGAAGTCGGATTGCCTCCCCGTTTGATACCGAGCTCAGTCGGTTCTCCGCCCTCTATTGGCAACTCGCGCATCCGATTAGGGGTACTGGGTACCGGTGGCCGAGTTCCGTTGATTGTTGCGGTACTTCGGTCAGGACGTGTTACAGTGGAAGTCGAGGTGTCTGCCTTGTTCGACCTCGCATATGGAGCGAGTCGAGGGTATGCGAAGGTTATAGGTGTTTTCGGTGACGAGGGGTTCAAGCTGACAATTGACCCACGTGGGTGAGGTGGAGTAAGAAGGTTGTCGAAGGGAGGGGAGCGGACGGATATCGGGGTCGGTCTACTGTGCGCAGCAGAGTCAGCTGGGTGAGGTGTATGATGGGGCAAAGGAGGGGATGATGCGGTCAGAAGCAATGCGGTGCCGATCCCCCTTTCCACAACACGCTGATCTGATCCTCCCGCAACGCTTTTTGACGCTGAACGGGAATGAGAGCACTCACTCGCAGACCGTTTCACTGTCGCCTTTTCCGCTGCTACCCCGACCACAGCCTGAACGCATCTCCTTCTCCGGTACAGGCGGTCCTTCATTCAAGTCGTCCTTGGCGAGCATCGAGGGACTTGAAGAAGCGCTGATCGAGCTCGACGCCATCATGCTCGTCGTACTCCCGGTGATCCGCTCTTGTCTCATTAATAACAGTAAAGATGGAAAAAATCTCAGCAATCTTCGGTGTGAAGAGAACTCTTTAGGATCAGTAAGAACGTGAAAGTAGAAGGCTACTAAAAAGGATACTTCCCACACACACACACACATACATCCGCGCTAAAGGCACTGATCATCACGGACACGGACCACCGCGTATCAAAAGGGTCCTTTGAGTTTCCGTCATCCAATGAGGACGTTGCATGACGACTAAAAAGTCTCGTTAAGATTTGACGATCGGAGAGAGCTCTCATTGGGATGTGCTCAAGACTGGACGGCCTTTTGCCGAACACCCTTAGATCGCTTTCACCGCTAGGGATTACGTTTGTGGCACATATTTTCAAAAGCCCTGCGCCAGATTTTTGAATCCTCTCAAACCTTTTGTATACCATTTCAATCTCTGCTCTTTCTGGGCTATCAGGACCTGGCAGTAGTTGATCATCCTCCCAAAATACCCTCAAAAGGGCCACGCCTCGTCGAGAGCCTTGGTCTGGCCCCAAAAAATGTATGTCGAGTGTCACCCTCACAGCTACTAGACTGAGCTATCACGGCATGGAGACAGCTGACATCACCTCCTTGCAGGTCAACACCTGCTATACTTGGTGTCAACTTCGGCCAGTCGTACGCTTCCATAGCAGTCATTGACAAGGTCTGAGACCGAGATTATCAGACACCCTTCTACAGCTTACATATAGCTCGTAGGAAGGTCATCCAACATGTATTGCAAATGAGGATGGAGAGCGACAAATTGCTTGTGCGGTTTCGTATGCTGGCGAACAGGTAGTCAGTACATTCTTACGCTAATCAGCTCGTAGCCCAGCTTTCGGTCGCGTAACGATGCTGAAGATGAGTTTTCGCAGTACATCGGCAATGGCGCAAAACCTCATCTGGTTAAGAATGGGAAGAACACCATCATGGGGTTCAGAAACCTTCTCGGACATAGGTGAGTCTTCAAGAACGTTGCAGCTTATAGCATTTGCTGATGACCTGGACTACAAGCTATGACGAAGTGGACCACACTGCCATCCTCACTGCCCCCTTGCTCCCTTCTTCCAAAATACCCGCATACACAGTCGACATCCTCCTTCCTCCTCCCAAAACGCCTACACCCGCCTCCCGCTCCGCCGCACCATCCGGTGCCGCTACCCCCAATCCTGCCGCTCTCGAACCCACCCCTTCGACTAAAACGCTCACCGTCCCTCAAGTTACTTCGCTCTTCCTCTCCACTCTCCTTTCTTCCGCTACGGATTTCTTGGGTTTGACACCGACATCATGTGTGATTTCCGCTCCGACTTGGTTTACCCCCGTACAGACCCAAGCGCTCCGAGCAGCGGCTGAAGATGCGGGAATGCATGTTGTGCAGGTTTTGGATGAAGCTGCAGCAGTGTTGGTGGGATTTCGAGTAGGCTTGAGTGAGGAGCGGAAAGAGCGTGGATTACTGGGTAACCCTGAGGAAGGTGATGCTGGAGAAGAGGAGAAGCGGGATAAGCGGGTAGTGGTGCTTGATATGGGAGAGACAAGCTTGGGGATCAGTGTCATTGCATGTGCGGAAGGAGAGTATACGGTGCTTGGGAAAGGGAGGGATGAAAAGCTCGGTGGAAGGGAGTTTGACAATCTGGTGGGTTTGAGATTCGGCCACATGATCGCCACCCATGAGCGATGGTGATGCAGTCTGCTAACTCGCTACAGCTACTGAAGCACTTCGCCAAAGAGTTTACGAAGAAGACGAAAGTCACTCTCGACCTACCTTGCGGTGAAGGAGCCTCCGATAGCGATAAGCGGGCGGAGGCGAAGCTACGTCTAGCTGTCGAACATACCAAACGATCCCTCTCTGCCAGCTCTGGAGCCGCTACCTGCGCTGTTGTGAGTAACTCTGACTCTGCGATTTCAGAGCTAACTTTCTCCCAGGAATCGCTGAAAGAAGGAATGGACCTCTCCACATCGATAAACCGACTTCGATTCGACGGTCTCGCAGCAGGGGTCTACCGACAAGTCGGCGCGAAGCTCAACAGCGTGGTGAAAGAAGCTGGCCTCGATCTGTGTCAGATAGACGAGGTGCTCCTAGCCGGATCATCGTCCCTCTTCCCCGGTCTTCAGCAGAACCTCGCGTTGCTCGTCTCGCCCACTACACCTGTCACTACTACTCTGGATCCGAGCGAAGCGATCGCTGTTGGATGTGCATTACAAGCGTTACATCTGTCTCGAATGGACCAGGGGATGAAGCTCGATGCAGTATTGGCATTAGCGAAGCAAGCGGTGGGATGCACGGCTCGACCTATAGGGATGAGGATACCTGGTCAGGAAGGAGAGGAGTTGGTGAAGGTGGTGGACGGCGGTGCACCTTTACCTGTACGGAGACGAGTGGCATTGCCTGTTCAGAAGGGGACGGAGAAGGTGGCTTTAGAGATATGGGAAGGGAAGGACGAGGTTAAGGTGGAAAAGATTGAGCGGCCGTCAGCAGAGAAGGTGAATGGTGACGCGGACGGGGATGAGAATGAGGAGGATGAGGATGAAGAGGATGAGGAGACGAAAACACCTATGAGCAAGAAGGTGACATTGCTAGGAGTAGTGGAGGTCGAAGTCAAGAGTGGAGGAAACGTGATACTGGAGATTATCGTTCAGCGAGGAGGAGGAATGGAGGTTCGTGCATGGGAAGATGGACATGAGGAAGCTGGCGACAAATTTGAGCTCTAGATCGATAGAAAGCATTTAATGTGAATTGTCTGCATGCACGTTACCACGTCATCATCGTAATCTCTTATCCTCAAAGTAAACCTATGCGTCGGCCATCAGCCCAAACACCTATTTGGAATGTCCGCAATGTCCGCTCCGCCCCTAGACCCACCTTTAGATGCCTCATCTGCCAAACACCAGCAGCGATCAAGACCCCAATCTGACCCAAACTCCACCAGACCGCTCTTGTATTCGTCAACTCAGACGCATCTCGGAACGTCGCCTCCACTTCTCGCATGTATCGTTGCTCGCGTTGGATATCGGCGACTTTGTTGTTGAGTTCACGAAGTTTTGTAGCGAGGGTCGTTACGTGACTGACGTCAGATCTGCGAGCGGAGCGTGAACGAGGTCCGCGAGCATCTTTGAGCTCGACCAGAAGACAAAGCCGGGAGTGAGGACAGAATGGAGGGGGATGCTAGCGGGAGAGTATTCGGAATGGTGAAAGGTAAGGTAGAGGAGCAAACCTACTCGATATCATGTTTCGATGACCCAACGTTGATATCGAGATACAGCTTGATATGTTGTGAAGATAACCATCCACCAGTGATATTCGAGTGTAAACAGATATTATGATCGCCTATCAACCTAAATCAGCCGCCAGCTCTCTTTTCTTCTTCTCATTTCATAGCCTTTGGCTCAGGCGCAGGATCGGGAGTAGGAGAGACTCACCCGGATCTTGAGAGGTGAAAGTGAATCTCCCTTCTGCTGGTCCTCTCGTATTCACAACTGTATGTCCGCTCGATAACTCCTGCTCCCAGCACACTCGTTAGCGTCTGTTCCATGTCATGATCTTGTGGAAGAAGGAGAAGTGGTAGACTCACCTCGACGTTGACGTGGATACCCATCGCTTCGTCCCCTTTCCAGGTGCTTGTCTGTTCATCCCAGAGGAGGGCGCGGTAGTGGCCTAGGGGTTGTCAGCGCACATTCCAAGAAAATAGACAGACAAGGCGATGATTGAGGAGCTGAGAGATGAGGCGGCGACATACCTTCCACTATTGTATCTGATGGCAGCTCTTCTAGAAAACATCTTTTATCGCTTGATTCGAAGTAGAAATGCAGTGCCTGGTCGGTCAGAGAGTCAGCGACCAGTAGGCGGGGTATTTATTACCCACATTGACTGAGCAGATCAGCGGGAGGAAGATGAGTAATGCCGAGAAGCGCATGCTTCTGGTGAGGGAATCCTTGAAGGATTGATGTAGGTATATGAAAGTAATACGAAGCTAGGTGTTAAAGCTCTTCGATTTTTTGTCGCGTGGAGGAGAGGTCAAGTGTCGTGGCAAAGTGCTCAGTGGCATACCATCTGATAGCTGACTCCAAATCAAATCAGGAGGTTACGACTTGATTCCCAATATGACGAGACAGTATAGCTTCCATCAAGCGGCCCAGGCCCAAGATAGATTGCACAGAGGACTAGAACAACCGTCCAAACCGCCTTCCCTTCTTCTCCTTCCTCCTCTTCTCCTCTTCCGCCACCTCACGCTTATCCACCTCGAAATTGATGGCTCTCCGTAATGATCGTTCCTCCGAGCTGAGATTACTTCCTCGACTCGAGACGCTTCCGAAGAGGTGGCCACAAGATGATGTTGTGGTCATGAAGCGGAGACAATTGAGGTCTATCGGTGTGATCAAAGATGAGGATGAGGATGAAGTCGTAGTGGACGTGATTGAGGCGGTCGACGTCGGCCGTGAGAGGCTAGGTATGTGATGTTCTTGGATTGTGGTTGTGACCGGAGCGGCAGCAGCGGAGATTGCGGAGGAGGAGGATGAAGCGCTCGAAGCGGAGTGGGTTGAGGCGGATGACGAGACTCGAGGGAGGTAGGGTCTTTGGTCAACGAGGAAGGGTGCATAGCGGTCATATTGGAAGAAGGCTCTTGAAGCTGTTGTCTGGATCGGATGAGCGAGAAACTGATTATTGCTTGTTGAAGGTGTATTGTGTTTGACTTGCGTCGTTAGTAAACCGTCAGTACCACATCCTTCCCCCTGATATACTCAAAGCGAGCCTTCACCACCCTCTCATTCCCCTTTCAACACCTCATCACATCTTCGATGAGGTATCACATCTTAGACGAGGTGGTGAACGAAGATTACGCTCGATGGATTCGGCGAAGAGGTGTTGAAAGGATATTTGAGGGGAAGGAAAGGATGGGCAGGGATCAGCCGGACTAAGCTTATGGCCGCTTTAGGTCTTCCTTTTCGCGTTTCAAGCCGAGCTCTTTCGTTTTACTCGTCCCTCAATGCTGTTTCATGTCACGATGGAATTCTCCCATCTCGTGAGATGTAATGGGGCAACGGGGAGTTGTGGAAGGATCTGCACGTCGTAGGAGCTTTAACCCGTTATTGTCTTCCGGTATCATCAGTCACTTGGAACACCACGTCATGCTCGAAATACAGCAAACCGAAATTCTTGTGCTCTACTCACCAACTCGGCTTAAGCATCGATCCTTACCCTATACCGTACCGGTCACATCTGAAAAAAGTCCTACATCGTGGACTCCTACTCAGGTGGTTTTACAGTGTCTCACCATCATCATCTTGAGATGATCTACCAACAGTCCCTCGTCATCACGTCCCACCTTATACCACTCTTCGGTACTCAAACGCGGCTTCGTTCAGAACTCAGCAGTACTAATCTCATTGACTCACTCTTACCCTCCTCTATTTACCTCTTCACTCCCCATCTATCTCCTTCACTCCCCCCACTCCCCTCCCCCACCCAAGCGTTTTGCCTAGATCCTCCCCACAAAAAAAACCCCGGGAGGACCTTACTTCCTTGCATTGGAATATCCACCGCCTAAGGTCGTCAGACAACCGTGGTCTACAATGACTCTTTTGGAATTTCTTGTAGACCGGGCACGGCGCTGTCCACCCTTGATTACCCTCTTTCATATGGGGTATCGAGGACTATAGGGTGCCGAAATACACTCTTACCATCCCTTTCCTTTTCGCTGCTCGGAGCGTTTTCAGGAGAGAACAGTATGTGGCTTTCGAACGATACTTGTACTGTATAAAGTAGTTGGTTTGACCTATAGGATACGTAGAGTTGTTGACAAGCCAAAATGCATATTACTTTTTGTTGCTTTTGCTATGCACAAGATACCGAGGAGAATAGCGTGAATGGATGAATGGCGGTATCGATGCACAGATATCTTCTCCTCTTTACTTCCACATGCACATCTCTCCTCGCCTGACTCTCCAGCTTTTTCTCCCTCCACCTCGTACCAATGCTTTTTCACAAACCCCCATCCTTGCCCATCTTCACTCCACCCGCAACACTCGCCTCAACCACCCTCCCCTTCCTGGTCTCTGCCGCTCCATACCACATCCCAACACCCCTATGCGGTATTCCCTGTTCATCCGACGTCCCGAGCAACGCGATCATAGTCTCAACAAACCAATCCGGTTTCTTGATATAATGAACCACAACAGTCCCACCACTCTCTTCCGGATCACCGAGAAACCTCTCCATCCGTGTTGGACGCGAGGCGAAAGTCCAATAGATCTGATGTCGGACCGATGGGGTCTTGTGATACGCCTGATTCTTCTGATTACTCGAAGCGTCGGTGGTAATTGAGCTGAGTAAGGAGAGAGGGGAACCCTCGATGAGAGCTTCGATCTGCTGGATGGCGGACATATCGTCGGAAGGTGGTCGGTAGGCGGTACCAAACTTTGAAACGGTAGAGTATGCTTCCACGCTCTCTTCACCTCCTCGAGCATCGATGATAGGTAAATGTAGACCAGTCAAGTTGTCCTTCCGGATCTCAGCGACAGTCGAGGGGAAAAGGAAGCCATGGGAGTAGCTATACCTTTCATTAGCTGGACCTTGATGAGTGATGGCGCAAACGTACACAGTGCCAGCCTTTGGATGATCGTAGATCCAGCACCGTTCCGCCAACCAGACAATCTCCTCTCGTTCAGGGTGCATCCTCATCCACCTGCTAACAAGCTTATCCTCCTTCCCTCGAGTCATAGTCCGAAGAGCGGGAGAAGCGGCTATGTACTGCACGAGATCGAGGGAGAGGCCATAGCATTCCCCAGCCATGAACATGTTCTTCACCAGATCTAAAGGGGATCAGCTACATAGTGGAAAAAACGTGGAAACTTACAGCCCCAGTAGGCTTTGGTCCTCGGAGCTACCCGGAGCCGCCGTTCCAGCTCGCCGAGCATGATGAAACTATCCTCGTCGGCCTTGACAACGTAAGCCGGCCGCTTCTCGCCTCTCCAAAGTGGAGCCGAAAGGGTCTCAGAGCTCTCGTCATCCTGGTTAAGTGCACGCCGGAAGGAGGGATACTCCCAGTCTGGGACGGTCGCGTTCTCAGCAGCCCAGGAGAAGAAGGCATGTGTCTTGCCGCCATTCATGTTCTCAGGCATGTCAAGGAGGACTGTATCGTTGAAAGCTAAAGCCATCAGCTTGGGCCAAAGGAAGAGAACGTGGCACTCACCCTCCATTTCCAACTGGACAGCTTTGGCATACTTTCTTCTTGGTCGACCCATGATGAAGCGTACCGTCACACCTTCCGTACCCTCTCGCCGACTCCGCCAATGACTCGCATAGCTCTGTCGGATCATATGCCGCCGTTCGACGCCTTCATCGGTCGTGAACACGCCAACAAGGATACCGACAGGTTCCAACTCATCCAGCGAGCTCGAGGTATTGGCGGCGAAAGGTGGAGAGGAATGGGAACGATATGGCCAAGCGGGGTGTTGAGGGGTAAGAGGAGCGAGGACGAGGTGGGTTGAAGGGGCTGAGGCGAAGGAGTTGATGGCGAGTTGGTTGTTTGCAGGTGGGTAGGTGAAGGTGAGGTGGGAGTCGTCTACGGAAACGGGCGGAATGGGGATGTTCGGATCTTGGAGGGAGTAGATGGCGGGATAGTCGGATGTACAGTACGATCGCCAAGGGAGAGCTTCCTTGTCGGGGTTGAGGATTTGTTTGATTGTAAGAATGAGGGTGACAGCGAAGACAGCGAAGAAGATGAAGAACAGCGGCTACACCATGTCAGCATGAATCGCAGAGGCAGGAACAGAGGGACTCACAATGCTCCATGGCGCTGTAGGCGCGATCACCAAGAGTCTCTTTCGCCATTTTGACCGGCTGTCGAGGTGCACCTTCCGCTTCCCATGCCCAGACATCAATCTATCCCTTTCTCGATCTCGTTGCCTCATCCTCGAGGTCGATGATCCTTCAGCTGACCGGCTTCGAGCAGTCCCGCTGAGCAGTCCCAACAGCCGTCCCCAGCTTCTCGTTCCAGTAGGTAAGAGCTTCGTCGCCGAGCCGAGCCGTAGCATCCGCGAAGAAGACGGCGCAGTTCCCAAGAAGGCTGGAGGCACAGGACCATGCTGGAACCACCATGATCTGCTGCTACCGAGTATAGGTGGGTCCTCATCTTCGGCCGAGCTCCGACTGTCAGACCGCCTGCCGCTGCCTGACCACCCGAGTCGAGTGGAAGTCGAGCTGGAAGTCCGGGCGCTTTCGCTCGAAGCGCTGGGGTCGGGTTGATCTGCGTTATATTCCGCCGCAAGGTCGGGAATGGAGGGATGAGGCGTGTGATTGGGAGTGTGATACCGTGAGACGGGTGATGAAGGAAATGGTGATCCTGGAAGCGAGAGGGGAAGGATGTTATCAGGGTCTGATTGGAGGGGAGTGAGCGATGATAGGGTGAGTGGGAAGTCGGTTCTGGACGATGGTCGAGGTGGAGAAAGGTTGGAAGGAACGGGTAAGGGCTGATCGATGAGACCTGCTTCGGCTGCGGAAGAAGGCGGTGTCATGCTGATGATAGGTGGGAGTCGAGAGTTACCGCTACCCTCACCACTGTCGGAGCTATCCATCCCCCACCAGTGTTTCTTCTTCCGGTGACGACGAGGCTTCTTGATCTCCTTGTCATCCACCTCCCGCTCGTCATCACTCTTATTTAGTTTGCCTTCGACCGGCGGAGCGGTGAGCAATCCGCCGGGGAGCCAAGGCGAGGAGGAAGGTCCTGCTGAGTTATGAGGAGAATAGATCGGTCGTCGCCATTCATGTGAGGTGGGAGAGCGAGCTTGATCTAGCGACTGCTTTCTCGACCTTACAGTGGTGTAGCCAGGAGGAGGAGAGTTGGAAAGCCTTCGACGCGTGATGCTGCTCTCCGCGACTGGCGGGGGTGGTTGAAACTCACTCGTCGCGACAGGGTACGAGGTGGTGATGTTGTGCAGAAAGGGTACGCCGGTACGAAGCGGATCTGATATTGGCGATTTTGACGTGGAAGATGGAGCAGGAGGTGGATGATGAAAACGGGGATGATGGTGATGCGGTCTGACCGCCGCCGCGTCGGGATTGCCAATCTTCTCGACCGCTATGCTTGAGGCGGAGTGAAGAGGAAGCTTTGTAGTAAGGTTGACTTGCGGTCTTGGAGAGGAATGTTGTCGGTGAGACGGAAAGCCAGCGGTCATAAGGCGGTGAAAACCCCCGTCTTTTTGTTGATCCGGAGATATTACGATTCCAGCTGGATTTAGGGAGACCTTGGTACCGGTTGCCAGCTCTGTGAGGGGGTCAACTCCGTTTTTGATTGTGCATGTTGATGTCATTGTTTTTGTCGGGGGTGCTCATTCTCCGCCGTACGACGTGGGAGTAACCATCCTCTGGAAGAAACCTCTGGAGACGGTTTCTATTCCCGCGCTTTCGATTCAGGTCGAACTTTATCCGAGCATATGTGCGGGTGTAACTTGAGGGGATCCTGATTGGACCTTTAGGGCGATTTTGCGACAACACAAGGTTCTATGGGAAGACCCCTTAAGAAGCGCTTAGCGTGTCGGAGATTTGCCCTGCCGAGGAGGTTGTGCCTGATTCCGCAGTCGTGGTAATCGGCATCCCCAAAAACATGAAGTGGGGACCAAATAATCCCGGATCATCGCATAGCTTGACGTGGCATTCCATCGCATTGAGGTAACGCTTCCTCTGGTTGACAAGCAGAACATTGCACTGCGTGTAGGGGACATACAGATACTCCGCTAGATCCGGACAACGTGAATAGATACTTCACTAGTGCGTTCGCAGAAGCCCAGCCATCTCCTCACTGCTCGGCTTCTCCGGGATCTTCCTCCAAAGACCCGAAACCCACCTCCAAACTTCCTTCGCCCCCCTATCCCGCCAGGCGTAGAACGTGGGCTTCCGTGCGTCAAGTTTGTCAAGTCGGATACGGTGGTGGGAGTCGACTAAGGTGGTGAGAGCAAAGAAGAGAGCTGCAAGGGTCGAGAGCGCCGAGGATGCGGCGATCACTACAAATGTCAGGGCTGTTTGACTACTTACTATCCCGAGGCCGACGAACTGAACATGATTATCACTACAGGCTGTTAGCGAGAATGTTACGAACAGCTCCGATTGCTCACTCTGTAGCTTCGCAGCCTGCTCAACTGGTTTACCGCCAACAATAGCACCGGTCATCATGCCTATCCTCCGTCAGCCTGAATCGAACCTCACTGACAGCTTCACTGACCGGGTATGGAGATCAACCCAATCACACTGACTCCATCAGCTAAATCTCCTCTTCCAGAATCGAATCTGGAACCAACACCCTACCTGAGCTGATTGACCGTCGGCAGCAAAGCAAGCTTCAACCCCTCCACAGCAACAGGTTTACAAGCCTCAAACCGACTCGCTCCAAAAGCGAGGTAAGTCTCGATCTTATCCCTGTTCTCTGCGAACTCTCGTTGAACGTAGTTCATCGCTATCCCGATGGAGGAGATGGCGTTGCCTAGGATCATACCTAGGATGGGGACTGCGGAGGTACCGGGTTTAACGGAGTCAAACATAGATAGGGGGCATCAAACAGAAGTAGCAAATCGCAGAGGCGAAGAACTAGATGAAAGACTAGAGAAATCCGAGGGTGTAGGAGTCGGCTTTGGTGAGGAAAACAATACTCACTATACTGGTCAGGCTGCCAGAAAGGTCGTTGCGACATGGCATATCTCGACCCAAGAACGGATATCGGTACGGTCCCAGCCAACATCGAAACGAGTATAAGCGGGAACTACAGGAAAGATCAGCTACTAATTCGTGCATACCCCATGAGTAGTACCTACCATTCTCTCGAACCGCCTCTTGGCTTTATTATAAGTCGTCTCAAATGCTCCTAAAACAGTCAAAACCACTATCTCCTCCATCAACGGCCTTCAGACAGACGATAAAGTGGTTGAGAGAGAGAGCGTACTAGCGATCCCAAATACACCCCATACATTCCGACTAGCAAACACTTTGTCCAATATTAGACCCATGATCGATAGTTGTAAGATACATCTTCCCGAAGCTATGATGAGGGATGAACCGATGTCTAGGTTTAGGATTAAGGAGAGGAAGGCGTCGAGGAGGATGAAGAGGAGGGCGAAGGAGACGTTTAGCCATGAGAGGTTGGTTTGGGTGGCTGCTGCTTCGCCTGGTGCACTCGGGAGGGCTTCCATGTTTCGTACATGGGTTGGTACTCACACCGAAAAGCAAGAGAAGGGGAAATGGAATTCCAGGGCTGTTGCTACCCCAAAATGGAGGTGATCGTCTGTGAGGTGGAGATGTCCGCTTCTACGGCGCTAGGATTACAAAATGCGAATATATTTGAAATTACTTTCTTTCAGATCATCGCCAGATCACAGCGACAAGAACATGTGATGTCATCTTCTTCCAGGAGACCTACAGCTTCTCCACCTCAAACTCCTCCTCGCTCAATCGCACAACTTCCCAACACAACCTCACCCCTCTCCCCGATCTCCCCTTGGCCCCCACTGCCTCCCCCACTCACCTCTCAACCTCCCTCAACACTTACCTCGACCACCTCGATCCACACTTTCTCCAGCGATCCCCTCCCGACCGCCAAAGAAGCCTATGGCTCCCTAACAGTCCTCCTAACTTACCTAACCTTCCTAACCTACCTCCTATGGTCCTTGCTCCCTACAAGATGGCTCGAAACGATCGGATGGAGTTGGTTCCCTGATCAGTATGTCTCCTTTCCCTTATCCCCATCCCTCACAGCTTTGATTTGACTCTGAAACTCCGAACCGAAATGCTACTTTCCTTACGAGAATCTGGAAAAAGGTCCTGATCCTGATCCTAATGATGTATCTTATAGGCAATGGGCCTTGGTCGTTCCGAGCTGGATGATGATCCTCGTCTTACTTGCTTATTGGAGTTATGCCGGGATCACTGCGTATCTCACCCCTCGCTTCGATTCGATCAGCCTCATCACCGGTAAGTCTAAAGACAGGCTGATGCGACCAGCTGATTGCTGATGGACCCAAAGACCGATACTCAAATATATCGGAGATGGACCAAGGGAGAGAAGGGGAGAGGTATTATTGGAAGTTTGCGGATGAAGGGGTCAGCCCTGAGGGGGTGGATCTGCCTTTAGACTTGGTGAATAGGGTTCTGTACCCGCCTAGGAAGCGACGAAAAGCCTGAGATGCAAAGAACATGCTACGATCTGGCCGACCAAAACGATCAAAAGCTGTATGGCTCCTACCTTGCCCGATTGACAGTAGGTAGCAAACGATACCACGGACGACAGATATGCATCACATCCGTAAACAAACTCGAAAAACCGAATGAAGATCGCCACATGGCCAGCCATGTAAAGCAAAAAGAGATGAGGAACAAATGCGGAGAAGATGTTTGGGGATTGATATCGAATGACTGTCCGTTAATGCGAATGCTGGCCGAAAAATCTGGGATCCGAAACACAATGTGCCTCTATTCCCTAAACTCGAGCGAGTTCGTCTGCAGTGTCGGTTGGGAGATCATACCCTTCTGTACCTGTACCGGTTTACCGAGCACACTTCGTCTCTGCTGTATACTCGCCAAACCGTTCGCCGAACCCGATGTCGTTAGGTAGCTCTTCGTGACGATATCTTCGAACGGGTTCTGACTCTGGCTAGCTCGGACTTGTCGCATCTGAGGTTGCTGAGGTTGAGCGAACCAGCTGTTCCCAAAGACAGACGGGCCGTATGTGGTGGGTGACTGGTGATCACCAGCCACGTTGACGGAATGTCGATCGTCAAAGATGTCCTCGCGTTGCTGCTCCCGCATCGATCGGTCGTTCTCCACTGGCGAAGCGTAGAATGAACTCGGTCGATCGTCGATCTCCGACGCCGCGATCGATGGCGCATGCGATACTCGGTGACTCTCCTCGGCTCCACCGTAGTCCTGACTATGTTGGCCCGAGAACATAGACATATGCTCAGACAACCGCCTGTGTACAGCTCTCTCATTCGAGCGCTTGACTCGCTGATAGATCCAGAACACCAAGCTAAGCCAAAGAAGACCGCCCATGCTAACGCAGACGCCGATGATGATATCTCTCGTCCGTGTGCTAGTGGAATGCGCTGAGCTCGACCCAGATGCGTTAGTGGACGTAGCGGTTGTCGCTGCAAGTGGGAAAGCCGTATTGATCTGCGACGCCAGCTGACCCTGTATCCCCGACTGGTTGTACAGCGGGGAGGACTGCGTCTTCAGGTAAGCCTCGAGAGTACCAAAGTACTGTGTCGGAATGTAAGCAAGCCACTGCGTAAGCAGCGAGGCTTCGTCGCCATTCCAAGATGCAGGCTGATACACCATCAAACCGTAAGTCTGCACATCCGAGGTGTTGAAGTTCAGCGCGTTGCCGATAAGCGTCGGGAAGGTGTTGAACAGTTGACTCGTCGCATCGGACGAGTTTACCACGAAAGCCCAAGGATACTCAGCCGCCGCAAGGAGGATGGCGATGAGTGTATCATCCTTGAGGGGGTCGTTGGAGCTACCCGTGCCAGCATTCGGTTGATTAACAGCCGAGTCAGCCGGGACAATCATCGTTGGGATCGAGCTCGGGATAGCCGCAGTGGACGGGAGCGAGGCGGTCGTACTCGTGCCGGTACCGGTCGTCGTGGTCGAGGGCGCAGAAGTGGTACTCTGCGCGCTTGTACTGGAACTCGACGCCGCTACAATCAGCCACGTTTGCGTCGGTGTGTATGCGTCGTCGGTGCTTGACGTAGTCGGTGTGGCATCAGATCCAGGATCGGCGGTGCTGTTTGCAGTGCTCGTATCGCTCGTAGAGGGTGCAGTGTATGTCGTAACTTGGGACCCGGTAATTCCTGGCGTAGAGGTGACTGACAGGAGAGTAAGCCCACCAGCATCTGCAGGATCCCCGCTTGGGTTGCTCGACGGGTCTGCAGGCAGCGAAGAGACCGATTGGGTGGTCCCCGCAGAGACTCCAACATTCGTTGTGCTTGTCGCTGCAGAGGAAGGTGTCATCTCTTCTCCGACGCCGTTGATGATCGCCGCAGATGTCGACGAAAGCGGTGCTGCGGCGGAAGTGACGACACTTGAAGGTACAGACCAGGGCGGATTGGAAGCCTGTGCGATGGTGGTCGAAGACGCAGACAGAGGTGAGTCCTCTAGTGGCGACGAACTCAATGGCGCAGACCACGGTGAGGTGGTTGAAGCCGCCAGTGAAAAGGCAGATGCAGCCCCAGCATTGTCGGTCAATGAGGTTACTGAAGCCGTGGGACCAGGGGCTGCAATCGGCAAAGCTGATGTCGAAGGTGCTGGTGATACTTCCTCGGTAGTGGACGAGGAGCTCGGGGTCCAGGCATCACCCGTCAGGCTCGAGATGATGGGAGCAGACCAAGCGTTGGACGACGCCGGGAGCGCGAAGTCTGTCGAACTAGGAGTGACCTGTGGGAAAGAGCTGTCCTGGCTGACCGGAGGTGTGTCGGATATTGAGCCAGGTAAAGCTGGGGAGCTCGACGGGGACCCGTTCGCGGAATTCAAGCCAGAATCGCTGGCAGCCGTATAGGACTGCTGCGTAGGCGAGAACGGCGGGGCGGAGCTGGGAGTATAGCTGTCCGGGCCGCTGCTGCTGACCGGTGGAAATCCAATGTTCGAACTGGTCGAAGTAGGAGCGAAGCCACCTGTACGCGATCAGCTTCATCTGCCAGAAAGGGAGATAAACTAACCGAATGGCGAAGTAGAACCTGCCGGACCTAATACGTTCGCACTTGACGCGGGATCTGGACCTGAAAGCACGCTTGGATTAGCATTCACATTCTTGACGCCAGGTGTCGTATTGGTGCTTGGTAATGGGAGAGAAGCGGGATTTTTAAAAGCCGGGTACGGCAAAGATGGCAAAGAAGCGATCGGAGAGGAAGAAACGTAAGACAATCCGACGCTTGAGGATCCCAGTGGAGCGGGCGGGTCGTAGGAGGTCGGCGAAGCGCTCGAACCGTTCGGCGGACGACTGACAGGAATTGAAGGCTTCGTGAAACTACCCGAAACACTCCCTGCTACCGGAATTGCTGACCCGCTCGGTGAAGTCAAGCCTGAACTTGAAAGGGAGCCTGAAGGACTCCCGATCGGTCCTTTGAGGGGAGACCCGGTTGACTCCAATGATGTTGCCGACGCAGAAGGATTGACCCCCAAAACCGCCGAAGCAGACCCAGCTCCAGATCCAGACACGACTGACCCTGCTAAAGGGGTTGCGCCTGGATATCCTGGTACTGATGCAGCAGCAGCGCTGATTCCCGCTATCGATGGGTAAGCAGAAGTAGCACCTCCCGCGTGTCCAGTGGGGTATCCAGACGAAAGCCAGGCACTTGAGGGCTTCGAAGCACTCCCAGACGCAGACAGAGACGCCCCAGGGAGATCGCCACCAGCAACGGGAAGACTACCGCTTGCAGTAGGGGCTGTGTAGCTCACGCCGGACGGTTTCAAGCTCGCTGAAGGGGAAGAGCCTGCCATAGCACCGGGAGAAGGGAAACCGACGCCTGCAGAGGGTGAGCTACCCGGAGGAAGAATTGGCGAATAGCCATCGACCTCTGGACCCGCCGCAGCTGATGATCCCAGAGTGGAAGGGGAAGAGGGTACGACGCCTAAGGGAACAGAGGCCGACGGAACCGATGACCCATCCGCTTGCAATGAGACACCTGCTGGCACGAGCGACGAGACCGAATTACTGACTCCTGCTCCGGACGAAGGATTGACAGATCCGCTGGGTACAAGAGGCAACGAAGGACTTCCCGAAGCAGCGTCTACATTCAGAGGAGGAGGACTTGAGTAGTATCCTGCAAGCGGCGAGGAAGAAGAGCGGGCCCCTGGCGGTGTGAAGCTTGGGCTTGCTCCCACAGGAAGGCTGCCCGCAGCTGACGGGGTGGGCGACGATGCGTGGGCTACAGACGCCGGCGCGGGTGATCCCACAGCATTCGAAGGGGGAGGAAATCCCGAAGGCGAAGGAGATCCCACAGAAACGGGAGAAGGAGCTCCCGCGGTAAGGGAAGCGGCGGCTGAAGGTGACACTGCTCCAGCCGGTGAGCCTCCGACCTGCGCAGCGCTAGGCGTAGAAGACACGGCAGGCAATGGGACAGCAGCCGCTGATGAGGCGGCCACTCCGCCTGCCGAATTTACTGCCCCGCCGTTACCCGCCGGATTGTTGCCTCCAGCTTGCCTTTTCTCCCGTATCGATCGCCAGTCAAAGCCGCCATCGGAAGTCCTCGGTATCGATTTTGCACTTGCGAAGATGATCGGACCCAGAGCGCCTCTTCCAAAATCAAAGGGGAAAAGAGAGTGATAAAATAAATCAAAGAAGGATTTGAAGGTTTGAACCGATTTGAAGAGAGTTCGAAGGTTTACAGACATTGACTCACTTGTTGCTGTGTCTACTGCGCTGTCTGCGGTGGTGGTAGCGGTCGTGCCTGCAGTGACGTTGAACCAAGTCGATGAGGCCGTGGACGAACCAGCGCCGAGTGTCGTGGTGTCGTTAAATGTTGCACTAGACGAGGGTGCGGCGGAAGCTTCGCTGCTGACGGCGAACGCAGACGATGCGCGAGCTGCATTGCTACTGATGCCCGCGTCGGTCGATGAAGTTGTAACGACCGCCTCAAGCGATGAAGCTGTAGCGACTGCCTCAGTCAGTGTAGATGTGGGCGGGGACGGCTCGAAGGAAGCGGTCGAAGTGTAAGCGGCTGTGAAGGACTCAGTCACCGCATTGGCGCCGGTCACCTCATCGGTACGCGAAAATGTCGATAACGAGGTCGTCTGAGTAGTCGCAACAGTAGAAAATGAGGCTACTGCAACTGCGCTGCTGGTCGCTTCCGTGGAAGCTATCGAAGTTGATGAAGAGTCGACTAAGACTGTAGTGGTCGAGCCGAGAGAGCTAGACGCAGCAGCGGCTGGGCTGCTTGTTACTGTAGTCGTCGTCATCGACGCGGCATCGCCAGCGGTGAAGGTGCTTGACAGGACCGAAGAGCTGGAGCCTTGGGATGCCGAAGATGAGGTAATCGTGTAACGGTCATCTGACGAGGTCGTAGCGGTTGTTGTCAAAGACGTTGGAGAGCTGGAGCTGGTATCCGGGACGCTTGTCGTCGTAGTCGATGTAGATGAATCCACCTCGGATGTCAGAACGGCATCGTTGGTGGCGGAAGTGGATGATGGACTGTATGCGAGGGATGTCGAGGAAGCAAGAGCATTCAAGGCAGCAGAAACACCCAGAGCTATGGACTTCAGATCAGCTTTCTCTCGCCTGTTGCAATGGTGGGTGCGCACCGTCAACCCCAGCTGCCAATTGCCCTCTTCCAACCGAATCCTCCTTTCTCCACCTTCTCCCCTTGCCATTGCTATGAGCCCTATCTAGTACTCCTCCATGTCCGGCCGCGTTCCCGACCTGCGAGAGCGCGAGGACGAGGAGGACGAAAAAGGGTAAAAGTGACGATCGTCTTCGGCGCATCGCGTCCTGTTTGACAGGAGGCGTAAGGTCCGCGCCGGGAAAAGACGAAGCGGGTGAAAATGTGATTAAGAGTACATGTGTTGACTGGGCTGAGACATCAGCATTGTAAGGTTTGAATGAATATGCGGCGATACACACGAATTAGGCTCGATACTGGTGAGGACCTCTAACGCGTTTTGACTGATGATGGGAGGGGATGATCAAAAGAGGGAGCTCTCGGTGAAAGGATCTATGGGTATAGGGGTATTGGTGTATGACGGTGACTGTGTATCGAATGAGTGTGCAGTGCTGTAAGAGCTGGATGTTCGCGGTCGTGACGTGGCTAGGATGGCGAAGGGGATGTGATGTGGTATGTTGAGTCGAGTGATGAAAGAGTTCAGAATGTAGGGTAAAGTGCGAACGAAGCGAAAGGAAGGTCAGCTCCCATCTCAATTTCGATATCACGTCACACGTAAAAAGGCCAGCATAGCCTCTGAGTTCTCCATCTGGCTCTTTCGCCATCCCTTTGCATCTGAAACGTGGATTGCCAGGAACAGGGGATCCAGCTCGAGCTCAAGCCAAACTCACCTCTACCTTTCCCGTCCAGCTTGGTTATAGAGGTTACAAGGATGCCTTTATTGGTCGCAAGAAGAGATTATTGACGGATGTGCTGATCGACCAGGGCCTCGCCTAAAGAATTTGAGGGAATTGCGACCAGTTGTTTATGATTGGTCCAAAACAGCAGCTTTGCCCCTGCCCGCCAAAAGGCACACGCGCCAGGGGGAAGTCACACTCCCCTCTCACGTTTTTGATCGTGAGAGGTAATTCTGACATGCCGTTATGAGTAGGATTCCGTTGGCTTCTTGCTGCAGTTTCCAAAGAGACGACGAAACCTGATGTCGACTCGCAGCTGGGATCTGAAGACATGAGCAGCCCTTCGTCGCTCGTAGACAAAGTCCCAGGCCGTACATGTCTTCATGTGCTCCAGATTTTGTGTCTAATTTGCCCGATTCCTCGGTTTTCCGCGAAGCTTCCCACCCCAACATTTCTCATCGGTCTGAATTGCAAACTGGCAGCAATCTTCCCGACTGATATCGCTCAAAACGAAGCACCGCTAGCTCGGTGTTGCGGCAAAGACTGCCATATATCGTCAGATCTTGAACAACATCTCAAATCACGGATACACGGTAGTTAGGTCAACTTCGAAAGACGACTTTGAAACCGGGAATTCCAGACTTGTTTTGGGGACAGCTCCTGTCAAATTCCTCAAGCTGTGATGGACTGCTTGAGTTTCATCAAGAGAGTAAGTGGCTTTTCAAACTGAGAGTGGGGACGTTCTATCGGCTTGCGAGTCTCAGAAAGGCGTACGCATTGAATGTTTCCCGCTGATCCGATCAAATCTGACCTCGAGGCAGTAACACACAAACGCCACCATCAGATCATTTCTCAAGCCAAGACGATGACATGCAGACTCACGGCCTCTTTTTCTCATACTGACCTCACTCGTCCTTCTACTGAGCCACCCCAAGTATCAAATGGTCAACAAAGCTTCACCCAGTGAGCAATCATTAATCCCGGCGCGACCTCACGTCAGATTAGCTAACCTCGGTAGAGCGGGACACACAATTGGTCTGCGTCACCTACCTGTCTTCGAAAGGTCAGTGTGGTCCCGATCGTCCGAACGTTCACCCAAGCGACATCACCTCTCACTTCCGCCTAAGACGTGAACAGCTTCGTCAAGGACACAAATACACCCAGGGAACGTTTCCTTGAGAGGTCTAGAAGACCATGACTACGGCTGTTCCCATACCGATCAGCGCCATCGCCGTAGTTATTGTTTGTCGGAGGCAAGATTTCTGCCCATTCGAGGAAGACTGTATATACTCGCACGCCACGGATATCCCGGGTGATTATCTCACTTGATCAGGGAAAAAACCGATTACTGTAGTTGACCGGCTCTGTATAGGCATCAAAAGACGCCTGAGCGCCTTCGTAGCAAAGAGATTCTGTTCCCTGGGATCTTGCTGGATGACAGTATGTCCCGTATGTTTGACAAGACAAGACGCTATGCTCATCATGAATCCACCACCAAGCATTGGATTTCACTGCACAACTTCGGCAAAGCCCGCCGCGGCCTTTCAAGTCCCTCACCTCAATGCTTCCACGACTTGGGCGAAGCAAGACACTTCTACCGGTGCTACCGTGGCGATGAAGACTCATTCGCTTGACTCGCTTATCACCTAACTAGTAGCTCAGATGAACATCGTGAGGAACTTGTACCTATTCGGCGCAGAGCTTAGCTTACGTTCGATAGTAGTTAGAGCGTTATGATCGACGGCCAGAGCCAATGACATATCCGTCTTGTCCATGTTTCGAGATGACATATAACACCTATAGGGATCTCATACAACGATACAACAACGTCCTAAATATATGTACAGATATTCCTACCCAGCTATACCAAATCGTCCATCCACCTGAACCTTCACTCTCTTCGAACCCGACGAGTCCATCCCCTTATTCCCACTTACCATGTGATCCACCAGATCCGCCAAATGGCCCTGTCTAGGCGTAGCGCTACCACTCCTCTCCCTCCTTACACTCACATCCTCCCCCTTCTGTTTCGCAGCCGCGTTGATCATCGTTCTCGCAGCCGTTTGACGGGGTTTAAATCCTCCTGCTGTCATCCGAGCCAATGCTGCTGATGTACTGGGCGTGGCATGCAGAGGTGATAATGTTGAGGGTGCCGATGCGACCATACGAGATGGTTTGGGAGTCTCGAAACCTCGGATTGGGATGGTATTTGACGTTTTACTCTTCTCGTCGGATTTCAGGTCGAGCTTAGATTTTCTCTGGCCGGGACGAGCATTGCTCCTGTTATGATTGGATCTTGGAGGACGGGTGGATCGGATATTGCTCATTTGGATTGGCCCATTTGTAGCGGGGAGTTGCGGAGTGAAGGAAGATGAGATTGGTAAGGGGAAGGAGGTGGAGTCGGAAGGTGAGGGTAGCTGCGATGTTCGTTTTCGACACCAGCAAGTCAAGAACAGGACGCGTTTCTGCCGCCTGATGTGCCCTCCATTAGCCAAATCCTTCCAAGATCGTATGCTAATCTCACTTGCTGTAGAAGAAGTAATTTGCGGACCATAGCAATCCACCACTCCGACTCCCTCGACCTCCTTCCCAGTCCTCATCACTACTGCCAACCAACGCATCCCCGCTAGTTTGCTCAGCCTTCCCGCTTCTCGACCTCGTTCGGGCCATCGGTACCGATGCCGACACATCATCCAGTTCCATTCCTGCCTGACCCCAGTTGGCCGGATTCTCCTGATCGACGTCCATTCCATCCAGCCTCCCGTCTCCTATGAGAACCTCCTCTTCCTCATTCAACTCGAAGCCATCCTCGCTCGCCTCGCCGTCTTCCGCCTGGATGTGCGGATCATACTCCGGCTCAGGAAACCACGAGTAGACCTCACATTCGTCAAGAGGAACCACCTCATTAAGTATTCGGTAAAGGTCTGGGTTGGTGATCGCGTTTGGCGAATTCGACGGGGAGCTCGACATCGACGGAGGAGATATGCGAGTTGGAACGGAAAACCCCGCACCTCCGTTGTTCGGATTGGGGAACATGCCTAAGTGATTCGCCAGCATCCTGACGTCGTCAGTAGTCACTCAACACTACTGAGGGCATACTGACGATGTCTCGCCGGCCCCAGATGTACCGAACAGATTCCCACTCAAGTGACCGAGTACTTGACCAGAAGACGGTTCACGGGTGAATTGGTCCGGGGGCAATGAAGCGAAGTCATGATCTGGGAAAGCGGAGTTTAACGTCGAAACCAGCAGGAAGTGCACTTTACTGGTGACCCCAAGAGAAACATCACAGTCAACGCCATGCATGGAGGTCAAGAGAGCTACATACCGAGACTCCTTCTCGTCTAGTCTGCCAAAACACGACGACAGCCCTGCCTCCCTCATCTCGGGTGAAAAGCTCATCCTTGACGTAATCAGCCAGCGCCCAAGAAGGAAAACATCGAGCTCACTCCTCCATTTCCTCTTGCCCGCTCATGTACGCCTCTTCCATCTCCTTGAACATCTTCCTCTCCTTCCCGATAGGTTTAACGGAATACGCCTCGAAACGAGCATGTACGCGTAGCTCGGGTGATGGGTTTGAGGACAGAGAAGAAGAGAGCTGGGTGAGGAGGGGATAGTCTAGATACTTCATGATGTCCGCGGAGTATACTTGATTAGGTCGGGTGATAGAGGATTGTTAACGTCCGGGTAGCCGCCGTTGAGAGAGGATAAAGGGTATGAAGAACAACAATGCCAAAGGACGGGCCGGTGTCGTAGCTCTTCTCAGATATCCGAAATAGATGTTGATAGGATAGGATAGTTCAGCAATGACAAGGATGGCGAGTGATTTCCAATGACAAGGACGAGTTATCGCTGGTAAACGTGGGTGGGTATGGTATCGAGCGCTGATAAGGACGAAGATTGCTCAATGATACGCTGCCAGTCGGATAGCATCCCCAAAGGGATTCCGAGAGATCAACTTGTCGAACCGAGCCATAGTGGGGGAAGATTTGAGGACCGAAAAGAAGGTAAAAGCGAGAATCAGTCCGTGACAGGGGACGGACGTTATTAACATCATCAACCTCAGAGGGGCCGCAATCAGCAAAAACAACAATCGGGAATCTACCGCTCTTGGTAAAAGTCGTACTCGTACTCTCGACTTCATGTTGTCACGTTTGACTTTTCGGGTTGATCCTGGTTCACTCAAATTATCATGGACGAGTCAATGGAAGGTGATGATTCCCTCCTCTCCCTTCCTGGCCCGTCAAACCCTCGTGGCGACTTCCTCACACTCGCCAATTCCGTCGGGCTTGGTATCAACCCACGTATCATCCCTCCCAATCGTCCCGGGGCTGAGGAATCGTTCGAATCCGCCGAAAGGGAGTGGGCGGAAGGTGCATCTCCGGCTCTAGCAGAGGAGAATGGAGAGATAGGCGAAGGCGAAGAAGGAGATGAGGAGGAATACGGGGATGGCGAAGGAAGCGAGACCTCATCAGCAATGTTTGATCGAGAAGGAGATCCGGAGGGTTGGGCGAAGAGGTTGGATGAGCTTGCCGGGGTCTTGGAGGTTGGTGAGGAAGAAGCGAGAGCTGTGCGGTGGGGACCGGCGATCGGGCGGCAGAGGGATGGTGAGAGAATCATTCCAAACATGTCGTGGAGCTAAGAATTGACCAGCTCCCGACTTATCGATGGAGGAGTTCAAAGCTTTGATCAAGCACCACCTTACATCAACGGAATGGAAATACACATCCCCCTCAATCCTCTTTCCACCCGTGCCAGGTCGACCGACAGCAGCTATACCTTTTCTCGGCGATGGCTTGACGGCAGCCGGCGACCTCCACCCGATCAGGGTGATCGGCACGAGCTGGATTGGGAGGGATGTAAGGAGGCTCGAGCGGCAGATGGAGGGGTTGGGTGACGGAACAATGGGAGATAGAGTCGAAGGCATGGTGGGCGAGCTGGGCGAAGCAATGACCACTAGAGTCCGATGATACCGGTCAGTCACGGCTCATGCAGCATGGAGCGCAAGCGAGTATAGCTGACTCTGACTCAAGCCCAGCTGCACCTAGTGATACCAAGCAAAAATTCAAACCCTCGCCGTCCATGCAGCCAAGTTCGCCATCCTAGACGATCACATTGCCAGTACATCAATGCATTGCAGAGACTCCTGATACGTTTGGCCTGCAACTGGAAGTAAGGCGCGACGGAAGACTGGTGAAACGCATTAGGGTTCCCACGGCTTGCTGTTGACATCCGAAATTCGTAACGTATCCAATGTCCTATAGGTCAGGCCGACCCCTCCAGCCATCCCGAACCACCCCAAGACTCATACAGTCACCTCGCCTCTTTTGAGCTCACCATACGATCCCCGAATCCCTCAAGACGAGAGATGAACGGCCAAGCGAGGCTCGGATACACGATGAAACGGACTCCATCACTTGAGGAAGTCGATCTCGGAGACAAGTTCGCGATCGTTATCGACTTCAACGAGCCGAGGAGGCACAGTGATCCGGGACCTAGCACCGACATCAACGTCGCTCAACCTAGCGGCACGACCACTTACGACCCCTTAACGAACCTTGACGACGTTTACAATTCCACTCCCTGCACTAACACATTGTCTTCTCGTGCTCCGTCGATCTGCTCAGAGCCCGCTTCCCCGATCACTCCAGCTCCAACCCCGACTCGGTCGAACTCTCTTGATATACCTTTGCTCGAAGTACCTGTTTCGAAGCCAACCATACCTACCAACCCTATCCAGGCAGTCACTCGTACTCCACCGAACGCTCGACTCATTAGGCGTAATCCATCGCCCGTGAGTGAGCCGACTTCGTCCCTACGTATGGATCGTTACCCTTTCATGCGTAACCCTTTCATGCGGTCCGCCCACTACACATTTTAGCGCCATCACCCCCTCTCCCCGCGCGCACTCCCCCACCACTCCCCTTCATCCCGCCTTATCCGTCGTTCCCTCCTGATAGCAAGCGCCTCTCGGCTCAACAACCAGATGCAGACGAGGAGACTACCCGCATAGCTGTCGGATTGGCCGGTATTGACCTGGACGGAGACCTATCATTTCATCGGTTGAGCTTAGTCCCAACTTAGTCAGCCATGAGAGGAGTAATGTTCAGTCAGAGGATCGGGTTTGCGGTTCTGCTTGCATTGGCGGTGCAGAAGGGGAGGTTCGGGCAGCCGAGGGTGAAGGCGGTCGCTGTTCCTACGGCGGGATCGACGCCGCTTCTCATCGGTCCTTCGGATCTGGGCGATGCGGACGTGACATCCCCAGTCACGATCAGCCTTACGTCTGCTTCGACAGGCTCATCTTCCTCGACGACCTCTACCTCGACAATTTCGAACACCACCAGCAAGTTCGGGCCTTCCACAAGCTCTTCTTCACCGATTCCTACAGCAACTACCGGGAGTGCGTCACCATCGTCAGCCCAACCTTGGTAGCGCCACCTCCACCACCCGTAGACGCCGAAGCCGGTCGAGAACCCTCGAGCATCCGATTCCTGGTCCCGGTCTTCCTCCTCGTCCTAATCACCCTAGCCGGATGCCTGTACTCGAATGCTACCGTAAATGACAACGTTGGCAAAGCGCAGACGCCCGGACAGCCAACTGGTAATAGCGGAGGATGGAGAGACATCCGCTCGGCCGACACAGAAGACGAGAAGGATGACCCCTGGTATGCGGGTGATGAGCCTAATTGGACGGATGTAGACCTTCAAGCGAGTCATGATGAGCCTGTTTCGGTCGCCGGCAAAGGATGGAGCTGGAAGTCGACATTCAACGCTTGGGGAAGTGCTCGTGGTCGAGCTGAGGAGGATGGCAAGATTGCCGAGGTGGATGAGATGGGTCAGAGGCAGACTATCAAGCTCGTCACTAATACGAAGAGGAGGGAGACATATCAGCCTAAACCCGACCATCGATGCCACCCCGGCGAAGGACGAAAGAGGGTCGGTACGAGCACTGCGCGACAAGCTGGCGACTTTCACTTATCGAGCTAGTCCATCACAACGCCTTGGTCCTCTCTCCCGTAAAAAAGCTCCGAATAAGCGACGAGGCCAAGCGCAGGATGGACCCGCTCCTCCCGATCCGCCAGCATGGATCCGGCCACGAGCAGTCTCGCCAACAAGCCAAATCCTCTCACCGCCTCTACACCCTCATCTCTTCTTTCACCCAACGACGAGCAACATGCCTATCGCGGCTGTGATGAAGAAAGGTATGGGAAGCGAATCTGGATCGGACTATGGGAGTGATGAGGAATCGCAAAAGCGGTTCCCGACTATCCCTCGTTCTGCAGGAGCGCTGGCTAGCTCCTGCACCGCTTTACCACCTCGGACACCGCGCACCTCAAAGACACCTCGAAATCCCAAGGATGTCGAGGCTGGAATTACGGAGCGAGTGGCAACCGAAACCAAGAAGAATGGGGGAAGGGAAGGAGAAGAAGGCGGATTCGCTGCGGGGACTATCGAAGAAGTCTACGAACATATCGAAAGGCCTGAAGCGTAACCCGACGGCACCCTCTTCGAAGATCAACGCGTCCACTTCCACTACTCCGATCGCAATGCGGACTTCCGAGATGAAGACGCTTACAGCTCTCCGTCGTTCAACAGCGATCAAAGACCTGTAATCTCCCTCGAAAGAAAGCACACCCCGCCCATCCGGTCTTTCCAAAATAGCACCCATCAAACCCCGCTTCCGGATCTGGCACTACGTCATCCGACCCAAACAAAACCTCTTCACCCCGCTCAAGGGAAAGTTGAACATATCCTCAAGGCTAGCTGGAGCGATCGGGCGCTTGCTTCTTCCCTCACGAGCCCAATTATCGATGGATTGAGGGGGATGACCAGTCCCGGTATGGAGGAAGCGGCTGTCATGAGTGGTGGGGGGATTGAGCAGAGGTTGGCGATGCTCCGGTCCATGGAGGTGTAGTCGATTTGGGTGATGGGTCTATAATCAGATGTTCCATTCTATATCTTTTTCGCTTGGGTGGTGGGATGATGAGATGGGTTTGCATCGACTCCAAAGGTTATATGCTGTATGCTGGGGTATAACCACGTCCTTCAAACCAGAGTCTTGACATAGGTCCATCCGCCTGCTGCAGCCGACATGACTCCCGCACTGATCAACGCCGGTCGTACTCCCGCTAGAGATGAACTGTCAGCTCACCTATCACTCTGAGTGGAACCGAGGATGGTTGACCCAGCGAGCATGGATCACTGACCTGTCGATTTGTAGAGAGCCCCGCTCGCTGCAGCCGCTCCCAAACTATTGAAAATATCATGTTTCCCTCGAAAACTATCCAACGAAGAATTTGTGATATTGTAGAAGATCGCTGAGAAAAGCCCGGTCAGCCGGTATTCCCCCCGACCTCCACTAAAGGTAGAACCGACCTACCTAGTACACCCAGCGAATTCCCTAGCAAAGTTCCTCTCCGTGTACAAGCGTTCAACACGCTGTTCACCCTCAATCTCAAATTCGATCGATTCCCCAAAGGTCTTGTGACTCCTTCTCTAAGTCCCCACATTCCTCCAACCGCCAACCCTGTAGATCAAGCACACCTTTATCAGCTCTGTCCTCAGCCTAACCCAACCCGAGCAGATCTCGTCTCGTCTCACTCACCTGAGAGATAAGTCGTCCCAGTCCCAACACAAAGATCATCCGTCCAACCACGACTAGGCAAGACACTTGTCCCACCCTGAACATCGGATAATTTATCCTCTTCCAATAGTAGGAAATCGAGCTTATCGCCTAACCCTGCTAGAGGGTGAAGTTTGGCTGGATCGAATGCTGAGGAGAAAGTGTCGAGCGCTGTTGGGACTGGTAAGATTGGCAGTTGACCGGGAGAAGAGGGAGAGGTGGAGGTTGATGTGGATGGGCCTGCTGAGGAAGGGGTGGAAGATTGGAATGTTGTTGAGGAGAATACGTCGGTGGAGGTTGGGTAGTCGGTCGGGTAGGGTTGAGGTTTGGGAGTTCGATCACCGAAGAGGCCGCTTAGGAAGGACATGGCGGATGGGTAGTGGATCTGCTAATGCAGGTGCAACTTTACGCAGAATCAGTGCATTCGAAGATTCCAGGAACTTTGAGATGCGCATCGTGTGAGAAGTTCATTCATCCCAAAGCCCTTAAATACGTTACCCAGTTTCTGCTTCTTCACGTGATGCTCAACCAATACATCTTGTTTTTGGGTCAGAAATCTTGTTTTTGGGTCGAGGAAGTTATCCTTTGCAGCTTGTCTCCGGAACTGCTGCGCATCACTATCGGAGCTGAACGGAACTTAACCAAAAGACAATCTGATAAAGTCACTCGACCCTCCCACATCCCATCGCAGACCCCCTTCCTCCCCCCACTGATGGCACAGGTCACAAGTTTAGCTGGACCTTCGTCCCGGCCCATGGAGGGGAAACAGAAGAAGCGGTCTACGAGGGAGAACAGCGAGTTGACACCTCCTCCACCATCGAAAGCCGCGAGGATCGATCCAGTGGATTCAGAAGATGTCGATATGGATTCTGGAGGTGCTGCGGGTGTTGACCCGATGGAACAATTAGCAAGTGGCAATCAAGACTCTATGGAGCAGTTGGAGAAAGTAGGGAATGGGGCTGATCCGATGAAGGAACTGGAGCATCAGAACGGGGATAACGGTGACTCAAATATGCCTAGGAGAGCCGACGAGTTTGAGCAGGAAGCAGAGAGGGAAATCGAGGCTAGTAAAGGCCTGGATGGAGCAGTAACAGGGGACGAGGGGAGGATGAAGCTCGTTCATCAAGTTCGACACCAGGCAAGTTTCCTTCAATTCGTGCGGTACGTCCTTGCTGACCGCTTGCAGGTCGCGCTGCCTCCCGGATACCCTTACAAGCCCATCGCCCAGCATAAACGCCTCGATCCGCCAGCCCGGACATACAAGTTCGAACTCGATCCCTTCCAACTGGTAGCGACTTCTTGTATCGAGAGGAACGAGAGCGTGCTAGTCTCAGCACACACTTCGGCGGGGAAGACGGTTGTTGCGGAGTTTGCGATCGCTACATGCTTGAACGAGGGCCGAAGAGTGGTCTACACCAGTCCGATCAAGGCATTATCCAATCAAAAGTACCGGGAGTTCCTGGAGATTTTCTCGGATGTCGGCTTGATGACGGGAGATGTGACGATCAATCCGACTGCGTCTTGCCTGGTGATGACGACAGAGATCTTGCGGTCAATGCTGTACAGGGGGTCCGAGGTCATGCGGGAAGTAGCTTGGGTCATCTTTGATGAGGTCCACTACATGCGGGATAAAGAACGAGGTGTAGTTTGGGAAGAGACCATCATCCTACTCCCTCAGAAAGTACGATACGTCTTCCTCTCCGCCACCATCCCCAATTCGATGGAATTCGCCGAGTGGATCTGCAAGACCCACGAGCAGCCTTGTCATGTCGTATATACCGATTTTCGACCGACACCGTTGCAACACTACCTGTTCCCGGCTGGATCGGAGGGTATCTACCTGGTTGTCGATGAACGGAGCAATTTCCGGGAAGACAATTTCCAGAAGGCGATGGCGGCACTCGCACAGGTTCAGGGAGAAGATCCGTCAAATCCGAGTAGCGGGAGGAACAAGAAGGGCAAGACGAGAAAGGGTGGCGCGATGAAGGGTGAGTTGAAGTCCTTGGCTCTAGCTGATAAGCTCAGAAAAATCCGATATTTACAAGATCGTTCAGCTCATTATGACCCGCAACCTTAATCCCGTCATCATCTTCGCCTTTTCCAAGCGAGAGTGCGAGCATCTAGCGATGCAGATGTCCAAGCTGGACTTCAACACGGAGGACGAGGCTTCTACCGTCGGACAGGTTTTCGAGAACGCTATCGGCGCATTGAGCGAGGATGATCGGAAACTACCTCAAATCGAGCTCATCCTACCGCTGCTCAAACGGGGCATCGGAATTCATCACGGTGGACTGCTACCGATCTTGAAGGAGGTTATCGAGATCTTGTTCCAGGAGGGTCTCATCAAAGCGCTATTCGCTACGGAAACATTCTCGATCGGGCTGAACATGCCGGCAAAGACTGTTGTGTTCACCTCAGTGCGCAAATTTGATGGGAAGGACTTCCGAAATCTATCTGGTGGTGTAGGTTCGACCTATTTTCCGCGCTTTGGACTGACAACTCGTAGGAATACATTCAGATGTCCGGTCGAGCGGGCCGACGTGGTCTTGATGCCCGTGGTATCGTCATCATGATGTGTGACGAGAAGATCGAGCCGGACGCAGCGAAGTCGATGGTGAAAGGTCAAGCAGATCGACTGGACTCGGCGTTCCACCTAGGTTACAATATGATCATCAACCTTATGCGTGTCGAGGGCGTGAGCCCGGAGTATATGCTGGAAAGATGCTTTTACCAGTTCCAGAATACCATGAGCGTACCGGTACTGGAGGACGGTCAGTCTCTCGCAGTCTCAGGTAGAAGTTGCTGATGGATACAGAGCTGAAGAAGGCAGAACATGAACGCGATTCGATCGTCATCGAGAATGAGGACATGATTTCAGAATATTACGAATTGCGGCAACTCCTCTCCGAGAAGAGCGCCGACTTCCGGGCTGTCATCACGCATCCGACCTATGCTCTTCCGTTCCTCAACGCAGGTCGACTAGTGGAGATCCGAGAAGGGAACAAGGATTTCGGCTGGGGCGTTGTTGTTGGTTATAATAAGATCATCAACCCTAAAGTGAGAACATTCTTGCTCATACGCTGTGTCACGTGCTCACCATACCCTCAGGGTCGACCACCAGTATTTACTGAGAAAGACCCTCCGCAGAAAGGCTATATCATAGACGTCCTCGTCAAGATCGCATCTGGCTCGTCAGTTCCCCGAGACCGCTCCGCTTCAACCTTGAACCCGCCAGTCGACGGTGATCAGGGCGAAGTCGCTATCATCGGCGTGCTACTTTCTTGCATCCAGTCCATCAGCCAATTCCGTATAAACTTGCCGAAGGATCTACGTGGCCAAGCGGAGAAGATCACTGCATTCAAGGCGGTTGTTGAGATCAATCGGCGGATGCCGGACGGGCCGACTTTGCTGGATCCTGTGCGGAATATGGGTATCAACGACAAGTCCTTCAAAGACCTCGTCAAGGTAGGCCAAGCCAGAGTCAGACATTCAACTCCTGATGTGTCGTAGCAAATAGCACTGCTTGAAGATAAAATTCAATCCCTTGAGATTACCAGTTCCCCCTCGCTACCTCGACAGTATGACCTGTTCGACCGGAAACAGAAAGCGATCGAGAATGTCAAAGCGCTCAAACGCAAAATCAACTCGGTCCATGATGTGTTGCAGCTTGAGGAGCTGAAGTCGCGGAAACGGGTGCTTCGAAGGCTTGGTTTTACCACCTCCCAGGATGTCGTCGAGATGAAAGGACGAGTGGCTTGTGAGATTAGTACCGGAGACGAGCTGCTTTTGACCGAGATGATGTTTGGTGGGGTGTTCAATCCGCTCTCGCCGGAACAGTGCGCGGCCTTGTTGAGCTGCTTCGTCTTCCAGGAGAAGGTGTGTCCTGAATCCGGAAATCGTTGAACTCTTTACTGACATCCGATGAACCCAGTCTGATGCCCAAGTCCGATTGAAGGAGGAGCTTTCCTCTCCATTACGAATACTGCAAGAGACCGCTCGACGGATAGCCAAGGTCTCGACCGAGTCGGGGATCGCCCTCATCGAGGATGACTATGTTCAGACATTCAAGGTGGAGATGATGGATGCGGTACTCCAGTGGTGCAAAGGAGCGAAGTTTGCGGACATATGCAAGGTTAGTCCTTCCCCATTCCCAAAGCTATAGGTACTGACGAACTATAGCTGACGGACGTGTTCGAGGGCTCGATCATCCGATGTTTCAGGAGATTGCAGGAACTGCTCAGACAGATGGGTCAAGCGGCACATGCTATCGGGAATACGGAGCTTGAGGAGAAGTTTTCGGCTAGTTTGGAATCGCTGCAACGCCAAAATACCGTTGTGTTTAACCCTTCGTGAGTCCTTTTTGCAATTACAGGTTTCCTCTTGCTGATGGAGGCTCAGATTGTATCTATAGACCTGCATGGCATATAGGATGGCCTGGCATGTATCGATCCCATGCAGATCCGGTCGACAGAAAGCCGACGCTACAGCTGCAGGTCCGATCTCGACGTCGAGTACGAGCCAAGCGATGATAGAGGTTCGTATCCCGATTTCCATCTATCCCTCACACAAGTCTCTACGGCGCTACCCTCGCAAGAGGCTGTTAAGTATAAACGACTGTGACCGGGACCTACTGACTGTCTTGGTTGTCGTGCGGTTTGTGTTTTGCGATTGTAATCACGAAGGGGGCAACTTTGCATTTAGCCTACGAGAGGCCGACCATCCAGCCATTCCGCAATCACCGCCGCCATCCCAATCCCAAAGATAAGTAGACAGCCATCCTTATACGTTTGTGTCAGGAGGGTAAGATACCTAGAACCCGTGACAAGTGGACGCGATATAGCTGGAGGTAGGAGAGGGATGAAGGTCGAGATGAGGGAATGAGGGGGTGGTGGTGACTGCTCGCGTCAGCTTCATCCGGGTGAAAAGGCGGACTTCAACGTACTTTGAGGATGAAGAATCGCGTTGTTTGAAGGATTAGTTCGAGAGTCGTGACAGCCCAAAAGATCGGCTAGGGGACCTCATCAGCCAGTACGGTCTGCGAGTGAGAGTGACGCACCAGCATCTCAACCCCGCCAATCAACTCATCCTTCATCCCCCTCCAGACTCCCTTCCGTCCCGACAAACCAGCCCACCGTCCTGCCCATCTCTGCTCTATCGCTCGTCCAGCCCATCTCGCAGCTCGAAGGTAAGGTTCCCACCAACCCACCACGAAGACCAAGAGGAGCACCACCGAGATAGCGTGTATCAGGGGGAAGTACCGCTCCACCCAGGACTTCTTGGCTGTTGCCCCAGGAAAAGCCGGAAAGCCCCCATTAGCCGCGCCTGAGAGGCCGGCGAAGGGGTTCATCGATGGGAACCCACCGAAACCGGCTGGATCGTCCATATCCCCAAGCAGGTTTAGAGAAGGATCCTCGCCGACGCCCATCATCTGCGCCATGAGTCTTTGCATATCTGGCATCCCTCCGTTACTACCACCAGAAGGACCGGTACCTCCGCCAAACATCGACATCATCGCTTCGAGTTGGGATGACATGGCTTGTTGTTCTGTTGATGACTCGGGTCCGTTCTGAGCTTGATTTCGAGGTAGTGGTGATGTTGCAGAGGAACGAGGGGGAGGGGTCAAGGAGCCGCTTGGGGAGATTGGAGCTGGCGAAGGCGGAGAACGTGGCGATGAAGCTACAAAGAGCAAGGAGCATCAGCAAGGAACAGGGCTACCTTTGAGCCTAGACGCAGGAGATCGTCCGTCGTCAGGATGTCCAAAGCAGCTCACTTTCCTGTCCGTAGAGAGCTTCTGCCTCCTCCCCTCGAGCTGTCTGAGCGAGTTTATTCAAGCCGCGATTCCCCCTCGCTAGGATCTTCGCTTTTCGAGCAGTAGCTCGGCGGGCCGCTTCGCTTTGTGGTGTGGGGTCCGCCATGATGTCGGAAATGGGTCGTTAAATATCACCAATAGCTGAAGGAAGAGCACAGCAGAACAGGTCTGTCACTCGCGAGAGGTAGCATGACGTGTCACATGGGATAGATAAGTTAAGCTAAGGATTTCGTTATCAGCAATCCCGACGGGATATGAGTCGAACTTGGCCCGCTCAAAACCTGGTTTTTCTTTCTTTCGCAAAGACAATCCACCGGAAAGTCATTAGCTCAAGGTCTGAAGAGGCTTACACTTTATCATACAACCCCGATATGCCTGTCTCTACTCAATCACCCGATCGGAATCGACCGTTAGACGACAATCGAGTTCTAGGTGTGAGTTCCTGCAAGATTACCTGTTGTGCGTCGAAGAGAAGTCTAGCTGATACAAGGCTGCGTCCTTCATTCTCGCCTTCACGCACTACGGCGATCGCCTGCATCTCCTTGTCATGGCTCCTTTCGCTGCCAGTACGACCCCCTCATCCCCCCAGCTCTCCTACGACATGACCTCCCAGTCCCTCCAGCAGCTTCGAAAACAATCTCTTCTTCCCGACGAACAGCAGCTTCAATAGTAGCAGGGACCGACCCGCTTCGAAGATTACTGGTCATCGTCGGACCGTGTAGTATACATGATGTCGATCAGGCGAAAGAGTATGCTTCGAGGTTGAGACAAGGTGTTCAGGAGGGGAGATGGCCTGGGTTGGAGATTGTTATGCGGGTGTACTTGTGTGTCATCTTTCTCCGGACAATCAGGAAGGTCTTGCCAGCTGATGGTGGACAGTGAAAAGCCACGGACGACAGTCGGATGGAAAGGGTTGATCAACGATCCTGATATCGATGGATCTTTCAAGATCAATAAGGGGTTGAGAATGGCGAGGGAGTTGTTGTGCGAGATCAACGAGATGGGGATGCCGGTTGGATGCGAGTTGCTCGACACCATCAGGTGGGTACTTAACATCGGTCACACGCGAGCGAGAGACCATTCTCTCTCGCTTCGCTGTCTGGTTCTGACCCATTCTCAGTCCCCAATTCATAGCCGACCTGATCACCTGGGGTGCTATCGGCGCACGAACGACCGAATCACAACTTCACCGAGAATTGGCATCCGGCGCATCCTTCCCTATCGGTTTCAAGAACGGCACGGACGGCTCCGTTTCAGTCGCCATTGACGCTATGCAATCCGCCTCCCATCCTCATTGCTTCATGGGTATCAACTCGCAAGGGTTAGCTAGTATCGTCAAGACTTCGGGGAATAAGGAATGTCATGTCATACTGAGGGGTGGGAGTGGAGGACCTAATTATGAGTGAGCGACTACCATGCTGAAGTCCAAGAGCTGCATCTGGGTGCAGACCTCGCTGATGAGCTGTTGATCCAGGCGTGAGCACGTTCAGAAAGCTCTTTCGGCCATACGGTCGAAGAAACCTGATGAACATGCCTCGATCATGGTCGATTGCTCACATGGAAATTCGTCGAAAAATCACTTGAATCAGCCGAAGGTCGCTTCTTACCTTGCTGAGCAGATTGCGGATGGCGAGAAAGGGATTGTCGGGATCATGTGAGCTACCAAGCGGACTGACTGGGTGAAGTATTACTGATGGATGAGATGTATAGGTTCGAGAGTAACCTGAAAGGCGGGAAGCAGAGTAGCGATAAGGGACGGGAAAACCTCGAGTATGGCGTATCAATAACGGATGGTGCGTCCGTTTTCTACGGTAGCAGAAATATATTGACACTATCATAGCCTGTGTCGACTGGGAGATGACCGTAGACATGCTGGACCGCCTCAACCAGGTTAGCGATTTACTTCCTCGTGCACCTGTCCGCGAGCTGCGTTGATTCGGTTCATCGCTGACCTCTCTAGGCCTCACTCAGTCGAAGAGGTAAGCTCGAGGCCTTCAGTGACGGAGATGCACATCATCCTAGCGGCAACGGGTGACCAACGGGGTTTCTCACTAAAGTGGTGGAGAACCTGTAGATAACGAGCTTGGAGGGATAATCAAAAGTTGCATTGCGGGACATGTTTGCATACGCATCTATCGGCTTTCCCTCTCTGTGTTTGTGGAGATACCCCAAAGCGGCTCACTTTTTCGCTCACCTCGCAGCTGTTCTCCTTTCGACAGATCACTTCCGCTCATAGTAAAACACCTATTAGGGTCTGATCAGTGATCGTTGCTGTCTCATAAGTTGCCAGCGCTCTGTTATGCTGGCAAGACCGTTAGACTACTGGTGCTGGAGCTGAAGCACAAGGCAGCTTCCGGCGGTAAAATCTTCCGAACCACCTCCATTTTTCTAGTACAGTCAACACCCCTTTCACTTCTGTTTTCGCTTCCCTCCTTCTTTCCATCCTGAGCGACCCAAAATGTCAACGACAGACTCACTCAATACCCCTCGTACCCATCTCCCTCCAACCATTCCTCCATACTACCTGCAAAACGTAATTGTCTCCATTCTTCAGCGAAAAGGCTTCGATTCAAGCGAAGCAGGTGCCATAACCGAGATCGAGCGGTTACTCGAGAATCGTCAGTCCCAAGTCCCACTTCCCTGCCTTAAGTCCCATTTGAAACTGGATTTGACATAAGGTCTTTTCTAGACATACAGAGGTTGTTTGAAGCTGCTGGAGATTACTCGAACCTCGCTCATCGATCTCGACCTAATGCTGAGGATCTGTTGGCGGCTCATGAGGAGGTATCACCTATCAGGAGTCTTCGAAAAGAAGCTAAACGAAGACGACGACGTGAGTCTCGGTTTATCCGTATCCGCCTTTCCAGAATGAAGCTGAGGACGTCTCGGTCAGGTATGGAAGGATTGAAGATCGTTGAAGAATCTAGAGACACCTCGATGGATGATTTGAGAGGGTTGATGGATGAGGATGACGAGAGGGAGAAGCTGGATTATGGTTATGATGGTGTTCCTTCCTTACCTGGGAAATGGACATATACCCCTCCCTCCACACGACCCGTACGTCGGTGTCATCCCTGTCCTCAAAACACCTCCTCGCTCTCGAACCAAGCTGATACCCGAACTTTAGGAGGGAAAACCGAAAGAGGACCTCCCCCTCTTCGCAAAAGTCACTTCAGCCTCGCTGGATTTCGTCAAATCCACTGCCACGGAACGAGGGGATATCAGTCCTGAGTTGGGTTTGGTACATTATCGGAGAGCGGCTGGGAGTGGAGTTGGGAAGCGGAAGTGGGGTGTTAAGGGGGTTGGTCTGGCTTAGTCGCGAGAATGCTTGGATGATGGAGGGGAATTTTCGGTAGCTGTGTCGGACAGGGCATGAGGGGCATTCCATAGGTCGTCATGTCATACTGTCATATACACAGTCCGTTGCGAGAATCTGCGTAATCACTCCTCCTCGTCTGCTTCCTCGTCGGATGACCCTGCGAACTCGTCCTCCACAACTTTCCGCCTGAGCCATGTTGTGTGAAAATCAAGCAAAGGGGAACGAGCGAGACTTACCGCTTAGCATTGGGTTGAAGAGCGCTAGCATTTGCCGGGGCTTTCTTCTGTGGGCTAACCACTGCCATAATGTCATCAGCTCCTGATCTAACGAGATGAAATGTCAGGTATTCAAGAGGGTAGTGGTAGACGGAGTAAGGTTGCAAGGATGATCGAGCTATACCGAACGACGGGAAGGAGAATGCGACCGCGAGATGAAGGCCTACATTTCTTCTTATCCCCTCCTGTCGTTCGAGCGACAGTCGCTTTCATACTCGCCAGCTTAGAATGTAGAGTCGCTATCTCCACCTAAATCGCGATGGTCAGCAGCCTGTTTCGTTTGTAGGCCAGAAAAGCTAACGTCCTTCTCCGAGATTTGAGCGCAGAGAGCTCTCATCTCAGCTAGACCGTTCTCAGCTCATCTCGGCTTGAGATCTGCAAGGGAGACAGCTCACATCGATCTGTCCCGCCCGTCGGTCGAGCTTGAAGCTACTTCCGAACCCCTTTTCAGCTTACGTGTTCATAGGGGAGCAGGGGAGCGTGAGAGATACCTTTATAGCCGCGTCGAGCAAACTCGCACCGAGCATCTTCAGGTCCGTCTCATGTCTCAGCTCGAACGATATAAGTTCTTCCTCTGGTGGAAGGAGTTGCAGCTATCCTCAGCACGACGACACGGACGAGGAACACACTGAAAGGGATTTGGGGGTTGATTTGGACGTTCCCGTTGAGCCGTTGATGTGGATGTATCCTCCTATTATAGCTTGAGCAAGGACGGTCGTGTCCCTTAGCAACTGAAGCAATGTCTGAGTAGGTCGATCTCTCGGCAAGTGGTTGAGATACTCACACTGTCAGTCTCAGTCATGTAGGCCCAGACGCACAGCTTGTTTCCGCTGAGATTCGTAAAGAGGCCAAGGTGCCATTCTTCCTCTGTGATTGACGAAGTGAGGAAGTAGCGTCGTGGGGGACGACTACGGTCATCGTGGATCGTTTGAGAAAGACCATCGAGGGGGTGCGGCATACCATCGACCGCGATCTGGTGCACAGGAGAGCTGATAACTGAAAGGTGAATGAGGAGGGAAGTTTGGTGGAAGTGGGAGGAAAAGGTTCGATCAAACGTAACTGAAGCCGGGTCGATTCCGAAACCCGCTTTGGGCCTTATGAGGACATCCTATACGGGATAAGAAGAAACTATGCCTATCACATAACTAGTCTATGCACCCTGACCTCGCTAGCTAACCATCCCTTCTTCGCTTTCGGCGTTACTTCCTCATCCGCTCCTCAGAGTACCCAGGCCTGACCGTCTCCTTGGAACTAATAGACACCCTCGATTCTGTCCTCTCCAGCCATACATCACCAGATGATGACTCGCTCAAGACCTCAATGGCGCTTTTGTCTTCTTTCTCTCGTGGTGGAGTGGAAGGATTCGACGAGACTGAGCTTGTCGGTGATAGGTCCTCGTCGATCTCATCCACGTCTGAGTCAGCGTCCCTGCTGATGATAGGATTCTCGACTTCAGTATGGAAGGCTTCGGTAGGTATTTCAGGGGAGATTGTTACGATAGGAGGGGAGGGAAGAGGGAATCGCCATTTCGCCACAGCAGGGAGAGGTACTGAGAGACTTGGACGCATTCGGCGAGAGGGTGTCTGATGGACGACGAAGGATCAGATCAGCGATGTTCAGGCTTATAAGGCTGTTCTCTGACCTGTTCGACCACATGCTCGACAGTTACTGCTTCTTCCTCCTCGTTATACCTGTCTTCACCGTTTGGAGCCGCCTTCCTCCCGTCTGTCCCAAAATCCAGCTATCCAGCTTCAGTCGCGGCTTCGGTGAGCCTATTCTCTGGCTCTCGATATCGGTATTGGCCGAAGTCAGAGGCTCTAAATTGCGTCTCTTGCCGGAGTTGCATCGTTTCGTCAAAGCCAACAACGCCTCGTGATCCGGAGATGAATTTTCCGGTGACGTGGTGGAACTCGTAGGGGTCATCCAGGAGAACATCCCGGCTAAAGAGCCTAATGACCTGCCTTTCCCGTGTCTTCGTGTCGAAGCAGGACTCGAGCAGGAAGGACCAGCTTCTCTCTCTTCGTCTTCGTTACCCATCGTTTCGAAAGGCGGGAAGTAGGATAGTCCATCTGTCATAGGAAGGCGAGGTGGGGAAAGGGCTCGGGATGGTGTGATCAGGAGTGAAGCTCGAGAGAGGCTGGAGGTGGAATGTGAAGTCGACATTCCAGATGAATCGATCGTTGAGGACCTGGAGTTGGTCGTCGAAGGGTTCAACCGCGATAAGTCATCGGAAGAAACGGGAAGGGCGGAGATTGACTTGGATCTCGAGCTGTGGTTGCTGAATGTCGGCATGCTGGGCAATTTGACGAGTACGGTTCGCTACGCTTCGAGGAGCATATGCCCAAATGCGAAGTTGAGTGTGTTGCTCACGGTTCCGCCGGAGATTACTGAAAGGCTGACAATTGATCGCCTGGTCGTGCCCAGAATATCCCTCCTGGCTGGAGAAGACGGCTCGAACACTTCAATACGTTACCGGAGCGAAGTTCATCGCGGAACCGGGCTGAGCGCTTCTTGGTAACTGATAGAAGGCGAGGATGTTAGAGAATCAGTGATCACCTCAAGAATAAAGGAGCACGCTCAGGATAATCGTGCTAAAGGAAGATCACCGACATCCTGCAGGGATCACAAATACCGTCAGAAAGGACGTGAAGATCTGGAAGGATGGCTCCATCTAGGTGATCAGGGAAGGGGTATATGGGGATTTGTGACATAGCTCTTTAGATGGGATGGATTTGATCGGTGGACGTGACGTGGGGTTTGTGGCTGGGCCTAAGCATGGGTCGAGATAAGCAGGTGCGCAAATAAGACGGTTGAAAGGGTAGGGAGCAGAGATCTGCATGAGATGAAATCCTGAAAGACAAGAGGACATCGTGCGATGAAGATATTTATGGGATCAAAGGAGGATGCAACGCTGCATACGCGTAAGGTCTACGTAAAACAGCGCAGTCGATGCGAAGAGCGGATCCGGATTTGCTCCCGCTCGAAACAAACCGGTCACGACCAAGACGTCATCCCGCGTTGAAGCCGGCTCCTGATGATCATTGCTCTCCTTCATTCATACATTTCCGTGATCAATATCAAAACAGTAAGACGACAGGTGGAAGCTCAACATACGACCCCCTTCCACTTCTTTGCGGTCTCTGGTACGGGTCAACATGCCCCAACCATTCTCTCACCGAGCGCTATCGGACCCGAACAAATCCACTCCGACCGTTTTTCATGTCGTGAACCATGTTGATGCGAACCATGTCGTCCAGATACCCGCGGTAAATCAACCTGAATCTGAATTGCACCCAAGGATGACTTGAGGTGCTGATGCCATCTCGGTAGTATATCCCCCCTTCACAACCCGTTAACACCGGGAAACAACTCCCAACTTCCATCCCACTCCCCGTCCTTCCCGCCGTCGAAGCGGCAAAACGATTAGCAGCTTTCGCAGCTGTCGACCGGCATGTCGGCTTACAAGACAAGGTAGGTCGGCATGATCTCTCTGCGTAGCTTCCCGTGTTACCGGCGGTGCATATGCTGACCTCTTGCAGTATATTGGGATTGGTTCGGGTTCGACGGTGCCTTATGTCGTGGACCGGATTGTATCACAAGGGGTGCAGGCGAACCGGGATCGAGTTTTCCTTCCGACAGGTGGGCCTTACCCTGACTTTACAAAGTGTCATACTAATCGGATAAAGGGTTCCAGTCAAAAGAGCTCATCGTGAAAGCCGGCTTGACGTTAGGTGATGTTGACCAATACCCGACCCTGGATGTGTGTATTGACGGAGCGGACGAGTGGGTTAACCTTAGTCAGCTCAGGAAACCGAAGCTGATCACGGTAGGGTGGATAACGAGCTGAATGCGATCAAAGGAGGCGGCGCATGTCAATTAAGGGAAAAAGTTCTGGCAGAGGCAGCAACCACTTGGATCATCGTTGCGGATTATCGGAAAAACTCACATGTCCTGGGGACGACTGTATGTCTACCTCATATCTGACTAGGACCCTTCTCTCTGAACGTTAACTTCAGTGGACACAAGGGGTACCCATCGAAGTCGCCCCTTTCGCCTACGCCAAAGTCCTTACAAACCTTGCCGAACTGGGATCCCCTCAAACACTGCCGAACGGCATGCCTGGCTTATCATTGCGAATGGGAAAGATGAAGGCCGGGCCGGTTGTCAGCGACAATGGCTGTTTCATCATTGATGCCCCGTTCCCGTCTGGAATGATGCGGGATCCTGAGGAAGTGAGCACCGCTCTCACATTGATAAGTATTACGTGGCTAACGAGCCGTTTTGTTACTAGTTGTTGCATCGAATCAAGATGCTGACAGGGGTCGTGGAGGTTGGATTGTTCTGCGGGATGGCGAAAGCGGCGTACTTTGGTAATGAGGTGTGTTGTGACATTCCGATCAGACTCGCACAGCTGAAGGGGGAATCGTCTAGGATGGGACGGTGCAAATACGACATCAGGACGGAACGCTGGAGCGGCTTGATTCGTTACCTAGCACGCCGAGTTTGACGACAGACGGGGTTCAGCTGGTCGGGACTTAAGGAAAGGAGCGAGCTGAGCCTGAAGATCTGATGCAATGATGATCTATGAGAGGGGTTCACGATTGAGGATGCACATACATCATCTTGGCGTGGAAGACATCAGAAGCGTTGAGTAGTGTACGAGAGGAATGCTCATCATGACAGATCCCCTTGACTTGACTATGCCATTCCGTTGAAGGCTAATGTGGACCTCCTCATTCCTCTTTTCGACAGGTGACTGTCACCGCCACACAGCGACGGCACAAAAGATAAGTACATATCCCGGACATGATTAGCGAACTCGTTCAAAAGGGGGGCACCTCCTCCGTGGTTGACAAGATAATCAACGGGGAATGCTGAGAGCGAAGATTTACACGGAGGGGTGTGTCGTGTTGCATTACTGCCACATTGATCACGTGGATATCTTTATCATCGTATGATGACATCTCTCGTGAGAACGGAGTTTTGATCACTCTACCTTTATCTAATCTACCTCAACGTTATCTACTCTACCTCAACGTTATCTACTCTACCTCAACGAGTCAATCAGATCACTATGGGTCTACCTCGCTCACTCTCCTTCTTACGCCTCGGTACAGGTCCTCAGATACTCGATGTGTGCGTCTATCATCCATCCATCCTTTCCTCCCATCCCTTGTCCGGCTAGCTAGCTCTAGGATGTTTCAAGCTGATACAAGTGTTCATTCACCAGCTTCCTCGACCCTCTCTGTCCATTCTGTGCCAAGATGTCCAGATCTCTGACCGCGAATGTCTTTCCCCTGCTTGTGAATGGAGGGAAACATGAGAGTCAATTCAGCGTAGTCGCCAGGATCTACCCTCAGCCTTTGTAGGTCGAGGCCCAGGCGTAGGCAGCTGATGCATCTGGTGCAGCCATTATTTCTCGACCTTCCATACCGAGGCGCTGCTCGTTTTCGGTTCGACATACCCAGAGTTGTTCTGGCAGTACCTCTCCGCGGTAAGTCCCCCTTCCCTTCCTTTCATGCCTTACCCGTCATTCGCGTCCTCCCCTCATCATTCATGATACCATCCTTCTTGGCGAAGTCTTTCTGTTCTCATCCTTCCCGAGTTTCGAGGAAGCGCGTATTTAGACTCCTCCTATAGGTCTACGAAACTCAAGAAGACTACTTCAACGTCCCAGTATCCAACCTAACACCTTCCTCATGCCGGGACAGACTCACCGAACTCGCCCTCTCCATTCTCGAGAAACACGGGAAACTTTCCCAAGGACCGAAAAGCAAGGTTTTCGGAGAGTTCAGGGAGAGGTTGGAGGTTAAGGGGAAGGATGGGAGGGGGAATGGGGGAAATCAGAGTATGAATGATATGAAGTATCTCAGTAGGTTTTGGTTTTGAAGGTCTGGGAGCGGAGACGAAATGGGCTGATGGGTTGGTGGTTTGTAGTTAAGGTTGGGAGGCAGAATGGGGTGCATGTTACGGTTGGTTTCCATCGTGATTCGTTGAGGCATTGACTGACGGGTTTGACGAAACAGCCGACTGTACTTCTCAACGGGCTCAAGGAGGATTCAGTGAGCTCGTCGTGGGGCAAAGATGAGTGGGAGAAGTTCCTCAGGTGTGTGAGAGGAGTTCTGACATACGGATAATGCTGATCGAAGTGGTATTAGCGAGAAGGCCGAAGCTTGACTAGGACGGCAAGAAGGAGGGCGATCCCATCTCTGACTTCTTTTCGCTGAAATGGGACAGGTGATGATATGATACGAGGCGTACAAAAGGAATCAAGGGTCATGCAGTGTTACCAGCATTCATCAATTGTCCGATCCAGATCTGAGCTCAGGTGTTCCCTCATCTCCGGAGGTAAAATAGGCTCTCCTTTCTCGTCCGCGACGTATCCTAAGCCACAACACAATTCAGTCAGGTATGATCTGATTACGACTCGACGCAAGGCCGAAACTCACGGAAAGGCATCTCAATCGATTCGTTCTTATTCAACGCGATCGTAGGAGAATCCTTTCTTGGTATCAGCAAACGAACAGTGGCCCTACTATAGCTAGACCTACCGTGTAAGATATTTGATCCAGGGGAACTGACCACATCAGCTCGACCTGCTTAGTGTAAACCAACCCACCCTTATCCTCTACGACCAACTTTGTCACCCCAACAGCCGTATCAGTCGTCATCTGCACCGCACCCAAATGTCTTCCTTCGAAACCCAACTTCCTTAATTCGGCGGTCCTATCTCGAGGCGGATCGTCCCCTAATATCCCACCGTAGAGGAAATAGTCGAATTTCTCGTCATCTTCTGGATCGAGTGGGAGAGGTGCTTTCGGGTCGAGAAGGCATACTCGGTTTCTCGAGATTGGTGGTGTAAAGGAGGAGAGGAGGGAGAGGATTGGATTGGTGTGTAAGTAAGCTCGGGAGGAGGATGGGTGGGATGATAGGTACTTTTGGAGAGGTGGGATGGAGGAAGGGGAGAGGGAAGTGAAGTGGAGTTGGGAGGTTGGGGAGATGAGGGTGAGCATGTGGGAGTATCTAAAAGCGGTGAGGACAATATTAGGAAAAGACGTTATCGTGTTTGATCTTGAGACGTCGCCCACTCTAGCTTGACCCATTGGGGGAGAGCTCGGGTCTGCTCATCATCCTCTTCCATGTGCTCTGAATGAAGCCATTCATCAGATCCAGACGAACAAGAAGGGAAGGGAAAATTGTGAACGGACCGATAACATAGTTAGTCGACTTTGACGTTGACATCTCGATGCTTGTCTTCTTGTCCTCCGCCACCGCCTGCCTTTTAGTCAAGGGTGGGGATTACAGATTGAGCATCTCCTAGGCGTACTGTATGTTGCCCGGAGTTATTGCTTCTCGCTTGGGGCTCCACACCTGTGCCTATGTTGAAATGTCTTTGAAAACGCTCGAACGCCTCAACGCCGACCTCCCGGGGGGAAGCGTAGTCCCGCTAGTCCCCACAATGGCAGTGTGAATCTCGGAAGAGCAAGCGTTAACGTTCTTTCAATGATCTGCTGTCCGTTCCCCCAGCAGAAGTCACTGACTCATCTATCCAATAGTTCTGAGGCGGCATTCCCTATCTCGTTTCCACAATGATCATCGACCATGATCATGCGGACCCCAAACCGCGGACTGCTCCGTCGAACAACACAACTCCCGTAGACCAAGCTCTCAACTTTACGCTCCGCCCAACGACATTAGCCGACGCCGTACAAATATCCTCTCTCATCAGTCGAACCTGGATCCAGACCGAGGGCCATACTGTCTCACCAGCAGACCTCGAATTATTCCTCACAACATCGGTCTCTGTCGCTCAGATCACCAAGAATATCGCGAATCCCAACGCGAGATTCATTGTCGCCGTCATCCCTTCATCACCAGAAGCGACAACGACAAAGCCCTCATCCGACGCACCAGCCTCGGAAACAAAACAGCCGGCTGAGAACATCATCGGAGTAATCCAACTCACGCTCGGTACCTCCAAACCGTGCCTCACCCTCCCCCAGCCAATCGAGCTCAAATGTTTCTACGTCGATGCGTCATATCACGGCGCTGGGGTTGCGTTTCAACTTCTCCGAGGAGCCGAAGATTTAGCTCGGAAGGAAGGTGGTCAGAGCATGTGGTTAGGTACTTGGGAAGGGGCTGCTAGAGCGAGGAGGTTTTACGAGAAGATGGGGTTCAAGGAGGTTGGGGAGTATTCTTTCTTCGCTGGGAAGGCGAAGAAGAGGGATTTGTGCTTGGAGAAGGGGTTGTGACGGCGGCGGATGTGGGGGCAAGGGAGATGATGATATTAGATCACGTTACAGATTGGTTGGTGCCGGTAGTTTCATTGAAGGGAGATGTGACCTCTCGGTATATCCACCTCCTATCGGTCTAGGTCAGCTCAACTCAAAGATTCCCATGGGACAGCATAATGCACATTCACGTCAGCTCCATTTTCGAACCACCTATCGTCGTGCTTGATGGGCATCGTGTTCCCGCTCATCTGAAGGTCATCCGTCAGCCTCTGCGATGTACCCTCACTTGAATCCACGTCGACAAACTTGGCGGCTCTTCATCCTTCCATCATTGGCGCTGCGTCATTGTCAGCGTCCTTTCCCGGTAAAGTGGAAGCGGATTCACAAGACCCAATGCTCAATCCCATATGTCCGAAACCATTGACTAGCCGGATCATCAACCTCCGAATACTCATACCAAAACTCTACCGCTCTGTAACGATTGATCAATCGATTTTAAAACTTTAGACGGAGGGGGAAGGTGATACACTCACATGCGATCGCCACTGAAAGCGAATAGCTCTTTCCGTAGACGATAGTTCCGCTCAACCTCCCATTTCTTGGTCAGGAAATCTTCGATAGCTTTGGTACCGGTGAAGAATTGGTCTCGGTTTCGCCAGACTGAGTCGGGTGTGTATGCAGGAGAAATCAGGTGAGGGGCTTTAGTATCTGTCTCACTCTTCAGATGGGAACAGAAGCGAGTGACTGTCATGTGTAGGTCGATGTTGAGACAGATGCTCACTCCACTTGTCCTGGGCTGCTTTGACTTTCCTATCGAGGCTTGGTTAGGAGGTGAACCGTAAAATGATGGGCTGACGGACTTTTGCGCACTGTCGGCGGTAAATGGAGGCAAGGGAGGGATGTTTGATGGCGTGGAAGACATACTGAGCAATTGTGATTGACAAAGACAAACGCCTGCCTGATACCTCACATACGCAACCCACAGGCTTCTTTCCGGTGACCGTCACGTGCTTCCTCAAACGGCACAGGAACATTCCGTAAGAAACCCCAGGGCTGCGCTTTATTTCCTCTCAGGGTACCTTTTAAGCGCCGGCTGTTGTTTCCAGGGGGAATCACGTCGCGCTGGGAACCCCCTTTCCTCCTCCTTCGCGTGCAATTCCTGCTCTGGGCATACTCGATAGTAATACTGACTCAATTTCCGTCATTCCTTTGGTGTAGACTCTATCTAAGGCATTGGTCTGGGTCTGGTACCCTCCCATCTCAGCATATACCAATCAACGATCGGATCGCTTCCTCGCATCAACACCACCTCCAAACTAGATTAGGTCCGAGCGGCCGAAACGGCAGCGAAGACCGTTTACCCCTTGATCGCAATCGGACCTTCCGTCGCAAGGGCATCCATCAGTATTCATCTGTCGAACGCGTATGGCCTAGTCTGCAGCTTACCGGGAACCGCCTGTACACCCACACCACACTCCTTTTGTCACAAGGCTTGACGCCAACGATCGATATACCTTAGCTATTTCTCTCATCACCGGTCAATACACAAGGCTCGGCATGGACGCAGTCACCCATCTCATCCGCCGCTCTCGTCTTCGATCCTTCGCTGCTTCCGCCAGACACGCTTTCCACCTCGATCCTGCCGTACGTGGTCCCATCGCAAACGTAGAGAACGATTCGACCTTGGAATGGACGATGGAGAAGAGGGAGTTTGAGGAGCTTGACGAGCGGTTCTACGCGAGTCTGAACCAGTACAGTCCGGAGCAGCTCTCTAGTATGGAGATTGCTTCGAGTCGCAGTGCTGCTGCGGCAGCTGGCGTTAGTCTCTGTCATCTGCGAAGCGGATCGAGTTGACATGTGTACAGGCTGCACAGACGACGGTACAAGAAGCTGCGGGTGCCGCTGCTGCAACGACGACTCGGCAAGCTGCTCAAGCTGCAACGCATGGGACTACTATCAATACCTTGACGAGGACGGTGGCTACCTCCGTACCGGTTTATGCTACTCCGGTATCGATCGCAACGCCTTCATCTCCGGCTGTCAGCTCGATTGCGATTTCGAGTGCCGCTACAAGCAGCTCATCTTCTGCCAGAACCTCCGCTGTAAGCCATCCTCGTCCTCGCTGGACTTCGCTGAGCAATAACCGCAGTCGACACTGCTGTCCATGTCAACTTCAATGAGTACGAGTACGAGCAGTAGTACCACATCCTCGACGACTACATCTTCATCGACGTCGATCGTGCCGTCGGTCATCACTGTGACTCAGACTCCTTCTTCCAGCTCGAGCTTTGCGGCCACTGCTACTGCTTCGAGTCTCAATGCCGCTGCGGCGACTTCGGCTACCCATAAGTCAGGGTGAGTCGATGATAAGTCTACCGAGAAGTGCTTGCACCTGACTCTTACTGTGCCTTAGTTTGTCGACCGGCGGAACCGTTGGCATTATCTGTGCAGTGATTCTCGGCTTGCTGTTCGTAGCTGGATTGCTCTATGTGAGGTTACCCCCCGGCATCCTTCCGTACAGCCGGAGAGCTTCGGTAGCTGACTTGGGATAGCGCAAGTACGCCACCAAATCGCGTCGTTCTCCATCCCCCTGGGCCAAGCTCGACGACAACGAGATCACTCCATTCCCGCCTTCGTACGAGAAGTCAGCTTTTGATGCGGATGACATATACGGAGGAACGACCCCTCCGCCGATTGGTTCCCGTCGGGCCCTCGCATTGGCTCGCGCGAATGCCTTCAACGCCGACGGCTCATTACGGGCGAACTCTGACTACATGATCGAGCGAGGCAACAACCGCGCCGGTGTCGGAGCTGGAAACCTCGCTCAGTACGATGCGGTTCCCGAACCTGTCCCCGGGTGTGGTGTGGACCCGCAAGGGCGACCATACAACCCTCAAGCCGGTCGGACCCCGATGCTCCGCACCTATCAAGAGCAGTACTCGGAGAAGCCTCACGGCAATTCACCACCCGGTAACTCCCGTCAACTCGTCGGTCCAGCTCAGCGCGCCTATGCCGACTCTGCTGTCTCACCGGTTGCGATGGGTCGGCCGGGTGTGCCGACGACTATGACCGAGCTGGCTCAGCATGAGGATTTTGCGGATATCGTTCAGCCTTATGATCCCGGTGTCATGCTCGCCTACGATGAGGAGAGGGATGGTGCTTATACCCCTCGAACAGCTACAACGACGGGCGAATGGGCTGGAGATGCGCGCCCTCCACAGGGAAGGAGCCGGGTATCTGCGAATGCGCTGAAGGGAACGACCGTGCCACAGGGTACCATGCCTCGCGGTCTCACGAATCAGTCACCTCCTCGATCACTCCAGATGCCTCTTCCCGCACTTCAACCTCTGAGTCCGCTAATGAGCGGCTTCGACCTCCGCCGATCGTCGTCTCAGCCGCTAGCGTTATACGATAGCGAGCCGAACCAGCAAAAGAGGATGTACGGCGAGGTGGCGCAAGCTGCAGGCGTCGCCGAGCCGCCTACGCCTCACTCCGCTACCCTCAGTCCGCTGACCAGGTCGACCAGCTCGGAAGGTACTACCTCGTCGTTCTCGGCGCACGAAGCGACTCCGCGTCTACCAAGCTTAATGGTGGTTCCTCCTCAGCCTTACGTTCACGGTCGACCGCTTTCGCCGCTTACTGAGGTCGCTACACCCATGTCGGTAACCTCCGCTCAGCCAATGCCATCCTCATCCGCGATGCATGGTCAATCCGAGGTGAACCCCTTCGATCGTACGCTCATACCCAATCGGCTCGTCCCGCCGTACTCGGGCACCTCTGGCGGCTTTCCGAGTCCAAACTATCCACCACCTAGTCCGGGAGGTATGAGCGTCCCTGGTAGCGTGAGCGACAGTCCTCGCCGCTGGAGTGGGGCGCGCGGACCACATAGTCTACGAGGCGAGAGTGTTTTTGACGAGGAAGACGCGTATGGAGGTATCTAGATCACCAACCTTTCCATCATTGACCATCCATTTATCATGACATTGGGAGCATCACGGCGCTGGCGCTGGTGTATATGATTGTATGTAAGATGAGATGGACTCTGGTAGATCTATGCATCGGTCCTCATCGCCACTACTGGCTTTCTGGCTTTAAAGTCTGCCAAAAATGCCACATTCCCCCTTTGGAACCCTTACGCTTTCCTGGGAATATACCACCGACGTAATTCTCTACGCGTCTGTACAGACGCGAAGCGCGGCTGCTCGTTGAGCGAAATCGCCTTGAATGTCTTCTTTTAATCTTGGTTGGCTAACTTGGCTTGTAAGGCGTCTTGAAGGCCTTGTATTGGGAGGTCGAGCACGGACAACAGATTGTCTACACAGCCGATACCTGAGAGGTAGGCGATGGAGGCGTCAAGGTGGGTCTGCGATACATTTACAACTGTTCTCGCTAACGATGGTCTGTCCGATCTTCCCTCCTTCGTCCGGATCTGTCGATACGATCTCGTGAACGATACCCTTTTGATCGATCACTTTCCCTTCTGACCTGCTCCGTGGCGCGTCTCCAGCTCCTCCCTTCCACCCACAACCCCAGCTCACCCCTCCCTCCTCCCCGTCCTCTCGCCAACGACTTCCCTAGAAGCCACACCCGCACCACTCCATTCCCTCCCGCAACACTTCTCGGTCCAACAGCACACCCACCAACCTGCACCACCTCAACCTCGGCTGGGTACGATGCAGCCTCCTCAAGCGATGAACGGGATGACCGGACATGGACATCATCTGGGCCATGGGGCCGGGAACGTATTTGGAGCTGTTATGGGGAATGGGCCGGGTCAGTTGCCTACTGTACCCCAAGGTGGAGCGGGGTTGGCCAATGCTAGAGTCTATGCTAGTGTTTACTCAGGGGTAAGTCGAATCAAGCAAGTGTCGATTCAGTACGAATGGGCTGATGGCGGTAGATACCGGTTTTCGAAGCGATGATCAGAGGTATCTCAGTAATGCGTCGGACATCAGATTCGTCAGTCCTTCTTCCTCTCGTCTGCCGAGCCGTGTAGGCTGAGGATCTGGATGGGTCGAGGCTGACAAGAACCTGTTGAATAGATGGGTGAACGCGACGCAGATCTTGAAGGTTGCTGGGATACCTAAATCTGCGAGGACGAAGATATTGGAGAAGGAGATCTTGACTGGGATGCATGAGAAGGTGCAGGGTGGATGTAAGTGGACTGACATGCCTGTCACATTACCCCAATGCTAACGGCACGTCATCAGATGGGAAATATCAGGGTACTTGGTGAGCAGAAGCACGAAATGAGCGCGTGACATACAGGCTGAGTGCTTCGGCAGGATTCCGTTTCATCGAGGACAAGAACTAGCCGCACAATACGGCGTGACCGCTTACCTCGCTCCAATCTTCGACTTCGTCCCATCACCATCGAATGTAGCTGCCCTTCCCATCGTTCGGCATGGAACGCCGGATCGGACCGGACAAAAGACACCAGCCAACGTTATGCCCAGCTACAACCCGAGCCTCATGTCTGGTGCTCGTACACCTGCCATGCCAAATGGCAGGATGATGTCGCCTTTCTTACAAGCAAGCATGCCTCATCCGCCTCCACCTCAATTCGCGAATGGTGATGGCCAGCTAATGGGTATCCCGCCACATCCTTCGGCCATGGCATACCATGGTCAACCGAGTCTGTACTTTCAACCTCCTCCCCCCCCGCAGTACTCCGCTCCCGAGATACGACGCCTGGAGCATGCCGTAGAGATCGGGTCTGTGGAAAGCACATCGCTAGCTCCGGCTGCGAACATCAATGGGATGGACCTTCCCGCGAGCCATTCGGACATCTATCTCGATCAGTATGGCCGGCCTCATTCTTCTTTCCAATCACCGTATATTGCAAGTGGGGATATGCAACCGCCTCCTGCGAAGCGGCAAAAGTCTGAAGATGGCCAAATGTTGGAGATTAACGGTGATCGAGAGGAAACGCTTGCGGGAGAAGCGGAAGAGGACGACGATTCGATCGACGAGATACGAGATGCCCCGCCATTGCCCAATTCCATGCGGTTGTCAACCAAGCCTCTTCGACCGAAACCTACGGCAAACTCCAGTCGGACAAGGAGTAAACTTCTCTCACTGTTCTCGATGGACGAGCCGGTCGATATCCGAGCTGTGTTTGGGCTACCTACAGATGCACCGACCGAATTTGACGTGGATACCATCATCGATAATCAGGGTCATACGGCTCTGCATTGGGCTTGCGCACTGGCGAAATCTAGCATTATCACCCAGCTTATCGACCTTGGCGCGGACATCTATCGAGGCAATTACGCCGGAGAGACACCTTTGATCCGTTCGGTACTCACTACGAATGAGGCCGAAGCAGGCACCTTTGCGGAACTACTCGAACACCTCTCCCCCTCCGTCCGGACTCTCGATCACGCCTATCGTACCGTCATACATCACATCGCCCTGATAGCTGGTGTAAAAGGACGCGCCGCTTCCGCTCGAGCTTACATGGCAGGTGTCCTCGAATGGGTGGCGAAGGAACAACGGGTGGCAGGTTCCGCACCGGGGCAGGAGGTTAATGGCGGTGCAGCACCTAGTTTAAGCCTGAAGAACCTGGTCGACGTACAAGACGTGCATGGAGATACAGCTCTGAATGTCGCTGCGAGAGTTGGGAATAAGGGATTATTGAAGCTTCTTTTGGATGCCGGAGCGGATAAGGCAAGGGCGAATAAGCTGGGCTTGAAGCCGCAAGACTTTGGTATCGAGATCGAGGTGAATAATGAAATGACTTACCAAAACCTGCTGACCGAGTTTGGCAGGCATTGCGGGTATCACCTGGCGAAGCTGTCGTGTCGAATTTGAAAGCTGAGGTTCCGAAGCCTGAGCGGCAAAGCCGTGACGTACAGCGTAGTAAGCTGTAGTTGCATGTCCTGGGGCTTGTTCGCTGACGTCAACGCAGACATTTCCGCAATCTTTGAGAACATCAACGACACTTTCGCTCGCGAGATGACCGAGAAGCAAACCAAGCTGAACGCCACCGAAGCGTCCGTACGACATGCCACCCGTGCTCTAGCCGATAAGCGACAACAGGTGCAACGATCCCAGTCCGCTCTTGGCGAGCTCGAACAGCTTCAGCAGAAAGCGGACAACGTTCGTCGCGCACTCGCCTCCGTCGGTTCGCAAGATTGGACAGGTCGAGCGCAGAACGCTTCACCTGCTTTCCGGCCTTTACCGGGACATGTGCCGGCTCCGATCATTCTTGAGGGATTAGGGGAGGAGGTACCGGCACCTGTTCATGGGGAGACGGATGAGTTGATTAAGTTGAGTCGGCTGGCTATGTGGGAAGATCGGATGGCAGCCGTCCTTGAGGAGAGGCTGAGGGCTCTCGAAGGGGAGAGCGCGGATAAGGCGGTCAAGTACCGGCGGCTGGTCAGCTTGTGTACGAGGGTTCCGGTGGAGAAGGTGGATAGTGTGAGTGGCGCCAAGTACCGATGGGTGGTCTAATCTGACTGGAGTGTTAGATGCTGGACGGACTTACAGCGGCTATCGAATCGGATGGTCAGAGCATTGACCTCTCACGAATATCGAACTTCATGAACCGGATGAAGGAGCAGACGGCATGACGTGGCGTGTGGCTAGAGTACTTGTGAGAAATCTGCACCCATGCATTGCATCTTGGTCTGTTGGGCGTCGGGATAAGCAACCGAACGAGCAATTGCCCCCTTTTTCTTCTCTGCGAGCAAAGTGGCGTTTCTGCCACCTCAACTACGGAAGAAGTGAAATTTCCCCACGTTCTTCTGACCCTCCGCTTGGAAGACTGCCAGCTCGGCGCAGCTCGGATTCTGCCAGTCTCGACGGGAAGGAAAGCTGTGCACTTGCAAGAAGCATTGGCTGGCTGAACAAGGGAACGACAGATGTTCGGCTGTCAATGGAAATACAGGTGGTACGTCAGGATACTCGATCTTCCTCAGCATCCAGCATCATCCATAAAGCATTCGCCACATTGACGGGGTGTATCTATCAGCAGCTATACTTGCGTGTGACTTCGGGGGCCTCGGCTACCTGCTGAATGGCAGCACACTCTCTGTCGAGAGTGATCCACTGGAATGGCTCCGAACTGAGGGAAAAGCTGGGCCGAATGGTCCACTCACGGCACGCATCGAAAGGAATCATCTGCGGTTCGATCCCCGTGCAACAGCGGGAACATGGGTCATCAATCTATATCATAACGAGCCATCTCCCCCGAAGAGATGGAACGACCGGCTATATGAGGCACTGGCAATAAATTTTGAGTCACCCGAGACGTCCACGCTCATCACTTTCCCCGCATCGGTCGCTAGGTTGCGGATCAACGTCCACTCATCTGCTGACCATATCCGGACGTTGCAGTCGAAGCCAGCAGTCACCAAGAAAAGGCCGGATTTCGGTAATGTTCCCTCGGCCGAGGAGACCATATCGACATCTGGCTTATCATCGCAGTCGATGTCCATCGCATGGCCATTACCGTGTCCGTTTGTCGTACAGTTTGTGAGAGGACCATCGAGGGGGACGAAGGGGATCTCGGAGGAAGATCGGAAGAAGCGGAGATCGGAGACGGAGGATTTGTGCGCGGGGATTATGTATTGCGTCTTGAGCGCTCGCAGATCCCATATTCGGACGGTGTCGTCGCCTGACCCGGTAGCAACTTGGTACCTGTTGAGTGATCAGCTGTACCTCCAATATTTGACATTGTGCCCTACCCGTTCGGAGCAAAGTCCATAGCTAGGATCTCCTTCACATGCCCGTCAAGAACCATCGCCGTTCGTCCTGTCCGAAGGTCCCAGACACGGCCGATCGCGTCGAAGCCACTATGATTCAGTCAGCTTCGGCATCACCTCAAAGGCAGCCAATTGGCTGATGATAGCTCCGCAGGGTACTCACCCAGAAGCCACTAGGGCCCCATCATCCTGGAAAGCCAAAGCATACACCTCCTTGCTATGTCCCTCCTGCACCAACAGCTCAGACTGAGTCGCTACATCCCAAAGTCGCCATGTCCCATCGAAGGAAGAAGAGCCAAGGTACGCGCCAGAAGGATGGAAGGCTACTCGACCTATCCGGTTCGAATGGCCCGATAACGTTGCCAGGGGTTTGTCCCTGTTCGTCATCGTTAGCAGCCGGATTGGGTGTGCATTATATGCAACTCACGCTGCCAATGACCACAGCTTGACATCTCCCTCTCCTCCACCAGTCGCGATGTTCACTCCCTCCTCACTCATCCCGACCGTCGCCGTCGGATGCCAAGCCGCTCCTCCCACCTTTTCCGCATGTCCTCGCTTCACACCGTGCGCATTCAGGTTCGGCAGATCCCACAGCTTCGCATCTCCGGTCCAGGAAGTGGTAAGGACGAGCTTGGAGTTTGGCGAGAACCGGACGGTGGAGAGGGGTCGGTCATCACCGAACTGCGAGCCGAGGTTGTTGAGCGTCTGCAAATCATAGTCAGCTAGATGCAAAGCCTGTGTAGGGAAGCACTCGACTCGCCTTTAGCTCGGCGAAGATCTCCTTCCGGGCATTGACGATCTTACTCAGAGGCAAACCGACCTCTATCCGCTGTCTCGCTATCCGTGACTTCGCTCTGACCGCTTCGCATCAGCAGTTGTCCGAAGCAGGGTCCGACGACTCACCTCAACAATGAATACCGAGCGATCTTCCGTCTTGCCTGTAGTAATGCTTCCGGACCCTCAGTGAAGAACTCGCCCTGACGTAGTGTGAGTATTGAAACGATGCGAGAAAGCTGCCGTTCGCTTGAGCAACTTCGAGCACTCACCTCATCCTCCTCATCACTACTCTCATCCGAACCAGAAGCGAAGTCGTAGATATCTCTCCCTTTCGCCGCTTCAATCTGCTCTTGCACATATTTCAGCCGATCTCTCCTATCCCCAGGCTATTAGGCTCTCATCAGTCTAGCTCAAATGACGGAAAAGTCAGGCTTACACCCTCGCCGAACAGCGTTATAGGCTCTCCATATGCTCGTAACCTTTCTCGAACTTTCTTGTCATCCGTCGGTACGGCCATCTTCCGTAACCGCTTCTTCCGCTCCAGCTCCTCGATGAGAGCGGCATTTTGTTCTCGTTCCCGCTCATCGTCTGATCCGCCGAGCTGGTAAGTATTATCGACGGCTAGGAAAGGTAGATCAGTAGCGAATCAACAGAGGCTGATCGTCTTACCGAGGTCGTCGAGATCCATGTTGATAGCTGCTGCAAGTGAAAGACTTGGCTAGGAGCGGTGAAGCACGGCTAAAAAGCAGTGGCGTGAGGAGGAGCAAGAGGCAAAGCGCTCTGCTTGAATTTCCTCGGGGCTCCTGGCAATTTACCGGAACCTTTTCCCTTCCAAAACTAGGCATAGTTCGGCGATGCGGTGATGTACCTTCCTTCCTTTTCACCCCTGTACAATAGTGCTCCTCCAGTCGCATCAATGTCTTCACTGGCGGGATCACTTCGACCCAAGGCGGCATGACGCCCAACTCATATCGGCAAGCTCAATATACCTCCCCATCACTTGCTGAGCCATACGATGAGACCGGTCGACATGATGAACATGCGGTGCCACGACCGCCTTCTGGGTCAAAGAAGATGTCTCGATCCCGCTGGCTCGCGCTTATTGCCGTCTGCACGATGTCAATAGGGAGTCATTTGTAGGTACAACAGTCTGGACTTTCCTGTTCGCACTGATCAGTGCCGGATAGCGCAACATACCTCCTTGGACCGCTCAAATCACGACTGCACACCGAGATGGGGACGTCAAACAGCCAGTTTTCTTTACTCGTCGCGGCGTTCAGGTGAGCTTCAGAGTGTATCTTTCAAAGATTAGGCTGAACTTCTATGACTAGTCTTAACTCAACCTGGACACCGCTAGTCGCCGGCTTGTTCGTCGCTCGGTTCGGTACAGGATTGAGGTATGCCGAAGTGACATCGATGACGAGAACTTCGCTGAGCGAGAATCATAGCTCCGTACTCACCACTGGCTGTATCCTCCTCGGCCAGGTCATCCTCCTGATTGGTGTCCTTACCTCCCACATCGTCGTCATGGCAAGCTGCACCTACTGTCCATTAATGGTACCTCACTAATATCAATTAACCAGACAACCGGCCTCTTCATCTTCGGCATCGGTCTATCACCTCTCTCCGTAGTCCAAGAAACCCTGGTCTCCCGCCTTTCCCCAACCGGCCACATGGGCATCTCCCTAGCACTCGGTCTCATGTCCGGCAAATCAGCTGCGTTCGTCTCATCCCTCATCTCCCTACCTCTAGCAAACCGATTCGGGCTCGAGTTCGTTTTCGCCTTGGCTGTTGTACTTTGCGCCATGGGGTTTGTTGGGAATGGGATGAGGTTGGTTTATGGATGGGGAGCTGAGGTTGGCGAGATTGAGGTTTCGGAGAAGAAAAAGCTTTCTTGGGGAGGGGTTGGATTGCTTGGGGATGTGTATTGGCTCTATATACTCTTGTGAGCGGGAGTATAAGCTGGCCTTGCCCCGGCGATTCCTTGGTCGAAGGGGCAACATGGATAATAATCAGCTAAAGTATGTCGTAGCAATATTCTGTCCGGAGTGATCTGGCAACCATTCCTTCAGCTCTCGGCAAATCTTATTCAGCATCGATACGCCATTTCAGACACAAGCGCGGCGACCCAGGCTTCGATCCTTGGCCTCGGTGCCATCGTATTGTACCCTATCGCGAGTGATTCCCGGGCCCACTAAGCTTTACTTATGCCCCCCCCAGGTCGGCTACTTGACCGATCGTCTAAACCCCTCGACGCCGCGAATAACTCTTCTCCTGATAATCATTGCGTCCGCTCTCACCCTATCCGCATACACCTACCTCTGCCTTCCACCAGGAATGACTCAGACCGCGTGGCTCGGCATGATCATTTACACCCTTGGCTACGGGATGGTGACACTTCTCATGGTCATCCTCGTCCCGAAGTTCCTACCGCCGCATCTTGTCCCGCTCGGGCTCGGACTACACAAGAGCATGGAGATGGCCAGTACGTCGACGAGTCAGACGCTCGCTGGACTCTGGCTCGATCACGCTCGAGTGGTTCAGACGGGAGTGTCCCAAGTGAGGGCGGGAGCTGGGTTGTTGAGGACGTATTGGTTCATCAATATCTTGCAGCTGGCCTGTGCCATCTCGCTCTCGCGGCTTGAGAAGCGACGCCGTCCGAGTACAGATGGACAGCCAAGCTTGGGTAACGCGGAGGAGTATGAGGCGCTCCCTATGGCTTCACAGGACGAGGAGGAGGATAGAGATATGGAAGAAGAAGTTAGAAAGCCACATCCTCCTGTCACAGGGAGACATCCGGACCTGGGATTGAGTGGAGCGCTCGCCAAGTCTGGTGCGGAGCGAAGCAGGGGTAAATGGTTCTTCATTGGGTCTTTGGCGTGGGTAGGAGTCGCTTGGCTCGTCTTTCTGGGTACCGCCTGGGCGAGGTTGTAATCATCATAGAATGTCATACATATGGCATCTAGACTTCTCGTTTCCGGAACCAAACAACATTAGCTTGCGTCATTCGCCACCTGTCGCATAACGGCAGGGACGCGTCGACGCGTTCAGACTTCCTCCACTTTCCGGGAGCTGATGAGGAATTCAAGTTGAACATGCTTACACCTGACATACTCTTGCCTGCCATCAGTTAGCTCTCAGTCCGCGCACTGTCAGCGCCAGAGAGATATAGCCGATCACCATGGACTCACCCCTCCTACCTAATATACATCGACCGATAGATACCACGACATCTCCATCAACACTCCTAGCCGACCTCTCACTCGCTTCATCACCTCTAAGCCCGAGCGACCACTACTCGAATACCTCGCGACATCATTCACACGCTTCTTCATCTCGATCACGATCACGATCACGATCACCTAGTCGATCTCGAAATGAATTAGAGGAAGAAGAACGAAGCCCTCAAAAACCGAAGAAATCCACTAAACCTCGATTCTCACTCTTCGCTGCTCCGCAATCTCAACTCCATCCCAATGGTGATAGCGATCTGTATGACGACGAGGACGATCCAGATGATGACGATGACCAAGGAGATGGGATGGAAGAAGTAGAAAGGAAAGGAGAAGGTGATGGAGAAGGTAAAAGTGACGATCTCGAGGAAGTGGATGACAAAACCATCCAAGCTAAAGTCCCTCGACCGAGTCGAAGACCAGCTCAAAGCGAGGATAAACTACGAGAGAGTCTGTACGAGTTGAGGGAGATGAACGAGGTTTTCGAAGGGTTTTTGGGTGCGCTTGAAGCTGCTAAGGGACATAATGAGGTGTGTTTTTTCATAAACTTCCTTGAACCCCTCTGTTCTACCCTTCTTCTACTCTCTTCCTTCTTTCCCTTCTTTGATCAAGCGTTTGGAATGGTTGCCTTCTCGTATACTTTTTTGAGCTGGCATGTTGATGAAGACCTTGCTGATGGCATGAGACTAGCGACTTTCCGCACGAGTACGGCAGACTTCAGCTCTTTTGGATCAGTATACCGCCCTCCTTGGTCAGACGGAACATACTCAACGTCTGATACTCAATCCGAGCTGGACAGGAGCATATGACGTCAGTGTTAAAACTCCTTTCCCCCTGGCCTGGCGCACAAGAGATGAAAAGCTAATATACGTGGCAGGATGCAGCAGCATTGGTTGCGGAGGAAGAAGCGAAGGAGGCTGCTGAAGCTGCCGCTGCGAGAGAGAGTGAGAGGGCTGCTGAAGCTACAAGACTGGGTGAGGAGGAGAGGGAACGGTTGGCTTTAGAGGCGACTAGGTTGAAGGAGGCTTGTAGTCGGGGTGGGACGAGAGGAAGAGGTGGTGGAGGAGGAGGAACAAGAGGTGGGATCACTCGAGGCAGAGGTATGCGATATACCCTTGCGAAAGAGTGTCATGCTGATCCTTCGGGTGATAGGTTCAGGCATACCGACGACGAGTACTCGTCAATCTGCGGCAACAGCAACGGGGACAAAGACACCTTCAACAGGTCTGAAGAAGCCTGCAATAGGCACTGGATTAGGAGGGAAGTACGCGGATGTGAAGAGTAGCGGGTATGGACCGACACGGCGGGCGACATAGATCGGACACGTCGTGTAAATCTTATAGGATATGCACAGGATGCATACTTGGAAACAGATATGGTTCCTCCAGATCTTCCCACAGCTCTCGACTAACCTTACTTCCTTGTAGCCCCTTGACGCTCTCCAGTGACTATACGGTCGGCCTAAAGCAAGCGGTGCAGGAGGAATGGTTTTGGCTTGGGGTGTAAGCGAATAGCGGACCCGGCTTCAACGGAAGATTATGCCAGGGACTGCAATACGTCTCATGGGGTCAATTGCTGTCGATCTGCAGTCATTGATTGACGCAAATGTCTCGAATTTCCTGGCCTAGTTTGCTTCCTTTGAATCGTTTGAGCCCATCGAGCAGTTCACGATCTGCTTCCGACAGCTCCGCATCTCGTGCCGTCTCGTCGACTGAATCATCCGCTTTGGCCTTTTTCACCCCTAGCAGATCTGGCTCAGGATTAAGGAGGTCAAGTTTCCGCTTGAGAAGCGATGTGAAAGGGTTTGCGGGATCCGAAACATTCGGCTCTGATGAAGGCAATGATCAGCTAGATATCTTGACACGTATGGTATCTTCTGACCTGTGGTCAAGGCGAAGGGAAACATGTCCCCTACTTTCCCGTTTTGTCCCTTCTCCATCGCATCCCTTCGTTCCAATCCCTTGATCACGAATCGCCCATTCGGATCCACGCTTGGCTCGCATTTCGGGAAAGTCATTCGAGCGAGTGTGATCAGCTCGACCGGGTTGAGCAAACGATTTTGATGCGTTAGCGGGACTGGCTGAGGTTGGTCCGATGCGAACGACATATCGAACTCGGCTGCTGGTGTTGCCATGTTCGCTTCAAAGTCTTGGAGCTCGGTTGCGCCTTCGGGGGGTTGAGTCGAATCCGGTAAGATAGGTGAGAATCGCTCGGCGTAAGTGGTATACAGCTCGGTCTGGGCGAGATTGGATCTCGACGTGGGGTCCGCGTGATGCTGGTAGTTACTCATAAGCCTGGATGAGTTGTCAGCAGGCCCGCAATGAAGCTATACCAAGACTGGCTCTACCCGTCACGCGCACTGACCATGTTCCCGCTCGTATAGGCTCAGCCAGACTTTCTACTCCCTTCTCCCAAACCTCAGTCTCCCCGCTGCCTTCATGTCGCTCCTTCAGACCTTTCAAGATGTAGTCCCCTTCGTCCCGAGCCATCTTGCATCCGGGAAATGTCGCACAAGCAAGCTGTATCAAGTCCTGTCCGCCTAACAGCGGGCTTTGAGTTGAATAAGGGTCAAAACGGTTCTTGTACGAGCTGTAAAGGTTGAGTTGGGAGACAGAGGACATCGATGGTGCAGCTCGATATGTCACTTGAAGCCTGTGAAAGCTCAGCCTTCTACCTGATAAAGGGCTGTTTGGACAGACCATCCCGTCGCTCTTCCAGGTTCCTCCATGACCTCAATATCCACCAATCCTCTCAGCTTGTTCCGTCGCTGCCGGAAATACTCTCGTATTTTATTCCAAGGTCGACCCGTCTTCTCAGCCAATACTTCCAGCTCCCTCTTCCGGGGATTAGGGTTTCTCGCATATGCATCTCGAAGAATCGCCAACTGTTCCGAGTTGGACAAATGAGAGTCAGGAGCTTGTCGATGGGGAGAGTAGGGGAGGGATGAGGTGGATGCTGGAGTGGCACGGGGGGCAGCGACGAATGCTGCAGCTTGGTTTGCTAATTCACTGGACATATCCATTTGTTCTGCAATGTGCTCGGTCTGGTTAGGAGAAGGAAAGTCACTGGCGAGGTTGGCGTACACGTGCCTTAGCTAGATAGATGACTGCATCCTGGTCAAGCTGAGGAGACTCACAGCATCTTGCGGATCTTGTTGAGGGAGTAAACGATCTTGCTCAGGTGGCATGACGGGTTCCAGTGGACCTCCAGAGTGGAGGTCAGGCGGGAAGAAGGGGAAGAAACGAGGAAAAAAACAAACCCCATGCATTCAACTTTTGGCTGTTCAGAATATCATACTTATTTATTCCTATTTTATGCTAGGAGATGGTGCCTGGGTATCGGAATTCTCTGAAAATCTGAAGCCAACTGGAAGATATACACCTTCGTACCCCTCAGGAGCGGATCCATCCCCCTCTTCCACCTCCTTCCCTTTCCATCCACGATGACAACTCTACTACCGCCACCCAAGCGCCTCAAGTCCGCCTACTCTCAATCTCTCAAGCCGGTTCTTCCACCTACCTCGTCCGTATCAGTACCGTCTATAGTCGTCCAATTCAGAAACGCCGAGGATGGGAGCTCTTTGGGACCGGCGATCAATCTCGCGGCTGATACTGGACGAGATGCTCTTCAGATGTTGGTGAACAAGCTTCGTGGTGAGGTGAGTCTCCCAATCTGCTGCTGTACGGAAAGAAGAATAAGAGAAAAGGGGGAAGAGGGGCAGGGGGAAGGAAGGGTTGGTAGGGGATGAGGGAGGGTTTTCGGAGCGAAAGGAAGAGGAGCTGACGCTCCGAAATTACGTTTGCACAAGACGCTGATTGAATCGTTACGATGATAGACGGAAGATCCATTGCCCTATTCATTTCACCTGGTTCCGCGGTTGACTTCCGACCCTTCTACATCCACAGCTCTGCCGCCGGCCAGAGTCCAGATCAATACCTCCATCCTAGACGATGCTCTCGCACCTCTCGGTTCATCATCCACAGCGCCGACATTCTCACCTGAAGACATGTTCGAACTCTGGTGCGAACCCCAAGCAGTATTCCGGGTAAGGAGTGTTGGACGATGTAGTGCTACTCTGAACGGTGAGATGCTTTCATGGCTTCTGCACGTGCGAATCCCGGGTCAGGACAGAGGCTGACATTGAGCTCGTATAGGACATGCATCCCCAATTCTGTGCTGTGCGCACTCCCCAACAGGAAGGTACGCGGCGACGGGATCCGGAGATGCTACTTGCCGGATATGGAATATGGAGACGGAGACGCCCAAGGTATGTTTCCTACGCACTTGAGCGCTTGCCCGTGCCTAATATAGCTGTCGGGATGGGCAACTAATTCTTGGGCGTAGTGGAACTTTGCTGGACACAAAGGATGGGTTCTCTGTGTCGAATGGAGCGCGGATGAGAAGATCTTGGCAACAGGCGGACATGATGGTCAAGTGCGTGTCAGCTGACCATTCGATCGTAACCTTGCCGTCCTCTTTGGTCGGCGATGGGGAGTCTAGCAGCTGAAGCAAAGATCAGGTCCGTTTGTGGTCACCCGTCACTGGGCAACCCCTTGGTAACCCCTTGCTTGGACATTCCAAGTGGATCACATCCCTCTCTTTCGAACCTCTGTACCTTACAACCTCCAAGTCCCCTTCACCCCGCTTAGCTTCCGCTTCAAAGGATGGTACCATTCGAATATGGAATACTTCTACGCGGAAGCTGGACTTTGTGCTCACTGGACATTCGGCGAGCGTCAATATCGTGAGATGGGGAGGTGAAAACGTCATCTATACTGGGAGTAGTGACAGGACCGTTAAGGTATGGAGCGGTGTCGATGTGAGTAGCTTATAGATCGGTTTTTTAACTGTGGCGTCTGGCATATGCCACAGTTAACGGCTTCGAAAGTTGCGTTGACATGAGTATGTAGGGCAAGCTCATAAGGACGCTGTCCGAACATGCTCATTGGGTTAATACGATGGCTCTGAGCACGGATTTCGTTCTACGCACGGGACCTTTCGATCATATCGGCAAAGTACCTAAAGACGACTACGAAGGTCCGCCCGCTTGCCTGTTAATGAGGCTCGTTCTGACTGTTCGCAGCCAGGAAGCTCTCGCTAGCTCGGTATAAGGACCTCACTTCCAACCACCCAGAAACCCTGATAACCGGGTCCGATGACCACACCCTCTTCCTCTGGCCCGACCAAGCTTCATCGTCTTTCTCGACCACCGCCGCGCCGAAGAAGCCGATCGCGCGGCTCACAGGACATCAGAAGCAGGTCAATCACGTTGCCTTCTCGCCAGATGGACGATGGATCGCTAGTGCAGGTTTTGACAACGCCGTGAAGGTTTGGGAAGGTTGGACAGGGAAATTTGTGGCGAGCTTGAGGGGACATGTTGCAGCGGTCTATCGGGTAGCTTGGTCAGCGGATTCAAGGATGCTTGTCAGTGCGAGCAAAGATTCGACTATCAAGGTATGTCCGTCCGATGCAGACAACGGCTGATATGGTGGCAGTTATGGGATCTGCGAACCTACAAGATCCGCATAGACTTGCCAGGACATACCGATGAGGTCTACTGCGTCGATTTTGTGGCGGACAAGGTGGTATCTGGCGGTCGGGACAAGACTGTCAAAATGTACGTCATAGTTTCGTATTGCTTCACAGTGAGTTTACTCATGTCCTTTAGATGGCGGAACTAAAGGCATCCTATCACCTTAGCTTCAAATGTCGGGCTATCGCATGGGGTATACTAGCATCATATGATATCATGCATCGAGCAATATCCGTAATGACGGCGGTAAAGGCCACTGCGGCAGCGAACCGTAGCCGCTCTTCCCAGGCGGTATAACGCGGAACCTAAATTTGATGCCGCCTTCTTTCACGACCTCCTTCTTCAGCGTTGTGAGCCGTGTATCTCTTTATCCTATGCATCAGAATGGCCGAAAAAAGCGAGGCAACACGCGCGAAGGTCCTAACTCTTGCCCAAGACGTGCAATCACCGTTGAAGCCGCCTGAAATTGCGGGACAGCTCAATATGAAGCCCGCATCCGTCCGCAGCATCATCCGTCGCTATGGTGCATCCGGAGACGTCCAGAGTCGTCCTCGAAGCGGCAGACCCCCTAAGATCCCTCCCGACACCGTGGATCGCCT
>JAABUH010000237.1_pt1 | contig 84426 bp, 95 predicted proteins | sample 5559121 | NCBI WGS metagenome assembly JAABUH01 (sample SAMN10711871, study PRJNA513364) | rock metagenome | isolation source: Antarctica rocks | place: Antarctica: Victoria Land, Battleship Promontory nord | collected 2015-12-28
CAGAAAATATCGCTCTCTAGCTATCAATCTACTAGCTAGTCATGTTCAAAGCTTCGCTCTCGCATCAGAAAATATCGTTCTCTAGCTATCAATTTACTAGCTAGTCATGTTCAAAGCTTCATCTTTGCTCTTGAATATCTCGTCATCTAGCTATTGATCTACTAGTTAGTTATATATCTCGTCTTTCTTCTTGAAAACCTGATTCTCTAGTCATCGATCTACTGACTAGTCATTGTTTTAATCGTTGCTTTGCTCGAGTTTATTCTATATCTTCAACCTTCGTCTTTCACTTTCACTTTTGCTTTCGATTTCGATTTCGTCTTCGCCTTCGCCTCGCTAGTACCATAGAAGAGTCACATTGATGCTCAAGAGATGAGCATTAAATGAGTGAGAAAAGAATGTCGTGAGACGAAGTCTCACTTCTCGATGACTCATGAAACAGCATTGATTCGATCGCATCTAAAGTTCACGAAGATATTAGCTACTATTGACGAAGATTTCTCGAGCATGACTCAGCTGCATCTTCAGAATTCATGAGAATATAAACTATCATTCATAGAGATTTCTTGAGCGAAGTTTTCTTCTGCATCTTTTTATTCATCTTTTCACCTCTTTTCTAGACGAAGACATCTACATAGAGACATATCTATCTATCTATCTATCTATTTATCTATCTAGTCATCTGTATCTAGTCTATTTTCTAAATCTATCTATCTACTAGATCGATCATTGCATGTGTTCATGCTCGCTCTGTTGATTTCAAAGCTTTCTATATCACATCTGTACTTTATTTCTTGACAACATAATATCATTCATTGTTTCAATCTAGTCTCGTTCATTTGATCTTGTATTGTATTTGATCTCAATATTGTCTAGAGTTCAGAATGTCATTTATCTTTCAATGTTCATCGTCTTCAATAGTGAGAAATCTAGATGATTCTAAATGCTGTTCTGATAAGAGATCATCGAAATAAGAACATAATAACTTTGAACTGAACATTGAATGCAGCTGCTTCATGCTTATTGATAAATGAAGATGATAGAAGATTTCAACTTTGACAGTGATTTGATAAAGTTTTAGCTGTTTATCTTTTAAATTCTTACATGATCTAGTTGTCTTTATGTTTCTAGAGAATAATCAAACTCAGTCATCTACTTCATAAATGACGTCTTGTCTATGTTTATTGATCTGAGCTTCAATGATCTGCTTCATCTTTTTCAATTGCTGATGATCGAAGATAAGAAGTTCTTTCATTCAAATGACAATATCATTTGCTTTTCTAGCTTCAAGACGTTCACAAGTAGTTTCATAGTCAGTCGTATCTGAATTGAAACTCATTTATGAGTGAAAACTCTTATTGAAGTAGAACAAAGTCATTAAGATGATCAAGAAGATATTGAAATTCTTGCTGAATTTTATCATTGATAATCATTTTGCTCAATCATTCTGCATGTAATTGCAGTAGATTCTTAGTCTTCGTTCAACGTCTTAATTAGCTCATTTCAATTGATTATTGATCTCGAAATGATAAGTTGTTGATAGACTAGCTGTGATCTTGAGTCGCTTGCAAAGACTTTGTCACATGATTGATATGAACTGAAAGTCTCTGTTCAAAACAATAGAACTAGATAGATCATGAAGTCGATAGACGTTTCATAGCATGATTCAAATCATTTCTTCGATTGAGATGTCAGCGTCTTCTCAATGACAGAAAACATAGTGATGTTTCTTGATGAGTCGACATATGATTGTGCAAATGACGTTATAATCTTCTGATAGAGATAGCTCAGTGATGAAGTTCATAGCTATATTCTTTCAGCATTTCTGTGAAATCGAGAGAGAATGAAGAAGTTTATTGATGCTATCTCTAAATGTCTTGCTTCGTTGACAGACATGACAGTTTCAAATGTAACGTCTAATCGTTACTCAATGATCTGATCAATAGTAGAAACGTTGAACTAGATTGATAGTTCTTCGATTGTCAGAATGAGAAATGAAAGACTGATCATGAATTTTCTTTAGCAATTTCGTATGCATATTCTCAGAAATTCACAGTAGATCTTTTCTGAACAGAACGTCGTCAACGATCTCGCAGTGCTTCAATTCAGTGCTATGTAGCTTGAGCTTGTTTTCGCTTATAGCTTGTTTATACTCATTGCAAAGCTCATTCATTCTGTTGACATCTTTTACTCGCTGATAGAGATCAACTTCAGATTCGATAGCTAGAATATTTACTCTATCGAGTGTCAGAATGATCTGATAGCGATTTTCAGTACGCTGAGTTGATTCAGAGATGTCGATCAGAAACATTCTGATTAAAGCATTGACTTTAGTGTTCATTTTGCCTGATCGAAAAATGATCTGAAAGTTAAACTTGAATAGAATATTTAGATAATTTACTTGACGTCGAGTTAACTGTTTGTTTTTCATGAAAGTCTTCAAAGTCTGATGATCAATGAACATCTGAATGAGTAACTCAATGCATTTAAGCTCGAATCTTCAATGTTTAAAACATTGAATAATGATCAGTAATTTCTTGTCATAGATGTGATAATTGCATTCAGCGAGAATCATGCTCTTGCTGTAGAAAGTTATTGAATGAAGAACTTTCTCATCATCATACTGTGATAGAATTTCACCTTTGACGTAGTCAGATGCATTAATTTCTAGAATAGTCTGTCATTTTGAATCGAAATGTCGTAGAACTGAGATTGAGCTGACTTGTTTCTTTAGATCATCAAAAGCTTGAACACAGACTTCATTTCAAACAAAAGACGTGTTTTTTCTAGTCAGCTGAGTGAATGATTTAACTAGCTTCGAGAAGTTCTTAATGAAACGACGATAGAAGTTAACAAATCTCACGAAGCTCTGAACTTCTTTTAGATTGATTGACGTAATTCAGTTAACTATGACTTTCATCTTAACAGAATTCATACGAAGACTCTGTTTGAATACTATGACTTTTAAGAAGATGATTTCTTCTACATCGAATTCGCACTTTTGAATATTCATCTGTAAACTCACTTCTCGTAAGCGATTCAATATCATTTTGACATGTTGTTTATGTTCTCGTTGAGTTTTGCTATAGATCAGAATGTCGTCTAGATAAACTTGACAAAAGTCATTTAGAAAGTCTCATAGAACATTATTCATATACTGCTGAAACGAGATTGAATCATTGATAAGTTCAAAGAGTAGCATCTTTGATTTGTACGCTTTTAAAGCGATAATAAAGATAGTATAATTCTCACTATCAGAATGCATTTGTAGTTTATTGAACGTCAAAATGATATTCAATCGAGTCAGATGCTTGCAATCAACTATTTTGTTGATCATCTCATTTATCAAAGATAAAGAATAGCAATTTCTTTTGATAATAGCATTGAGCTTTCAATAATCAACGCAAAATCATAAATCTTTATTTGCTTTTAAAGCAAACAGAACAGATGAGAAATACGAAGCTTTGTTAGAAGTTATAAATTCTTTGAAAAGATTCTCGTTCAAATATTTCTTTACTTTCTGAAGCTTGTAGAGAGACATTCAATATGCTCGACAGCGAGATAACGTTGCGTCACTAGTAAGTTCTATCTTATGATCATATAAATGATGAGATGATAGCTTGTCTGCTTGAACTCAATCAAAGACATCTAGAAAATCTTGATACTTCAATGATAGCTTGACTTTAATATCTTCTAGATTCTGAGTCGTTTCATCGACTGAAAAGACGTTCATGATATCTAGTTTGCATTGAGTATTGTAGATGATTTTTCTATCGATGTTTTCAATGAACATAGCAAAAACCTTAATCTGATTCTTCTTTTTTCGTTTTACTAATGCTTGAAAAGAGATGATGTTTATGTTTTGAATCGAAAATGACTCTTTTTGAATGATTGAAACTGAGTGCTTGAGAATCTTTGAAGCATTGCTATGAGTTATTGAAGAGATGAGAGTTGATCGCGATCAACTTGAGTACTTCATATTTGACGAAATCGAAAAAATCGAAATAGAAATATCTAATTGATCAGAGAATACGATAGTATCATGCCTCATGTTCAATAATATTTCATTTTTATTCATTCAGAGTTTGCTCAATATAGCTTCATGATGCTCGATATCAGCTATCAGCATTGACATAGTCAATTTCTTATGACTTTCGATCGTGAGATTGAGTAGAATCTTATGAGTAATAGTCTTTCTAGCTAGCTTCTCATCATATTCTCGTATTAACTTCTCTTTTGCTAGCAATATAGATTGTATTTCAAGTTTCTGACATACTTTATTGACTAGCTTGTCATGTATCAGCGTGTAGACGACGAAATCACTGTCTATCAAAAAGCGAAGGCTGAAAGAATTGCTCTGAGAGATAAGAGAAGCATTGATCAGAAATGACTTCTCAAAATAGTTTTCTTTCAATAGAACTTTGATTTGACTGCACAAAGATATGATTCCTATCTTTTCAATGACTTTGAAAGAAATAACTAGTTTTTTGAATCAGAATCTGACTCAGAGTTCGATGTAGATCGATCAAACTCATCATTTTTTAATGCATTGATTCTTGAAGTTCGATCAGAGCACTCTCTAGAGAAATGATCTGACTTATGACAAATGAAACAGCTTTCAGTTTGTAGATCTGTCTCTTTGACGCTAGTTAAAGTCGCGTCGCACGATTTTAACTGATCGACGATAAAGCGGAATTATGCGCATGGTTGGGCAACCATGCTCGAACATTTTGCATGGTCGATCGAGCTTTAGCGTTGGTCGGCCGACATGTAGTCTCTCACCGATCAACGGCAACTCGTCAGCAGCAGAGATTGCAGAAAAGCAAGCTCATCTGCAAAAATCGATTGAGCACATGAATGAGATCAATCGCATCAGAGATCTATCTGTCCTCAATAGGGCGAGCAGCCTTAGCTCACTTCCGCCCTCTCGGGCGGAAGCTGCCAAACGGCGGTTGATGGAGAAGGCGGCGGAAAGGAGGTTGTCAGCGGGATATGGAAAGGAGAATAGAGCATTTTCAGCTGAACAATGAGTGGCGCATGGTTTCTGTGCTCGATACTGTGTATTCTCAATTGTGGGCCATTGTTTGGGCTTGGTGGCCCTTTCATCATCGCATTAGGTATTGCCATCTCAGTAGCTTCTCTGAGTGTGGAGAAGTTCCCCGCAAGATGGGTCGAGATCGGCAGGAGATTCTGTCTGTAATTTCTCCATCGATTATCCAGCAACAGGAAACGGTTGTGTTTACCATAGTATCTGCAAGGCAAATTAACAAAGATGTCGAGACTAGACTCGATTCCGTATTGATCAAAGGAGCCTATGCTACATTAGGTACGATATCAGCTTGTTTTCGCTTGTCTCGTATGTACAGTAGATCGCTGAGACTCTTCTTTGTTATGGTATGAAAGCTGTGGAAGGGTCTGTTTCTTCCGTACCACGAGTATTTTTATTTGCGTGGCTACTTGGTAGAGTAGAGCTTGGTCGGCTACTCCACTCATCGTGTATTTCTATCGGGACCGAAAGGGTCGTAGAAAATACTATACGGAATACTCTTCTGCTAACCACTGCACGTGTTCTTTGTTCCAGTTTGACTCTTACCTGCGTGCCTGCCAAGACCTTTCTCGCTCTCGTGAGGGAACAACCGCAGAGCCGCCGGAGGAAAGTCCGCGGCCACTTACGCGACTTTCTTGACATTAGTTTTTCGTTTTATAATTGTTACACCATTATTGAGGTTAGCACGAAGCTCGAGGTGTGTTCAAGCCGTTTCTAATTGCTCGCATCTGTTCATCTATTCATCTATTCATCTATCCATGCTTACAATTTCTTCGGCGCATCTACCTTAGTACGCGAAAACACAGCACTGGCATCTCCTTGTTTCAAGCGCTGTTTAGCTTGGATACCGGTACGATCTGTAACTGGTGTCGCGTTGATGATTTTATCGAAAGCTTCATTATCCGCAATGTCTGAACCTGACTCTGCATCCGAGTCGACAGGTAGTTGTCCCGGTCGTACAATTGTTTCCGGTCGCTGTTTCTGGTCTGACGTCGGGTTGGAGAATGGTTTTGACTGCAAGACTCGCCGCCGTAGTTCGGCCATCTCCTCTTCGTCATCTGATTCTTCGGAAAGATCCATCGGGTCTTTCCCAACCTCGACTCCACCCTCAGCGTCCTCATCATCCTCAATGTTCTCCGCATCCGAGTCGTCTTCACTATCATCTTCATTGTCCGAGTCAATCAATGGCCGCCTATTTGTATTACCACCTAGCCATATATCCTCATTGGAAGTCCCATTTCCATTTGCTCTGCTTTCAGAATATTCCCGCTCTATCTTTTGTAGCCAGACATTCTCGGCTTTTTTCACGTCCTCTTCGTTGGTACAAGCGGCGTATCGCTTTAGGAGTTGCGAATTGATCTCGAGGAAAGGCTCGCCATAGGAGAAATGTTTTAATACTTCATGCGCCCAGTCTTCGTGTCCACAAATGAAGAAACAGGCTGCCAAAGCTTCTGCGCAGTTCAGCCGCCAGGGTCTTCCATAGTTGACAGAGTTGGCTGCGACCAAGTATGGCACTACAATAGTCAACGCTTTAATTTCATGCATTTGTTGTCAGATCTCACATAGTCTCTCGCATTTTCCCCCAATCTTCGCCCAAGGGACCTCTTTCACTCGAACCCATGAGCACTCCACCACAGCTGCACCGTATTGCTCCAGAAGTTCTTTATCTGCGGGTGAAACTACTCTCTTTGCATTCGGTCTTTAGTTACTGCGTTAGCAATCCAGTATGAAGCAAATTAGGCAAATCAGTACTTACGAGATAACAACCCCAGAGAACTTCTGGCCCACGGACAACTCTCGCATTAGTCCAAAATGCACCAGGCGTTTGCCAGAACATCGCTTAGGATCGCAGTGATCAAGGTCCCAGCAAGCGGCCTTGAAAGGAGGTCTCCCAGTGCTACCAGGGTCGTCATCATTGTGAGTAGTGGGGCGGTGGCGGGCGGTACTGGAATACTTCTTGCCTTTTGCGTCTTTCTTGTGGCGGACCATACTCCCTGCTCTTGAGTCCGATATGGATAGTAGCTACGTTGTTAATTCGATTTGCGAGCACCGACGCCAAAAGTGTTGGAGAGTACCTTCTAATAGGTAAAGTAGATGTAGTGGGGTTGTGATGCTCTACGTAAATGACATGCGTTGAAGACGGCGGGCCGCGCCAATCCCGCTCCGCCAATCGCGGAACTTCCAAATCTATCTACCTGGCTGATTCCACTACCAGGCTCCAAGAATATCCCCCATAAATTTGGCAACTTACGATTTTGAGGCAACCTGGGATCCAGCCTTCATTTGCACATCCATACAACTCCTTGGCTGAACGGTTTAATGGAAGCCGCTTCGGCGCGGTACGCTGCCAGGGATCGCTTTGGGGCTTTTGGGGAGCCCGTGCAAACGCCGTTACAGCGATACATCCGTATGTCTCACACCAGGGTGCAGCGCACCTGAAGAAGCTGATTTGCCTTTCTAGAAAATGCAGTGGACCCCCAGAACTTCGAGCCTAACCTCGCCCTAAACTTGGAGATATCCGACATCATAAATTCGAAAAAGGGCAATGCGTGAGCGGAAGCTCCATCTAGAATCGAAGGTGTCGCTAATACCATAGCAGACCCCGGGAAGCTGCCGTAGCTATTGTCAACTATGTCAATCATAGGAACCCCAATGTATCCCTACTAGCCCTCTCGGTACCATGCTCACCATCTGGTGATATGGGCACTCGCACTTACCTTTTGCTAGCTCTTAGACATATGCGTTAAAAACTGCGGATACCCTTTTCACCTTCAGATCAGTACCAAAGAATTCCTCAACGAACTTGTGCGACGGTTCCCCGAGAGGCCGCCAATACGGCCTTCACGGGTGCAGCTGAAGATTTTAGAAGCAATTGAAGAATGGAGGCAGACAATATGTCTGACTTCGAGATACAAGGAAGATCTTGGGTTTATTCGGGACATGCACCGTCTGCTGAGTTATAAGGGTTACATTTTTCCAGAGGTTCGGAGGGAAGATGCGGCTGTACTCAATCCAAGCGACGTATGTCCGTCCTTCTGGAAGCCAGTAGCGGCGATGTTCTAACAAGTCTCAGAATCTCCAATCGGCGGATGAAATGGAGGAAGAAGAGAAGGCGGCACAATCAGCCAAATTGCAGGAGCTCATACGGCGAGGTCAGCCAGAGGATCTACAAGAAGCAAATCGCCTCATGAAGGTTATGGCAGGTTATGACACAAGACACAAGACGGACTACAGAGCAAAAGCTGCAGAAGAGGTGGGAAAGATTCAGCAAAAGGCTAGATTATTGGAGGAAAGACTACAGAACTTCAAACCAGGGGATGTAATCGCAGATGGTGATATCTTTGAGGTTGACTTGCTTTCGTGATCTTGGTTTCTTGAGTATTGACATTTCTTCAGGAGCTTGCCAACGCTTTGCAGAGCGCACAACCTAAAATTCAGAAGATGTGCGAGGAGGAGTCTGATGATTCTGAAGCTGTTGCAAAGTTACTTGAGATCAACGATAGTATTCATCGGACTGTCGAGAGGTATAAGCTCATAAAGAAAGGCGATGTGGACGCTGCTTCAAGAATCCCCAAGGGCACTCTTGGAACTTCTACTGGAGTCAGCAAGACGGCCGATAATGAGCTTTCCCTAATTGATTTCAGTGGAGACCCCGAACCCGTTCAATCCGCAGGTATAAGCACGGATAATAATAGTGTTCAGAGAACCGAGTCATTAGAGGATGACCTTTTAGGTTTGTCGTTCCAGGATAAGAGTTATGGGCAGGGCGGGGGAATCGCCCTTGGCTTTGGTGCGAATAGTAGTAAGTACTTTTCCATTGGACAAGTGCGACCGCAGTAGCTGATGCTAGAATATAGCCGTTCCAGGACCCTCATTATTGTCCTCAACTACGCAACAAAGCTCAGCGAAACCCCCAACGCCGAGTGGCACACCACAACCACAACAGGCGAGCATGACCCCAAAGCCCAATTATGATCCTTTCTCGTCTCTCACGAACCCGAAATCATCATCAACTTCGACCACTCCAGCACCCTCCCTCCATTCACAGCTAGCTTCAAAAACTCCTCAGCACCCCCAAGACCCTTTCGCCGCGCTCGCATCATCCGTCCCACGTCAGCCATCTCCTTATCTGAATTCTCAGCAAGGCCAGCCTCCTAATTCATCGCCGTCTGGTTCGCTATTCGATTTTGCTCAACCGAGCCGTCAGCAGAGTTCTGCCACTTCACAGTCTGGACCCGTAAATCAGAGTAACGGTTCCACGGCCGACGAAGTTTGGAACTTCAGCTCGGCGTTGCCCGACGAGAGTGCAAGTCTACCGTCCTCGAAGGATCTATCAGTCTCAAACAGCACCGTTACTATTTTGTTCAAGCTGTCGAGACCGAGCAACAAGGATTCGGTCGTGGCTATCAATGCGCATTTTTCTAATACATCCGCTAATCTTATTACCGAATATACCTTCCAAGTCGCCGTGAGAAAGGTGCGTTCCGTTCATCTCCCCCCTGCACCTGATCAGCATTGACCGTGTTCGCAGGGATACGCTCTCCATCTAACACCTCAAACTGGGCGGACGCTTTTCCCAAAGCAAAAAAACGGCATTACGCAATCCATCGAAATTAATGGAGTGGCTAAAGGGCAGGCGAATTCGATTAAGATGCGATGGAAAGCATCGTACAAGGTTGAAGGCACTTTACAGGAGGAGCAAGGAGAGGTTCCTGCGCTTGGAATTATCTGAAATGCTCCTGATCGGGGTTTGGAGATAGCGCCGGCGTTCACAGTTATGCATAGGTTCATACGAAAATACTCTAGCTCTTGTTCCGGAGGGCGTCAACTATATGCGGATTTGGCGGACATCGTCAATATTACGTCCTTCAATATCTCCAATTTATTCTGCATCCACCGGGAGGTGTCGAAAGTTATTAAACAACAGCCAATAGCGAGGCACGCCAGGTGGGTTATTGAACTATTTGATGGTTTTGGAGTGGCACTGGATGGACAACCAGCTCCTCGTGTCTCTTTATCCAGTTGTTCACATCGCATAAGCCTCGCAGTCGAAATTTGAGTCACTGGTGCTACCACTTCACGGAAATAGCGATTTCTCCTGCGACCGGCCGTTGTTTACTGGCTTTCTGCACCCCCTGGTGATACAACTCGTCATGAAAATCTAAGGTAGCGCTGGGTGTTTCAGACAAATTATCGTCCATGATCACGAGTGTCCAGGACCCGTGATCGTCCCTCCGCTCCGCCGTCCGCTGCCAACAAAGTCGGACGATCTTCCAAAGACCAATGACCATGACACGTGGGTATTTTCCTCTTTTCCTGTTTTGAAGGTTGGCGTAATAGGTGATATGTGCCTGTCAAGCGCCTTGATGTAGCTGCTGCTCTGCTCTTATGACTGGAGTCATACTGCCCTTCCACTTGACACCTCGTTGTTTGTACATGTAGGCTTGGACGCACAGCTCTTCAAACATGTCGGCCATGATAGACAAAGCTCGCCAGGAGATGGAGGAGACGAGCCAAGAGCGTGAGACTCGCTCCGCAGGAGGTTTTCGTCAAACCGAGAAGAATCTCCCTACGGACCTCGGTTCCCGCAGGAATATCCCGCTTGTTGACAATGTGACGTCATATTTTGGCGGATTCAATAGGCTCGCCAAGAAAATAGATTCGACAGAAGAGATTGTTTGGCTTCTCGACAACACCGCCTATCGACCAGTTCATGTGTACCCTCACAAGCCCCAACCATGGCAAGCAGAATTCGTGGTCGCCTTCTTCAAGAAACATGTGTCCAAAGACCTGACCAGCGCCGTTGCCGACATCGCAGGTAAGCTTGGATTAGGCCCGGAAGACAAAGGTTTGATGACTATCGAGAACCGACTTCAACCCTTTGTCCGTACCATAGCACCTGCACGTTTTGTGGAGGTCAAATTCCGGAGTGGAGAAATCCAGAAGTTAGGGCCAGGCGGTCGTTCGGCGGTCAGCCAGGAGCTCCTTCTAAACCTTGGAGAGCACAACGATGGCGATACCATCTCCATTTCGGCTGCTCCTCCCGAGGCTTCTCCCCATGGTCCCATGATCACGAACTTTGCGGAGCCAGAAGGCTGGTTAGTAATCTCAGGTACGTTGCATGTCATCCTCAGCCCACCTCCAACCCCCTTTCGCGAAGAACACCGACCATCCTCTTACACTTTGCCTTTAGACATTGACGACTCCATCAAGATAACGGGCTCGCTTGTTCCAATGGCGATTCTTCGTAGCACATTTGTCGATGAACCAACGCCTATAGCGGGAATGCCAGAATTATATGCTCACGTTAAATCCGTGCTCAACCCAACCTGGTACTATCTCTCCGCCTCCCCATACAACCTCTACCCCTTCCTACACTCATTCCTACACGTACATTATCCCCCGGGCCCCATAATCCTCCGAGACGCCTCATGGCAAGACCTGGGCGGATTTCTCGCCTCCCTCACCCAAGGCACCGAAGCCTACAAAACCAGCCGCATGGACAAAATCCACGGCTGGCTGCCTCGAAGAAAGGTCCTATGTGTGGGTGACAGCACTCAGAGTGATCCCGAGGCGTATGGGAATATTGCGAGGAAGTACAAAGGGTGGGTAAAGGCGGTTTTTATCAGGAAGGTGACAGATGTGGCGGAGATGAAGGGGAGTGACAAGAACAAGGACGAGAGATTTGAGAAGGCATTTAAGGATGTGCCGAGGGAGATTTGGAAGGTTTTCGAGGATCCGAAAGAGCTATATGAGGCGGTGGATGCTTTAAAGGGGACATGAGTGGAGTGCTGGAGTAATATGTTGCGAGGAGTTGCAGGACTTTTGTGCATTCATGCTTCCGGTAAAGAGATCGTCGTGCACGGATGGTATTGAGGGGGGGTTTACTAGAGGGCAGTGGACGGCGTTTGAGGTAATGAAGGGTATACAGCTTGAGCGCCTAACACAAATATACGCAGTTCGACCACCAGAATACACAGCCGTGTAGGCCGAGATTGAATTCTTCCATTTACTCCCTTTTCTACTTCTTCTTCTTCGAGTCCGTGACTATAATTATCGTTAAAAAGCAAATAAGACCAAGCGTTAATTTCGATATCTTGGAGACAAATCGACTGTTACGATCAACTACGTATTTCGACAGCTTACGTCGACAACAGAGAACCGATCGTTGTGTACTGACTTTTTACCTTCGCTCTCGTTGACTATTTCCCTCCCACAACGTTCGATTACCAGAATATACAACAGTCTGCGTCAAGATTGATTTCTTTCCATTATTTCTTTTCGCACTTGTTCTTATCGCGTAACCGAACTCGGGTTTACAATACTCTTTCTTCTCAATGAAGCTAATCGTTCATTCGGATTTCTAACACGAGACATGCGGTTACTTGTAATAATGAGTGAGCATTGGTCGACGTCCGAAATAATGAAGTGTACATATACATTGAGCGCCTGATGGATTTACCACTCCTTCACCAATCTGAGAACAAACGACAAGAGTCACTTTCTTCAGCAAAGTCACATCTGATCGTGTGCGGTCAGGACATTGACGGCTCTGTCGAACGTACTCTCAATATTCATATCGCGCCATTGAGCCAACCGTCTCTCTCAAACTGTAGCAATCCGTCGATAGCTGACAATTGCCAGGGTTTGAAACTTTGCGATCTTGACATAGACTGGGGGCCTAGAGGACCCGATTTGACCGCATTGGAATCCGCGTTCCTAGAGGGAGAACGTCAGGGGAGCCGGAAATACTCCAAGGCTCGGGTCGACAAAGCGGATTGAGGCGTACTGGATCACTATGCTCGCTTCTCGGTTTCTGTCAGACGGGAGAACCTAGAAGATCGAAACGGAATCTTCTTTCGCAAAAGCTTGTCGGACGCGGCAATGGCTCAACGAGTTTGGCAAGTTTACCAGAGCGCAGCCTACACATCCGCTCCAAGCCGCAAAGGGTCCAGGTCAGACCGAAAAGACCAGGCTCCTTCCAGACATTCGGGGCGCTTGTTACTTAGTGGGGCGAACAAGCCTGGTCAACCAGGCGCGATTGAAGGTACAGCGGCAGAGGCAGAGGTAGATCCTTTCGCAGAGGCTGACTGACCAGGCGCAACAGAAGGTACAGCGATAGAGGCAGAGGCTGAGTTGTTCCTCGAGGGCGAAGAAGCTGAGGAAGATGAGGGCATTCCCATGGAGACCGACTTGGAGTCTGACGCCGTTGATGACCTCAACATTGAACCACTGGCACCGGGAGGTCCGCATGAAGCTCGCGCGTGGGTCGGATGTCTCCGATCTAGACGATAGTTGGTGGCAGTATTCCCTGATCACGAAGGTCTGCGATACCGCTGGAAAGGTCGACATCACGCCATCAACCTTTGGAAATCTTGAGTGTGGAACTCGAATGATATGTTTAGCTGAGAAGTCTGCTGCGTAGGCCGTTGAATCCATTGCTGCAACAGAAGCACCTATGCTGAAGCACCACGACACCCTCGAACCTGACCAGTGATGCGTTTTACAAACCGCAAGCCTTGTTCCATCGCACGGAACAGCAACGCGAGGATGTCAATGATGCGCGTCAGCGCCTAGAAATAGCCAATTTCCAAGCATCTCCGCCGGGGCACTTTCTTTTCAGCGGCATTCTTCTGAGCAGGGCGGATGTGACCTCGAAAAGTCCCCCGAAATACGGTCTCGATGCCTTATCCACCGAAACATACCTGTCAAGATACCGTTGGTTACAAGTCGAGCCACTGGATCGATCTTTTCCTTCAACCCGTAACACAATCTTAGAAAACTGCGAGCAGAACAAATGGCAGCTCGGGCTAATATTGACTTTCTTTGTTGACTCCCCTTTCCACTTTTCCTTGTCGCGCATTTGAACGCGGTTTCATAGTGATGTTCTTTTTGAAGAAACAGATGGGACTAGTCGTTCGTTTGAATAGATAAACAGCGAGCGTCAACATTGACTTCTTTTGCTCTTTCATCTGCCATCTTCTTGACTTCTTCCTATCGGGCAATCAAACTCGACTTCATAGCTTTACTCTTCTTGAAAGACCAGTGTGACTAACCGTTCATTCGAATATCCTGTGATTAGATGTGCAATTGCAGTAAGATCTGGCTATAAAGTTGTTCACACTCCTGCCTAACCACATTGTTACCAGGAAGATATCTTGTATAAAATATGGGCACACACAAAATAACCCCTTCTGGTCTCAAGAAGTATGTCGTTGCAAAGGTAATGTTGTTATGTGGAATACCGTTATAAAAGGGTCTTACGATACTCACCACGACATAGCAAGACTGTAGCTATGCTCTTGACGGAGACTAGTTGTTGTTTATTGCGATTCTCCCCACCCCCCACTGATCCTCAAATCCCGTACTTCCCACTAACACCCACCATCCTCACCGCCCCCTCACCACCCCTATCCAGCCTCCCCCAATCCGGCTTCCTCTTCTCCGCAAACGCCCTCAACGCCTCCTCCCTCTCCCCACCCCCCAAACAAACCTCATACTCTCTATTCTCCACCTCCTCGCTGCCCCCCCTCACCGCCCGCAACGCACACCCCACCGCCCTCGGCCCCCCCTCACAAATCCCTTTCGCAACCCGCACCGCCTCCTCCAATACCTCCCTCCTCGCCTCCCCCATCCCCGCTCCGGCATCTACCCCAACAACCCGCTTGCACAGCCCCATCATCCCCGCTTCCCGACCCCCGATCCGCCGGCCCGTCAATATCATGTCCATGGCCCTAGCTTCCCCGATTAAATTCTTGAGGCGGTAGGTGCCGCCGGCGCCGGGGATGATGCCGAGGCGCGTTTCAGGCAGGCCAATAGTGGCGGTTGTAGCGAAGATGCGGAGGGTGGTGGCGAGGGCGAGTTCGAGGCCGCCGCCGAGAGCGGGTGCGGAGAGGGCGGTTAGGGTTGGGAGGGGGAGGGTGGAGAGGGTTGCGAGGGTGGTGCGGAGGGTGGAGAGGAAGTGGGTGACTCTGTTGGTAGCATCGTAAGTAGTCAGTATACGTAGGCATATGAATGATGAAGTAGTAGAAGCTGGGTTCGTGGGATGCAAAGAATGAAAATCCAACTAACTCCCCCACACCCATATTCCTTCGCTCCTTCAAATCGGCGCCGGCGCAGAAGACCTCGTCCAGCTCACTCGCCACCACCAGCGCTCTCACGCCCCCTTCCTGCGTCGGGCCCTCGTCTCCTGCATCTCGTAGAATGTTCACTTCGTGGGTGAGCTCGCGCAGCAGTCGCCACGAAATGGCGTTGCGGTTGCGTGGCGAGTTGAGGGAGATGATGCGGATGGTGCCGGTGTGGGGGGCGGAGAGATTGGTGATTTTGAGAAGGGAGGGACTGGAAGCAGTAGTGGAGTAGGGGCGCGTGAGGTAGGGGGAGGGGCACGCCAGATGAGACAGGGAGATTAGGAGGCGGGGGCGCATGGTTGGATGGCGGTCGGGTGGGGGTTACTTGTGAGGCAGATGTAGAGATATGTCATCGGAAGATCATGTCTGGAAGACCTTCAAGATGCGAAGAATAGGACCTTAATTGAGCGTTATGTATTTGTGAGTTGAGTTATGGAATAGATAAAACGCCCTTTTCGGCAATACTCCTCCATCTCCTTGTCGCTTGGCCAGCCACCCCATTCCTCATTCCTTTCAACAATGTCATGCACCTTCTCGATCATCTCTATCGACGCCCCTTCGTCTACAAGGCCGGAGTCCTCTGCATCGGCTTCTACATCGGCTTCTGCATCGGCTTCTGCATCGACTTCTGCATCGTTTTCCGCCTCAGCTTCGCTATGTAACCAGTACCTTTCTAAAAAGACTCTGACAGCAACAACACATCGCCTCATCATCCTAGAACCGTTTCCTGCTTCTTCGATGACGGCTTTGATCTCAGGCATGAAGCGGGACATCCATTGCACTAGATCCAACATACCGGTGTAGTCGGCGCGGAGACCGAGTACGCGGATGAGGGCGTGGAGATGAGCTGGGGAGGGTACTTCCAGAAGCCGGGGGAGGAGAGCGCTAGCGGCTAGGAAGCCATGATCGTTTACCCATTGGGAGAGCTCATCGCTATCAGAGCTCGTAGTCTCGTCGCGTACGATGCCTGAAGTGACCAGACCCTTAAAGATCTTCTTCACGTGGGGGACGCCGTGGAGTAGGACCTTCTCCGCTTCTCGCCTACTACGGGTGTAATAATCAGACTTCTCAGGTATGGATTGTCGGTGAATTGGGGATTGCGGGTCCGGTAAAGGTACCGGCTTCTTTGAGCCCTGAATCAAGCTTTCGCTTGCGAAGATCGCTTTTTCTAGAGCTATGAGTACCATTTGAAATCCTTGAAGATCCAGGTCCAGGCGAATTTCGCGCATTTGATGAAGAAGATCACATATGGCAGTCCAAGTTAGAAGGTCTTGTACGCTTGGATCCTCAGACGTGAGGCCACTATCGACGGCCGTACCAGCTCGTGCGAGTGCGCATAACAAAGCGTTCCATGGTGGTCGGTAGTATGGCCTTCGGCAAGCCATAAGGCGAAACGCATGCAGAAGTGGATTCACTCGAATAGCTCGAGGTCTCAGTACAGATTTGTGGTCACGAGTAGGGCTTGTGATGGATATACTCATGTGGTCAACTGAACCTGTGAATTTGTGAGAGAATCTTGGTGCGAATCGACTTAAAAAGCGAATGAAAGCGGCAAAGATATATTGTGGCACCGATTCTAGGTTAGCTCGAGTGACAGAGTCCTTGCCTAGGTCTTGGTTGAGTAAAGCTATGATGGTTTGAGGAGGCAGCCTACTTGCTCTTAAATACTTTACCCCAGCGTGGAACGACTCAGCATGGCTCAGGAGAAAGGCCAGGAATCTGCCCGAAGGATACATCTTATCTTCGATCATGCTGTTAAAGAATTCTTCTACAGACGGTGGTGGTGTCCGCACATAAATTGATATTCGAGGGTCTTCGGGTTTGGGCAACAATTCCTTACCATCTCCAGCCAAAGTATTTGAAGTGTTGCCTTTGGCAAGATCCAGCTTTCCACTGTTGTCGCTCTTCCTTCGTCTCTTATCTTCAAAGACAAGTTTCTCGAACATGGCATAATAAGGCCCTTGAGACGGGTTACTCTTCTGATCCTTGTATGCTAAGAAGCATACCCAGCCCTCATCAAGGGTTCTTGTGGCTCTTATACGAGCGGCCCAGACATTCCCGTCTCGCTCAGGTTGGGCTGAATGGCTAGAAGTGATGATTCGTCGAGGAACCAGAGGTTGCTGAAACCAAGCCCGTGTTTGTATTGTCGGGCTACGATCAGTATCCCACCCAGCCAAGATCCCGGCCGCTCTTTCCCAGTCATGTGGAGTATACCCTGCTTCTTTCGACCGATACATTGACTCACTGGCGCGACTGACACCGTGCTCTGGACCTATGTCGACGTCCATACGGGACTTCTCTTCTTTCCATGGTGGCCAAGAGATTGCTTTCATATCAGCCCATTGGCGCTCGCGAAATGTTTTCCTATGGGCAAGTTGCACTCGCGTCACAGCACGATAACCTTCTACGTTGATGGCTAATGCAGGCTCGAATTCATTCATCTTTTTCAAAAGAATGAATTGTGCTCGCTGATGGTAAGCAACCGACTGAAATGGATTGATAGATGATGGTAAAGATAGTAGAGACAAGGCCTTGTTGTAAAGAAAGGTGAGCCTAGCGAAGGTCTGTTCGGGCAACACAAGAGTCGGGGTTGGGCTATCCCCAGGACTTGTACCGTTAACATAATTAGTAATCATCTTAGCAACGCTCACGCAGGCTGCAGGCCAGACTTTTCGACAGTGCCGTAAGAGTCGAACAATCACCGTCATGATTGTTGTTTCGGACATTGGTTGATAAACGACACTTCCAGTCGCCCTACCGTTCCTCATCCTTTGTGGCCATGACTGGGGCATGGCTGCAATCTCAAGTTCAACTTTGGATTTTGTTGCCCACTTATTGCGAGGCGTCCCCAGCAAGCGATGCCAAGAATGTACCATCAGCAGCTTCAAAGCATACCCGTTCATATCTCTCCGGCGAAGAAGCAATAAGAATACAAACGTCGGAATCAGCACACCGCTCATCCCATCTGAGGGACTTGCCAACATCATCAACCTTGTGGCTGCCTTCGCCGCGGATTTGGCAGTTAGGATCCATGTCCAGGACATCAGATCCGAAACTGACCATCCTTTGAGTTGTAGCAATTTTAAACTCTCATCGTCGAAAGTCTTAAGCAAAGTAGTGTCGAAGTCTGGTGTCCGCGAGCGCAAGTCATCAGCCAGTCTACAGGACCTGACAAGAGGATGAAGATTTTGGATGTATTGAACGAGTATGGTTAATAGGGGTTTGGGGGGGTTGTGCCGTAAGGCGCTGCTTGTTGCTGTCTTTCGCAAGCTAGATATGTGATATTTGCTCAACAAAATCGGTGCACAATATGACAGATCTAGCTTATTAGAGAAAATGCGGGGTTTTTTATAATGTTGAGCAACTGAACCCAGCGCAGCTATTAGAGCATGGGAGGGGCTTGCAGAACGAGCAGCAAGCTCATAAAGACTTCTGACACGACGTAGCCTAGGCACAGCTTTGGTGGAAGCTCTAGAGCCCACCTTTATTCTCGACGCAGTAGATGACTCTGTACGTGTGACATGACTGTTGTTGACCGTAACTGGGCCTATAGTTGTCCTATGCTCCTGCACGCGACCGCCACGTTGCGCGTCTCCTCGAGAGTGGAACGGAAGACTGATACACAAGGTCCGGCTGGTTTGGGGGAAGCAGCGCTTTCCGGGAAGCTACGGCGACATCAGTGAATGCATGTTGAAAAATTTGGTGGAAGGCTTACAACGAGCCATGGCAGCGACGTTGTGACCGAGTATACTAAGGCCGGAAGTTTGCCTCCTTCCTTATCCAAAGACAAAACTCTTGGAATTGGTAGCATTCATCATCGATGCTTCAGGTTGAACACTCTATGGAGTATGGACAAGTGCTTCAGTCTGCTCAATCATTCCTGTTTATTCGTACTAGCTACGAGTAAGGTACATATAATACAACTAGCGTGTTGCAGTTACATAAGGTAAGGTACAGTACCTTTCATCTATACCTAAGTGGTCTTAGCCTTGTGGGGATATAAGGTCCCATAACTCCGTTGATTCTGAACCGGCATCCACAGTGAATATGAGGGGCAGCATTGGTGCGCACTTTCGCCAACTCCCGATTCAAAACCTCTGCCTATGCCTACAGCCGCGCTCATCAACAGTCAGCCCCCTTTCCCAGACAATGTGCCTACCTGTGATCTTTCCAAACTTTCATATAGAAGACTGCTAGCGAAAGACCCAGCCGAGTCCGACAAGCTCTTCCGAGCATGCAAAGAAACTGGCTTCTTTCTGATTGATCTACAAAGTATAGCAGAAGGCGAGAGCCTTCTCAAACATGCTGAAAGCCTTCTCCAACTCGATCATGAAGTTGGTGCATTGAGTAATCTGGAGAAATCCAGATACGCCTCCAAGCCACCGGAAGTAACTGGGTGAGCGCACTTCTCTTTCATACGGCAGCGGCTATTAGCCATCTACCACTCTATGGAAGCATGCTATGACAGAGCTAAGGCGTTCTTAAACATAGCTGGACGACATTCGGCGAGCTTCGGACAGAATATGGCAACACCCATCGATGTGAATTCTACAGCGTTAGTCAGGACGAGATCCTCGGTACTACAGCCCCGGGCGTCAATCCTCTGCTCATAGACAGAGCTAAACCTCTTTTGAAGGCTTTCAATGTACACTCGTATGAGGTTGCTAATCTCATCCTTTCCCACCTTGACAAGCATCTTGGTCTTCGTGATGGAACACTTGGCGCCTTGCATCCAACATCAAAGCCATCTAGAAGCACTGTTCGTCTGATTCACTGTGCGCCTCAACCTGCCGAAGATCGAAAGACTAGCCTTTTTGGCCATACTGACAATGGAAGCGTGACTGTGCTTTTCAATATCATTGGAGGCTTGCAAATCCTTCCACCAGGGCTTATCGACGTAGAACAGAATTGGCGCTGGGTCCGTCCAGAGCCTGGATGTGCCATTGTCAACCTAGGCGATGCCTTAGTCCAGTGGAGCGGAGGGATCCTTCACAGCAATAAGCACCGAATTGTGAACGCTCCGGTTGCACAAGCCAAGAGTGAGCGGTACAGTTTTGCGTATGTGCTTAAGCCGAATAATGAGGCCCCTATGCGAAGATTGGTGGGTGTGGATGTAGAGCCATGGGAAGACCAAGACGCTGGATATACTTATGCAAACTGGCATAAGATTAAAGAAGCAGCATCTCGGAAAGGAAAGAACCTGATTCGAGTCACTGACGGTTCTAAGGCTGAAGCGTGAAAGTTCACGTGGTCAGACGAGTGACTGCGTTCGGTTGGGAAAAGACTTCGGATTGATGAATTTGCTGTCGTCCAAGGTCTAGAGAAAAATACGATTCTTTCAATGTAAAGAAGCAGTGCGAAGCGTCTTAGCATCTTAGCCACGAAGCCATGCATCTGTGTCGAGAATGCTTCTTGTGAAGTAACAATAGTAACCTTGCTATAGTCATGATATATATACTCTTGACGAGTTTGATCTAGCGTTGGTGATGCTCAAAGTCACTAACTTTTTCATTACTGGCGAACGTAGTGGTTGGCGACCGTAATTGCCGGCGACCGTAGAATAGCGCCTTATCAAATGAACCTGTACGAGTAGTTGTGCTTTGACGCTTCAATTCTCATCGAATCTTAACGCGACTTTCCAGATCTTCCATAGTGGGAGAACCGTGGAATTTGGTCTGTATGACCTCCTAGTCGTTTTGTTAAGGGTTTCTGCTTCGCCATCCCTTGCACCATCGCCGGCGAAATGAGGTGAACCCTGTCGAGGAACACGATAATCTTTCACCAACCATCGCGCAACCTGAGCCTAGGCGCAGAAGCTAACCTCACGCTCACACATCCTGTGTACCCAAAGCGATACCCCAATGTGCGCCGGTTTTTGAAACGTAGGTTCGATGAGTAACATGGCCCGCTGTGTGAAGATGTGTAAGGACGGAGCTGATGTTGGGTACTAGATAGCTTTACCCGAAGTTATCTTTGAGTCGCTCCCGATCATCTACTCTCCGAATTATGTCCGTTTCGACTGCTTCACACACTCCCTTGGACGATACTGCATCTTTGATACAGACCAACGGAAAGCGCAAACGAGTGAACAGCCCAGAAGACAGCAAAGGCTTCATCGACCTCAGCGAAAGCGAAAATACACATTACGATGAATTCTATGCGCTACTAAAGGATATACTCGTAATCCTAAAGAGGTCTGCTTTCCCTCCTGTCCCATAGTTTGCCTGTTTATGTTGTCCTTGCAAATAATTCCCTCGCATTACTGATCGTTCTGCTTCGACGCAGTCATGATACGACACCCTCTGCATTAAATCGTCCTATCAACTCGACCACAGAGCAAGACCACGCTGCGAAACGTACCAAGCTTACAGATCCCACTACGGATATCACTGTTGCCTCGCAAATTGATTCCAATGCCTACGCCACGGTGGAAGAGCTCGTGGCGGACGTGGACAAGGTGGTGTGTGCCGTGATTTCTGACCTTTCGGGAAATAGGGACCTCAGCGAGAGCCCGGCTTTTCCAGCAAATGCGCACCAGAAGCAAGCAGAGATCGTACGGGCTACAGCACTTCGGAAAGAGCTTGACAGCATCATACTCAGGGAAAAAGTGCAAAGACCAAAGCTTCTGCAGACAGGTACTGAGTATATCTCAAATCTCCACAAGGATGCTGTAGGAGGCAAAAGGATGAAGAATTCTAGTCGGAGCATTGGGGATACGAATACCGGCCGAAATGTCTTGACGCTCTTTGGTGGTGCTCCTCAGCCTAAACAGCTCTTTTCAAGCCTGCAGCAAACCATTCCGGTTAAGTCAGAACAACCAGAAAAATACTCTCTCGAAAAGTCAATCCTAGTATATGCGCCTCTCAGGGAGCTCGCATTACCAAATGGTATCTCCACGACAAGGATTATTCCTATACATAGTACCTCTTCAGGCGACGGAAAGAAAGGAGTGCCCACGATCGGAGAATTATTTGCACCTCCTCCTACCTTAGCTCCGCTCAATCCACCAAGGCAGTCAAGGCACACGGCTACCAGAAGCTCTTCTGTAAATTGGTTCAATGCTTCAGAAGCACCCTCTTCCGGAAAAAGCCACCGAAAAGAAAGCTATACAACTCAGCCTCTGACTACTCCTCAATGGCTGACATACAACGTCGCTCCCCCCCCGAAGGAGCTCTCTTCGCCAGAAGCGAAACGCAAGCAGCGTGATCGAGCTTTGAGCATCGGCGAGGCTCAAAGTACATTGTCCGAAGAAGCGGTTGCAGAGCACCAACAAGCAAAAGAGGATGCATTATTTCGTAGCGTATACTCGAGCTTTGCTCCCGACCGAGACAATGCTGCCGCGTTAGTATCAGAGCGCACGAAGAATAGAATATGGTGGAAGCGAGTTGGTGAGAGCAAATATCAGGTGCTGTCGGCTTTCTCAAACGCAGAGGCGTTCGATTCTGATGCAAATATTACTGCTGGCGATGATGGAATTGACGAGGACGTCTTGTTCAAGGAGGCTGTAGACGATTGGATGCCAGAGGACCTTCCGACAGAAATGAAGGGACAAGGGGATGATTCTACACAAACGCCTGAAGCAGCCAAAGAAGTGGAAGAAATTCTGCAAGGGATATCGGAGCTTCTGGAGACTTTGAACTCTTATCAACGCGTTAGGAACTTGTCACTTTCTGGCAACACGCGAGCAATTGCTGGACAGAACTCCCAGTTCAGTGCCACGTCCGCTAGTTCGACTAACCCATCAGATGCAGAATTTGACGTTTACAAGCTACTTAAATCGCAGTTGGCTATCATGGTACAGATGTTGCCACCTTATGCGCTCGCTAAATTGAACGGAGAGCAACTTGGGATCCTGAACGTCAATACCAAGATTCAGATTGAGGGCAAGAACTACAAAGGCTCGATGGAAGAAGATGAAGTTACCTCAAAGGCAAAACTTGGTGCTACTGCTGCATATGCGGCACGATCACTTAATGCAAGTACGAGTCTGCCCGCAAGAAGCAGTGGATACCACCAAACCACTGCCCCTATGCCAGTCCCTCGCTCAAACTATGCATCGCAGCCTACAGTCCAACGACCTGCTACCGGATCAGCCGCTTACCTCCCAAATCAACAATACTCCAGTCGACCGCCCTCTGCTAATCACTATTTCTCTGGTAATTCGCGCTCGTCATACTCCCAACCGCGTCCCGCGCCGTCGGCATCAGAGCGCTATTCATATTCCACCTCGCAACATTACAGCACTCAACCGTCACAGAATCCCCATAGCCAGTACTCTAACGGTTATCGCCAGTACCCAGCCACCAACGGGAATTCCTACAGTCAGCAATACTCAACCCCACAGCATGGAGGCTCCTCCGTTCCAGCACAAGGATCCCAGCAACGACCAAGTCAGCCAGGGTACCAGCAGCGCGCCATGAATTCACAAGGATATGGATATACTCCTACGACCTCTGGTAGAAGCGCGTCGCCTCCGAAGGTGGCGTCAGCATACAGCCCTCCACATCAAGAGCAGTCCACATACTCTACTCAAAGCTCAACACCGAATCAGCAGCGGCCACCGTTGTACCACCAAAACTCCTCTCAACATGGAGGGCAAACCCCAACCCCAACACAGGTTAATGGCACGAATATAGGCGGATCAGAGACCCAGCGCACATATATGACTGCTAACGAGCAAGCGACGTTGATGAACCGGCAGAAGGCGCAATTGGCGGAGCAACAGACTCCTCCTGTCAGGCAAGGCTCGGGTACTCCACAGCCGGCGAGTGGGGCCCAGCACAATGGAACAGTAGCGGTGCAGCAGAACGGGGTAATGGCAGGGCAAGGACAATGAAAAGCATAGACAGGAGCGTCTTTCTAAGGTGGATTCCCACCTCGTATTTCGGGAGCCTTGCTTGCTCGGATATATATCACGGGCATATCTGGGGTTCTTTGTCCGCGAGTAGAGTTTTCGAGATTAACCTTCGACATGGATAATATCTCCGAGCGCTTTTGTCTGAAAATGAATGAACCAGTTATTGAATGATCACCGTTCTGGAATTGTGTTTGCAATTATATCTCCGTGCAGTGTGACGTCCTGTACTCCCCATCCTATCACGACGACCCGATTAGATGATGCATTAAGCCGACGCATAGCCAATATGCAAAGATAGATGGTTGCCGAATTAGAGCGAAACACGCATATACGCCGCCTCCTGTCCATCCACCCAAACCACCAAGGCAAAGTCAATCTGTGAGGCGTACAGCCGTGCAAGCAAGGAGCCAGTACGATTATGCGGGCAGGCGCAGGATATGGCCTGTTGTTGTACACGTGAAAGGATGACCCCGCCGATCATGGCGGATACTGGGCGCAAAGTCTCGAGTATCAGGTGGGCTGTTGGCTGTTGCGATAACTGATGGCTATGGCCTCCTTTGACTGGTTTGGACTGTTTCATCACTGTTACAGTGTCCCATACTCCTGTTCTCGAGATGGATATCATGAGATGCAGTCCGTGCCCTGCTCTTTCTGAGAGCATATTACTTCGTTCCTTCTTCCGTCTCTCAATTGCGATACATTGACTTCTATTCAGCCGACTCTGAGCCCCGGCCCGAACACGATTGTGGCCTATACTAGGAGCAGAGTTGGACTACAAACCAAAAACAAGTTGGTGTGCACGAGTATCTAGATTCCTAAGAGGTTGCAAGCAGCATCAGCAACTTGTGCATTATGCCTTCTATTACTGACACACGCCGCCGTTATTCAAAGCCATCGTCATCGAAAAAGTCCAGTCCAACTTCAGCTTCGGCGAGCCTGTTTTTGGGCAAGGGGAGGAGCAATTCAACCCCCAACCCAGAGCCAGTGTCACGGTTGAATACACGACAATTGAAGCAGAATGGGTCCAAGGAACGACCCATCGATGAGCAAAGCAATGAGAATGCACGCTTAACGGTTTCTTGTGCAGACCCTTCAGAAACTGCCATCCTGCCTGACGTATTCACATTCTTGGAGAAAGAAGATGGATTTCACAGTGATGCCGAGGACGAAGGTGCTGGAGCGACTATTCAAGGTGGTCCTGTCTCTACCAGTCCACACCCAGAGATTCCGATGCCGAATACTCCTCATTATAGTGACTTGGAAGTACATGCTAATGAATCCTACGAACAAAACATATGGGATAGTACTCAACATGACACTAGTTTCCATTCAGACTCTGGGATATCTATGGGTACTAGCAGCCCAGAAGTAAAGTCGCGCATGCCAAAGAGGAGGCAGTCAAGTATCTACACCGGTACATGGCCGGATGATACCGGGCTAGATCCATTCAGAGAAGAGCCTTATGGCTTAAAAGATACATCAAGTCCAACTCCCCTCCCAAACTTTGCTTCTCTCCCGCGAAACTGGACATCCATGCCAGCAAACCTCGACGACACACCAGAGGCTTATTATACCACACTACCGCATGTCATACCGAAAACAACACCGTGTTCCAGGACACCAATATCTGAAGATTCTTCACCAGCCGCAAGCCAAGCTGTACAGGAAGGACTCTATCGGCATGAGAACCCTCTCGTTAAATCCAACGGCTCAGGCTATGACCTGCTTGCTTCATCTATTGATTCAAAGAGCGAAGAGTTCCTACGGCCAATATACCGCAAATTTGAAACTCTGAACAATCGGATGCTACTTTACCTCCAGGACGAGATATCGGAGATCGAGGACAGGCTACGGGAATTAGATAGCACCATTACGCAAGAGAGTCAATATTACGGTAACAGACCTGCATCCAGAAGAATCGAGGCCAGGTTCCCTTCCCACTTGCAATTGCAGAGGATGGACTTGTTAGCAAGGAGTTTTGCGAAGGTCGAGCAGTACAGTAAGACTGAGATAGACCATGGAATTATCTTCAAGCGCTGACATGCTATCAAGACCGTGCTCTTTCCTCGTACAGTAATCTTACCAAGATTCTCGAGCCCGCATCCGCTCCCGACATTACAGCATATCGTGAGTGGATCACAAATCACGCTCCCATAGCTAAAGAAGAAGCGACTTTCCTCGAGCACGAAGCAGACCTTGTCGTTGCGGCTACGAGCAAGACCTCGATCCCATTACCTGCACCGTCGCAACACGACAGAGAACTTCAGACTCATGTTATAATTGTCGCCTTCACCTTGGTCTCAACAGTCATTGTCTTTAGAGTCGTACCGCAACTGCTCGCACGGCTTGTCATTAGTGCAATGGTCGGAATCGCATCGCTCTGTACTTTACAGCCAGCTTTTCTCTCCGATTTAAGGAGTATAAGAGATTGGAGGAAAGGCATTACAATGTACGTCTTTCGGTGACGGGATTACTAAGGATTGCAACTTGCTAACTTACTTTCACGATAGCTATGTGGCCGTCATGCTGGTGCTTGCGATAGTTGTAGGTTGAAGCATTAGCCATGCCACCTTTCTAAGTCTCTTCTTACGCAACTCGATGAACCACCACGAGAGTTCTCCATGTCAGCCGAAGTCTACAATTGGTCTTCATGGCTCGCACAACTTCCTCTGCCACACCTCACGATAGAAAGTATGCAGATGTATGAACAGGTATGGTTTTGGTCGCTGGGTCGCAGAAGACGACTAAACTCAAGCAGTTACCAAGCACATTCTACGGAGACAAAGGTCTCTATCCAACGATTTCGACAATTGTGCTATCGCTCTGCATACACGTGACAGGCTCGGCTCTGACGCTTGCAAAAACGTCTTGATGTATGTAGACAATGAGTGCAAGCCTGTGGGCTTAGCAGTTCAACAGTAGCCTGGCACTGGCCAGTCTTATGAGACAATAATAGATGATAGTGTAGAAATTCATACCGTATAGAATCTGATCCACCAATCAGCCTGGATTTGCTATCAGCTAAGGCGCAATTGGCCTAGCGCTCTCTGAAGCTCTCTGGAGCTCTCTGGAGCCCATTCACGAGAATGTTTACCATCATCAAGTGACAATCATCACCAACCACGGAGATCGCCCTGTTATGTATTTGCGCACAAGGTAATGGCCATATACAGCCGCTAAATTACCGGAACTAGCAGCGGCGGGGACGGGCTGTTGATCAAATCGCGTCGTCCAATCCTCCATGTCGTTCTTTAAATCTCCTTCAAGCAGACTGCTTGCCAGGGCGAAAGCCTTGCCGTTTCGACCATGCAGTGGACTCCGTTCACATGGCGGTCTGTTTCTGCTGAAGCAGCAACGCTTCCTCTTGAGCCCTTCCACCCCTTTCTCAATTCTCAAATCCAAGGTAGGTCATTTCATCGTACGAACCATTCTTGAACCTAGCTGACTATGTTCCTCTTTGTAGGGCGCTCAGGTAGGCCGAGCCGAGCATACGAGTTCGAGTTTTACTTCGAACACCCGAAAGTTCTACCAGAGCTCTAGCGAACATTATCCTCCCCAATCTAGATGGCAGCGCCACACCCCAAATATTGTCACTGGGGGGGCTGTTGGGCTCTGTCTAATTGGATATGCCTACCGCCTTTTTTCAATACATCAATATACCAACGTCCATGATAGACGGCATATCGATATCGTTGAACGGAATTTTGTCAACTCTCGCGAAAACCTCCAAAATGGAAGATGGTGGACTTTGATAACATCCTCTTTTATGCACTATAACTTTATGCATATTGCGTTTAACATGGCTACTTTGATAAGCTTTGGTCCTCATGCCGTTAGGCTCTTTGGCCCCAGCGGCTTTGCAGTACTCTGGGTTGGATCGGCTGCGGCCTGTGGAGCGGCTCATGTACTTTGGGATCAGGTCCAAGAACAGGAGCGCAGAAAGAGGGGGAAAGATCGGATCACAATACTGGGGTATCAAGTGGTTAAAGACGATCCGAAAGTGTCGACGCAATCCATCGGAGCCTCTGGATCCATATTAGGGATCGTCACTGCTATCGGTTGTTTTCACCCACAAATGGGGATATCCATGTTACTTGTTCCATTCTACATACCGGCATGGGGAGCTGCTTTATTATTCGCGAATTTCAGTCTCTATTCCATGGTCACTGGCATCCTGCCTTGGATGGGACATGCTGGCCATTTGGGTGGTATGGCTTTTGGAGCTGCATACTACTATACATGGCTAAAGCGGAGGCTGCGTCTTCCAAGGTTCTAGATCTCACAGGGGACTGGATTTGCGACTTACTCCTGAGCTCACGCCTGGCACTGTGCACCGCCATCAGCTGTAGGTTGCACTGACTTCCTAGAAGTCTGTTTATCATTTTACTATCCTAGTACTCGGTCCTCCATGTATCGATAGATATCGCATGGTGCAACAGCTTTGTTCTGATTAGACCGAGTTCCACGGGCCGTGAAGGTGGCGGCACAAGCTACGAGTACTGGACATCGGTGGACAAGTTGAACCTAAGCGAGGAGACAATCACACATATTTCAAGACATGGCTAATGCCTGGTTACTTATCTCAGTGCACTGATCGCAAGTAGCGTCCTGGTTAGCCCTTTGTAGGGCGATGGCGTGAAGGAACTCGAGAATAGCACGTGTAGAAGGATAGTCAGGTATAGGCCTGATGTGGATCCCACCTGGACCGTGAAGTTCCAGGTGACTTCGTTGACATTAGGACTTTATGAACGATCTGTGAGGCCTGACAGTCCTTTCGGAATGACACCGTAGCCAACAATTCCACTTACTTTACTACCATCCTCCAACAATTTCTTCGATACTGAGGAGTTGATTTAGCTGTCAACGTCCAGGGTTTTGTACCCATTCGACGAATACATCACGCCTTGCCAGCCTAAAATTAGAATGTGTTAATGAACAGACGATGATTTGGTGATAGGTTATTGAGCCGGTTAAGAGACGGTCGGCACGCGCGGCTTCTTTGAATTTGAGTGGTTCTGACCCAAACACAAGGGGCATCTCTGCGCTCCGAAGCAATCAACCCTAAAGACATCCATTCAGATCGGGTTTTGGGTTCCCTGCTCTATCTTTCTCTTTTGGCGCCCAAGACCGGCCCATTTCTAGATTGGGGCTCGCTCCGGCCCCCACGATGCACTACAAGTCCGCAAGAGTCCAAGTTAACCACGAGAAACATGGAAACAGCCTACAAGGCTTTGATACCGAAGCAAATAAGGAAGCTCCCATAAAAATCAATCAACGTGAGAATGGTACATTTCCTTCAATGGATAGATACCTTTCGCCCACGTGTGCAGTATGGTGATGGGCTTCATATAGGTCGCGTCGCACGTCATTTACGCCCTCTATCTGAGACGTATCAAAGGTCCATGAAGACTTCCACTCCCTTCAAATTCGCCTTGCGCTCTCCCATATAGTACTGCAATACTCTGTTGTTTCTCCTTAAAAACCCGCTTCTCGTCTGATCATAATAGTTGTTTCTTTCAAGATGCTTCTCCTAGTATGCCTATACTTTGCGACGCTAACCTCTGCGCTCTCGCTGCCATCGCTATATGCTCCTATATCAGCAGCATGCCCAAGTACGCCACTTGTCAGGCCTGCGGATGGTCTGTCGACAGCCGAATCGACTTATCTTGGAGGTCGCAAACTTAGGGCAAACGCAGCGCTTAAGTCCTGGCTTCGGAAAACCAACTCAGCGTTTGATACTTCGAAGCTGCCAACAGTGGCCCTAACTAGTAGTGGAGGTGGCTATCGTGCTTTGTTGTCGGGCGCTGGCGTTCTCCAAGGCTTCGACGCTCGCGACAGCAACGTCAGTACTAGCGGGATTCTGCAGGCCATACAATTCCACGCGGGCTTATCCGGCGGGGCATGGCTCCTATCTTCTTTCGCAGGCAACAATTACCCAACCATCACCTCGTTGAAAAATGGTCTTTGGAAGCAAGCTTTCCAGGACAGTCTTTTGGATCCGGCGTACCTACTCGCAGCGCCTGCTTATATCGCGGTAACGGATGATATCCTTGCGAAACAGAATGCAGGTTTCCCCCCAACTTTGACAGATCCTTGGGGCAGGTTACTCTCATACCAGCTCCTCTACGGCTTTGACGGCGGTGTGGCCACACGGCTATCATCAATCGCGTCTCTCTCAAATTTCACAAGTCAAAACGTACCTTATCCTATAATTACTGGTCTTGGCGTTAATACTTTCGATGGACAATGCTTACCTTCTTCCAACGGAACGACGTATGAGATCACGCCTTTCGAATTTGGTTCATGGGACTCCGGTGTCCAATCATTTACCCCAACGAAGTACCTTGGAACAAAACTTACAAACGGCATTCCCAATGGCACTTGTGTTCAGAATTTTGACAATCTAGGCTATGTTTTGGGAACTTCCAGCAATCTCTTCAACGAAGCATGTCAAAACGTACCCTCTACCAACATGTCCAACATTTTCGGTGACCTGGCTGCCATCGTCAACAAGGCACACGCTCTTAGCACTCGCGACGAGTATGCCGTGTATCCGAATCCATTCCACAATTACGCTCGCTCCTCGCTAGTTTCCGCCCAAACAGAGCTCACGTTAGTTGATGGAGGCGAGGCACACCAAAACAACCCTATATTCCCCTTGCTACAACCTTCCCGAGGCGTGGACGTCATAATCGTCAACGACAACTCGGCCGACAACAGCGACAACTTCCCCGACGGCAGCGAGATCTTGACCACATACATTCAATCTCTCAACGCAGGCTTGACAAAAATGCCCTTCATCCCGTCCGTCGACACCTTTGTCTCGGAAGGCCTCAATAAAAGACCTACCTTCTTCGGCTGCAACGACACCAGCAAGATCACCATTGTCTATCTTCCTAACGTCAATTATACGTTCCCGAGCAACGAACCCACTTCGAAGCTGCAGTATGCCCAGGACGAGACCGAGGGCATGATCGCCAATGGAGTGCAGATTGCTAGTATGGGTGGGAGCTCGACGTGGGCTGCATGCTTGGGATGTGCGTTTATGAAGAAAACGGGGACGGCGCTGCCGGGTGTTTGCCAGAGTTGCTTTCGCACGTATTGTTATGTCGGGTAAACTTAAAGGTAGTATGCTACTGGTTGGTTCGTTTCCGAAGGGTTCTACCATCGTTGCTGTAGCGAGTACTGCGGTTATATAATGGACCAAGATACTTCTCCTTTCGCCGGTAGATATTCTGATAGCCTAGGTTTGGGCTTCGAGTGACTACCTACCTTGCCTTCCATTATCGAGGCAACGCCATGTGCTCGCGCGACAACTCGTCATCTGTATAATTAAACCTTTCGCTCCAGTACTTTCAAGATTTGTTGGAAGCATAACCGGTAGCTTTGATTCTGCACCTCAAGGGGAGCCGGTGATGCTTGATACGCTTCTGGGAACAATTAAAAATACTCGTTATACTTTCAACACTTCTGAGAAGCACTGTTGCGGCGCCAGTGATGTGCAAATGCGTCCAGGTTCTATCATGGTGACTTTTTCTTTGACTCTCCTTGGCTTTAATCACTACTTGTTCAACTTTATGACCTAATCGATTTTTTTAGTCAACGGTTACATCAGATCTTTTTACTTTGTATATCTTCGCCTTCTCTCCTCGCTGGTGCTTTCGGACTCGCTGCAGGAGCTGTGCTGGAGATCACGTTTACCTGACGGTCTGTATCTTTCAGATCCGTGGAGATTAATTGGTTCTCAGCGTATCAGCAAGCACAACTGAGGGAAGGACGATAAGTGTGAGCTAATGTAGAAAATTCTAATACTCGAGTCGGCTTATGGGACAATGAGGGAAATCCACGGAAACCATCACTTTTCGAACTACGCTTGCCTGTGTGTGTGCTAGTGAACTGGTCCAGTATCATTTCGCCAACAGCCCTGACGACCACGACGAGCATACTCAACGTCCACAATATCAACTGGAAAACCCACCATAAATCTTAAGATGTCCGCACAGTTGAACCATACGAAGCGAAAAGCTTCAAGTAGCCCTGAACGTAGCTCATTTCATGATAGACCGCTTCCGAAACCACCTCCGACTAGAGACCGACCGATTACATTTCTCGATGCACTTGACAGGGAAGAAAGATACCAAATCTATAACCGGTTTTGCTCCCTCCTACCCATCGCCGAGATCTCCCTGTCAAGGACTTGCATGAAGTTCGCCAATGTGTACCAAGGTCATGTTCCTGGTTAATGGAACGTTGACCGAAGACGTCGGCTATTTCTTCAGAGTCCGCGGACCATTCCGATCGCGCATTGGGTCAGCACGACGCCCTGTATCTGGCAGCTTTGCATTGCAATTCTTTGGAAGAGTGCTCTGGGAGGAATCCAGATATAGATTTTTTTTTATCGAGCAAGGAGCTGGATTTATGGGATTTTGCCAATACTTGTCCAATGAGGAGGGCGATGTCCTTGCCAGATCCGACGTCAGAGAAGCGTATAGCGTGTTCGACCTTATAGAGGTCAGGAACTTCAAGCGATGTTAATCCTCGGCGTCTTTTAACAAGTCTCAGGCTCGGACATTCACTAGCAGTGAGATATCCCCATTTTTTTGGTAGATCCTAGGGTCTTTCAGATCGTCATCACGCGCGATATACCGACTCAAGCGATCCTAAGAGGCTTTTATATGACGACTGTTGTCAATGCCATCCCGTGGAACAAAGCATACGCAATCTTTCCGCTAACAACTCTTGTACGCCACAAGTGCTACCGGCTGAAGCCTCTCAACGACTTCTTCGCAGGCCCTACGCGGTGAAAACGCCGAACGAGGCTGGCATGCACAATGCCTTCAACGGCCCGCAGAGATTATGTCGAAAAATTTCAATTTCATCTGTGCGACGTGTTGGCGATTGACATACGTGGATGATAACCCTTGGCACCAACGGTATGGCACGGTCCAAGACACCAGCCTCGGTTATCGAATACGCTGCGTTCGGTCTTTCGATGCACAACAGAGATGTTCTGGGTCTACACTCCGTCGTACCCGGTCACGGCTGTGTCTTTTCATTCCCACGCGTTACAATATAGTTGTACGAAATCTAGATTCGGCACCGCTCGAGGAGAGAAGTGGATCGTGATATGATGAGAGACGGATGGTGGTTTCGAGCACGAGTGATGGGGATTCTTGTTGTGGCGAGGTGGGTGAGGGGTTTCAGATAGTCATCTCAACTCTCCTCCCCACTTCTCTCTTACCGCTCCCCCCTTTCCATTTCTCAACCCTTGACCGGATATCCCTCTTAAACCCCCCCCCCCCCCCCTCACCCTCATTCTTTATACCAAATTCCCCAAACTGCAACACCAAAGATGCGAAAGCAAGTTGTCTAACATTCTGAGATTTTGTTCTCAGCTGTGGGAAGGTGAATCAAGGGTTCGAACCTTTGTGGTTTAGGCGGGTGTTTGATTGGCACAGGGGCTGGGGTTAATAACGGGGGAAAGGGGGAGGGGTGTTGAGGGTAACGGGAAAGTTAGGATAGTCAAAGGGTTGGGTTAGGGGGGGGGGATTGAGAAGTGATATTGTATAGATGTTTACAGGTACTGAAAATGATTTTCGAGCTCTTATCTGAATCAGCCATGAGAAAAGCTACCACTACTGCCACACCAGCGAACGTTAAATCCCAGGAGAACCAACCTGTAACACTAAGCATGTCGAAATACCGACCTGACGAAGTACCGCTTTAATATATATATAAAGTAACAACCGACCAAATCTCAAATGTTTCCAAATCCAGGTTTCCTTGTTGCGCAAAGTTTGATAACTGAACCCGAGTCAATGAGTTGTGCTACTGTATTTTGGGGAAACCCATAAGCTTGTGTCGTCGTCGTTGCGGAAGGTTAGTAAAACGGCGATTACTCGGTGTTCTTTTTCTCTCTCTCTCTCTCTCTCTCTCTCTCTCTCTCTCTCTCTGATGTCCCGCGAGAGACATCATCTGTGTTAGTAGCGTAGTGGGGATTGAGACCGGAAAGGCCTTGGCAATGTGGGTTGCTAGAAACAGGGGTTGCGGGTCTCGAGAGGTTTGAAGGGGAATTTGAAAGGCTCTGGTGGTGGGGTCTTGAGGGATAGCTGGAGGTTTGAAGGCAAGACGCTGGGTTTGATCAATGCTGTGGATGTTACTGGGCACTTGAAGAGAATGGAATTCTGTTCGGGTTCGTTCACTTCGTTGGTTTTCTAACTTCCATTTTTTTGCTTTGTAGTTTCTAATAGGTGTGGTTTCTGTAGGAGTATTATGATTGTTTCTTTGATATCCTAGAGTACAGTATGTGTGATCTCGGTTGTTAGTGTTGCGAGTTTTTCTTCAAACATGAAAGTTTTATGTTGATACTCTGTTAAAAATTGCGAATAATTTGACGAAAAATATGTCTCGGTCGTTATTTCATCCATTAATCTTTCATCTGTTGGTTTTATATCTTTCATTGCTTTTGTTGTGTAATTCTATTAGGTGTGGTTTCTGGATTAGTATTGAGTTTTCTTCTCTGGTTTTCTACGTGTGGTCTCAGTTGTTGATATCGCGAGTCATTCATTGAAGATACGAAAGGCTGTGTTGGTTTCTGTTAGAATTGTGAATCACCTAGCGAAAATCATGTGTCTTCGTCGTTATTTCATTCATTGACCTTCTATATATATATAAAAAAAAGATGAAGAAGAGAAACAAGAGTAAGAAACTCACAAACCTGGTTTTCCGTCAATCTTGGTCCGCACTGGTTCTTTTCAAGACAACCTATCCTCCATTCTCGGATCTAGTCAGGTAAGAACAAACCACCAGCCTCGTCGTCGTCTGCATCCTCGACATAGGGTTGAGGTGCAAGTGGCCTGCTTGAGGTGGGCGGTGTTCGGGGTGCAGGGGGGCCGCGGAGAGCATCGTACTCTTCATTGAGCGCATCAAACCGAGCAGCAACCATGTCAAAATTGATTTCGGGGGGCTGCTGCGCCGATGTAGGCGTCGAGGCTGGAGTAGTAAAGTCCGGCGTGGAGGGACTCCGGTGTAGAGACGTCCACGGGGCTGGGAATTCGTAGGGGTGAGTGGACAATTCTGCAGGGGGGGGAATGCCGTGATATCTCGGGGTGCGAAACGGCGCAGCGCGTCGAACGCTGGGGTTGCTTTCAGGACGTGTTCCCTCCTGGGGAGCGCGAAAACTTCCAAGACGATCAGCCGGTCGTTGCGTTGCTCGCTCAGAAACACCACTAGCTCGGTTTGAGACTGGCTTGCGTCTGCGGGATGCTGTGGACTCCTCAGCTGGGCTCAGAGGCCTGGACGGGTCGCCCAGTCTAAAGCGATCTGCGGCCGGAGGAGCAAAGCTCGGAACAGAACTCATGGAGGAGCGGCCGAACTGCATTGATCGGGTTGAGGGTTGCCGATTGAGAGTCGGCAACCGCAACTCAGGAGGACCTCGAGGCGCGAGGTGCTGGTTGAACAGGCTCTGGATCTGCCTTTCATTGAAATGGCCAGCTGGGTCGACAGGAGTGGAAGCAGGGAAATACGACAAGATCGTCTCGAAGTCCTCTACGGTCCTCCGATCGCGGAGTAGGCCTTGGTAAAGCGGAGAAGCTTCGGCTTCCCAAATCCTCCGTTGAGCCTGTTCATAGTCCCCTCGGAGCTCCGCCACTTGCGTCCTCCCGCGAGAACTAGACGCTGCGGGAGCCGAGCGAGAATCGGGACCTAAATTGTAAGAACGACCGAAAAGTGTGGCCTGAGAGGGTTGCGGTGATGTTTCGGGGAATCCCGGGAAGTGGTACACAGTTCTTGGTGCCACGGAAGCTCTTCGGGCTTCTAGTGTTTCCTGGAATTGCTGCCCTGGTCTCTGAACTGCAGCACGGAAATCGGTCTTTGGCGTCGTTGAAGGTCCCGGAGACCCTGGTGTGCGTCGAGAACGTCTTGGCATCCCACTTCCGCCTTGAGATGGTCTTGATGACGCTCTTCTGCCCCGAGACCGTCTTGGTCTACTTCGAGATCGTTTTGGAGCATTTTCTGCGCCTCGAGAAAACTGGGTTGGAGACTGCGATCTCATTCTAGGGCCTAGGTATGGCCGTGGCGGGCTAGAAGCCCTGTGCGCCAATATTGGATCCCCAGGGAGGACTGGTGGGTTCATGAGATCCATGAAAACGTGGTTCATGCAAGGGAAGTCGCTTTGGCTTTGGCAGGAAAGGCACTGCCCGCAATTTCCAGAAGACATGTTGCGTTTTTGTGGGGCTTCTTTGTTGGTTCTTTAGATGATGGAGTTGAGTCTGGCTTGACAGCTGAGGCCTTTGGAATCGATTGAAATTGTTTGATGTGTTTGAAGTGTGTGTTGTAGGTTGCGGATTGTGAGCTTAGGACAGGGACGCTCATAGGATTTTATATTGCTGCTTCCTAAAATTTCAAAAGCCTAATGTTCTATGCTCGAACAGTTTTATTATGCTTCTCACCGAGACTCTGTGGACCTAACCTGAGGCCACGAACGATAGCTCTGGCTGTGGTCAATGCCGTTGTACCCCAAGTAACCCCATAAGGAGACATATTGCCGGAAAGGTAATGAGTATCAACATCGTTGTCTATACAGCTAGGACAATGATTGAAGGATAATGTTGACAGTACTTAAACAGCACCGTTGTTGTCGATTACAGCTTGGCTTTGTGACTGTACCACAACGCGTACCAGGAAGTTTGCTATACAGCGTAAAATCAGTCCAGTGTCCAGCTAGCCTACCTGTAGCATATGACCCTAAATCACCTGCCACGGTGGGCACTCTTAGTATTCCACGTTGACGGGCCGTGGTTCCATTTGGGTTGTACGTATCGATCTTAGATGTATGTTGAGTATATGGTTGCTCTTCAACCCACGCAGACCGCCCATCAAACGACCTTTAAGCAGTTAAGCTAAGTACTAGGATAACAAGGCTTTTATAGCACCTAATTTACCATGATAGAGGAGCCATGGATAAGGGAAAGAGTTCCCTGTTACTTATGTGAAACAGAGGGATTAGATTCAAGAAGTTCAATTACGGGAAATTCACATGTATCGAAATTTGTGCATCGCAATTAACTGAGAGGCAATTTAAAGAACTCGTTTCAATCCATTAATCGAGAAAATATGATAGCCTCTAAATTGAAAGAACGTGAAGATAGGAGCGATAGGACGATCAAGGTCTGTAGCATAGATCCTCGCAACGAGGAAGATATCTGCGCAAGTCGAAATCCTCACCAGAACGGTCCAAACTCGGATCGCAACATCTCGGTGTCTTGCCGGTCAGGGTACATGGCGTTGACGACCGTTTTCAAATCCCCTAAATACTTACTCGTTTCTTGAAGGACCATGGTTTTCGTAAACTGAAGCCACTCCGGATGAATTTTCCTGCGCCTTACTCTGTCTTCGAGTGCATTTAGGAGCTGAGCGAGTGACGTATCGGCTCCAAAATATGGCAGCTTGGGAGGCAAGTACAATAGGTCTGGAACCTGCAGGCCAGCGTTGACGGCCTTTTGGTAGCCTTTGTCCCTCACAAACTCAAGCTTCGCGCAGTGCATCAACACTTTCCATACGATTGCAGTGGCGGATGGGGTGCCGGCTTCCTCCGGCATAGGGTACAATATCAATTTAAAAGTTGCCCATGCTTCTATTAAGGCACCTAGGCCGCTGGTCCGTAAGATGCGAATGACAATGGGCAAGTCTTGGAGCCAGCTAGTTTCACCTAGTTGCTTAAGAGCCTCGACTCGTTGCTCATAGTCCAAGAATGTCGTCCAAAGTTCCATAAGCTCATCCGAGGATACGAACAATTCCAACCCAAGAAGGATAATGATACACTGGAACGTTCCACGGCCGTCCGCGGGATCCGAGAAATTGCCAATTTGGTACGACTGTTTATGAGTTTTGTCGTTACGAGGCCTCTCCGATTCATCAAGAGCCAACAGCTCAGGATAGTCGTTGGTGTCAGTAGATATCGGGAAATGTTGGGTTGAGGGACTTTGTAGGATGTATCCAATGGCCATCTTTCGGTTGTCAGGCTGGCTGTTCCCAACAGGGGCACTGGCTGCGTTTTCCTCGGCAGCATCTCCGTCTTCTTCAGCGACAAGGATGGTGCCATCGTTGGTGACCTCAACACTGCCATCCTCTTGTTGGGTTGGAATCGGGTCGAAGGGGTTGTCAAAATTCTCGTTTGTTGTGAATTGTTCAATCATCATGCCGGCAGCCGCCATAGCTTTGGCAGACGCAACACGGAGGTGGGCTGCCAAATGCCTATCTAATTCATCTTGATTGTAGAAGCGTCGAGTGCAGCGTCTGTAAGGGCATCGATTCGGGTCTTTACGAGAAACGAAGGAATAGTGCGAATTCACATGATTGTAAAGATCGTCGTGATGTCGAAAACGGAATTGACAGCGCGGATAAGGGCAATTCATGGAGCGTAGGGAATGGACGCGCTCTAGATGTTCGTAGAAGCGAGCCGGAGCACGGAAAGTCTCACGACAGCCAGACTCCGAACAAGCCCATTGAGTTTCAATGTGGGATTTCCGGAAATGTTGCTGGAGGCCCTTCAAAGAAGAAAGCGCAGAACCGCACTCACCACAAATGTATCTGTTTGCTGAAGGATCGGTTTCGACAGTGTGTTCCGTCTTAATATTGATAGAGGCCATTGCGACTCTGTCCCCGTCGATACTGACACACTCCTATATGGAAGAGAATTGACAGGCGATTGGAAGAATGAGCGTTGGGTCTGATGTCTCTATCACCGCTGGTCGAATGAGTGGTCGACTTGATGTTTCGGAAAGTCGAAGTAATCGAGATTTGGCAAAACGGAGACAGCATTCTACATATGAGACTCCTCATGATCAATGAGCTTCTGAGACAAAGGAAAAGGTAAGGGGACGCGAATGTGGACAACTGAACAATAAACCTTGGATTATTCTTTATAAGGAATGCTGAACAAACGAATGTTGGTGAACATCAGACTGCCTACTGAAAAAAGCAATCGGTTAGAAATATTCTTGGAAACAGCTCACCAATTTGACATCAGCATTTCTAATTAAACAGCCAGCCTGCTTGACTCTCAGAATAGTACAGTCATTCACTTGAACGATTTCAGAGCCATTTGATTATACACTACACGGTTGACTCGAAGAACGAATCCGGCCAGGGGCTCAACTTTGGGGAAAACTGCCATTTAGCTTGATCACCACACTGACACTGGAACCGGGCTCCATAATGTTCACGGACGCAAGCGGATGTCGAGCTTTGTTCAAAGAGATTGCTTGAAAGAAAGGACATAAGTTCCCTATTTTGTGGCGACCAGAGACCTTCGACAGATGCTATGACAGCAGTAGAAAGCACGGCGTGGTAAATAATTGGAGACTTGTTCGGTGGGGGGGGGGTTTGGACATGATCCGACCTGAAGATGGATAAGTCAGGGAAGAGGAAGAAGGGCGATGTCGAATCAAGACGGTTGACTGCTTCTGGTTAACGGTGTGGCTCTGACGCTAACCAGAAGGAGAATGGTACGAATTAGGTAGGTAAGTCATAAGGTACGCGGTACCTCAGACCTGTTGGCTACTCGTAGTAGGAGTCGGAAAGGCTGCTTTGAGGTACAGTAAGGTACACAACCAATCGGTCGGGCATGTCTCTGCACACAGTATCCATGTTATATGTATGGATTAGTAGGGTGTCGCTGTCTACCAATCATGACAGCGTATTGACTCTCAAGCGTGCACAGGGACAAGGGACATGTTTGAAGTAAAGTACTGTATGTAGGTGAGTAGATGGATGCTCTTGGAGTAGTGGTCCGTGGGGGGGACTTTATCCCGGACGGCTGTCAAGTGTTTGTCTCTCTCCAAGACCAGAACCTCGTCTGGTCTCCTATCATCTGTGGCCCACGTGCTACCAGTATCATTCGTCAGGAGCAGGTCATCCATCGGGAAGGTGATGCAAGGAACAAGTCCCGCATGACCAGCAATGGGGCTTGCTTTCGCCTCTCTCTCGCCAACCCCTTGGACAACTTCCCCAATCTTTACCCTAAAAACCTCCTAATCCTATCGCAGCCAGCTGCGCCGGAGCTTCGACAAGATCATCATCTTTCTATTGCGGGTTCGCGCAGGTCCGCGTCCCTATGGCACCGTCGCTACTGCAGCTCCAGGAGGTCCTCCGAGACGGCCTCTATAAGAATGTCTCGACCTCCCTGGACCGCTCGTGGTCCAGCATCAGCAATCGACTACCAGACAACATGCCTTCCCTCCTGTCGTCCTTAGGTTCTCTCTCGCGACTTGCTCTCACCTATTCTCAGGTGGCCCTCCTTTCCCAAGGGACTTCCGTCGAGGGAGGCTCTCCCGCCGTGTGCACCAACCCCCAGCAGAGCTGCAAAAACACCACCATTGTCTCGGACACCTGCTGCTTCGAAAGTCCTGGGGGCCAGCTAGTCCAAACGCAGTTCTGGGACTATTCCCCAACGACGGTTTGATACATCCTAAGCCTATTCTAAAAGAACAATGCTAACTGGAAACCTACGTAGGGACCCAGTAACAGTTGGACAGTCCACGGCTTATGGTGTTTACCCATCACCAAATGCGCATAGATCAAGGCTAACAGAGCCAAGGCCAGACCACTGTGATGGCACCTATGATGCCAATTGCGACCCTGCTCGCGCCTACACCAATATATCGGCGATTATCTCTGCTGCGGGCAAGACAGATCTTCTCAACTACATGAACACCTACTGGAAAGACTACCAAGGTAGGTTTTCTGCTAAACAAATGGCATCGTCTGCCACTTGTCACCAAAGTTAACTTTGACTCTAGGCAACGATGAGTCCTTCTGGGAGCACGAATGGGAAAAGCACGGCACATGCATTAGCACCCTAAACCCCAAATGCTACACCAACTACTCTCCCCAGGAAGAAGTAGTCGATTACTTCCAAAAAGCTGTTGACCTATTCAAAACCCTGCCTTCATACGACTGGCTGGCTCAAGCCGGCATCGTCCCATCGACTACAGCGACATATACCTCTGCCGCCATTCTTGCCGCACTCACCAAACCCCGAGGCGTCGCGCCATCCATTCAATGCAAGAACGGCGCCCTAGACGAGATCTGGTACTTCTACGACGTCATAGGCAGCGTCGTGACCGGCACGTTGGTCGCCACAAACCCCGACGGCTCCAAGTCTAGCTGCCCTGCTAGTGGCATCAAATACAACCCCAAGTCCGGCTCCCCAGCCCCTACCACCTCCACCTCCGCGCCTCCCACCACCACTACATCCACGACAACCTCCCAACCCACCACCTCCCCTACAACCACAACAACCACTTCGTCCAACTCCACCTCCTCCACCCCCGGCCCTACTGGAGCCCCAGGCGCCCCGTTCTCCGGCAAAGGCTACCTGGAAGTCACCATCGCCAGCGGTATGCAGACCGGCTGCATCATCAGCAGCGGCACCTGGTTCACCTCGGGCACATGCGCCACCTTCACCGCCGCCGACACCAGTGCTGGCTTCACCCTGACCTCCAGCAAGGGGTCATGCGGTATCGTCAGCGGTGCATTGAAATGCGGGACTGGTGTCGCAGCGAGCGTGTTTACTGTAAGCCCATTTTCTGCCCTTTGCACATTGATGTGCCAGCTCAACTAACACTCGATGCAGACGTCAGGTGGCGAACTCGCCTACAACAGCAGCCCATCCTTCTACGCCGCCCAGGTCCCGAGCGGAAGCACGCAAGTGCCCGTCAGCACAGACCCCAAGGCCGAGCAGATTCTGATTACGTGGAAGGGTATTTGAGTCTTTGAGGTGGGTGCGTTGCTGGTAATCGTCGCCCCAGTAATCAACGCGGGCCCTAGAGGGGGGATTGGAAATATAATTGTATAGATAAATGGCTAGTACGAGTACACGAATACATATACACACGTGTCATTCAAACTTCGCAGTTGCCTTCGACAATGGGTTGCAGGAATTTGCTAGATGATCAGCCACTCCTCGCCGTAGAAGGTGTTCGCATGGACAGTTGTACAGATGGTTTTCTTTGAAACAAATACAATCATGGCTTCGGGTTTCATGGCAAAAAAGCTCGTGCGATAAGGAGACTCGGACACCAAGACGTATTTCCCGTACTCCCCAATGTTTCGCTGCACTCGGCAGTTTCTGGTAATCTATGATTATTTTCCTTCCCATTTGAAAGGATCTAACTACAAACCTCCCAGACCCCAGGAGAGACCAAGCATGCAAACCTGTTATATCAAGCCAGTAATGAACGCACCCTTTCGCTATCTGCTCATCCAAAGCAAGACCGGTTAGACCTTTATGCTATCCATCCATCCAGATTATCCTAGGAGCGGGTTGCGCATGTTTTCCTTGCCCTTTTCCTTCCAACCAAGACTAACTCTGAAAATGGAAAGTTGCATCCCAGAACGCCGGCACGCTTTTCATCAAGGGCCCGTGGAGCGAGCTTACATGACATATAACAGATTGGTGTCTACAGTAATCGTATTAGCTCCGTATCTAAACCACACCACAAACACAACCGCGGACATATGGAAAAAGGGGCAAAACTCACTCAGCGGATGACTACAGCTTAACTGCGGCTTCTGCGTGTATTTGTCCTCCAGCTCGGCGCGGATGCTGTTCAGGAGCTGGATGTAGCTCTGCTGCGGATTCTTCTTCAGCGCGGCAATAAAGGCCCAGGACATGGCGCCTGTGGCTTGGCCGGCGATTTGGGCGTCTTGTCTGTTAAGGCGTTAGAGAGTGTGTAGGTGCTTTGGTGGACGGAGAGGTTTTGAAGAGGAGGGGCTTACGAAGTTTGGTCGTCTTTGCTGCCAGACCACATAATCACATCTGCAGGAGACGTCTTGGTCGAAATGGTGCGCTGTCTTGCCTCGTCGCCCGTGGTGGCCTTTTTGAAAAGGCCCGTTACCGTGGATGCGATGCCACTCATGTCTCCACGCGCGTATGCAGACACAATACCCAGCAGACCCTGGCCAGCCTCCTTGGCAAGATTTGGTTCCTTGAGGACACCCTGGGTGCTGTAAATGTAGGGCAAGTCGAGGGCGGAGCCAGAGTGGCAGGAGTCGAAAATAGCGGTCAGGCGCACCCCAGGAAGAAGGGATTTTACCATTATGAGGTGCATGTCGTCGTCGACAATATGGCCAGCAACGCGAAAGTCAACGGGGTAGATAACTTCGTCGTAGCCGTCGTCTTCGTCGCCGTCGAGATCGGGGGTTTGGCCGCCGTGACCTGTGAAACATTAGCAGCTGGGATAGTTACATGCCGTGATCAAAACTCACCGGAGTAATGGAAGAATAGCGAATCATTTGGTTTGGCGTCTTTGACTAGCCAATGCATCGCCCGCAGTATGTTCTGTTTCGTAGGCTGGCTCATCGGGTTTTGCTGATCATCCGTCAATATGACCATATCCTCCCTAGCATAGCCAAAGTTTCCGTTCAGGTACGTTGACATGTTCTTGACGTCGTTGATGCATCCTCTCAACTGTCCCCTTTGACCAAAGTAGTTTATGCCAATAAGAAGTCCCTTCCTCCTACCGGTGCAGGACGAGTATTGGAATGCGTAACCTTGAGGTGCACCTTGACCGAAGCCTTGCATGCCCGAAGGTGGGGGAGGAGGAGCGTTGTGATTTCCTTGGACAAAGGCATTTGTATTTACAGAGGGTAGGCCTGGGTCATTGTTAGCGTATATCAACCCAAAATCTGGTGCCCCTTGCCTGGCCGTCCTCCATATTGTGGTCCTCCGGGTCCGGGAGGCCCATACCCTTGGCCAGCTGTAGGTGGTGGCGGCTGTAGCAATGATTAGCTCGAAGGCATAGAAATCAAGAACATCATGTATACCTGTTGATATCCTCCACTGTAAGGTCTTGGCGGTGGTTGATTGTACCCATAGCCAGGTTGCGGAGACGGCGCTTGTTGAGGTGGATACCCGCCAGGGAAACCTTGGGGACTGTACGAAAGTTTAGAATGCTTAACTTAATTTCAATGGTTGTAGAAGACTTACGGGTACTGTTGTGGAGGAGCATAGCCCTGTGGAGGAGGATAGCCCTGTGGTGGAGGGGGCCCGTAGTTCTGGGGAGGGGGAGGTCCGTAATTTTGAGGTGGTTGTCCTCCGTAACCCGGCTGCGGTGGATACCCCCCATGCCCTTGTCCTGGATAGAACGACATCTTCAGGGGCTCAGGTGAGAGCTGAAAAGGCCTCTAAGGCCAGGGCCGGTAAGGTCGGTTTCGTGAAAAGGTGAGGATAATTGAAGGTAACCACTCGGGCAATTCTCAATCTTAGTGGGGTAAGATAGGGCGCGGACTTCGTGGTTCAAGAGCCGCGGTAGGACTGGATGATTTCTTGAAGATGGGGACAGCCTGATTTGATCCTACGGCTTTGATACTCGTTTGACAGGAGGATCTTCTGCAGAAACTCAATGTTTGCCACTGAGGCTGGATATGATCGGTACTCAGCGACGCGTCTAGACTGTCAGTTCTGATAGGCTGTCTTGGCGCACGACCCAAAAGACAACCGGCGCGTCCTCATTCTATCATACCCCGGAGGTATCACCGTAACTCCATTCGGCGTGACGGATTTAGAAACCTTATGAAGAAGACAGATTAATTGTTCGAATCGGATCTCCGTCCAGGCTTGGGTATTCAAAGCTTTGGGTATATAAATCAATTCAATGGGGTATCAGTCCATCGGCCTCCGGAAACCTCACTCAGCAGTGAGGGCATCAACCTCGTGGAATTCTTGCCGTCAAACAAGCCAGGAAGCAGCTTCTTTATCCATAGCTAGAAAGGAACACTTCGTATTATTTAGATCCGTGCGAGCTATACGAGGGTTGAACCTGATTAGGCATACAACTCGTCACACTCGGAAGTATCTACTTATCGAGAAATGTCAGAAATACGCCAGGGTAAAAGCCGAGATCTGCCAAGGAGACCAACAAGCTCAGATCAAGGAATGGGTGCATGCACTTAAGGGCATGCTGAGCTGACGAGTCTGGAATGTGGTACGAAGCTGAATAGGGAGTATATGATTTAAAAACAATCAGAGCAGATCTGGGGCCATCCTGCGACCTTGCTACCAGAATACGACTTGGCATGATAAGATTAACAATAGAACCCTATGAGGTGTCAAGGTTGTCTCCCAGCTTGCATAGCCTCCGCTTGTGTAACGTCTAGGTGCAACAAAGACTCCTACAAGTTTGATATCATACTTTTGACCGGCTATTCTGCTGATTTTCAGCGTCTCCCTGACCACGGTATCAGCTTCGACACCCCTTGGAAATCTCTACAATAAGAGTCGATGTTGTCAATACGTGATACGCTAAATGCTCCTCCCAGGTAGCTATGATGAGCTACAAATGCTGCACGAAGCATTGTCGAATCCATGATCTTACTCCCCCAATGCAAGAACTTTTTGATTACGTGCCTTGCAGACTTAGAGAAGTAGCCATGCGGCAGTAGTACGATAGTCCTATCGCAGATTTATTCACTGTTACCACATCTACAAAGACCCAGTTGCAAGATGGTGAAAGTTGTTGTAGCAGAATTGCGGACGGACCAGAAACGAAGAAGTAGGACCTACGAAATCACATTCCCGATACATGCAAAACGTCCAAAGATGTATTCTCAGGAAACGTTATTACTTTTCTCGACTGATCTCAGCAGAATATTTGCAGAGTAGTATCTAAAATGTTATACAGATAATGTCATTCTTAGATACCTTCAGATATATATGCCAAAAGTTATCAGTGGAATAATAAAGTTGGTCTTCGTTGTGATCTTGAAAGGAGGTTTGAGAACCTGACTTCACGGCTGGCAACGGTGTAGAATGTTAGTAATCTCGTTGGGAGGCTGGCAAGACTCTCACCTCCACGTGGTGCCGGCTGGGAACCTGATAACAATTGGTTATTCTTATCAGAGCTAAGAAGAGTCACGAACCCGACGACATGCAGTCGAAGACGCTTATTAACGATCTTTATCGAGCGATGTGCGACTGTTACAACGATCATCGAAGCCACCGAGCCAGGGGGCAAGATACTGCGTCCTCACCACACGGCTTATATAACCTCAATGCCGAAGTTCTATCGATAGGGACTCTCAGCGATCTTCGACGGTTAAGCTCTCGAGGCTTATTCGACTGCGTTTCGTTCAAATCACTGTTCTGTTGGGAAAGAGGCTTTGCCAATAAACACACTATATGGGCTATAGGGTGGCCTTCGGTAGGAGTTTGGCTCTTGGATCCAGCGCCCACTACGATGGAAGGTATACAAGTTGGTTGGAAAGTTGGAATGCTCAGGAAGAGGGGGAATCAAGACTTAACGACGTGTCGTTTGAGAGCCAGGGACTGTGCAGGACTGGATCCAATTGTCAGTCTCCCTCATACGCCTCTATACCTAGAGACATCGATGCATTTCTACGGTTTAGAGTTTCCACCGGGAGAAAACCGGTGGTTTTTCGTTTCCGTGGGGCTATTCTACAAAGGCCAGCTATCCTGGAGTACTGAAGGAGGGGGTACGAATAGGAGGAATCTCGTGTATTGAGGACCTGTCTTGAGGATGGTACAGTTCGGTGGCGATTGTATAATCTGTGGGTAACCAGGCCTACATATTTAGCGAGTGTCTATTGTAGCGTTATAGCTTCGCACTTGAGTCAATAAAAGAACTATTATTATTATCTCGTTGGGAATATCTAAGAAAACACATAGACACATCTGTTTCTTGCTATTTCATGCGCATGGACTCGGAAACGTTGTCAAGCTGCGATGACAAGAACCGAACGAAGGAAGATACGGAGCTGATGAAATCTTGACTTTGATAACCGTGTCTTGCCGCGCGGCTAGTAGCGCATTGCTGATTGGGCTGTCTTTCATTGTTGGCCAAACCCTAAGGTATCTTACCGTAGTCATCAGCTGTGTAAGCCGTCAGCGGAGAAGTCGATGCATGATGATGACCACGAATCTGCTCTCCGTCGTCCGCAATGACCTGAGCACAATCGCGCATTCTTCTAGTGGCATCACCATCACTCATTGAACGGCAGCATCCCTCAATTAATCCCGAAAACTATTGAAAGATGGATGCGGAAGCGTCAGCCATTCCAATCGTCGACTTCGCAGGCTGGGAGTCGGCTACAGCAGAGAAGAAGTCTCAAGTTGCCGCTCAACTGATTGATGCCTGCAAAGCTGTTGGCTTTGTGTATATTATAAATCACAAGATACCGGCAGAGACGCTGGCCAAAGCCTTTGAGTGGTCCAAAAAGCTATTCGATCTCAGTCACGATGAAAAGATGCTGGCGCCACATCCCAACGGGTCTGCCGTCCACCGTGGCTACTCATGGCCCGGCCTTGAGAAAGTTTCAAACGCTGTTGGAGATGAAAACGACCCAGAACTTGTGGCGAAGCTGAGGCAGGTCTCGGATGTTAAGGTATCCGTCTCCTTCTAAAAGTATTCCAGTTTAGACTAACATGGGGCAGGAAAGTTACGAAGTGGGCAGTGAAAGCAATGGCGCTCAACCGAATGTGTGGCTTCCCGAGACTGTTCTTCCTGGATTTCGAGACTTTATGAACAGGTTTTACTGGGAATGCCATGAGAATGCGAAGATGCTTCTACGTGCTATGGCAGTTGGCATTGGTCTATCTGAGGAGGACTTTTTCCTAAAGAAACATTCGGGTCATAATAATCAATTGCGTTTGCTACATTACCCACAGGTACCGGCTGATGACATTGAAAGCCGGCCCATGACAAGAATGCCGGCTCATTGCGATTGGCCGACGCTTACCATGGTCTTTCAAGATGATTGCGGAGGCCTTGAGGTAAGCTACGGTTGGCATCTTACCTTTGCTCAGCTAAGCAGTTCAAGATTGAGAACCCACATCAGCAAGGCGAATTTATCGCCGCTCCGCCACTGAAAGATGCAATAATCATGAATGTCGGTGACCTCTTGCAGCGATGGAGTAATGGTAAGTATCATAATAGTCAGTGGTCATTTCGACCATGGATTGCTCACTATTTCATATGCAGACAACCTCAAGTCAACAATGCATCGTGTGGGCCTACCTCCACGCCAAGACCGTTTCACAGGCGATGTGCGGATGACCCGGGCGCGGTACTCCATACCGTACTTTGTTTCTCCGGAGGGTCCAACAGTAGTCGAGGTGTTGCCAAGCTGCACCGATGCTGATCACCCTGCCAAATACCAACCAATCAGATGGAATGATTACATGCTCATGCGAGCAAGTATGCAATACGAAGATAAGCCGGCTCCAGTGGAAGTGTCGGGTTGATTGAGGACACTTTACCATAGAGGAAGCTTTCCTGGCCATTCTCTCAAGTCTACTCGTTGAGAGGTATTCCAATGCGTCGCAGTCAAGATTCAAACAGATCTAGTATTGTAAACTCGGTTTATAAGTCACGAGGCGTTATTCAAGGGCGAATGGATATAATCGCATGCAGATTCACGGATGGTGAGCAAAAAATCGAAAAATTACTTATTTCAGTAACTTTGACGTGAGAGTGAATGCAAAATCCTTGTGAAAGCTTGTGTATGCGTCTTTACTCTCACTCCTATCTTTTCTTTGTGACTTTGATATAATCGGGGCGTCAGGGAGGAGAGAGATCCTGTCAGCTGATCTCCGGTGGAAGAAGCGTTGGGTCAGTAGTACGTACCTCTTGTGGCACATACCATCCATGGAACGCTAGCTCTCCTATTGAACTGTTGCCACTAGGATGTCGTGTGTCACTCTCGAGCGCGTTGTTGAAGCACGCGCAATCGCTATTGTCACCTTTGTCTGCAATATCCTCTTGTTGTCACTCATTCATCACTGGTCGGCACACGGAATATTACAAACAATGAACGCCGTCGCGTGAAAGACTTTGTTGTCGAGAGAGAATTGCTATTGTTGAAAAGGTCTTTCACTATACAATTGCAATTTGCGCTTTGTCAGCTTGGGTATATACCACTGTCAACGGAACAATGGACTGGGTCCTCCATTGTCTTCTGCTGAACATTGCGCAAATCCTTCTTTCTGGTAAAGAGTCCACATTCCTTCCATATACCTTTTCATAAACCACAGCTCGCTCTTCCGACGCACACTCCCTCATCTTACCCCAATATCTACTCGAACATATCCACGGCGCACACCGAATATAGTATTTATACAAACATCCTGACGATGTTTCTCCGCACCCTTACCATGCTGCTAGCCAGCGCAACCCTGATCCAGTCAAGTATAGCCGGCTATGCCTTGTCTGACGACTACTCTGGAAACCACTTCTTCAACGGATTCCACTTCTTCACTGACCCCGACCCAACCGACGGCTTTGTCAAATACCACGACTTCGACGCTGCCGTTTCCCAAAGTCTCATCGGCATGGTCTCCCGGGAAAACAACTCCATCTACCTCGGCGTCGACACCAATACTACACTCACAGCCGGCGTAAAGCCAGGTCGTGCGAGCGTCCGGCTACAGTCTGTAAAGACGTTCAACCACGGCCTCTTCATCGCCGATATCCTCCACATCCCCTTTGCATGCGGTGCTTGGCCTGCAATGTGGCTCCTCGGCCAACAGACCTGGCCCCAAGGCGGCGAAATCGACATCGTCGAAGGTGTCAACGCCGCAAACAACAACTCCATGACCCTCCACACCAACGCCGGCTGCTCCATCCAGAGCACCGGTTACTCCGGCACCGCAAGCACGACAAACTGCGACGTCAAAGACCCAAAGCAGCCCGAGAACGCCGGCTGCGGCATCTCATCCCCCGACACCATCTCCTTCGGCGCCGACTTCAACGCCAACCGCGGCGGCGTCTACGCCACAGAATGGACCTCCCAAGCCATCAAAATCTGGTTCTTCCCCCGCGCCAAGATCCCCCAGGACATCGAATCCGGAACCCCCAACCCGAGCGGCTGGGGCCAGCCCACGGCGCAATTCGCCGGCTCCTGCAACATCGACCAGCACTTCCAGAACCACAACCTGATTTTCAACACGGCCTTTTGCGGGCAGTGGGCCGGGCGCGTCTGGAAGGATAGCTCGTGTGCGGCCAAGGCGCCGACGTGCGAGGAGTTTGTGGCCAAGAACCCCAAGGAGATGTTGGAGGCGTATTGGCTTATTCGGTCCGTGAGGGTGTATGAGGATAAGCCTGCGGCGAAGGTGGTCAGGGGGGTGGATTGGAGGAAGATTTTTGCGGATGCGGAGGAGAGGCGTGGGGTTTGAGTTTAGCTGGTTGTTTTGGTTTTTTTTGTCTATGTTTGTTTTGGGAGAGAATGATATGTATGCGATATGACGACATTCGTTTTTTGAGATTCATGGGCTGAGCTCTCTGTACATATCACGATGTTCTATTTCCATGTACTGAGTGAACCCCGATTCTATCGTAATGCCACTTATGTAGATAATTGACCCATGAGCCTTGACCGGAACCTCCATATCTCCGCATCTCCACCTCGCCTGTTCGCCAGTGCTCCCTACATATCCTCCCACTCCCCGCACTTCTCAGGAAACGGCTTGTCCTTGTAATACTCCCTCATAACATCACGGTACGACGCATCCTCCGCGGTCTCCTGTTCGCGCTGCCGTTTGAGAATATCGAGAAATGAGCCTTTGGAGATATTGGGGCGGGCATCTGGTTCTTTGGTGTTCTCTCCTTTCTGCTTTTCCAACCAAGCCACTCGTGCGGTGTTCATTTCTGCAAGGCCATTCTCGCGGTCGTGCTTGTCTCGCTGGATGGCTTCTTCGGTGGTTGGAATGTCTTCCTTGAGGAAGATGGCTTGGAGAGCAAGGGCTTGTTCCGCTGAGAGTCCGCCGCGGTCGTTCATTGCCAGCATGTCCTCGAGGAGCTTGCGCTCCTTCTTCCGCTCGGCTAGGTCATCACGGCGAGCTTTCTCTGTAGGGCTATCGCCTGGTACGTCGGTTTTATTAGCCGTGGCTCTATTGGACAAGGTGGAAAGGAGTTTTCTGGGGGTTCAAACGATGTCACTTTGCTTACCAGGTTCTTCAAATTGGGTTACCTGCTTTGGAGGTATGTTGTCAATGATTTTCATAAGGAAGAGCTATATGTGAGTTGAAGCCCAATATGTAGACGTAGCAATTAGAATATTAGGAGGTTGAGCATTTGGGGGTTGAAAGGCGAGGTACCACATAGCTAATGAGAGTGAATCGAGGGTGCGAAGTGAACTCATCCGGGAGGCTGTGTTGTGTTGTGTTGACATAGAATATAATAACATAGGGAATATTAGGTTATGGTTGTTGTCCTTATATACTTCATGTTGACCCTTCATTATTCCTAGCAGGCCCATGGCTCAGTGGTCAAGTGTGCGACTTGGCATTCAAGTAGTTCCCGAGTTGGCTTCTATCCTGCCCCCTAAAAAGGGCGGAGGTAGTTCACGGGTGATCACCTCTTGCACACCCCATCTGCTCCATGCGTCGTTAAGCCTAGAGGGGTTAACCAGTCCTCGTGAAAAAGGGTAGCTTGTGCAGATATTCGTGGGAGACTGTGAATATTTCCACGTTCTATCCCTTTTGCAAAAAAATTGCATGCCCAAGTTCGAGTCATCATCGTGAAGACTCTTCTTTTTCGACTTTCATTTTGAACCTTTTCAGTGTTCCTTCATCATCGATGACCGGCGAAGAAAGGTCAGCCGGACTAAGTAAGTAGAGAGCACAACACATCCTCAAGTACTCCTGTCCCGTAATCTCAATCCATATTTGACTGTTAAACTTCATCTAATGAGATGCACCATGTAACCGTCTCTTCTCTATGTCTTATAACTCCTTTGATACTCGGGGAGAACAGATACGATCATACAACGAGACCTCTAACATACAACGGACTTAAGGGAGAAATCTAAAGCAGCATTATCACTAGAACATATAGAGAAAGTTTACAAGCGAGAGCGTATTTGGAAGTCTCAACATGTTTGAGGATAGGACTATTATTACAGGGTTGGTGATACGTCGTTCTATCGACAGTCACTCGAGGACGCCTTGGGAAGCCGACTTCTAGAGCTATTAACATGATAAGCTTAGAACAAGCCTCGAGGTTACGAAAGAGACCATTTTCGAGAGATGATGTTCAGTCTCGTGCCCTTAAGGTGATAAAACATAGTAAGTGGTCACATCTCCTGGGATGAGGTCGTTTCCAAGCGCGTAACTTAGTCAGCATCCTACTACTGTACAACGGCGCGAAACACACTCCATGGAACCTCGATCAAGGAGTTGGGTGGCTTCATGCTCCAAACGGCGCCGTCTGATGCCAAGGACGACACTGCAAAGCCTCCTTCTTAGCAGCACGAGACGTGGTAGCTGCTTGTCTTGTTCACAATGGCTCGTCCACCAACCTCGCAAGCTGTCCGCCTCGAAAGCCCAGCACCCGCCTAGTGCTCCATCAACTATGTCAGAGTCAAAGCAGCCTCCCATCCTTATTGTGGGTGCAGGCATCGCTGGCTTATCCCTAGCTGCTATCCTGCAGAGGAATAACATCCCATATCATGTCTTCGAATCATCTCCACGAACACGCTCGCAAGGACACGGCATCACACTACACTCGTGGGCATACCTCCCTCTCTGCAAAGCCTTAGATATCGAACCAGGACAGCTGAGACATGCCGTGGCTACGGACTCGGCAATTGGAGGTACGGGTGCGATAGATCTGACGGTACACAATGTATACTCGGGCGGAAGCCTGAAATCTGACTTTGGGACTCCGGTCTGGGGCGCTGTCAATGATGTATACTCTTTCAGGTCCGGAAAGAGCGCCATACAAGAGCTGTTGATGAAGATGGTAGACCCAGATATGATATCCTGGGAGTGGAAGCTTAGATCGAGTGAACTCCGCAACGGATTGGTGGTAGCCGGGTTTGAAAATGGGGAAAGTATGACAGGGAGACTGATTGTTGCTGCTGATGGCTTACATAGTGTCGGTATGATGGGCATAGTTCCGCGAACCTCCACAGGCAATGGAGTTGATCTGATGGTTTGACAGGCAGAAGTTATCTTATACCAGAAATCAAACCTACCACTACCGATTTGACGGTATACAACGGTCGACGAACCGTAACAAGAGCCTTGTTCAACGCTAGATTCGGCCCATACATGCAAAATACCACGGTGCTCTCGGGTCACGGCGATGGCTTTGCGCATTTTGAGATCAATATCAACTCCATAACCGATACCGAAGTAGTCATCAGCTGGACGTACTCTCGTGATGGAAGTTCCTCAGTCAGTCCGAGCCTGCAACTTTCACAGCCTCACCCAAAGATCGCAACAGCCATTATCACCGAGCTCGCCCAACTACGGGACCTAGCCGCCCCTTTCAATCTTTTGATAGAGAAGAAAGAGATGGAAGATGATACACTATATAATTGGATAATGCGGTCGGTGCGCATACCGCTCAAATCGCTCTCCGCCTTAGCCACGAAACGTATTGTGCTAATTGGCGATGCGGCTCATGCGATGCCCATTTACAAGGGTACTGGCGGTAACCAAGCGCTTGTAGATTCCCTCGAATTAGCAAGTCTCCTATGCCTTGCAAAGAGTGATGGATCCCAGCAAAGTACTGACCTGCCAGACACTCAACTGGCTCTAGCGTTCTATGGAAAAGCGTACAAGAGATGGCAGGATGCTACATTAGCCACAGAGTCCAAGCTCCGGACACTGCACCGACCTATTGAGGCCTTGGGAGCATCAGGATCAGAATGATTGGACTTTAAGATATAATGACGCATTCGGTCAGGAGCGCCTGCCAGATACTGGGCGATTAATCATGCAGCTGGGTACTCTTGACCAATACCTTCATCTTACGACTCGATAGTATCTACACTGTAAGTGGACCAAGCTTTCGAAGTAATTGTCAATCGATAGATCTCCTTGGCTTTTATAAGCCCAATGACTTCGGACAAGCAATATTATGCGATTCTCTATGTAGTAAAGGTACCAAAGGAAGCAAAGTAAGCGATTCTCAAGCGACGCGGTCTCTCTCCTCGTCCGCCTTATTCTTCTTCACCTCCTCTTCTCTCTCTCTATTTAGTTGCTGCATAGCAGCCTCCAGCTCTCCGTTTTTCTTCAGCATCTCTTCCAACTCTTGGTTCCTCCTCGTCATCTCCTCCAACTCCTTTGCCACCTTCTCTTTCCACGCCTTTCTTGCTTCTCCTCGCGCCCTGTTGCGCTTCCCGGAATGGAAGAGCGACGCCCAGGGGTTCTCCGCCCCTTGCACCGCAGCGTCTATCATTTCTACCTTCGGAGAAGTGATGGGGAGTGGGGCGGTGGTGGTGGAGGTGGCGTTGGTGGTGATGAAGGTTGGGTTGGTAGGACTGGGAGTGGGATTGGTGGGGTTGTTCACGGTGCTGTTTCTGGGGGCCTTTCAAGACAGCATCAATGTCAAAATCTTTGAGCTACTTCGATCTATCATCATACCGTCTTTCCCCTCCTCCCCTTGCCTTCCCCCCTTCTACTATTTTGCACTCCATTTGCCCCCGCTTTTCCCCTGCCGTGGTATCCTCCGTTCTACATACATATGTCAGCATCATCTTCTTGAATCTCGAAACACACATCAATTCTCATTCGCAGTCATCGTGACTAGGAAAATATGAAAGATGACAAGATCCTATTCTATAGCCTACACCGAGAGAGAAAGAATATCGATTCTTGACTTCAATACGCTGGATTGCGCCTCTTCGATACGCTCAACAAGATATACGGGATAGAACCGAAAGCGAAGAAGGTGAATTACACTACTTGCATGATTGACGTGATGGTGCATCACCGTTAGAGTGTTCGTGTTTGATCTTTCAGGGATCAAGCCCGCCCCCCATGGTGTTGGTGTCACTGTTCATACAGTATACGCATACGAGGAAGACAATCTCACGTCGCTCACGAAACATGATGACATACCTACAATGTCTTGAAAGTTGAAAAGGATAGGTTGGAGAAACAGTAAGATTCTCTGCTTCTTTTATGTCTGATAATTTTTTCACTCTAGTACCCCACTCCATCCATTACATGTTGCTAACAGTTACAGATGAATGGTTACTCCCCTGAACCGTAAGGAAGATACGGGATAGCTTCGGTCTCCACGCCAATCTGAGCTATTCCAGCAATCCAACTAGCGTAAGTTGTGCGCTCTGTGTTTCAGTGGTAAAGTACTTACTTCGATGCTTGTATAGGTAAATCGTGGGGTGCAAAAAGTTCAGTAAATAGTAACCAGTCTCCATAGAGATGTTTAAATGAACAGCTGGACTTATCGTTTTTCGAGATACTACTAGTGTTGACATTGGGTGCTTTGCAAAGCTTGTGCGACAAGAAGATTTGAACAAAAGAACATGAGGAACTGATCAATCTCGACTTTTTATATTCGAGTTCTCATTTAGTACCATAGTCGACCGGGCGGGTGAGACTATCGACTCTGCCCTGAAACGGGGAACGAGGGGAAGGGAGTGATTCTAGGCGACCAGAGTCGATTTGGGGGATTTTACACTGGAAAACGCAGTCTTGACATACCAAAAAGGTTTGAGGCGAATTAAGCAACAGGTTTACTCTCAAAAACTGCTCAGCGTTTGTTCGATACCACATTATAATGATAAAAAGTCCTCGTATCTCTAATCGTACGTGGCTTAAAGGCTCTATTCTGTTTCACGGCCAAGCGTGCGAAGCGCGATTATGTCGAGCAATCCAGAGGGGAGTGGCTCAAGCTGAGTCAGTGTGGGCAGCAAGAGAATTATAAATACTCATACCTTTCCTTGACATTCTTAAAACCGCCTTTCAATCGTCCTACCATAGACTGATATATCTTCAATAACTCAGCAGCATGGCAAAGGTCGCGCGACAAAGTTCGGATTTGTTTTCTGGCATCCGCGAGCAGCGACAATAGCAGTTCATGAACATCAGCAAGCCAATCCAGAGGCAAGAACGGTCTTTTAGAAGGACAGTGCGTAGCAACGCGATGCAGAACCATCAGTGAACCAAACATGGTGCTTTTGGTGCGTTGCTCCAAGTCACATCAGTGGTTAGTTCCAGTGGACAGACATCACATATAGCGAGCTCAGACAAGGGAGAAGCCACCGAGGACGCTGCGATAAAGTCGAAATGTCACAAAGACGTGGCCCTTAAGGTTATAACAAGACGGTCGAGAATGTGCCGTCATCCTGTACACAAACAACCGGCTCGGAAATCTCTAATTTCTGTGGAACCAGCTAGTAGAGCAAAAAATGAGAGTAATAAGAGAATGGCGAATATGTCTTCTTCTTCTCCTGTAACGAAAGACGACAGATCTGTTTCCAAAATTTGCCGAATCTCGATGCGGCAGCATTCGACTTTGGGTCCACAAAAGCTCTTTGCGACTGCTAGATTTGATTATCCAAATACTCTTCGACCCCATTTTTAGGATCTACTCCCTCATTGCAGGTGAAACAATCTCTTGAAGTCATTCTGAATCGATGGATCTTCTTATTAATAAACCACCTTCTCAACAAATCTTTTTGCCGATACATCTTCTTGGCTCCCATGAGCTCGATGACTACGAATATAGTTGTTGCCTTTCATCTTGGCTGATTTCCACGTCGAAAGATCTGATCTGCTGGGTCACGATGCATTTGATTTTGTGGTGTTAGACTCTTGGTTATAATACTACGTAGCTAATAGGCATCCTTCTAAGTTGATATGGTGCTTGCTCCAGCTCTTCTTCCTCTAGACAAGGCCCATGGTAACAGTCCGATAAAAGTAAACTGGACCCCACAGGCCCTGGAAGGCCCTGTGTTTCTCCACACCACGCTCTTGCTGTCTGCGTTCATATTGACATCCTGCGCAGCGAACTAATCAGCCCCCAGTCCCTTCTGCACGGAGGAAAGACCATTCACTTGGTCAGCCAGCATCTGAGGTCCAAATTGACCGTGACTGATCATACCATTGCAGTAGTGGCATATCTGGTAGCCACTAGTGCAGGTTCCTCCAGGGCAACCCTAATCCCAGCATTTCGCTAATTGGAATATCCAGAATTTAACAGAAGATCTGGCGGACTTGCAGATACATCGATCTGAACTGAAGAAATTGGTGAAGACCAGGGGTGGACTGCGAAATCTGGGTTTCAATGGATTGTTGCATTCGTTTATCTGTTGGTATTTCACACTGCAGCGCAACCCCTTCTAAGAGATTTGTCGCTAATAGGTTTCTTTCCAATAGCCAAGACTTGATCTTCGCTGAGATCACGTCCTTCAAAAATCTCTATGCTCAAGTCAGATATGACGCGGCCAAACTTACGACTAACTTCATGATGCATGGAGCTCAATATTGTCTAGTTTCGAAATCTCACTCAACAGCATTCCCGGCAACTTGCTGTTAATATTCCGTGACTTGCGCATCCTTACAGCTGTACTTAATAGATTCAAATAGGGGATTGAGGCCTCGAAGAATGCGTTTAGTCGAATGCGCTCGGCGGTTGAACATCGTCTGCTCTCGCTGGAGGAACGTCAAGAATCTGTATCAGGTCAATTGAAGCTTGACGATTAAGTGTATGACTCTTTTGTCGTTGGGATTCAAACCTACATAAACTTGGTTTTACGCAACTACGGACCCGACTTCGCTCTTCTGCGAACGCTCAAGCGGAAGCTTATGGGTCTCCTATACAAGCACGAGGAGCTTTCCGTAAGTAAAAGTCACGGCTCGGTATGAATTATTCCCCTATGGATTATACTCATGGGCGGCATGGTTGCTTTGAATGCTGAGGAAACGACAAGTTTTGCGCAATTCATAGCCAAAACTATGAGAAAATCAGCATTACAAGGTTGGCCAGAGGTCGAAACAAACTTGACACAAGTGCTATGGACCAAGCATCTTCAAAGAAGTGCTTTTCGTGCTCTGTGGAGTGAGGTTGAGGGTATTATGAATGATGGGAATTACCAGAACAACCGGGATTATTATCTTATGAGCTATAACACGGCTCCAAAAATCGATCCTAGCGCCTGCCAGGGCCTTGTACTTGCTCAAAGCTTGGTAACATTATCGGACCGGATCGAGGGCTACGACAATGGGATCTTCGGGTCTTTTTGTTGGGGTTATAGTGCTATAATAAAGATCAAAAGTTCAAAGATGATTGCCGCGCTTACAAGGACGATAGAATCGTCGTAAGAGTGGTGCGACCATCATTCCACATCGATCAAGCGGTCAAGAGTCTTTTGATTTTCTTTCCCATCACAAAGATGCAGAACATTCTTTCCTTAATCTTGATCTTTCGCTTTAGTATTTCCCCCCTCGCAGGTACTTGCTTCATCACTAACCTTCCAACGTATCTTTCACAATATCCCCCGCGGCCTCTTCCCCACCTCTCCACTCCCCCTATTCCTCCACTTGGCTCCCTCTTGTCCGCCCTTCAACCCCGTTTTCTTCTCAGAGAGACCGTTCCCAAAGAACACAGACACCCCCAAACACGTCCGATCCATGCTACCCATTGAATTGTATACCTCATGCGGCAACTACACCTCTGCGCAGACATAGTTGCAGCATCCGTTTCTGACGTGCCGGCATGCGGTAATGCTGCTGTCGGGGTGGTGGTCAAGAACTCCAGTGTTAGAAACGAGGCCTGTTGTGGTGACGTTGCTACGGGGTGCGTGATCGTGGTTGGGGGGTTTTTTAAAGATGGAGGCAGGCGCTGGGAGCCGCGCTGCACACACATGCATACGCCATCACCCATCGTCCGCAAGCACGAGCTCATGACCTTTGTGCTCACAGCTCTCATTCATGACGGACTTGCTCGAATCACGCCTCTCTGCGCTTCGGCCTTGTAATATATTGGCACTTCTCAGCTAGATACGCCCATGTTGACTCGACTGGAAGTCAATGTTGGGAAAGTAGACCGTATCGAGATACCAGGGCTGCCAAATTTGGACAGAGCTGCGTTGGTAACGGTTCTTGCGCGGGAAAGAAATTTTATCGTTGCAGTTTTGGGTGATTGGGCTAAGAAAAATAGGAAGAGAATGAAGGGGAATGTGAGGAGAAGGTGAGGAAGTGGGGATGCTGAAAGTGTATGTGTTGCGGAAGGATATAGAGGAAGATGGAAGAGCTCTATACTACATATAGCGACGTCAGGGCAAGTGGAAATGGGATTTATCTCTTTCCATGACTTATAGAAGCACCTCTTGCATTTACTGAAAGATTGCCGCAGCACCATCTTCACAAAAAGAAGCGAAGTTTACAGCTTGTGTAGATGCCATTCGTGTAAGCCATCAGGTGCTTATGATGGGTTGAGGGTGTATTCGTGCGATAGGTCCAGGCTTGATGACTGAATGGTAGGAATAAAGAAAGTGTAGACACTGCAAAGAAAGCGTTGGAGGCAAAGGAAGGGTTGTGACGTAGAGAAGGTGATCGAGAAGGGTGAAGGGATGGATATGTAGGTATGGTAGATGCGGATGTATCGCTGAGGTATGAAAGCCTGACAGCACATGGTTTCCGTAGATCAGTTCTCTTTTCTAGGAGTTATAAGAGGTCGATCAATAACGCTGCAGCTATACTTTGTATACGAAAAGAAGAGCAATCAAGCCTTTCGTCATTGTCTTCAAATTGTTATCGTATATGCTTTCCCATGCATGAAGTGTTAAAAATATCGAGCTTTGTTGCTGTTCCGAACAATGAAAACAGATTGAAGATGGTTATAAACGTGTATTCTGTACAGAGGGTGTCATAATGATGTTCCGTCAATCATGAGAGGGATAATTGTTGATGCGATGCTCGACATAATCTCTAATTCCTTATAAGATATTGTAGTCTTTCGAGTCAAACTATGCTAAACCGAATCAAGTGCACCACGGCTAGATCTTTTGATATTTATGTGAGATCCCGAGATACTCAGATGTGTGCAAAATATTCCTCGCCAGAAACACGTACAGGAGAAATAAGTAGTTGAGAAAAGTTGATTCAGAGCTTCAACGTCCAAGGCGCGGCTGTAAAACAATCATGATTGAAGGTGTTGAATTACAACGGGCGAAAGAGATCTTGAACAGTATTAAACATACACCTTCTGAGTTCATGATGTTGGGAACGGGATATTATGTCTGAGGCTTAACAAGATTTCTTTCGGTTCCCTCAATTCAGTGTCTCGGAGGTAGGCCGAGGGACTGGCAAAGGCCGGCTGACTGGCATGAAATTAGTCGTTGCTATTGATTGTGTTGCTGGCCTGGGTATCTTCTTTAGTGGCTATGACCAAGGTGTCCTGGCAGGTGTTAACGTGGCTCCGAACTACTTGGTAAGGAAGACGCTCTGACGGAGAGAGCAGAACGCCCAGAGCTGATCCCTTTTCCAGACAGTCATGTCTTCTGGTTACACCAATGCTGCAGGATCTGTTGTCACTGCTCTCCGGTACGCAAAGCGGTATCGTTGCTATCTAATATCTTGGTACTTCTATCAGAACTTTCCCAGGCGGCTTTGTCTCAGATCGTATCGGGAGAATCCAAACATTGACTATCGGCTGCTTCTTTGCCATTCTCGGTGCAGCACTACAGGTATGTTCCTGCTGTGGAAGTACCCTTAAAGTAACATGCTTGACTCACAACGCCATCTCGGCCGCTGCTTTTAACTCTCCCTAGATTTTATGTGCGAGGATCATTACCGGAATGGAAACTGGTATCTTTAATGGGATCCTGCCCGTGTGGTCAGCAGAAAGTAGTCATAAAGACACCAGAAGTTTCTTTGTTTCCTTCGAGTTTACTCTCAGCTACGTTGGCCTCATCACTACCTATTGGATGGAGTATGGAGTCAGCTTCGTTGATAATGGAACCGGAAGCTTCCGCTGGCGATTCCCTCTCGCTATTTAGATTCTGCAAGCAGGAAGAAGCCTTCCCAATGCCAGCGTCGACTACTAACCCCTAAATAGACCGATGGTCATTTTGTTTTTCAAGATTCTCGTCATGCCTGAGAGCCCCTGATGGCTCGTGAAAGCCGGACGCATCGACGAAGCTGGGATGATCCTTGGACGACTCCGTGGGAAGGGTGACCCTAAAGATCTCAAAGCTTTCGAAGAACTTCGAAAAATCGTGGCAGCTATTGAGCTTGAGCGCCAAAACAGCAACCGGTACGGTTACATCTCAATGTTGATCAGAAGGGTAAGTGGTAAGCTTCATCTTGGCCGTCCTGTTCAACTGTCGTTGTGGCTTTTGTTCTTACAAGCTTGATTGTTTCCTTCTTCTTGATCTAAAGCGAGGCCTGCAATAAGTAAACGTTACTAACACATACTTGCAGAACCGGCATTACGACTATTACAGTTTACCATCTTAACATGTTTACCCTTGCAGGGTACGGCACAAGGAAGAGTCAGTTGCTTGTTGGTATCAACAACATCGGCCCTTGTCTCTGCTCTCTAATTGGAATGGTGTTGATTGATAGAGTCGGTCGTCGATGGATGTTGCGGGTTGACGAAGTGGGACTTGATGCCTGGATGTTCCTTGAAGTATATATCCCGCACCTCCTGGGAATAAGAATTATGCTAACATGCATGTCATCAGACTGAGATGGTTGCTGTGTTGAAGAAACAAGTTGTGGGCTCTCCAGCTGCCACCCAGGTGCTACCTCAGCATTCTTCGTGTTTTTCTTTACTGGCATCTACTTGGCTTCACGTATCCTTCGTCTACCCAAATGAAACATTCCCCTTGGAGGTCCGTGCAAAGGGAAATGCCATTGGTACTGTCGGCTGGTGGTCTGGGTTGTGGTACGGTTGCTCTCCTTGTCCCGGTGTCGTTTGCTTGCAAGTCTTCCCACTGTTGCACTATTTGCATGAATCTAATGCGCCCTCATCCAGCAATATCACAGTAAACTTTCCTTGTCCACGGTATCGTCGACTTCTTCACCATCCCAGTGGTGTACTGTCTCTATCCCGAGACGAAGAAAGGCAGCCTCGAGGAGATGGATCCGCTGTTCGCGTCTGATAAGCTATGGGTACGGGAGACCGAGAAGGAATTTGCACGTCTCAAGATGGAGCATACGGATATGCTACACGTCACTTCTGATGGCTTTGATGTCGACAAGAAGGATGGTGCACGTATTATTGAAGGCTCGGGGCATTCGTCGGCTTGACCTGGTTGCTCAGAATGTTGTTTATAGCTTCATGTCCATGACTAATATTGTTGGCCAATGGGAACCTTCCGTTTTTATCTCGGAATTAAGCTCGGCATTTACGGATATCCGTCCACCCTCATATTCCCATGATATCACCACCTCCTTCTCAACCTCAACCTCGAATACACTGTCGCTCCTGTCTAGCATTGTGAGGGCGTACCTCCTACAATGGCCCATAATCTCCTTGATCTACCTTACGAGGTGCTGCATCGGATTTTGACCAATGTTGATCCTTCTGATCTGGCTCGATTATGCTGTTGTCGTGATCTAGGTAGCTTCATCAAGAGCGATCGCCTACTCTGGAAGGAACTATACCTGAGAGACTTTGTAGGTCTTATTCAACTCTGCTTGACGATATTGCTGATGTGTTCAGGATAATCCAGCCCATGAACTACATGGTAAGTCGAATAATGATGAGCTATCGTGGGACAGAGAGCTGCAGAAGCTCGTCAAGCTTCGCAAGATCCTAGAGTCCACAGATGCCGTTATGAAGGTATTCTCATCTTTCAGATTCCATCAAGATGTTACCAACACCTAGAATAGGAAAGGCATAGCGAGATTATCGCCAACTCCATAGACTCTCTATTACAGTCATGTAAGGGAAATGCGACTTCGAAAGCATCTCGCAATCTCGATTTCCTCGATGAACAATTCCGCATGGAGCAGAACATTCTAACCATTCTTTGCGGCTCCTCTCTTTACCAATGGGCCACATTGCATGCATCTAGTTATCCTTCCCAATGTAACCATCAACAGGAAATTATGGAGGCTACCTCCGAAGAGTCAGATGACTTGAGCCATGTGTTCGTAGGTCGCCACGATAGCCACACTGCTACTCCTAGGAGCCAACTCAGCCCAAACCTACCACCTCTGGTAGCAGCCAGCGGACCAGATAGGTTACTTCTCAAACGTCAACAAATCTGCGCTAAACTACATTGCCTATATGGTGTACCTGTCAGATATATCCAGAAAAATCCTACAACCAATTCCCGGTACAACTTACGCTAAAATAACCTACCGATCCATCCTTACGTACGCTCGCGAGTCTACGATCTACGGCAGCACACGGATGGTACCTTCTGGGGACCCTTCATTGATGACGGATCGCTAGAAGTAGATTGGGAAAAGCTTGAGTCAATAATGATAATTCTAGACCATAATATGAATCTCAACAAACGTGACGCCGGCCCATATTCCGATCCTATTCCAGCTTGGGATCAAGCTTTTGCTGGTGCCCACCCCTACAGCTACTTTCCTAAGTCGTACCACCTACCGAATGAGCCAATGGTATCTTTGGAAAGCCAAGATCCGTATAATGTCACCGGCACCTGGTTGCGCGTTGTATGCTTTCTTGACTATACAGAGCTTTACAACTTTAATTTCCCCGAAGAACAGCCTGCATCTGGTCAGCCACGGCCACCACTTGATAGGGAAGAGGCCACTCGCTTCATCACTATGAAGATCGGAGTTACGAAGATCAAACCTCCAGGAGAAGACGATGGCCAGGACCTTCCAGTTGTTCACTTCAAAGGCATCTCATCAGCACTAAGACCATCGTGGGACCCAAATGCCAACTCAAAAATTCGAGGTTAAATACACAGTATGAATTGGTAAGGCAGTGTACTGACTTTCCACCTAGGGACTGTGAGATTGACACCCAAGGGCGAGGTCAGATGGACGACAATGTCCGTCATCCACGGGTCAGTTCACGAATCAGCATCAACTCCTGAGACGCCAGAACAAGTGGCAGAAAAATGCTGACTTGAAATTTACAAGCGAGGAACGATGGCGGAGCGAAGGTGTTCAAATAGGCGGCATACAATCTGCTCGAGGGGTCTTGGGTTATTGGTTTGACAAGTAAGTCACTGGCCAAGTATTTGCGCACTCAATTTTGAAGGCTTGGACTTAGGGATTACGACATACATGGTCCCGCTGGCCCCACGGCTTTCTGGAAGTGCCACGATGGCATCGAAGAGAGGAAAGGTACCGACTAGGCACCCATGCAACATATTCTATGCCTTTGCATGTTCTCATTATCTCAAGCAAGCCTTCTAGAGCTTCGATGCTCGTATATAATGTTCTATGTGGTGCATGCTACAGTATCACACCATGCTTTGAATATCAATACTGATTCAACCAACCTCACTCATCAAACTTCAAGGTTGATGTCATCTCATTTTTGAGAATGTGTCTTAATAAATGTGTAAGAATCTACTTACCTTCACTGATATTTAAAAAAAAACAGGAGACTCCAATACTAGACTACTGATCACATCGACATCAGCATCTTCCAACTGAAGTCCAGGATGCTAAGCTCCCGATGGATACCAAGATTCTATACGCCTAACAGTACCGAGGTCGGCAACATTTATGAGGCCACTCATCAGACTGTTGTGCCCGTTTTTCCTGTCCATCCCTAGCCCACTGTATTCGTCTCGAAAGGAGCCAGGGACCATTTTTCGAAGTCAGAAAGTGCCCGCTCGGGTTTTTCGGACAGTCCAGCACCAGCCTCGCCAACACCAGCCTCGCCAACACACCCCCCTGCTATTCTGGCCCCAGCAGTAAGCCTTTCTCCTGCAGCTCTGTGAACCACTTCACGTCCTTTGCGTCTTGCGACGTTGATAGTCCGACCGCTACGTCTCAGTATCAAGCATTTCGGACTTGACGGAAGTACAAATGATACCAGCTCTTCGACCGATAGCGCGAGGGCTAAGAGCTCTTTTTGCGCCCGATCCGGTGAAGAAAATACATACTTAGGCTTGCTGCAGAACGAGCAGGGATGGGATGTACAGAAGAACAGATGTGGCGTCATGCGCTGGAGTTTCAAAATGGAAACGGTGAAGGGTCCGCCGGGCAAGGCTTTCTGGGCGGTACGAGGCAATCTTAGGCTCGCGTTAATCAGGGAAGGAAGATACGCAGAGGCGGAAGCAAATGCGCGCCTTCCGCTACCAGACTTAGAGCGCAGTATGAGAAAGATTAGCCCACAGAGATTGGGACTGCAGAGGCAGCTGACGAAGATTGCGAGGCAGGCAGGGCAGGGGAAAAGACAATGGACTTGAAAAGGGCTATGCGCCCAAGAATGTGGGGAAATGAGGAAATGCTCGGCAAGAGGAGTTGGAGGCTATGCGGGAAGGGTGGCGGCAAAGCTACATCCGCGAGGGTTGATGTCAAGGACTGCAGTACTACGGTAGGGCCGGGCTGCAGGGGTCAAATGCATCGCTATTTTGGTCCTTCATACGCGTTCAAACCACTATATTTTACACACGCGTCCAAATCATCATACAATTTACAAGTAATTATGGACACTTCAGTTCAGACCTCAGCTCAGGCCTCAGTTTCAGAGGCTCCAGAGCCTCCGTCGACCCCTAAATCGCATCTTACACGTGATGAACGCATCAAAATCAACACGCTTCGCTCCGTTGGCTGAACCTACGAAGCAATTGCAGCCTACATGAACTGGAGTCAACGTCAGGTGCAGTACACTGTTAGTGAGCCAAAAGTCACACCCCAAAAACGTCCTGGAAGGCCAATAGTAGTATGTCAACAAGACGTGGATACAATCGTTGACTTCGTCACGTCTACTATATCAGGTCGTCAAATGACCTGGTCACGCATACCTAAAGCTTTAGGCATGACATACATCACCACCACGCGTCAGGTATTCGATATCCTACGTCGAGCTGAAATTTCTCGTTATGTAGCTCGTAAGAAGCCTCACATTTCAGAGACCAATCGACAGAAACGTTTGACCTAGGCTTTGGAACACGTGGATTGAACACCAGATCAGTGGAACTCTATACTTTGAACAGATGAGACCTGGGTCACAGGTGATAATCACTCTAAAACCTATGTCACCAGAAGATCAGGTGAAGAGCTGGATCCTACATGTGGCGTGGACAAGATACCGAAGAAACAAGGATGAATGTTTTGGGCTGTTTCTCAGGGACTTTGGGCAAAGGCCCAGGCTTTTTCTGGGAGAAAGAATTTGGGACTATTGGTCAAGAAACCTACAGTTGACACGTTGTACCGCTCATACATGGCTGGCTACACATGCACCCGAAGCTACTATTGATGCAGGACGGAGCTTCTGGTCACAGGGCTTAATTCACGCAAAATGAGCTGAAAGAACGCGATATACATCCTATATTTTGGCCTCCATATTCACCTGATTTGAATCCCATCGAGTCAATATGGGACTGGATGAAGGATTATCTACAGAGGAATTATGGTAATCCAAAAATGAACTACAGACAGCTTCGTAATGCAGTGCAGGAGGCCTGGAACGAGGTTCCTGAAGATCTATTGGAGTCATTAGTGGGCGAAATGAGGAGTACTTGTACCTGTATTGGTAAACGGAGTTGGTATTCTCCGCCCCATAGGGCTGAGCCATGCCAGTACACTTTTCACCTTCAGATACTTAGCTTTCCATCGCTTCAACAACCTATATAATACTGACATTCTATCTGTACCTTGTACATCATCTGGCAGATTAATTACTACAAGCTAACTCAAGGCATTTTCTCTGAGTTTAGTCTAAACATAGTCGTCCCGCTTTGCAGATACGTGCATAATTTCTAATGCCATGTTATGAGGAATTGAATAGTTGCTTTCTCTTCATCAGTGTCGTGTCTTTAGATGTATGTCTTGCAACAATAGCACTGTACTTAACCACTCCTTTCTTTGGGCGCTATGTTCGAGTTTTGCCAAAGACGAAGAAGCATCGTCAGAGGGTGATGGTCTGTGAAGACAGAAGGCCGCCCAAGTGGAGAATTCGTATTCCCCCACTTTGAATCTCTATAGAGTGTTACTATCATATTGATGCGCGTCGGGTGCTTGCAAACGCTTCTGCAGTCGCTTCTTCTTCGTTCCCGTGGGCTTTTGAACGGAATCGACTTTATGCGACAAGTTGAAATCGCGCAATCTATTTCAACTCCCCTTGCACTTGGAAATTTCTCGACTGTTCATTTCTGCAACAGAAAAGTAGAAGCTTTGCTTGTCTCAAGAGCCAAATTAGGAGCAATTCATCATGAAGAATTTAAATCTATACCTCTTTAACATAACATTCATTCTCTCGTATAGAGTCCTTGCCATTCCATTCAATCTCGACATAGGACCATCTTTTATACTCTACAACTCAAGCGTACCCGTTCAGAATCGGGGTATTCATTGCTTCCGACAGATACCAATGGACCCTTCGCCCACCAAAGACGATTGTGTGAAGGCTATCGACAAGATGCTGGTTGACCCAGATCTAACAAAGGTCAGAACCTGGCAAGTTCCAAGATCTTACGCTACAATCAAATCATGGACACATGGCACGTGCTCGGTCGAAGTTGGGGTTTGGGAACCTGCTGCGCCCCCGGTCGGCATAACGGACCGCTTCACGATTTGGTCATGTGTGGCAAAAGCGCAGGCGATTGTACAGGAGTGTCTGCGCGACAGGAACGTGGGAGGAAGGTCGGAGATTGGCTCGAAACGAATCTTTCAAGTCACGGTCACGTCCCCAAGACAAGTGTCTTAACCGCCCATCTTCTTCATACTCGCTCATGCTCGACTTGGTGACATCGGCCGGGGAGCGATTGGGCAAGAAAGCGACAGCCGTGGCGAGCGGAGAGCAGGCGTGGTGGCAGTATGCTAGTCTTGCTTTGGTTTTCCTATCCAACGGCTTTAGGGAAAGAGTACTTTCGCTCCCTCGTTTAGCTCCGTCGAATATATCGCTTACGGCTGGGGAAGTCACCGCCATCCTGACGGGTTCTGATGCCTTGCAGACCTGAAAGGTCACTAGCGGTTTCGACGTAGGCCTAAACGCGTGTGGGAAAAGATAATGTATATCTTCTGTGCTTGAAGTTGAAGCTCTTGAGTGCTATGGGTTTTGGGATTGAGAAGGGACATATTATGGCAAAACTGTAGCCTTATTAGGGCGCTCAAAAGTCGTCATTAGAAGCATCGAAGAACTTCAGTGAGCTAGAATCAAAGCCTCTCCAGCTATGCAAAATCCAACCGAGCCAGCCATAATCCCACAAGCTTTCTGTATCCTTGATGATGTTGCTCTGCAATCGTTATGTGTTTCCCGGCAGTCACAAGATATACTGTATGCCCGTCATACGCAGCGTACAGTACATCGAGGTGATGGGTACCAGAGCACATAGGGATAGAGAATGCACGAAGATCGGTACAACGGCTAAATATAAACGATTTCCAGATCAGAAAAAGATTCGCAGTGTATATATAGCACAGTGGGAAATGACTAAGATCTGAAGGAGTAACATGCCTCTCAAGCAAGAGGTGGGGGACTTAGTGCAGTCTATCAGCTAATCTCTCATGCTGAGGTTTGACAGCGCCGGGATCAGTCGCAATTGTGAAATGGTTGCTCTCGTGACCGAAGGAAAAACGGTTACATTCGACGTCTCTATTTATCAACTCGCTGATCTGAGATAGGCCACCTTGCAGATGGCAGCGTTGGTTTCTATACTGTTTTTAGCCAATCGTGGTGGAGAGCGTAAAGAAACTATAGCAAAAATAATATGAGTGGATGATGCGCATGCTTCGCCACTACCACTGCCGGCTGTGGCCCGTCGACATAGAAGGTCGCATGTGCACTTTGCAAGAGGAATTTTCTGAGGAACAGCTGACCTAGAATTTTGGACTGGTCAGCAGCTATGGACGGGAAAAGGAGCAAAGTCTGATTACATGTACAAGCTCCAACCGGAAAAAACATGCACAAGCAACAGGGTAGGATCTACAAGATAATTCGCAGGTAATACTCAAACAGGAGGAGATTCCCAAGACTCGACAGCGTAACGGTTATTCCACTTCTTAAACTTTAGCTTATGGTATTTTATCCGCCTTCATTTGTGCCATGATGGCATTCTTAATGACTGTGGCCGTCGATGTTAGGATGAAAGGGACGTAATCTTCAGCCGTCTGATACAGAGCCCGTACCGCTGCTAAAGGCGGACATCGTGCCATTCTTAAATCCGGCCTGAAGAGCGTTCTCGATGTCGGTGTCGTTGGCGTTTTCGGCAACGGTGAACCGGTGGCGAGACATTTCAAAACCAGACGTTGCTGTCGAAGTATTGCCGGTAGGGTGTGCTGCCGCTTTCGCAGAACCTATGGCCATCAAAGCCGGTGTCAATGGAGACAAAACGAACATTTTTGGTGGGATAATTTTGAATGGTTGTCTGGTAGGCAGTGTTGAGCTTGGCGACAAGGGCGTTGATGTCTGAGCGAAGGACGTGGCTGAGGGGAAGCCAGCTGAAAACACCGAAGGAGTGAGTGTTATACCAATCGTCGTTCAGGTTGAAGAATATGGCATAGCCAGTCACGTAGAGGAGGAAATTGGAGTTTGATTTGACGTTTGCGCTTGCAAGGATATCATAAATGGTGTTTTTGAGGTCGCCAGATATCACGTTGTCGAGGTACTTGTTGGCGACGTCGATAGCTACAGCACAGGCATCTGATCTGCTTGCATCGTTCGCGTAGTTTCTCCTATAGTCGACACCAGCAGAAGAGTGGAAGATACAGGAGTCGACAATGTTGAAAACTTGTAGGAAGGATGAGATAGTGCATGTTGAGGTTTGTGAAATGAAGTTAGTGCAAGTTGATGAGAGCCAGGAATGGACTTGTTATAGTAATGTGGGACTGAAGATACATTTACGAAGATACGGCGACGCAATCGGGCAGGGAGGCATCGCATCTCCATGTCCCCAATGCCACTTGACATGAGATAGAGACTGCGCCGTTCAGCCCCCATACAGTAACAACACAAGAACCAGATGAAAGGTAGACTGCGCCGTGAGCGTCTCGTCTGGTAGTCAATCATAGACTCTGTGGAATGCAGGCATCAAGTACACTCTAGATTCAAGACCCGGTATTATCCAATATGGGCTGTAGGGAAATCAACCGAGAAGAAAGGAGGAAAAGGGAAAGGCCGAAGGCTACTCATACATAGCCTGAGTCATATCGTATATATTAGCCGTAGGTCAGAAAGAACGTCTCCGCGTTTCCCGGACACAGATCTCGGATTGTTGATCAGGAATATCTGCATCTGCAAGACAGCGGCGTAAGAGTATTGACGAATATAGGTGCCATCTCCTCTCCCAAGGCCGGGCATCTTCTACGTGTGTCCCCCTTTCATTGGAAATGAGCAAATGGCTGAGGCGTCGGAGTCGAAAGTCTCGGGCAAAGCAAGAAGGATGCATGCAATGCTCGAAACAGGGAAACTCGATTTGAAGCCGCGAGAGAAAGGATGTCGATGATGGGTATGAATTGAAACTGTAGGCCACTCCAAAATGGATGTATTATCCTGGCTAGAGCATCGAGATGGCAATATAAGGCGAGGCGAGATGAGATGTAAGTTGGGTAAGGTTGGTGATGGTTTGGCATTAGATCAGATACTGACAGGCCATCATAAAAATTAAACAATGGTGCCGCGTTTCACTCCGCTCACACATGAATATGATGCACTTTCGCTCAACTGGCTGCGAAGTCATCCAGAGGGTCGCTAACCCAAAGGGGCTTAAGGGAAGTGGTTAAACCGAAGGGGCTTAGCTACGGAAACACGTCTGAGGTCCTGAGGCAATAGAATCTACACACTTACACCCATCGCTGCTTCAAGTTCACATCGTCCTCATTACACCTCATTGACCATGCAAGCGTCCTTGCTGCTCATCATTGAATTGGCCCTCTGCTGCCTTAGCGAGTCGCGATTTATCAAGCAGCAGGCGCCTATGAGGCCCTTCTTGGACTGTGATCCTGTCCACGAAGCAGCAGTCGGCGTAGGATTTGATCTGACGGCATCCTACGGGTGAAGAGACACCTTCAGGAAATCTACACAGCTTTCGATTGACAAAGCGACAGAATTGCTGCCGTGAGCTACCGCAATGGCGAGAGTGAAGGTTGTGAAAGTTGATGGGGAGCCCGAGTATCATGAGTTGTTCAAGCGTCTTTCTTTGGCGTCTTCCCAGCACCCAACGTGTGTTTCCAGAGACCGCGCAAATGACTGAGTAGAAGCTAATGGCTGTCTTCAGGCCCCCCTACTCCAACCTTAATGAGCTCATCAAAGACAAACCCCGGCAAGTGAAACGCAAAGCTCGCAAAGCCGTTGGTCTGCCCGCTTCCGAAGATGTTGCCGTCCTCGCCGCTATGCTCAAAAGTCTGCAGGACGCAGTTGAAGGCCACCTTGGACACGGAACTAGCTCTGTCGCAACGGCAATACCCCACCTTCTCGCGCTTTACAAAGAAGATATCCTGGACGCTTTCGTATACCTCGATCTGCAATTTATCGACCTGCCTTTTCGAGACAAACCACTGCGCGAGACCAGTGCCGCATATGCGGGCTACGGTTTGGGTCTTTGTTCGAACTACACCGATTTGATCACTTGCAAACGGGAGCTGGATAATTGGCCACAGAAGGTAGTAATGGCGGTCTTGTACACCCAGTCCGCGCTCACAGTCACTCTCCATCACTAAATCGGCCTATTCCCTCTTTGAACCTCAATACCGGCATTTGGAAGACTTTACATTGGGTTATGGCGCCAGACATGACTATTTGAGCCAGGACTATTACTGGGAGCTGGTGCGGGACCGCCCTGGAGAGATAATGATACAGAATCGTTACGAGAGACCCGCACATGTGCTATTGCTTGGTGAGAATGCTCACGATAAAAAGTTCGCAAGCATTCTAGCTGAAGTGCTAGAGAGCGTGATGCAGAAGAAGCTGAAGGTGCGGCAGGAAGATGCTGAGGGGGTTGCCGCAAAGGGAGTAGCGGAGCTTCCAAAGAGGGCGCCCTGGGATCCGTACAGAAGGAGTGGCAAGGACGACGGCTTCAAAGGCCTGGTAGAAGATATCGATAGTCTGCTTCTAGTCAGCGATAACTCCCTTGCTGAGTAGTCACTACCGCTTTGCTCACGCTTTTTTCCAAGTGATCTTTCAATGTTTGACTCTTGATTCTTAACTAGCGACTACCGTCTTGTGCTTGATATAACGGTACGATGGACTGCATAGCCATATTTCAGCACACGCCAAAAGAGAAAGAAGGTGAGGGAACTTTGGCCATGGGGAAGAGCAACCTCCTTGCCGCTTTTACCTTGAACGCCAATAGTTATCCTCGTGTAGTACCGCCGCGACGACCTGGAGTCTTTAGCATATATGCTTCTCAACTTCCTCAGCGGTTTTCCTCCACGGCAGAGCCTCTAGGCCACGAATCAACGACAAAAGGAGCAGCTCATCTTGGCCAAGAGAGGGACAATCAGTACGGAAATCCTGTGCGAGGGCCTTTCAGCAAAATTTGGCACTTAGTTCGACCATGTTCGTCTCATGGCTTTGCCGGCGTTCTAAACAGGTTGCGCGAATCGGATTTTATAGGTCTGCTATCTACTAGGGAGATCCTGAGGCTGAGCGGCGCCCTTTAATGCTACAGCAATTTACGGAAACTTTAGCTGAGACATCTGCACCGCCTCTTCGGACTTAGCCCTAATGCTAAACCAAACTTGTAAGAATTGGAAAAAGACTACATCGTCACCAAGGATAGACACGATCCCTATAGAGAAACCGACCTGCATCTGCATCTCGCTCCCATTTTACAAAGCTCATAATTGTCTCTCCAGAAACTCGTGGATCTCCAGCTTTGCCTCATCCACTCCTGGCTTCTTCGCTTTGACCACGAAGATTTCATCGTACGATTTCGGGGTCCACGGCGAATACCTTTAGGGCTGTGCCGTTGTACTCAATCGACTCCTGCGACGCAATTATATTAAGGGCGACCTTGCTTGCTCGATAAGCTTTTCCATTCGACAGGCTGCAGTAGATAATCGAAGTGGGATCAAAAACCCTGGCCATTGATCCCACACCATTACTCACGTAGACGGAGTATGACGTTGGAGACCGGAGCAATAATAGTCTAAATGCTACAGAAACCACCACCGGTCCAACAACGTTGGTGTTCAAGCATACTTGGGGCGAGTTTTAAACATCTAGATCGCTACCGCCGACTGCGGCGTCGTCGACTAGTGCGTTCAGTCATCCAAATTTTTCATGGACAAATGTGACGGCTTGTTCGATTAATCTTTCGTCGGTGATATCTAGCTGCACAGTTGACAGAGGGCCTTTTGTACCAGCTGCCTGAGTACCTGACATTGCATTCTTTGCTTTTACTAGGGACCGGCTGGCCGTGATGACACGAAAGTTCTCCGATGTGCAGGCTATCACATTTGCTGTCGCGAGGCCCACTCCAGAATTGGCCCCTATAACGTTCTTGTCAGCAGCTGATTAATCTCAAGTTTACACCTGATACTCTCACTCACCAGTAATGAGGACGACTGTTGAAGCCATTTCCAAGATATTTAAGGGACTAACGTGCGATGTTTTAGTTGAATCGATCAAAATACCCAGCCGCATATCACTGCTGAGTTACATTCGAGCTGCATGAGCTAGTCCATCTCGGGAGAAACCCACGAGGAATCGGACGGGGTTAAGATCTTTCCTTAACACCGGAAACATGCAATGTCATAACTTAAAAGGGCCTGGACCCCTTCGGGAGATACATGCGAGGAATTGATATGCATTATGCATGCTTGCAGAGAATCTGTAGTTGGCCTAAAAACACGTCAAGAACAGAACATTCTGCTTGTATACGCCGCATCGACTGTTTTTGATCCTTTCTCTTTCCCTAGCATGACCCTGACGACTCTTTGAATCAGACTGAGGGAAGTGTCATGCCATTTCCGAGTGCAGGATGCCAGCCATGCAAGATCCGACGGATCAAGGCAAGCGACCCGTTGCGCTTCTACAAAGGTAGCTAACCCGTCACTGCAGTGTGATGAGGCCCAGCCAGTATGTCAGAGATGCATGAAATCCCAGCGAAATTGCTATGGAATGAGAGCCGGACAAACTTACCCCGTGGTCCACATCGAGAACTCCTATGCAAGCGGTTCCAAAAAGCGCCCCAGAGGACCTCGCTCAACTTCGGCAGTAGAGATTTCGGCAGTAGAAACTTCCACGGTAGAGCCAACTAACAACCTAAGCGTCGTACTGCAACCTCCACTTGTCGATCTGAAATCACAAGCAATTATGTACTACATGCACTATCATTTACAGACACTGGAAGACGCCCCAAACGTTTCAAAGGGTCTTTCTGGTGATTTGATGCCAGTATTGATGTCTAGAGCGAAGTTTCCGATACTCGATCTTGCTCTATCTTCCGTGGCCCTAGCGGTGTTTTCGCGAACGCAGCGGCATGGACCGGCAGCCATAGAAGCTTCTAGGAAATATTACCGACTTCTACAGATTGCACAAGCGACAATTCTGTCTTTGGATAAGGGAAATATTGACGCCTACTTGCTTGCGATCTATTTCATGAGTCGGTACGAGGATTCAGTACACTGTCCTAGTCATCTCAACCGGAAAACTTCATTTACTACGACGTTACAGAGCTTCTTGCATCATGACGGGGCGTTGGCAATACTGAGTGTCTGGAAAGACCATCTCAGTCACAGTCAGCCGGCGACGGATGTCATTAAGCATACCAGACGTGGGATGATCAGATCCGCTTTGTTAAGACATCTCGCGTTGCCGAGATGGATGCTACAAGGCGGCTCTTTCGGCGAGCATGGCTTAGAGCTTGAGTATGATGGCATCGTTGTACGAATTACCGGTGTCCGTCAGCGATTGTCCTCGCTTCTCCAGGACAATATTAGCCCACAGCGCACATCTTATAAGCTTACTTTAACAGCTGAAGAGCTCAACAAAGAGGCGCAAGACATTGATAAGGCGCTGCAAGACTGGAGAACCCACTTCCCAAGCACTTGGTGTTACCAGCGACATACTCTGTCGGACCCTTATCCTTGGCCTATGCGAGATTTCTATTCCCCAGTAGTCTACAGCTACTCAAGTCCTGCATACGCAGCCGTCTGGAATCTATATTATGCCACGAGAATGCTTATTAATGATACACGCTTGAGGATACTTGCACTCAGTCACCCGAGTCCAGACGATTTGTCTCCTGAGCACCGTTTGGAATGCCTTTCTCATATAGAAATCATGGCCAATGATCTAGCATCTAGCGTGCCCTTCTGTCTCCAAAGATTCAAGGTTACAGATAATTGCAACTCGTCTTCCCATCAAAGTTCGATCACGCTGAGCGCAGACGAGGGCATCAAGCCATATTTGGTTAGTCTGATAGTATGGCCTTTGACTATTGCTTCGGGCCTTGGAGCTGGGGATGCGGATATCAAGCAGAGATTGTGGTTCAAATCTGAGCTCGCTCGCCTTGGAAGAATAGTGGGCGTCGGAGTCCTTGAATGTGCCGAGACTGAGCAATGGCTTGAATTTTAATGAGGGTAGGTTATAATGATGACATAGCCCTGACCTCGGTTTCGCGGCCCGAGCGTCTCTTCTCGTTGCCTGAAGGTACCATTCCTATGGTTCTTTTTAAGTTCTATGGTTACTTCAGCCGTCGTACAGCGTTACAGACCTAGTTTCTCTCTGAAGGTACTTACGAGGAATTGATATATTGAAGGTCAACTTGAACGATAGATTTCAGATCGTTCTGTAGCAACGAAACCAGATGAGGTCACGAATACAGCCTCGCGGCGCGCCAGGAACTTGAGCAACAAAAGCATGTTAACATTTTCCATTCCCGAGCCAAGGAATTTCCTGCCACATTGTCAGTTTCAAATAATAATTTGCATAATCCGTTAACCTTGAAGACCTTTCATTACAGCTATGACACACCAACTCATCAGGATGAAATCAAACCCTCCAGGGAACACAAGCGTTCGTTACAAGGTCACAATGTTGTTCTACGAAGAGTCAAAAGTTCGGCTGGACTTCGAGGCTGCTCGCAAGTTCGTTCATCTTGGTGCGGATCGCTTGATCCTGAGTGTCCGATCTCTTCTCAAAGACGAGCGTGCCCGGTGAGAATTAAAGACTCAGACAGGTCAAAAGAACAGCATTGAGGTCTGACGGCTTGATATGATAGGCTCTGAAAGCGTCGAGGCTGCTGCAAACTAAACAAAGACTCATGTGAATCTTCTCGACATTGCAGTATTAAATACTGATATCTCTCTTTCAAACTATGAACAAACTGTCTACGACTTAGAGAAGCCGTTATAGATCAACTTGCTCTCGATCACACTGCTCGAACTACTTCTCATGTGAAAGCAAGACAAACAGGTTCACGTCTGTGCTAGAACTTGTGAGCTTGAGCAATCATTATTCGATCATGAAGCTTGAATGAGAACAACAATCTCAAAGTTCACGATATGTTTATCCGCTACTCGCTACCAACTCAGTACAATATCTTCTAACTTTTTCTAACTTTCACCCTACTAACAGTTTGACTCAATCTATCAATTTTTCCCTTACTAAATGTACTTACTCAAACTATTGATTTCTATAATATGACTGATAGTTTGAATAAAAAATCATAGTAAAAGAAACGTAAAAAGTACATGTAACTAAGCTTTAATTCACGCACATCTTAACATTAAATCTCGGAAAAATTTGATGTTTGGCATAGATCATGTTTTTTGATCAACAGCAATGACTACTAGAACTCTCGGATGAAGGTTCTATCAATGAAGATACAAATCCTAGGATAATGCGGGAATAGGACACACATTGACAAAGCTCCCGGATTGATAGCTGTGTAGGCCTGACAAGCGCCTCACGCCCGTGGTATCCAACTACGTAGTACTATAATATGCAGCTTATGGGTGCTGATTTCCGAGGGTTTCGTTCGTAGAACCCCTTCTTCAAGCAGAGGGAAGGGCTCTTTCCTCTTTGCTAAGGGCCTATGCGTTTGGTCTCTGCCTAAACCTAACTCGCGTGTTTCTATCAAGAGATACGGCATTGGTCATGCTCCTTCGCTTTGGGTCACGCGGAGACATGAAGGCTTACACTTCCGCGGCGAGTAACATCCTCCACTTCCCAATCTCGGGCATTCTGCTGTTAATCCGAAGAACTACTGACCTCTGAAGTAGAGGTCTTGCGGCTCATTCTGTCGCAGCCCTGTTGGAAATAGGGGAGTTGGTAACCTCCGCTTCATAGGGCTGGTAGGGCTGGAGCCCGGTAGTAGAGTTTTCACCTGCTCGCTCCTAGATAGGTAGACTCCTAACAGCAACAACTAAAATATCAATATGCCCCCATATGACCTCGTATTCCAACACCTTGAGGGTAGGGTTTTCAAGGCCCTTGGTGAGGAACGATGTTTGAGAAGATTCTCGATGCATCGTTTCGGCATCCATGGCAAATTTAGAATAGGATTGTCCGTTCAGCTTTCCGCTCAAGAACCCGCGGAAGACTGGTACGCCGACTTGTTCGAATCCATGGGCTGCCCAGGTACCAAAAGCTTGGGCGTACTTTGAGAAGGTTACTGAAAGGGGCCCAGTGCCATTGCTGGCGGCGGCCTCGGCGTCATACTCGGGATTTGAGTTGGCAAACCGGAGGTTCATATCAGGAGGTGTAAAGTTGACACTCTTTTGAAAGTACGGGAGGAAGTTCTCCCAAGTGTAGCTCTGATCTCCGACGGCGTCTGCCCAGTTCTGATACGATCCCTTGGAGCCGCGCTGATAGACCATAAAATTTCTGGCAGAGCAACCACCCGAGGTTTTGCCGCGAGCATAATGAAGTGACTCATTCAACGCCCCCTGAATTTGACATTAGCAAGTTATTCCATATATCCCCATATTTTCGAGTATTTCCCACTTATCACTTGAGAGGTGGTGTCATATCCCCAATCAATCAGAAGTTGGAAGTCATGGTGGCTCTTGCCAGCGAAAAAGCCATCTGTAGCAGGCACTTGGCTTATATTTCCGTTGCTGATCTCGTAGAATGAGACGGCCTCGATTATTGCAACGGTGCCAGCGTTCTGCTCTACCAGTCTTGTGGCAATCGTGAGGCCAACGTTGCCGCCACCAACGACAAGGTAGTCATAGGTCACGTTGTCTCCAGGGACTCCAAAATAAGAACCAAAAAGTGCCCCCTGGACGTGAGAGACAAGAGACGCAGCCAAGGCGGCTTTGAATGGGGCCAGCTTGACTGGAAGCTATCAGCAAGCGGAGTGAGGCCATGGAAGGTCATGGAAGGTGGCTGACACGGAAACAGCCTCGTCAACTAAGCGGAGAGCCGGGGGTATGAATAGGCTTCCCATCTCCTGTTTCTATCCTTCATCCCTTTGGATTCGGCTAGAAACGCGCTTTTGCCCACCCACCCACATTATAGACTCAGTCGCATAGATAGAGGGATTGCTTAGCACCTCATGCCGGCCACCAGGGCAGAATGTAGCCCTGGAGGCTGCTAGGGAGCGCCGAGTTTGCCCAAACAAAACATAAATATATATGTATAGCTCAGACGAAGCTGGTGCCTGATAGGCCCTTCTTAAACACGTCAGTCAGGAAAGCGAGGGCAATGATGTGCAAAGACTCAATGAAAGTTATTGTTCAAATGAAGGGATGAGTGTTGCTGCAATGAAGAACCAGAAGTGAGTTTGCAACGAGAGAAGCTTGAAGAGGACTGGTTTCTGTCTTGAAAGAGAAGATGCGCAAGTTTATATGTCCGTTTGTCGTGAACGCCACGAGGGCAGGGATAAACTCCGACTTCGTTTTGAGTTAGCGATGTCGTTACTGTGGTGAGACGACGCAAGCAAGCCATAATGGATTCTGCGATAACGATTCCAGGTCGGAAACAATTTGGCGAGGAAGAAATTGAAGTCTCGCCTGTTTCTTCCAGTCTGGTGGTTTCTTTTGCTTTTTCTTTTGCCATCGAGCCTTGTTTTAGATATCGTATTGATGTCTAGGCGCATAGTCGGTATTCTAATTACCGCGTTCGTTTTCTTCGACAATTACCTGCTCTGACTGTCGTCTAGGTCGATGTTGTTATTGCCTGAAGTGCTTGGCTAATTGTAATCCAGATAGATAAGATATCCAGTGTTGGAACACGAGGTCATATGGGGCATTTAGTATATGGGGTTGAAGCTGGATTGAAGTCTATCTAGGAGGAGGTGGAAGGTGAAAACTCTACTAGCGGCCCCCAGCCTTATAGGGCGGAGATTACCAACCAAATCACACCTGAAATTCCAACATTTGCCTCCGGTTCTCAGACGGGGTTAGAACACGTCCGAGAACCTGAGGCAATCAGTACCTAACAGAGGTTTGTAAGCTGAGTCAGCATCATGAGAGATTCTCCAGCCAACCAGGAACCTAGTCACCAACGTACAGTTCTTCCCGTTAGGATTTCAACCCTGCAACCTGATAAGCTGACAAGCTGTCAAAGTGGCACTTATCGCCTTCTTATAAGCTCCAGATCTCTTCATGTGTCGAACTGCTCAGCCTGCCGTCATCCCGCTTAGAACCACCACTTCTCGCGCCGGCTGTCCTTCTCATCCCATAATTTGAATCCCTTCCCCCTGCAGCCCCTTCGCCCCTCGTCTTTATCGTCTGATCTCCTCATCTCACGCTCTCAAGATCATATCATGTTCACCACTTTCGTCAGCATGCCTCCTTCCAGTGCCTCCACCTCTCCGGACTTTCCGCAACCCCAGCCCAGCTCTCCGCCCCCCCATCGGTCCCGGCAGAAGAAACGAGTCCAGGTCGCCCGAGCCTGCGACTGGTGCCGTGTCCATCGCATCAAGTGTGATAGCGATCACCCGTGCTCGAATTGTAAGGGGAGGGGTGGGCAGTGCAGCAACAGTGGTGCCATGAAATCCGCCACCCTTCCCCATGCCTATCGCGAGATCGAGCGGTTAAGGCAGCGAGTTCAGGAGCTGGAGCTCGAGAAGAAGCAGAAGGCCGAGAAGCCGGTCCATCAGCTTCACACGCCGCAAGCCAGCTTACCGTCATCCCTGCCCGATGACCAAGATCCTGGGAAGGGTGACCTTGACCTTGAAGAACCTCGACCGAAGATATTCTGGGAGGGCATCCACATCAGCACTGCCCGCTCTCCACAGAAGGTATGGTACGGATCATCGTCGCTATTCTACTTCATCGGGCGCATCAACACCTTCTTGACGTCTGCCTTTCAACAAACCCATTCGGCTCATCGATTGCTTCCTAACTCGGCGAGTAATCTGCTCGATGGGCCGACTACCGTCTCTGCCGAGGACCAGGCCGATCAGCTTGTGGCCCCAACAGACGACCCCATCAACGCCGGTGAATATCTAACCCCGACGCAAGAAGAGTATTTTCTCGGCCTCTTTTGGCAATCTTATTACGCATCGTGTCCGATTCTCGATGAGCTCGAGTTCAAGGAGCACTACCGGTCTTTGTGGGCAACATCAGACGAGAAACGAAAGCCATCCGCCCTCGTGGACATTGTCATTGCAGTTTGCATGCAGTATGGCATGGCGCGGCTGCCAGACGTCGGACGCGGACTCAGCGCTGCCTCAAGGGCCATGGTGAGCAACACCGATGCCACCATTGCTGGCCGATGGCATTATCGACGCTGTCAGACGCTCCTGTCAACTGATTTGGAAAGCCCGACCATATCAACGCTGCAGTGCCACATCCTTTGCTCCATCTATCTATGCTGTGGATCTTTCCAGAACATGGCGGATAATGCCTGCGGTCTTGCGGTGCGGACAGCTTATATGCTCGGCCTCCACCTGGAGCCTCCTCGGTCCATGCCGCGGCGGGAGAAGGAGATGCGGAAGCGGTTGTGGTGGACCCTGTACTTCTTGGAGACCAAGATGAGCATGAAACTAGGCCGGCCGTTTCTACTACATGATTCCAGTACTACATGCAGTCTACCGGCCGATGATCGTGAGATTGCCATGCTCTCAGGCTCCAGCTTTGCCCCTCTCGGAGAAAATGTCACCTGGCTGACGTGGAACCTGCACAACACTAAGCTTATATTGGCAGCCCGAATAGCCTACACAACCTTCTACGATAGAGATCCCGACACTTTCAATGTATGCAGCGGCCAGTCCATCACGGATCGGCTAGAAGAATGGCTAAAAGGCGTACCCGGAGCCCTTAAAACGAAACGTCAGAATAATGGCGTCCCCTTTTCCACAGACCGATCAGCCCTGAAAATCGAACAATTTGCACCGCTCTGGCTGCAGCGCCAGCGTTTGCTTCTGGAGCTGATGTACCACAATTTGTGCACAAACCTCTATCGTCCCTCCATCTCCTTCGCCCCAGCAACAGCGCAGACTCCTCTTGCGGATAGGACGGCCAATAAATGTGCCGCCCACGCCATGGCGCTGACGCACATGATGCACCAAGTGCTTTCATCAACATCCATCCTCGCAGGCTGGCACGAAGCCTTCCAGTGGCAGTGGAACGCAGCCATGACGCTCGTTGGCTTCGTGCTGGCGCATCCGCATGGCGAATCGACTCGGGCGGCTAGAAGCACCATCGACCTTTCTGTTGCTGTTTTTGAGAATTTCGGGAATAGCTTCGCGGTCGCAGCGGGCGCGGCCAATATCATGAGCGAACTCTGTGCCAAAGCTGACTTGCTCATCGAGCAAAGCCAGGGGAAGGAGGGTGTTGCGCTGGATAAGATGCAGCTGGTCAAAGGTTACCAAGGAGCAGGCGAGGAAAGTTTTATGAACGGTAATTTCACGACAGCGCTGACCGTAGACGGACCTCTGAGCTTCTTCGACGAGACTGCTGCCGAATTTACGGGCGTATTAGCTCAGTCGATAGACATCTTCGCTGCGGACATGTACAACGACTTCGACCTGTCGGGCATAGATAGCAGCTTCCTAGATCAGTAGACATTCACGCAGCAGTAAACGCGGAAGGCTTGACATTGATAGAAGTTCTGTCTTTTGTTTTTTGTGCTTCGAACGGGCGTCGGCAAACATTCCATATGTGAGATGGCGGAGAAAAGAGCTTGTTAGGGAGATTGCTTTTTGTTGCGTCCCTCCGAAAAGCATAGAAGGGCTTGATATTATAGAGGCGTTTAGAACCATTAGAAAGGGAGGGGGAAGCCGTCGTGAAGCACGCAGAGCAAGTCATGCGGTTCTGAATTCACTACAGATTTGGTTCCCGAGCGGAGTAACGGCGCTAGAGCACTTCCGTCAAGTCATCATACAAACACACTCTGATTCGGAGGCGGTTGCAGGGTTCTTAATGCTTGACTGATGTAGAAGAGAATAATAGTGCTGTGTTCACCCCGTCGCTCTGGAAGGCCTCTGTAGATTTCGGAAGCTAGAGGCAAAGTTGATAGAGGCAAAGTTGATGAAGACGATAATGAACTCTTATACCTAACGCAGACCGCTGAGCCTGTCACTGGCCTAGTGCTAATCTCTGCTGGTGATATATAGAGTAGAGTAGAATACAGAAATTTGATAAGTTCGCGCTTTAACCATCAGATATCAACCAAAGATCATCCAGATTTTGTAAAATAATGAACTTATAATATCGAAGGACTATAGAATATGCATACATATGTAGATTGATGAAAGAATTGCTGAATTCTGCTTAACAAGTGTACGAAGAAGAGCATGCAGCCACGTTACTCGGTATAAGCAGAGAGCTCGATGGTATAGGGCTTGCTTGTGAACACGAGGCTCCGCGGATATTCTACCATATCCTGAAGCCCACACCAACCACCGGAGTTATTGCCTCCACCAATGACTGAAGGTTTGGTATGTCCTATTATCCTATTACCAGTGATGGCAATGGGAAAAGGGGGGCCTTCATCCGCATTGAATAGTTGTCAATTCGGGAGCAATGTTCATCGATTGGTACCTGCTACGTGATTTCTTAGAGGAGAAACCGGAGTCCGAATGCGGAACCTCCGATTTGGTTGAGTACCGAAGTGACAGGGTAGAACTAGCTCTAATCGATTCGGGCTGATAAATCAATTAAATGCGAAAATCTCTGGCGAGACTGTTGTACGCTTACTCACTTTGTAAATATCTATTAACAGTATTCGTATCATTGTTAATTAAATCATTAAAGAATCTATTTACTATCTGTTAGTCTTGTTAACGCTAGGTCTATTTAGTAAGAAATAAACTATTTCTCACACTTGATCCGACTAATCAACTTGTTGAGATAGGGGATGGCAATCTCCGCCTTCATAGGGCTGATAGGGCTGTGGCCCGCTAGTAGAGTTTTCACCTGCTCGCTTCTAGATAGACTCTTATTAAGCTACAACCTCCATACCAAAATGCCTCCTCTATATGACCTCGTATTCCAAAACAACTCAGTGTTCAGCCCCAGGCTTTTCGACGTCGTGCATTTGCTTGGGAAATTCACTTCAATGCGATCGGCCTCGTGGATTGGCCAGCTGGCTTTACCGGAGTCGATGTGTCCAACGTCCCAGAAAACTCTCCGGCAGCTCCGAGTGTGAAGCATTCAAAATAGTAATCAGACAGAAAGACAAAATAATACAATTTCTCATAAATACGGCTTCATCGCCCATCCTCTGCTCATCTATCAATCTCCTCACCTGTCAATCGAAGTTCAAGACATAGTCTCTGCATTTAAATCATTTGAACCTTTACACTCAACATGCCTTCCTTTACCGTCTTCAAGGGCCAGGAGAATGGCATCCCGAAGAAGAGCACCACCACCAAGCCGGACCAGCTCACCGGCGACAGCGTCTTAGTCAAGGTGACAGCACCTGGTGTTTGTGGAACCGGTATGTGTCTTCAATCCTACGATCCTAAACGTGATAGACGGCTGCTAATAGATCCTTCTAGATCTACACTATGTCAGTGACTCTTTGTTTTCGACATGAGCTCGTTGATCTTCAGGGCTAACGGGGGAGCAGAAAGGTGCAGACATGGTTCTCGGCCACGAGGGCGTCGGCATTGTCGAGGCCGTGGGACCAGAGTGCCACTCCTTGAAGAAAGGCGATCACGTCGGCTGGGGCTACGAGGTTGACAGTTGCGGCCACTGCATCGAATGCCTCCAGGGGGCCGAGACGTACTGCCCCGAGCGGGCCTTGTACGGCGTCAAGAATCTCGACCAAGGCAGCTTTGCTTCCCACGCCATCTGGCGCGAGTCGTTCCTACACGTCATCCCCAAGGGTCTCAGCGATATCGACGCCGCTCCACTCCAATGCGGAGGTGCCACCACCTTCACCGCCCTACAGGGCATCAAGCCGAGCGACACGGTCGGCATCTTGGGCGTGGGTGGTCTGGGACATCTGGCCATCCAGTTTGCGGCGAAGATGGGATGCCGCGTTGTGGTCCTTTCGGGCTCCGACAAGAAGAAAGCCGAAGCCATGAAGCTAGGTGCACAGGAATTCATCGCCACCAAGGGCGCCAAGGAGCTCACGGTCTCTTCGCCGCTGAACCGATTGCTGGTCACTGCTGCGGTGCCGCCGAACTGGGATCTGATCTTGCCGATCATGGCGCCCCGCTCGGCGATC
>JAABUH010000238.1_pt1 | contig 84273 bp, 128 predicted proteins | sample 5559121 | NCBI WGS metagenome assembly JAABUH01 (sample SAMN10711871, study PRJNA513364) | rock metagenome | isolation source: Antarctica rocks | place: Antarctica: Victoria Land, Battleship Promontory nord | collected 2015-12-28
CGCGGAAAAAGTTTATTTATCCCGCGGCAGTAAGCTTTGTGCCTTCAGGGCCGATCAAGGCTGGTCGACCGTAAAACCAGCTTATGCGGATTCCGGTAGATTAGATGCATCGCTCCATCAGTTTTTTCGCCTACGCCATCAACGGGTGTCTTACCCCGCCTTCGGATTTGCTTACCCCGCGTTGATTCATCTTTCGAAAGGATGGTTGACGTCACCATACTGTCAGCCGAAACACAATTGGTTTTACGTAGCGGAAAAGTGTAGAGGGAAAGATGCTCGTTGCCGTGTGTGCCCGAGACCCCCGTGGTTCCTCGGGTCCTAGTAGAAAGGGACATCAATCCGACTGATACTCGCTTCTGTTCCTTCTTCCTCTCCATCAGGAGCGCGGTGCAAGGCTTCGCACCCCTTTACAGCCGCTCCTTCGACATGGCCACTCCCATCACAGCCTTCTCTCCAAGACCAAGACCTGAATTTCAGTCGAATCCGTAATGACAGACAATAGGTCGAACGGGCAACTCGTCCCGGGACCTCTCGGGAGGATCACGCAGGTCTGGAGACTGCGCCTCTTGGTGCAGCTCTAGACAACCACACGAACTGCGCACCTAACGTGTCCGCGGATCGTACCGCCCCTGCTCCTGCGACTGCCCACCCGACTACTGCCACCGCTCCCGTGCCCGAGAAGTCCGGCGTTGAACTTAACTAGTTCAACGAGAAGGGCCCTCGCTTTGCCACCGAGTCCACCGCCGCGACCAATGGGAATGGAGTCGGAAATGGCTCCGGCAGTCCTATTCTTCCTGCCCGAGTCGAACGGTGAATTCGATTAAACCTGCCATCAGGTTAGGACTGATGCGATCCCTCCCATTCAGGATACACTCTCGAGGAGCTAGACCAGATCTTTTCCGTCCCGACCGGTGTTCACGCGAGGAACCAGGTAAACAACGTCAAGTGGCGCTTCAAGCACTACGTCCTAAGGGCCCGTGAGCCGCATCGCGAGCTTTACGTGTTCGACGACCTCGACATGACCGACGTGCAGCGCGATGCTGAGAAAATGGCGCGTGGCATGGGCGGTGGCGGTGATTAGACACTCCATTCCGAGCACGAAGCCTCCCAGGGGGGTTCCGTTTATACCTGTATCGATAGTGTAGAGAGTGAACAAAGGCGAACCCTAATATGCATTGTGCAGAAGATGATCCTTGGGGCAACTTGCCCACACCTTCGACAGCTCCTTCCATCCAAGCGCCCGCATCCACCGAGACCTTTCCCCGGGCTAGCAATTCCTCAACAGGCGGTGGTCTTCACTCATACTATAATCTTGTCACCCCTCCTAGCGGATCGTCACGAAGATCAAGTCTGCTCTCGAGAGATGTATCACGTCCCTTAGTTGGCGAAGATACAAGTCTCAGGGCACAATCTCTGATACTTCACCTGAGGTCACGCAAGGAGCGATACAGAATGATTCAGTTACGAGTTCATGCTATGGACTATGCTAATTGATCACACATCCGTCCTTCCCACCTCCAGATCCACCTTTCCGCCTCGCAGCCTCCTTCTTCCCCACCAACTCCGCATATCTGACCTGACGGTCAACTTGGACCGAGTGGGTTATCTCACCTCCTCGGCCTTGCTCAGCAGGCCCTTCTCATGCCGGGCTCTCATCGCTTGGATCGCTGATTGAGTCTCTGCTTCGGCACGTCTACGCAGCTCTTCAGCGCTGGAACTTCCATCATGCTTGAAATAGACGCACTTGTCTGTCTTCGACTTGATGAACGGGGCTTTCGCGTCATGTCCTGCTCGTTTAAGCGCTGCTGAGGCAGCAGCAGCTCGCGCGTCGAGCGGTGACATGGCTGCAGAGACGGGTTGAGGTATTGCAGCTGGAGGTGGGGTGGGTCTGGATGTGGTGATGGGGGTTGATTTGGATGATGAGGACTGCATCGATGGTGGGAGGAGACGGGACATCGCTGCTCTCCCCCCGGGTCTGGCTGGCTGGCTCGGCGGCTGAGGAGTCGATCCTCGTGATGAGGATGGGGATGCGTTACACACGTGCGAAGTGGGATGTCGGTGGCTAGGGCAAAACATGTGTCCGCAAGTCTACTCTCATCAGCTTGACTATCCTCCGCCAACGATGAGGGGACAAACATCGCATCGCATCGGCACAACGAGGGCTTTGGGACATCCCTTCCTCCAACAGATCTCACCCTTCTCTTTCTTCCGTCGCACCTCCTCCTTCCGCCTAGCCTCGCCACCTTCGAGACCGGTACAAGTCCCGCCCAAGATATGCCTCTCCACCGCCTCGTTCGGATCTCGTCCTTCCGAGCGGACCACCTCGTCACACAGCGGACATTGAGGGGCGATCCGATTCACCATTGATGCCGGGAGTGGAGAGGTGCAGGCGTGTTTTGAGGGGAGGAAGTGGGGTTGGCAGAATGAGAGGTGGCATGCTGGGCACTGTGGTCGTCAGCGGTGTTCGAGTAGAGTCATTGGGAAGGGGAGAGAAGGGGGGATAAGGAAGGAAGAAAGGAGACGTACGGAGAAGGGGAGGAAATCGTAGAGGTGACACGAGGGGTGATGGCATTCTTTGCCGAGGAAGAGGAGTTCTTGCTTGTTTGTGATCGGGGCGGGGGACGTCATGGCGAGAAGTGTCGAATTGGGTGGCGAGACGGGCTATCGGATTGTCAACAACGGAGAAGTGTTCCAAATTTCGAGGTATGTATGGATGCCAGGGATAACATGATGACGGAGAGCGTTCTCCCTGAGACCTGATGCAACGCTTGTCGAGCGAGATGGCGATGGAATCAATCGCTGACCAAGCGTCGAGCCTTACGTAGGATCTCAGAAGCTTGGCGGTGTACTCAATTAAAATTAAGATATGTGTGTTCGATGTCCGGTCCCCTCGATTTCATCCAGGAGGAAAGGGGAAGTTGGGAACGACGCGGCCAGAGGCTGATTGAGGCTCTGAGCTCATAACATTCAGCTGGCATAACGTCCGCTCAGTTATTCTGATGCTTTCGTTCTCATTGCCGCCGACCAAAGCTCGGACTGGGAATCTATGCCTTCCTATTCTTCTGGTAGTGGTTGATGAGACCGGTAGTCTACACCATGTCAGACGCGTACAACCCAGCACATCTGTAACTCACCGAGCTGTCGTGCCCCGTGACATCCTTGGCATCACCAAGCTGCTTCAAGATCGCCTTTGCAAGGACCTTTTATCATTCAACATCGATGCGTAACCAGCATCAAGTCCGTCAGACTGACCTTGCCCAGTTCCACTCCCATCTGGTCATACGAGTTGATCCCCCAGATCGCACCCTGCACGTGAATCTTGTGCTCGTACATCGCGATCAATGCGCCCAATGTTCCCGCTGTGAGCTTCTGGAACATGATCGAATTGGTCGGCTTGTTCCCCTCGAAGATCTTGGACTTGACGAGTGCGGCGTTTTTGGATTCGACACCGAGCTCTTGCGTGACCTGCGACTCGGTCTTTCCGAAAGCTAAAGCCCTGTCTCTATAGTCAGCGAGAGCGGCAGATAAAAGACCAACGAGATTGTGCTCACTCAGGCTGGGCAAAGAAGTTTGAAAGGAGTATCTCGTGATGCTTCCCCCCAGAAATGGGATTAAGGGTCTCGACTGGAGCAAGGAAATCGCTGTACTTTTGTCAGTCCACGTGTGGGCCGACTGGCTCTATGAGCTGCAGACTCGAGGAGCACTGACCAGGGAATGAGCTTGGTACCCTGGTGGATGAGCTGATAGAAAGCGTGTTGGCCGTTTGTCCCGCTTTGACCCCAAATGATTGGCTGAAAAGCATCAGCGCGACATCGAAAAAAGCGGTAAGACGTACGCCAGTCTCGTAGTCGACACGCGAGCCAGCCTTGGTCACACTCTTCCCGTTCGACTCCATGTCACCCTGCTGGAAATAGTCGGCGAATCGCTTCATGTACTGGTCGTATGGCAGTAACGCCTGAGTCTGGGCGCCTATTCGAAATCAGCGGAGATTCTTGCACATGTTTGAGTGGATAGCGTACCGTAAAAGTCGTTGTACCAGATCCCGACCAATGCTAGAATCACTGGCAAGTTCTCCTCGAGCTTGGTTGACGTGAAGTGCTTGTCCATGGCATGTGCACCGTCAAGCATCTCCTGGAAGTTGTCGAAGCCGATACTGAGGCAGATGGAAAGACCGATAGCCGACCAGAGGGAGTATCGACCGCCTACCCAATCCCAGAACCCGAACATGTTGGACTCCGAGATACCGAATGCTGAAACGCCTTTGGTGTTGGTGGAGAGGGCGACGAAGTGTTGCGCAACGTGGGATTGCTGCAACCCGTCAGGTTATGCTGGGGAAGCGGAGGAGAAATGCTTACATCACTCGCGGTCTTGAGGAACCACTCCTTGGCGGATTCCGCATTGGTGATAGTCTCCTGGGTGGTGAACGTCTTGCTCGCCACGATGAAGAGCGTTGTCTCGGGGTTGCACTGTTGCAGCACCTCAGCCATATCCGTTCCGTCGATATTCGAGACAAAGTGCATCTTCATCTTGCGCATGCTATAGTGCTTGAGCGCCTCGCATACCATCACGGGTCCCAGGTCGGAACCGCCGATACCGATGTTGACGATCGTGTCGATTGACTTGCCCGAGTACCCCTTCCACGAGCCCGACCGTACCGAGTCAGAGAACTCCTTCATATGCGCAAGCACCTCATGGACTTCGTTGCCCGCTCCGGGCTCGTCAATCTTCCACCCGCCTTTCGAGGGAGGAGGGTTCCGGAGGGCTATGTGAAGCACCGCTCGGCCTTCCGAGGTGTTGATGTGCTCGCCCGCGAACATCGCATCACGGAACTTCTCGACGTTGGCCTCGCGTGCGAGTTCAAAGAGGGAGGACATGACCTCATCGTCGATAAGGTTCTTTGAGTAGTCGAGCAAGACTGAGATGGATGGGTAGGAAGAGGTGAAGGAGAGGGAGTGCTTGGAGAAGCGGGAGGAGTCGGCTGCGAACAGCTCCTTTAGGACGAGCTTGGATGCCTTGGATGAGTGTAGCTGCTGCAGCTTCTTCCACGCCGAGTACTCTGTGATGAGATCAACGAGGTCGTCGGGAGGATACAAAGGACCTGGCTAGACATACTGGTAGCTGACTTACCGTCCATCCTGACTGAGTCTTATGCGGTTTTCGACAAACGGGATGAGGGATGAGCGTGAACTCAGTTCCACTTTTGAAGGGATCCTGCGGCCCGACTTCCGCAATCTTCATTACGTAACACCTCTGAACGCTGGTAACGATTTCCCGTTTGATTTCTCTGCTGTCTACGGTATAACGAGTATCGTCATCATGGCACCTCCAAAAGGAGCATTATCCTTCGCCCCACCTGCCCCTGGATCACCATTCTCCTTCTCCACTCAACCTAGCTTTCAGCCTTCTTCCTCAAACCCGCCTACGTTCAGCTTCAGCAACTCCGATGATTTCGCTCCGAAGACTTCACCACCTGCTCAAACCACTCCTATTAACGCGATGAACGGAGAAGGGAACGTCAATTCCGATGGCTCTGAGAAGGAGCAGGAGGACGCTTCTACGCTATACCTCGAGCCCGCCGCGTGGTCGAGGCGGGAGAAAGCCAAATGGAAGGCTACGGGTAGGACGGTGATGGCTGCTGTCAGTCCTGTCGAAGGAGAAGTTGCAGCATGGGTAGCCAAGAAGGTCAGATACCTGTCTCAACGGGGCCCCTTGCTGATGAACAACCAGCCCGCGTCAGATCCGAATAAACCCCCTACTCTCACAGGTCCCAGAATGGCCCTTCCCGATCGTACCTTGCTCTTCGCTTCACCCCACGTCCTCAGCGACCCTCTCATCAACCTCTACACCGAGACCTATACCTTATTCACGTCGCTCCAGCGGATAGTCTCTTCGTCCTTCCGCCTCCCCTCCCTCGGTGCAGCAGATGCTTGGGACAACAAAGGCAATCTAGTGCTAAATTGTCTGCTAGGACCTCCTGGTGCGGAAACTGTGGGGCATATGCGGAGGCTGGTCATGATGTACATCGAGGAGCTTGCGAAGCTGAGAGGCACGCCGGATCTCGGGGTGAGCGATACAAGAAGGGTTCGACTGACGAGATTAGGCGGAGACGAAGCTGCGGTTCGATGCGGTCTTCCATATCTTCCAATTGGCCGAGTTGCTGTACCTTCCTCAGGATGGAAGAGGAGACGGACTGCTTGGTGAAGAATTGCTGGATTGGGTCAATGACGTAGATCCAGGTGCGCATATGGATACTCAAGAGGCTTCAGCTAATGCTGCCCAGCTCCGGACAACAGTCTGGGGAACGAAATTATGCAAACTCGCGAGCCGTGGGACCACCCTTCCTTTTGGCCATACATCATTCGCTGCCTTCTCCGCGGATTTCACCTCCCCGCCTCATCCTTCTTGAAGACTCTGTCGAATCACCCTCACCCACCTATCTCGAAATTCGCCTCGCTCCTCTCTACGCACTTATCTCTGTTCCCTCGATCACACAATACCACCGCCTATCCGCTCGATCACCAGTTCCTGTCCGCACATAAATCTTGGCTCGCTCGTTTCCGCGCAGAGCTCGCGTCATCAGTCGGAGGGAGAGGACGTGGTCGATCGTTCGAGGACAGTCAGTGGGCGGGATGGGAGAGTGATTTCCGGGCTGTCGTGGAGTTGATGGAGGGGAAAGCGGAAACGATACTCGAAGAAGCCGGAGACTGGCGGGAAGCCATGGGAGCTTGGGGTGTGCTAGTCGATGTTGGTACGAGGAGGGACGATCTGCCTGGGGTGATCAAGCGGATCGTCAATGACATCCCGGTCGATTCGACGATCCTTGACGACGCTATCCAGTCGAGCCTTTGCTCTGGGAACATCGTGAAGGTGAGTGAGACGCGCGCTACCTTGGGCTGACATCCAGGCTTTGATAAGCTGTCACGAACTTGACGTTTGGCTGGCTGCGCACCTTGGCGATATCTTCGACAAGCTGGCAATGATCCCAGACGATGAGGAGCGCTTCGAAACCTCACTTCGTGATTATTTCATACTGGAATACGCCGAACTCCTACAATTCAACCCCAAATATTCTGCACTTTGGCGGATCATTTGCGATTACTTAGCCGCGGCCGGCGATGAGGGTCGTAATCGTCTGCATACGCATATTCTGCACGTCAGTCTCGGCTTCGACGCGAAGCGTAAGAACAAGGAGACTGAAAGCACCGCGATGGAAGAGGCTGGAATCGAGTCACAATTTCGGCATTTCACCGAAGTTCGCGAGGCGTGCATCGAGCTCAAGCTTGACGAAGAGTGGAGGACTATCAGCAAGATCATGACGGATCGTTTGGTGCGCAAAGGCGATTACGGACTGGCAGCGACGATGTGCCTTCAGGCGGAAGACGGACACGCGCTCTCGCGGATAGCGGAGAAGATCCTGGACGCGTACCTCGATCAAGGCGAAGATGAGTTTCTTCGACTGGTGGATACACTACCTCCAAGCCTTCTGAGCGAGGCGCCGGCCGCGCTGGCGCAGCTTCAAAACGATCCCACATCCGCATTACCCTTCGATCTCTCTGGCCAAATGGCGGTCTCGGTCTTCGCCTCAAGGCTCACCTTCCTCTCCGAGCTCCGTGATTATCTCCTCTTCATGAGCCAGGGCGCAAAGGATCGGGCCGCGATGAGACTGGTCAATCTTCTCACCTCCGGCATTGCGCCAGCCGGATTCTGGGCTGTGCTTCTAGTGGAAAGCGTCGGTCTTCTTGAGGGTATGCCATTCCTTTGGTCATACGGATTGATGCTGACAAATCTAGACCACGAGATCCTGTTTACCTCCAACGACTCGTTCGAGCTCCTCCGAGTACTTCAAGAGGTCGTGTCGAGTTCCACATTTGCGCCGAATGAGTACCTCTCGCAGCTCGCGCAGTATCTGAGACGGAAAGAGGGGATTGCTGGAAATACGAAGAACGGCACAGCGTTGGCTCGGCGGAAGATGGAGGAGGTCCGGTTGGCTTTGGCGCGTAATTTGGCTCGAGCACTAGTCGTTGGCTTCGATAATCCATTCTGATGCATGAGGCCACACACGTTTTGCCGAATGAGCTCTTGGTTCATGCTCGGGTATGCGGATGTACGTGTGCACAGATTCTCCTCCGCGCTATGATACGCGCTAGGTAAACTCAGCGTGTTTCAGATCCACGTGTCCAGCCCCCTGAGGTGGGCCCAACCTCCAAGCTCTGTTCACCTCGACACATTCTCCTTTTCCTCTCGAACATCGTCTCTCGCCGAGCTCGTCAATACAGACCTGCTCGCGACGATCTTCTCCGGTAAGGGGCTGTTGTGATCAGCTCCGAGCCGACTACTCTGCCTCAGCCTTAACCTGAGGCCCACCGTCAACTCTCTCAGCTCAACATGCGAAGGTATCTGTGCGCCATCCTTTGCCGTCACATGTGACGACACCCTGGATCGCGGATACCACCGCAGCTTTATTTTTATTTCTATGATCACCGCAGCATCTATCCTGTAGCTCAGCGCGATCCTTCAGTATTTCTCGAATCTTTGATCCAAATTCACTCCCATCATGTCCCGTGGGCCCTCGCCCGCGTTCTCTGTACCACCCGCCATGTCATCTTCCGCCTCCTACAATCCACTTCTCAATCCCAGTCTCCGTGTCGATACCGAAGCGCACAGCCTCACCACTCGACTCCGGTCCAAATCCACCGCTCAACCAGCATCGCGCGAATCCCCCACCTGCCCGATCCACCAAGTATCCCGCTCGTTCTCCCACGTCTCACCGAACAGCGCGTCACCGGCTTCGGCAGCGAAGGATGTCTCGCTCGCTGTTAACGGATTGCGGGATCAACCCAATGGGAGCGGTGGAAGTGCTGAAGACGACGCGTCAGGATTGACGATGAGGCGGATACACGAGGCATTGGGACGGTCTGGGGATGAGGGAGATACACTGGATCTCAGTAGACGGGGCATCGAGGTGATCGGCGTCGACGCAGTCGAGATCTTTAGGAAAGGCGTCGGGAAGGATCATAAGGGTGTTTGGCGGTGAGTCACCACATGATTATAGTCTAGATGATCGCGCTGACGGACCCCTGAAGGCTCGCCCTGTCGTACAATTCGTTGAGAGACGGCTCGATAGTCCCGTCATTCGCCCAACTCAGCAGACTGCGGTACCTCAATCTCAAGGGAAATCATTTCTCATACTTCCCTACTGCGGTGAGTTTCATACTGTTATCAATGAGGTTGCCTTTGCTGATTTACGTAGCTCACCGAGATGGCGGCACTTGAGATTCTTGATCTCTCGAAGAATCAGATCGACGCCTTTCCGGAGATTCCCGGTCGTCTGGCTCACCTCAAAGTCCTATCGCTCACCAGCAATCGCATCTACACCCTTCCGGCCTATTTGACCACGTTCCATCATCTCAAGGTCTTCAAGGTGGATCTCAATCCCATCGAATGGCCGGTAAGTTCCTCACTCTACGACGACCCGTTCTTGACAATCACCAGCCGCGCGAAATCCTCGGAGCCCTGATTGACAATGATGCGCCCTCTTCTGCTTCACGAAGTGCAAGCGACGCGGCATCCATGGCCAGCAGCAAGTCGAAGCGGGACGCGGACCTTCGGCCTTGGATCGAGAACATGAAAAGTTGGATGCGTCAAAGGGCTGCTGAGACCGACCGATTGCTTGTGAGGAGCCGAGATGACGAGGACGCTTATCTCGCATCGGAGTAAGTTTCTCACTCATAGCTTCCAGGGCTGTGCTAACCGTTTGAGCCTAGAGAAGAACCCTCAAGCGCGGTCTCAACCGACGCAGCGAGCAGCTCGACCTCCTGGTCCGAGCAAAATTTACCGCAACTCGCTGCGCCCTCGTCCCAGCAGACCATGAGACCGCTTAGCGATGAGAGTACCCCTCGACCAGGATCACCAGCACCTCGGCCACGATTAGGCCAACGTGGTCGTTCCGCCACCCTGTCTCAGGAGTCACTCGATCGTCCAATTTCGCCTGGGCTGTTTCCTCCCTCGCGAAGCGCATCGCGTCATGATCGGTCGGACTCCACGTCCTCATATACCTCTCCGCCTGCTTCGGTCTCGACTGCGCCTTCCTCCACCCATTCACGTACGCCTTCCGCCAATCTTCCTCCCCCTCCGCCCATACCTCCTGCAGGACACTCTCGTGCAGCAAGCTATGCGGCGACGCAAAGGCTGAGTGCCATTCTCACAGCGAAGAAGTCATTGCCCGACCTTAGGCAGAGCCACGCCAAAATCATCCAAGAAAGACGCGACAGCGGCGCAGGCATTGAGGGGAGTCAACCCCTCGGACTGGGGATCAATGCCCCTGGCAAATCTTTCCATTCACCCAGCAATCTCTGGGGTTCGGATATGGCGAAAACGCCGACGGGCAGTCCTGTGCCTGCCAATCGAAGTCGGGGACCCATGCGTAAAGGGTCCGCTGACATGCTGCGAACAATCAAGAGTGGTACTGGCTTCGATATTGCTGAGTGGCGGAATAGTCAAGAAGGGCCGCTCGTCGACGAGTCACGCAACTCGTATTTTCGTCGTCTCAGCACCTTGCCTGTATCATCAATTTCGAAAGCCATTCCTCCGTCTTTACTGAGATTCATCGACGCGATCCGCGGTATGCTCTTCGCCCTCTCTCAACTGCATGCGGCTCTACGGCAGTACCTACTCTTTGCGGTCCAGGAACGCATAGCTGGCGTATTCACTCGCGTTATGGAACCTGCAGATGTTTACATGAACAATCTGATCAACGCCTTGGATCGCTTCGACTCGATGTCACGTCGCCATACACCACCCGTGCATGCGATACGAGGCGTGATTGACTCCGCGAAGGAAAGCGTGGCGGTGTTCGCCAAGGTCGTAGCCGTGCTTCGACTGCAGGTGCCTGCTCTCGTCGGCAGTGATGTGCGGTATATTCGAACTCTGCTTGTCATGATCTATGGGTCGATGGCAGAGGTAGCTTGCGCATGGCAGGCTATAGCACCTCTCTTGCGCGAGATCAAGGGCCTATTGGCGGTCGATGGACAAGGGCTAGTAGCAAGAGCGCTCACGGGCGGCCAGAAGACGATTCCGACGGGTTCGTTTTCCGGACGAACACCGATCTCGCCCATTCCTGAGCGTGGCGAATCGCACTCCCCACCTTCGGCGCCTCGGCCGACGTTACCCGCAGTTGTCAGCTCTCCCCTGCATCAGAACGTGGATGAATCACCGGCACCGCAGCGTCTTACAGAAGCGGGCAGCCATACTTTATCGCGTCGGCAAGCCGGCTCCTTCTCGACGCTGGACGTCGAGCGGGGTATGCTGATGGGCTCGCCTGGTGGAAAGCGCAGCGACGATCATTCCAGCTCCCAATTTCGACATCGGCCTTCCGAGTCCGCTCAGATGGTACTCACGGAGGAGACCGAAGAAAAGGAGGCTGGGGAGGAAACGCTTATGTCCGTGCCGCCAATCCCTAAAAAAGCGACATCACCCAGCGGTGCTCCGCCAGGTATACCGATCACGCCTCCGGAACTGTCACAGCCGTTGCAGCCTATCACCATGGTCAATGCCTCCTCCCAGCCGCCTCGGCGAGGACACGGACCTCAATCTTCTTCTGGGTCAAGCCATGCGCTGTCGATTTCGAGCAGTCTACCTCCCCTTCGCAAGCTGTCCGTCGAGGTGCGACCGCCTACGCCAGCTTCGGCTACCCTGTTTGACGAGGATCTGCTCGATGTCATAGAGACTGCGATCGACATGGCCTTCACTGTTTGGCTTAGGCTTGCGGAGGATGTCGGCGCATCATCCCCACCCTTCCGAAGTCACGCGAAGTACAGCTCTCAAAGCAGCGGATCGACTCAGCTTGAGTCCGCTCGCATTGCGGCACCTCTCCCGCCGATCGATAGTTCTCGCCGGCCGAACACCATCTCACCGAAACACCACACGGAATTGCTTCAGCTACTCTCTCAAGCTGAACAGATCACCACTACGCTTCGTGAATCCTTGATGGGCTTGAGGGCAAATCCGCTCGCCTACTCGTACACGACACTGCCAGACGATGCACAAGCATTCATAAAGACCGTCGTTCGGGTATCTGAGCTGGTCAAAGCGATCTCGACCACACACAGTTTCCCGCCCGGTATTCGACAGAGCTGCAGCCGACTGACGCAGGCCACTCGCGAGTGCGCCATTCTCATCCAAGTGTCTAGTCTGAGACCGGGAAGCTCGACCCCCGCACCTATCCCGCCTGCATCAGCTCGTCCTACTACCCCAGCATACCATTCAAGAGGTAAAAACGGTGGCCCTGACAGTAGCGCTGAAGACCTGGACGCTCCGCCGTCAGCCGCCTACCAGCCTTTATCGGCGGGATGGGGTCAACCACCGCGCGAGGGCTTGCGAGGACTACGATTACCGATGGCGTTGGGCCGGACGCGATCGGCCAATACGGTACCGCTTGATCCCAGTGTGGCGATGAGCGGTGGAGGGTCTCAGAGCGAGACAGACGGGTACTATGGTCCGATGTCAGCAAGGGGAGAAGCGGTACCGAGGAGCGCGCAGGCGAGCCAGGCAGCATTCTAATCTGTGCACCGCCCAAACCTCCGGTCGAGCCGTTCATTTTCGGTCTGACCTTCCATCTGCGGCGAGTTGAGACTATCTCGACTGTGGCTCGGAGATAACGCCTCTTCCTTTCCATCTTTCTATTTCCCATTCGACCGATGACCGAAAGCAACGCCTTCGATGAAGGCGATGCTCACGTCATGAACGGCTTTCTTTGATGCTGGCGCCTTCAAGGAGAAGACGTTGTGAAAATTGGAGGAAGAGAATCAGGATTTATATCAGGCTACGAGCGCCTGAATTAGTTTTAGTCTTTGACAATTTCTCTACGACTACCGCTTACCACTTACATTTACTTGCGCTCGTCGCCTACTACCTCGCATGTCCCAGCGTCACCATCAGAAAGACTCGAGCGCGCCTCAATACGGCTCGGTCCCGTCACAGGAAGACAACTTTAACCCGCTTCGCAACGATCCTGACAAAACTGGGTACAACCAGAATTACCGCGGCAACCAAGCTTCTTCAGACGGAGGTCGAGCTGACAGGCCGTCTCGTGATTACATCGAGGGGAGCATCGCGAACTCTGAGTCTGCATTCGACAGTCCGAGTACTGAGGATTGGCCCATGCGTGGTCGCTGCGCAATAATGAGTGAGTGACGTGGGTGTATTTGTATACGGATCACCGAGTTGCTCTTGCAGCGCAGCGGACGGGGAGTTCTTGGGAGCCTTGGTCAATGCTACGGCTTCCACTTCAGAGGAGGAATATAGAGACAAAGTCTCCAAGCTGTGCTCTGAAGTTGTCCGTCGGGAGCTCTACAGCCTTCCGGCACTGTCTTCCGTCAAAGGGAGGAGCCTCATCAAGGCCTAGTTTCCTGATAAGAAGTAGTCGACCATGTAGTCGAAGGAACTGACGTGTGGACCGTCTGTATCTATCCGGAATTGACTATACTCTGGCCTATGGCTTCACTCGACATCTCGGCACTATCGACCGTACTCATGAGCTGATTTGTTACAAGTGGGTGGAAGAGCGATGCATTGATCTCAACTGAACTAGCCCTCAGCCTAAGCGACTCTGCACGACGCTTCATCCTGCTCGGCTCCATCCTGAGCGGGCTACCTGCAAGCATCCGCACTGCTTCTCTGAGCGACCTCCGATGCTCCCGGCATATCACCGAAGGAGACGCTTCTGTCTCACACCTTATACTGCATGTCACGGCGTCAACGGAGTAGACGCTTGGACAAGGAGGAGAATAATCAGGATTCATATGAGGCTACCATAGACTTGACTGACTGTTCGTCTTCGACAAATCTCGACCAGTACCGCCTGTGACTTACAGATACTTGCTGACATTGCTTCCTGCATAAGATGGCTGAGGATCTCCAGAACAACTCGAGCCCCTCTCAGAACGGCTCGGTCACGTCACAAGAAGACGACGTTGAACTGGCGACGACCTTGAGCAGACTACCGAAAAACAAGTTCACATCAGCGACCGAGCTTCATCAGACGTAATTCGACCAGACAGGCCGACTCGTGAAGTCACCGAGGGGGACATATGCTGTTTCACATAACTCTCTATGGTTTCCTCGGAGAACGCTCAGTACCCGCCTGAGAGGAAGCGAGGAGCTTCATCGCCGATTGCTGACCTTGATGTAAAGACGACTTGTTTCGACAAAGGAGGGGTCAAATCAGGCGCTGACTGCAACAATCCCAGAAGCAAGATCCTTCCACATCTCGATCGTACCTTGCTCCGATCGCTCGCTCACAACACGATGCCCCAGATCCACAACGATGATGCAAGACCCACGGAGCAGGGCGAGGAAGCGTCTGATGACGCAGCGAACCTGCTGTCGGAAGAAGCGGACCAGCCTCAAAATCTCGCTGATCAACCTCCGGCAGCTTCAGGAGCTCCTCGGACCATCTCGAGCGAGCTCGACGGAGAGCCGGACTGTTCTCGAAAAAACGCGATGAGATCATCAACCATTTTGATCCATCCTTTGACCACTGCGGCGGAAATTCCGGGGCAAGACGCACTGGACGCGGTGAGCCTTTCGACAAGCTGTCGGATATATGGCTTTGCGTGAGTACTCTCGCGAGGCAGTATGGAGACGAGACAGCGTTCCGCGAGCTCTCGGCGGAGTTCTTTACCACGGATACGACTCGCAGACTTGAGGACGAGGGATGGACAAAGTGAGTCCGTCCTGTGTGTCCAACTCATATGATGACCCCATCCATCAGTCCGATGTCTCAGTTCTTCCTGGACGAGATCGAAGCGGCAACACGCTGCATGACGCTAAACGACTTTTTGGCAAGGTTGCAAGACAACGTCGAGCCAGGACTTGCGCACCTGCCTGTCAACCATGACAGGACGGATGCCACGAGCTCCGCAACGAAGCGCATCAAGAGCACCAGCTCATGACCCGAGATCACGAGGTGCTGGTCTTGACATGGAATGAGCTGTCCTGATTCGCAGACAGTAGCATCGAATTATATATTCTGATACGGAAGGTCTTCTTATGACGCGCTTTATTAGACTGACAGGCGGAGAGACTCGCTTCATGTCCCATACCAAGAGACCGTCAGGACCGAATACGATCGATGGTGTTCTTGAGGTGTGTCCGTTATCAAGCGGTTCGACTTCCAGAACTCCGTTTGATCCTGCTCTGGTCACAGGAGGATCCGGCTTCTTTGCGAGTCCAGAGGGGAGCAAGAAGTGTCTGGCGTGATGCTGTCTGGATGAACCCTTCGGGCATGATACGTTAGTCCAAGCGACTTCACCGAAAGACTGAGATATCTTCCGATCGTCTAGCCGGTCTTCGCATTCGTTTTCTCTGCTGTGGTCGTGATCGGATGCGCGCGCAGTTGCTCCGTTCTCCAGTGTGCTCAGGTCGATGCCTTCGTGACATCCCGGACGAGAGAAGAGGCTGACCTTCGGACCACTTGATTGAAGGTCCGATTTCTTCTGTCGTCCTTCTATGATCTCTCCTGATCCATAACAGGAGAGCGACTCAACTCAAATCAGTCTTCAACTCCGTCCATGACAATCATTCATTGATACTCCGATGAAGGGCGCAGTGCGAGCAAATAAAGGTGTGCCCTCTTGGAATAACGGTGAATACATGATGACAAAACTCCTGGAAACAGGGGCGCGTCAAGTCTTGCGAATCTGTCTCGGATTTCTCCGCCAAGGTACTCTACCCGGTTTGGACAGAACTCGACTACGTCAAAAGCAAAAGATATGGACCAGATTCGCAACGAGCCGGGACGACAGTGCCGGCAATCAAAGTCACACCAAGTCACGCCAGCAATCAAGATTCATCAGACGGCGGTCGAGCGGACAGGCCGAGCCGTGCGCTGATCGAGCAATACATTCATCGCTTCAAGTTGAAGTTCGAGGACACAGCTACAAAGATCGTCCTGTCCTCCTTCCTCAGCGAGGAGAAAGTTCAGCGGTTACACCCCACCACGCGCAGTGAGTGCTACTGTGACGCTGCCAGCATAGCTGAAATGGCCCCGCAAGTGCGACAGAACCTCGTTTCACGGATGTCATGATGGAGGCTACGGCCTCCATGTCTGAGAAAGAATTCACCCACAGGATCACAGCGCTCCTTGACGACACTAGAAGGAGACGAAGGTCCGAGGTTAAGGAGAAAAGAGAACTCTTCCCGGGGCCCTTGCCAGCGTCTCCAACTTCACTTACGTCGCCGTCAAAGATCCACATCCTGGTTCCGGAATCTTAACCGGATTCCCTTTCGATAGGCGGCACGGATGATCGTACGCTTTGAAACGGAGCTTCCCTATCTCTTAGGATCGACTAACCCATGTCCAACTGCTGTTACCATGGAACCTTTCTCCACTTCAGTCCTCAAGGTTCTCACTTGAATATTTGCTACTACCACCAAGATCTGCACTAGGGGCCGTTTCACCCGACATCACTGCCAAGGCTTCTTCACAGACCCCCCACGCCTGCCTACTCGTCTGCGCGTCACTTCAACGCAGACGGTGAGGTATGGGTAACACGCTTGAGCGCCATCCATTTTCAGGGCTAGTTCATTCGGCAGGTGAGTTGTTACACACTCCTTGTCGGAACAGGTCATGGCTCAGGATACGGTATGGACGAAGCGAAAGAGCCTGATAGCAAAATGGCTGATCTTGCGGGATGAGATTACCCGGGTGTACAGGTATTATGTATGAAGCATCAGGATGGCGTAGACGTCTGAGAAACGGGAAGGGGTGGGACCGAATCAGGTAGTAGCATGATTGATCCGGATATATAGGAGCTACTAACCGATATCGTCTTTCCCTATTGAATGGATACTCTTCTGTCAACCCAGCCAGTCCGGGACCGTACTCGCACTGTACGAAAGAATCCAGAGATCACTTAAGTGTAGCTCCCGTCAGCCAGGACCACGATAACATGGTGGGCAAACGGAAGCGGAGCATGCTGTCCAACCCGCCACCACGCGTTGGAATGCACAGTCTGTCCCTTCCTCTTCTCCATTCGATCTCAGGCGAGCGCTTGTGGCAAATCTGGAGTTTTATTCTCTGCGGTGTTTTTGCTTCCATCCAGATATGCTGACATCTCGGTATCCTCGTCAAACAAGGTCGTCAAACAAGGGTACCAAGAATACTGACGGCAATCAAGAGCAGAAGTGTCCTAGAGTACGGAGAATGTAATGGCTACACAAAACGGAGATTGACAGCATGCTAGGAAAGCACTGTGCGATGAGCTATGATCAGACGGCGGGCTCGATGATCATTGATCAGATTTCGATCAGGTTTCGATCAGATTGACTGACACTGTCGATGCCACAATATCGCGAGGTTTCGCATACAAGAGCGAACCGGACCAGATCAAAGGCAGAACCCCTGGTCGCTGTCTATGGTCATCACTCCTCTCAGAAACGTCAAGTTCCACCTTTTAAGCATGGGCGACTGTCATTGAGTTTTCACCACACTCGCCTCCCAGATCTCTGCCGTTTCTCGCCTTTGGGTTAAACATTTTACTTACCTTTTCGAAAGAAAGGACGGATCGAAGACCAAGCTGTTCCGACTGAACGCTTCTTAGAAGGGAAGAACAGCATGCGATGGATTGAGTCCTTTCATGGTGCTTCACAAGGCAGAGGGTAGCACCGCTGCCGTCGCGATCAAAAGGCAGAGAAAAGCGCGGGTTTTTTGCGCTACGTCGCCCCATTCGTCACTGAAAATCATCGACTTTTTACATTTCAGACACGGAACACGACGGCACGTCGCAAATCTACTGACGCCTTCTTGAGCAAACTCCTACCACGCCGGCGCGTCGCAGAAGGTCGTGCGAGAGGCGGAAACATTCTTCGGCGGCCGTATTACCGCTCACATTCTCGCTGGTCCTCTTATCAGTCCAGAACAAGACAAGAGACAAGACTCCCTGAGGATACCGGGTGACTCTAGCAGATGCTATCATGACGCCGAGCTGATCGCGATGGCATACAGGGTCTCGGACGAGGACTTTCAGAGGGTTCATTTGTCTTCTCTGAGCCTTCTTACTGAGATGGATAGGGAAGATTCGCTGGTCGTGGCGGTGACTGACCTTGCGAGTGCATCGCAGCTGGCCAAGGATTACAAGCTGACGATCGTGCCGAACATCGGTCATCCACCGCTATTTGGGGACGATGCAGCTGAGGGCGATTCAGCTGGGGATGAATCCGCTTCCAGAGCATGATTGGGATATCGGACGTCGAGACCTGAGATCGATGACCGCATCAACGCGTCGTTGCATTGGTGAGCTGTACAGAGGACAGATATGATGTATGCTATGATGAGACTTCGGCTGTGTCAGCATATCTACCTTGAAGGTCACGGCGAAAACTCACACTGATTCCGATCGTCGGTATGTATTCGACCTTCACCGAACACCTAATGATCAAGATTGATTCCGCCCGGAGTCTGGCGATGGTCTTGCAGACGTTTCCGCCGCGTGAGCGTCCGCCTCCAGCTGCTCAGGTCTACACCCCCTCAATCAGCATTAGCCTAAAAGGGTCGGGGGACTGACGACTTCCACACCTCCTTCGTCGCGTGCATCAACTCGTACAGCTGTCCAACCTGCTCCGGACTCATCCTCTCAAAAGCCTCCTCATCCAATTTCCGCCCCTTCCAATTCCCTTTCGTCTCTTGTAACTCTTCAAGGTAATGCTTCCATTGCGAGAGGAAGCCGATAATGTGAAGTGGGTTATCGGTGGAGCGGGTGAGACGGAATTCGGATTTGACGTAGGCGTCGCCCATGAAGCGCATTGCACCGGAGAGGAATCGGTGGGCACGAAGGAGACGTCGGTACAGGCTGTCATGGTCAGTCCAACTAACAGTCTCAAGCGGGCGAGGAGAAGATCAGGTGATGGCGAAGGTAGTCTCATGATATACTCACGGGATGGGGGGGATGAGCTGTGCGGAAGCCTGTTTGACCGAGAGCGGTAGGGATGCCGACGTGGTCGCGAGCCGGACGAGGTTAGACCGCATCTTCGACGAGCGACGATCAACGTAGGTGTCAAATGGGTGGTAGACAGTCTGGTGAGCGCTTTGGCGAATAATGAACAGGAATCGATTCCCATCGATCTTGATTTGCGATCACGTGCAGTGCCTGACATTTCGGCCGAAATTCTGCCAACTTCGCTTCTCTCTTGCCTTCGTGTCTCGTGCAATCCTCCACTTGTAAATAGCCATTCATCTTAGTAAACTCATCGTCTACCATCTTATCGCATCCGTTCACCTTCCAATCTCTTCTTTGCTGCGATGGTACGTTGTCTGACGGCTGACTCCCTGTACAGCCAAACCTCCTCGGTGGAGCCAAACGTACAAATAGCAAGCTAAGGACGAGTTAGATTATCCCTCGCCCCAAATCCAGCTTCATTCGATCCTACTTACGTATCAGTCCGACATGTCGACCTCAACATACCCCTCTCATCCTCGCATCCAGATACTATGCTACTCCTTCAGGCGACCGGATCAAGGTGAAGAATCCGGTGGTGGAGATTGACGGGGATGAAATGACGAGGATCATCTGGAAGAAGATCAGAGAGGAGGTGGGTCTACCTGATTTGCGAGCTGAATAGACGCCAGCGTGTACGCTGGGAGGCGGAGTAGGAGAAGCACCCGCTGATGAGTAGTCCCACCTTCTAGCTAATTCTGCCTTATGTCGACGTGGACCTCAAATACTATGACCTGGGTATGGAGAACCGAGATGCTGTGAGTCGCTTGGGCTATTTGCAGGACCTGATCATCGATGTGCTGATAAGTCCAGACAAACGACCAAGTCACTGTCGAATCCGCCGAAGCCATCCAGAAATACTCTGTCGGCGTCAAGTGCGCGACCATCACCCCTGACGAAGCGAGAGTCAAGGAGTTCAACCTGAAAGAGATGTGGCGGAGTCCGAACGGAACTGTTAGTCGATTGATGTTTAGTCGCCGCCGAAGAGAGATCGGCTCTTCAGGCACTCAGCTGAACCTAATCAGATCCGGAACATATTAGGCGGCACTGTCTTCCGAGAACCCATCATCCTGGAGAAGATCCCGAAACCTGTGCCAGGATGGACTAAGCCTATCGTCATCGGTCGTCATGCTTTCGGAGATCAGGTTCACTATTCCTTGTTCCCTCATTCGCAGCTGACCCGTACAGTATCGGTCAACCGACTTGCTCGTCCCCGGCCCAGGCAAGCTCACCCTCAACTTCGCGCCCGCCGACGGATCCAAGCCTACTGAAATGACTGTATACGACTTCACGGGTAAAGGTGTGGCTCTGGCCATGTACAACACCGAGGACAGTATCTATGGTTTCGCACAAGCTAGTTTCAAGATGGCGTTGAGCAAGAAGATGATACTATACATGTCAACGAAGAAGTGCGTGCGGCCCGACAGATATTTTGGAAGCTGACAGGATATATAGCACGATCCTGAAGAGGTATGATGGACGATTTAAGGATATCTTTGAAGAGGTTTACGAATCGTAAGTGGATCCAATGCTCAAAGCCCTCTCGCCTAAAGAGGTATAGTACATACAAGCAGGAGTTCGAGAAGCTCGGAATCTACTACGAGCATCGCTTAATCGGTCAGCTGCAAGTTCACCACAGCTGAAAGTGGCTTTTGCTGATGTTCATCCTAGACGACATGGTCGCCCAAGCCATCAAGTCTTCAGGAGGTTTCGTCTGGGCTTGCAAGAACTACGACGGTGATGTCATGGTGTGTGGAGGCTTTCCCTCATTGTGCCTGAGCTGACCCCTGACCCCTGTCAGAGTGACGTCCTTGCGCAAGGCTTCGGCAGTCTTGGTATGATGACGAGCGAGCTGATCACCCCCGATGGAAAGACCATGGAATCCGAAGCCGCTCACGGCACGGTGAGCTTCGCCCTCGCACCCTTTCCTTCCTCTGATCCTTTCCAGGTAACGCGCCACTTCCGACAGTACCAGAAGGGGCAAGAGACATCTACCAATCCCGTCGCCTCGATCTTCGCCTGGACCCGAGGTCTCGCCTTCCGAGCGAAGCTTGATGATACTCCCGAGCTCGAGAAATTCGCAAATGACCTCGAGGCTGCGTGTGTAGAGGCGATTGATGTGGATGGTGTGATGACGAAAGATCTGGGGCTGGCTATGAAGGGGAAAGATATGGGCCGAGGAGACTGGGTCACTACGGATGAGTATATGAGCAAGGTCAACGTGAGTGGGTAAGCCGGATATTCGATGAAGATTGATCGTTCGCAGGAGAGGTTGATACAGAAGATGAAGGCTGGATCGGCGTAGATCAAAAGGCAGGGATGTAGTGCCTAACGGAGAGGCCAATGATTGTACATCGCTCGTTGCATGTCATGCATTGCCGGATGTGGTAGTCGCTTCCGTCGGAAAGATTCGGGAAGCCGAACCAGACGCGTTGAGAAACGCTCATATCTCGCTCACTTTGTTTGCAATACTCAAAGACCTGTACGTATCTCATGTCAGGCCAAGAAAGGGGAGGATCGACTGTGATGGGCCTATCGAAAGGTCAGCGTGACCTGCTGGTGGTTACCACCGCCTTTAAGCTCCTGCTCTTCCCAGCTTAGTGAGTCCCCAAGTCACAATCCTCCAGGTTACTTTTAGCCGTGATCTTCCAGCCAGGAGATCCGCTATGACAAAAGATGGACTGACAATTCATGTCCGCAGCGGAAGTACCGACTTCGAGGCAAGTCCCGGCGATCTCGCGGATGATGCGCTCTCTTACACCGAGAAACGCAGGTCCACCGGAATTGGCTGGCCATTACCCATAATCTCCCTCTCAGGCAGTGGTACTATGACGTATGTTGTCCCTCTCCTCAACATCCCGATGGCTTATACGTTGCATCAGACTACATCAGAGTGGAGTGCAATATTCCTCTCGCTTTGCAATCCCGAGGACTAACCGAGACGACCTTTCGTAGCTCTCGACTACCCACCCTTCTTCGCATACTTCTCCTACCTCCTCACCCTTCCTGCCCGCCTTTTACCGGTACGATACGCCTCTCGCCTGCTCAAACTCTCCCCGACGCCGGTCGAAGGATGGGATATCACAGGATACATGCGGGGAACGGTGTTTGTGTCAGAGATCATGTTACTCACCGGACTGATTCAGTAAGCTGTGAATTTCTCAGAATGCCCTCTCATACAAACGATGGCGACGTAGAGCGCTTAGCAGCGTGACCAGACTCTCTCACCATTCTGCGGATCGATCGACTTCCACCATCTTGGCCTTGGCATTAGCACTTCATCCGGGTTTCCTCATCCTCGATTCTATACACTTCCAGTACAATGGCTTCCTATTTGGGCTCATGATCTGGAGCCTTGTCGGAGCTAGGACGGTCAGTCTGATGTGTCTGCTGCGCACGGTAGTCTCTTCCTAGGCCGCCATTGCTCGTTGGGGCGAGTTCCTTGAGCTGCATGTTGACTTTGCAGGGGCGGCCTCTGTTGTGTGCGGCCCTCTTCGCGGCTCTCCTCAATTTCAAGTGAGAAGCTTGAGCTTGGTGACCGCTAAGACCTCACCATGAATCCAGACACATATACATCTACTTCGCTCCCGCCTGGTTCGTCTACCTCCTTCGAGCATATTGCATGCCGCCATCAACCGGTCAGTCCAAGACGTTAAGCTTCGTGGACTTCGTAGCTCATGTGTCGAACGCCAGGCCTGACACTCCGTCTCCAGCCTTTGATCCAGATCGGCCTGATTACGATCCTGGTCTTCGCTCTCTCCCTTGGACCGTTTCTCATACTCGGCCAGGGAGCGCAGCTTCTCTCGCGGCTGTTTCCCTTCACTCGAGGATTGATGCACACATATTGGGCGCCGAAGTAAGCTAATCTCCAATCGCTCTCCTGTACCGCCTATACTTTGCGGTTGAGTACCAGCTTGGGTTGGAAGCTGATTGCGGTCTTTAGTGCTTGGGCAGGTGTCACACTGCTCGACCGGGTACTACTTCAGGGTGGGTCACGCTGCAAGGTTTTTGAGTTGGGCCATTGAGCTTATGGTCGGGATGCTACAGTCGCAAAGCGTTTCCATCTGGATCTTGCGGTATCGAGCGCTGGCATCGCTTCCACATCCCGTGGACTGGTCGGAGACACCCACTTCGCAATCTTGCCTGACGTGGAGCCACTGCATTGCTTCTTCCTTTCTGCGAGCACGCAAATTGTGAGCGATGTGACCCTTGCTGTTGTCAGCCTCCTTTGACCGCGGACGACGGAATCACCTGTCTTCATGGCGTCGAACCACGTTGAGTTCATGCTCCATCTCAGATTCAGCTCATCCCCCTGTGGCGGCGAACGACATACAAGTCCTTCCTCCAAGCCATCGCTGCATGCGGTTTCAGCAGCTTCATGTTCGGCTGGCACGTACATGAGAAAGCAGTGATGCTTATACTTGTACCTCTCAGGTAAGCTTTCAAGCCGATCGATAGTTCCTTTAACTTACGGGAGCTTGCAGTCTGCTCGCAACGGAAGACTGGAACCATTTTCAGTCTTTCACTGTTTCAAGCGTGTCAGGCCTCATCAGTTTATTTCCGCTACTTTTCAAGGCTGCGGGTGAGGGTCCAGCCTATTCGCCCTGACAGTGAACTGATAGCCAGCCAGAAACGCCAGTCAAAATGGGCTACTCATTCATATGGCTCTTGATAATCGGCACCAGCCTACGCTCGGCTGTTCCCAAGTACGCACAGCAATTCCAGCGCTCCGTAACAGCTGATCATTTATAGACCTGCTCCAACTATCTGGTCCTTTTTCGCGGACAAACTCCAAATGATATATATCGCGTCATCCCTTCCATTGCTCCTTCTCACCTCCATCCTGCACCCTCCTCTCACCGTCTCCGGTTGTATTCCTGCAAGTATGGAGTTCCTCCCTCTCATGATGACGAGCGTTTGGTGCAGTGTGGGCATGTGGATGGCGTGGATGAGATTGGCGTGGGGGATGTGGCGGGGACCTGTGGGCGAAGTAGACTTAAAAATGGAATGAAGAGGTCTATGCACAGGATGCTCCTGTCAATCCCCATTTGACATGCTCGAGGCTGTATTGTGGCCCGTCTGCAGCACAAGCTTAGTAAGCCGGCGCGCTGAATGCCGATCAGCGCGTCCACCTGGAACGCGCCAGGCGATCGCCACTCCGAGAGCAGCATTTTGATCTGCCACTCACCAAACCTCCATCTCTCCATTATTGACAGTCCATCCCAACCGATATCACCATGCCGACTCCCCTCTCGCCCTCCTCATCCCAAGAGATCGTCCCCGTCTCCCCTCCTCTCGCATCTTCCTCCACCTCCCACTTCTTGAAACGGCATCACTCCACCACCCTTCCTTCCGCTATCCCGTTCGACCCTCCTGCCGACCTCAAGCCGAAGATCCATGCGGCTATGCGAGCGCAGCGGGCGAGAGAGGAAGGCCAGAGCGGGAAGCGGAAAGCTAGGGAGGGCGAGGTTGAGGATGAGCGGAAGCGCGTACAGGGGATGGCGAGAAGTCGGGTCACGGAGCGGATGGTGAGCTCACTGTTTTGGCTTGATCACCGGGAGCTATGCTTGATGAGGTATTGTGTCTAGATGAAAACGATGGGGAAAGGGGTGAACCCGATCACCAACTCCGACCTATACTCAAGGCATGTCCGGTGAAAGTGGGATGTAGCTGGAACTGACGCGGGATCAACAGGTCGGACCACTTCGTCTCCGCCGCGACGGGACATCAGCAGTCGAACCGAGGGGGAGGGAGCAGTGGCGCTGCTACATACTGGGAAGTCCGAACAGCCAAGATGGCCGAGCAGGCTCGGACTTCCGTTCGTCCCCTCCCAACCTGTCTCTTCAAGCAGAGCTGATTGGTACCGCGTAGAAAACCGAGGTACTGAAAGGCTGTGTGTTCTATATTAATGGCTCGACTGGACCGCGGGTCTCGAATCTCCAGCTGCAGAACATGATCACCTCCAACGGCGGACGATTCACGTACGTCGAGCCCCTACCGAATCAAAGCAATTATTTACGAGTTGTGTGGTAGACCGACGCAGAACTCGATGTGTACGCATATTGTCGCGAGTGGGGGATTGTCGGGGACCAAGACGCAGAAGTTCATTAATGGTCAAGGTGGGCGAGGGGCTTCCAGACGGGCCATGGTGGTCAGGGTGGAATGTGAGTACCTATGAGGAGATTGGGTGGATAAGCTGATGGTGATGAAGGGGTTCTGGATTGTGTAGAGAGGAGAATGAGGGTTTCGGAGGCTGGTTATGGGGCTATTGCGGATCCGGTGGGTCGACCTTGAGACCGATACGATACGACTGGGTTGACGGTGTGGGCTAGTCCCAGGTCACGCTGTTCAAGGCGCTGGGGGTGAAGCCGAAGCTCAATGCGGAAGCGAAGGCGGATAGGGAGGCGGAGATGAGGGCGGAGGTCACGGTCACGAATGGAAGTGGACCAGCATGAGGGCTTTGACACCCCCTCCCGACTATACCCAGCACAAGAATACACAATGCTCATGATGATGATGATATGCTAAGACTACAAGCTCGTGAAAGGTGTTTCTCGTCCACACCCAAGACCCAACCCTCAAGACTCAAACGTAGTCATCATAACCAGCCACCTCAACCCGTCTCCGCTTCTCTCCACTATCTTCCAGATCCCCATCATCATCTCCATCGTCGTCATCTGCGACAGCCGCAGCGCTGCGCTTATGCCCCGGATCATCATCCTCGCCATCCGCATCCACATCGACCTCCTCACCATTCGAGATCTGCAGATTCGCGCCACCTTGAGGTCCGTGAGCTAGCGGCGAGGGTCCTCGGACAGGTCTATTCTCGTCAGTGAGACAGAGTTTTGATGAAAAAGGAGAGAAGATGTACCGTTGTTTCTTCGGCTGTTTTTGACGGAGCTCTTCGCATGCGTCGACCCAGCTTCACGAAATCAGCTTAAGATGAGCATCAGATTGACGAAGACCTACTCGCAGTAGACGTCTACAGCTGCTGAAAGGTCTGGTCCGCTCTCAGTATGCAAGAGAGAGGTTCGTGAGGCAGGCATACTATTTATGGGAGTGGTGTAGTGTTGTCCACATGTCTTACAGGTTAGATGTCCAAACATCGTTCCTTTGTCCCTGATTCGCAGCTCAGTACTGAGACACCAATCAGTGAAAGAGTAACGCTCACATCTTGACCGAGACGGATTTGTCATGATGACAGAACAGACATTTGAAGGTGTTTGCTGAACCGTATTATCAGCTTGACGAGGGAAAGAGGGTGAATGAGACGGACCGAGGGGGACGTTGTTCTTCTTCACTGGGATTTTACGGGAGGCTTTGCGCTTCCCCATATCGCGGGAGGTCCAAGTCAATCCTTCTGAATGTGTATTGAGGTTTCATGTGCGATAGAAGGACGGTAAGGAGGCTTAGGTTGGATTGATTCGCGGAGATCCGTAGATGTCCGAGAGCGCACCCGTGAGCGGTAGGTGAGTTTCGTCCGGACCTTCTCTTCGCCTCACAACTTGTAAAACTCGCGAGCAAGATGGAAGAGATCGGCATCGAGCTCAAGATTGAGGTAGGCCTGCTTGGATGTTCAGGTTTGCCCAAGAGGCTGAAGGACGCTTTATCATCAGGACTCGACGGTCCCCGCCCAAGCTTCGGAAAACAAAGCCCTCCTCAACTCCCTTCCCTCCAGCGATGAAGAGCTGTATTCCACCTGGAAGCGGTTAGAAGCGCACAAGGAGTTCCTCGAACTACAAGAGGTCAGTCATGGGATATTACCCAGATGTCTTATCTTAGTTGCAGGGTCTGAGCTGATGCGATACTGGTACAGGAATACATCCGGGATGAAACACACAACCTTCGACGAGAATTGCTTAGGGCACAGGAGGAGGTGAAGCGGATCCAATCGGTGCCTCTTGTGATTGGGCAATTCTTGGAAGCGGTGGATGAGCGGCGGGGGATCGTGGGGAGCACTACCGGTGAGCATCGGAGTGATCCTGTGTTGGAAGCTCTTCGAAGCTTGACTCTTTTGAGGCCTCACGCTGATCAGTATCATCAGGCTCCAACTATGTCGTCCGGATCCTCTCCACTCTCGACCGAGAACTCCTCAAACCCTCCTCATCCGTCGCACTCCACCGTCACTCGAATGCCTTAGTCGATATCCTCCCTCCCGAAGCGGACTCGTCGATCTCGATGCTAGGGGCCGACGAGAAGCCGGATGTCAAGTACTCGGACGTGGGAGGGTTGGATGCGCAAAAGCAGGAGATCAGGGAAGCCGTGGAGCTACCTCTTACCCAGGTGAGACTAGCGATATACATACGGGTTCGGGCTGACGAAGGGTAGATGGATTTGTATAGGAAGATCGGGATTGATCCACCTCGAGGCGTGCTCTTGTATGGACCGCCAGGCAAGTGACCCGTGTAGCAGCCAAGGTGCAAGACTTGATGGTAGTGCAGGGACGGGAAAGACCATGCTCGTCAAGGCGGTCGCAAACTCCACCTCAGCCTCCTTCATCCGAGTCGTCGGTTCTGAATTCGTCCAGAAATACCTTGGCGAGGTCAGTGGTTATCTACTGAGTGTCACAAGATGTGGCTGATCAGCCCAGGGTCCCCGCATGGTCCGAGATGTCTTCCGCCTGGCTCGCGAGAACTCGCCGTCCATCATCTTCATCGACGAGGTCGACGCCATCGCCACGAAGCGATTTGATGCTCAGACCGGCTCGGATCGGGAGGTGCAGCGGATCCTGCTCGAGCTGCTCAATCAGATGGACGGGTTTGACCAGGCTACCAATGTCAAGGTTCGCCTAGATCCCGTCTCCCTAGGAAACATTCTTGACGAGAGGCACTTCAGGTCATCATGGCGACAAATCGACAGGACACCCTCGATCCCGCTCTTCTCCGTCCCGGTCGTCTGGATCGGAAGATCGAATTCCCGATGCCTTCGCGGAGAGAGAGGCGGTTGATATTCCAGACCGTTACTGCGCAGATGAACCTAGGACCGGATGTAGATCTCGAGGACTGTGTGTATATCAGCTTTGTCATGGAGGCGTGACTGATGAGGTGCAGATGTCTCGAGACCAGACCGTCTGAGCTCCGCTGAGATTGCTTCGATCTGTCAGGCTGCCGGTTTGCAAGGTCAGCTAATCTGATGTGACCTAGCGATGTTGTCTCATGACTTCCCCAGCTGTTCGGAAGAACCGATACGTGATTCTGCCGGTAGATTTCGAAGAGGCGTGGAAGGTGAGTGTTCCATCTGGAAAACGGAGATGCCACGCACCCAGGGCGAACTGATGTCCCTTTTCTCTCCAGCAAATTGTCAACAGGGGAGACGAGACGCACGAGTTCTGTAAGCATCGTCGAGCCTGTCCATAATAGAGCACCGCTCATGCTGCCATTCTTTACAGACCGATGATCATGAGTGCACGAGTAGGTGCAGCGTTCCTTTCGCAGAATACAGCTGAAGCCTCCCTTCTGTTACAGTGGATAGATCACAGCATATGCAAATGTCTTTTCAACGGGTGGTGTCACAAGTCCCCACAGTCATCTTGTTGATCTCTTCCATTGCCCTTCCCGCTCAAAGGCCATTCTCGCCCACCCGCATCCCGGTGAACGCGACCCTATCCTTCAGAGCGAAGAGCAGTCGAGCCTTTGCGGCTCATCGACGTTCATTTGCTGTTCCCTTGCCGTAACTACAGGTGGATGCTTCACAGGCGTTGGGCAAGCCTGCATCCCTCTTTGGCCTTTCTAGCGGTATGTGATGACTATTTGAGACCATTAAGCATTTCAATTATCGATGTTGAGGATGCAAACTCTTTCTATATCGGCTTTCCAGTACCGGATACGAATGATTATGGCACATGTGCGGGCACGCATAAGGGAGATCCGTCGGACAGATGCAATGATGATAACGACTGGCCAGTCCAGCCATCTATTAGGGTCAGAAGCCTGTGTTTTCGCGTGAGTCAAGTCAAACTTACGAGCAATAATAAATCAATCTCGGCTGTCATAGCGGATTATCCACCCTTGGTAGAACCTATACTCGCCCAGCACATACAGAATAACCCACAACCCCTTCCTCACGGAGTTCTGTCCGCAGTCCGCAGACTTGCCATGATTTCGAGACTGACGCCCGGGATCGAGCCAGAAGGTCATCGCTCTTGAATGCGTAGTGATGAGGACACAAGGTGAGTATCTCTTCTGCTTGAAGTCGATCAGATGAATCGAATCGAGTTAGGTATCGTTGGGTTACATGGAGAGATCGCGGGTCTACGGGAGATGGTGAGAGATGTGCGAGGGGAGATCTAGACGGTGGATTCGCCGATGCGATCGGTGATGGACAGAGTTGATCGTCCAATGCGTACAGGTCCGACAACAGATTGATCAGGTCATAGCTCGAGTAAGGGTAATGAATCTATGATGTCGCCGATGGATGCTCACGTCGCCTAGGACAACAATCGCGCCTTAGACGCCGCGGACCTCGATCTTATGCCGGTTCCTTTGATGGGCGAGGCACGGCTGGCGTACCTCCTATCAGTGTTCACTCCGTTCCCTACCTCATGTAACACCATCTCCACCGCTGACCCCGTGATATCCTTTAGGCCAATCGCATCTTGCGTTCCAAGGCGGACGTCCAAGCTCTGACTGACGCTCGGCTCGTCTTCTATCGTCTCGCTGGACTTCGAAGGCGAGAGAATCGTGCGAACAAGCTCAGAGCGTTGCTCGCATTGCTGGGGGGACGGACGTTCTACTGTACTCCAAAGGCTAGTCAGGTTTGAGATTGGTTCACCGCACAGGTACTCAACCTTGCGCTCGCATATGAAGCTCCCTCTGCTCCCTGATTTAGCCAACAAGCTCCGGGAGACATGATCTCGCTTCGCCTTCCTGCCAAGTCAACGCTGCGTCGATGTCCTCCTTCTCCCCCTCCCCTCCCCTCTCCCCGTACACGGTGTCTAACACTCTGCGAACGACCAGTCCCCACGTCGTTATGCGATTTTCATGTCACCGAGATGGACCCGCCTGATACTTACTCACCGGCTCGGCTGGACTCGTGTCGAAGATTGGTCCGTTGAAAGGGCGGACATGGCCTCACCTTTATGTTTATGGCATGCATGCATAGCTTGCCAATCAGTCAAAGAGGATCTTCACCCCTAGAAGCGTTAAAAAAAACTCGCAGAGTTAGCTGTCCACTACTGCCGCAGATAGGCCGTGTAAGCGATCAGCTCCTTAGAGACACGTTCGCGCGCCGGGTTCCTCGAATGTTTACGGCAGCTCTTGCATCCACCATATCGCTGTGAACCTGTCAGATTGCTCGTCCAACCACATCTACATAGCCCTTAGCTGCACATCGTACTTCTCTCAATCGACGTATCAGATCGACTTGACTTGCCGCAATCTTCACTATCTACAGCTGCCTTGATCTTCCCACGGCTTGTCGCCATCGACAATCGCCCCATCCCATCGACCCATCGGCAGTCCTCGCTCATCGCGACGACTCGCACACCTCAGATCCGCAAGGAAGACCCGAGGCCACCTTCCTCGTGTTTCATCCTTGCGCGCATCTGAACCTCACCCCATCTTATGCCCAATCTCCACGCTCACTATCACCATGGAAACATCAAGGCCTTTCGGCAGGAGCTCGATGGGACTGGATCCGCCGTCCCGTCTTCCGGCGGAGGAGGGAGGTCGGGCACGTCAGCGGGGAAGAGCTGGACGATGAGCGGGATGAATGGGGTGCCGGTCAAGGCGGATCCTAATGAACGGGATCAGTATGGGAGGACGTGGGTCCTTTGACCGATACCTACCTTGCAATATAGCTGAGACAGGTGATCAGGGTCTTGCATCTCGCTGCATCGGCACCGACCCAGACGGGATACACGTTCTTCTCGATCCTCCTAAGGAAGCCCCATATCTCGGTGAATCTTCAGGACTACGAGTCGGGTTATACAGCGCTGCATCGAGCGCTGTTCGTCGGAAATATCCGGGCTGCGAGGGACTTGTTGGCCAGACACGATATTGATGCTTCTATCGTGGATTCGGAGGGTCTTACTGCAATCGACCTGTACAACGGGACGTTGGATGGAGTAGGTCTTCTCAATCGGGAAGGTTGTCCAGCTGATGTGGGGTAGACCAACCCGCCGCAAGATGCTGAAGGGACCGATCTCTACGTCTGGGGCGTGAACCGTGAGCTCGCAACCCCATAACAAACTAGAAGCTGACGCAAGGGAATCCAGGCAATTTCGCCCTCGGTATCGGCGATAGCTCAGACAAGGCTTATCCGGACCGCGTCAACCTCATCACTCAAAGTCAAGCGAGTGGTCGCTCCGATCCGACCCAGCGATTCAACCATGTGGGCGTCAAGGATGTCAGTATGGCGAAGCTTCACACGGGAGTAGTCACAGCGGAAACGAGGGGGAATCTCAGCTTGTGCGGGTTTGGCTCGAATGGACGGTGAGCAATGGACTAGCTGAACGAAACCTCGCTGACTATCCTAACAGACTCGGTCGAACAGTCCACTCCCAGCTGTCCCTTCTTCCCTTGCAAGATCTCCCGCACACCATCACCTCCATTGCCCTTGCTCAAGACCACTCTCTCGCCCTTACGTCCGGCGGCTACATTCTCTCCTGGGGTCACAACCGCTTCGCCCAGCTCGGCTATGTCATCGACCCTGCCGATCGCCCGACTGGCTCAAGCAAGGACGATCAAGAGATTCAGATCTCACCGAAGAGGATCGTGGGGCTGCTCAAGAAGGAATGGGTCAACGGTGTGGCAGCGGGCAGGATGTCGAGCGCCTGTTGGACAGAGGATAGTGTCTGGACATGGGGGACGAACGCCGGACATCTCGGTGCGTCCTCTCTTAAGAAGTCATTACAAAACCGATCTATTGTCGAAGGATACGAGAAAGCCGCCAACCCGGTGCAAGTCTTACCTAGGAAGGTGACTGTGATCTCGACACCTGTCATCGATATCGCTCTGTCGGACTACGCAATGATCTGTCTGCTCGACTCACACGAGGTCTTGTGCTTCCACCACGATGTCAATTTCAGGATCAGGTGAGCTCGCGCCTATTAGAGTCGAGCAATCGCTGAATTCCTCTCTAGCTTTACTACCCCTCGCATACTATCGGACGGATTTCCATTCCGCCCGGCCCAATCGACTATCAAGCCCATGATCGAGAAGGTTACGAGCTGCGGAACGACTTTTGCAGCCCTGTCCTCGATCGGTGACGTCTTCACCTTTGCCCTACAGAATCCTTTGGAGGATGTCTCGAAAGATGCAAGAGACCGCCATGTCACGGTCAAGCCCCAGCTTATTTGGGCGTTGCGGAAGAGCTTTACCGCCGTCAAAGTGGGCTCCAACTCTCCTTGTTGAGACTCAGGCTGATTTTCTGGTTAGGATGTGGCTCTTGGGTCCGACGGTACCGTTATCATTTGCACCCATTCTGGTCACGTATTCGTCCGCCAGCGTGTCAAGTCGGGCTCTGGTCAGCTCAAGTTCCGACGCATCCCTTACCTGCAACGCGTCATCAAGGTCGCCGTAAACGAGTCTGGCGCTTTTGCGGCTGTCCGAGTCGATGCCCGTGCTACCTTCATCGCACTTAGTGGCAAGACTCTGGAAGAGGATATGTCCCTCTTACAGCCCCACTTCCGACGCTTCGAGCACCAAATGACGGCAGAGGACTTCGATGGAGAGCTGAACAAAGGCAGGGCCGAGGAGGATGAGGAGGATGAGGGCTCAAATTCCGTCACCAAGGATACGACGATCGCCTTACGGATGTGTACCATCCTGATGAGATGGAGAGCGTACGACACCGACTCTCTCTTCTCGTGGAGCGAGCCTCTGGTTGGGAGCGACGTCACGCTGAAAGTTGGCAGCACTGCTATTCCAGCCCACAGCGTGATCCTGTCGCTTCGTGTTCCAGCATTCGAAAAGCTGTTATCGGGTGTCAAAGTCGATCGCTTCTCGACAACGCAGCTCAGCTCGACTCGGTCAATCGTGGTCAAAGCCTGCCATCCGCTCGTCGTCCTACTCCTGCTGGAATACATCTACTCGGATGATATCGCGGCGATCTGGGACTCTCGCGTCACTCGCGCTATCCAGGGAAAGTTCGGCGATCTCAAACTTCCTTTCGGGCAGATCAGGGCGGATCTCAAACACCTTGCCGACATTCTCGATCTTGCGCCTTTGTCAGCTGTTCTCAGTTCCAACACGAAGATGCCTTTACCGAGAAAGACCCTACCCTATGACTTGCATTCCTTCTTCAGCAAGACCGCGCTAGCGGCATCGCCGTCTGCGGCCTGTGATGTGACCCTAATCCTCGCCGACAAGCAAGTGGCGTGTTCGTCCGTGATCCTTCGGGCACGATGTCCCTTCTTCGAGGCGATGTTTGCGGACAGCGATTGGACGGCGGCGAGGCATGGCGAGGGGACTGTGACGATCAACATGGAGCATCTCAGATGGCGTCCGATGAAGCTGGTATTCAAGTTCATCGATGAGGGCATGGAGGATGACTTGTTTGACTATTTGCGTGAGTCGATGAGCCCACTACCGAAAATTTGAAGAATCCAGCTGACAACCTCGCAGATCAAGAGACACTGGACGAGTTTCTGGATTTTGTCTTCGCAGTCCTGGCAGCAGCGGTATGTCTGCCGGGTGGTGAGAAACGAAGACTGATGCCTTCAGACCGAGCTGCTCCTCGACCGTCTCGTCCTCATCTGCTCGCGGGCGATCATCCGTCATTGCAACGCATACAATGCTGCTGCTCTGGCCTGCGAGGCCGCCTTCTATCAGGCGACCACGCTCAAGCTGAGCATCTTCGACTACATCATCTCGTGCATGGAGACGATGCTCGAGAGCGGGCTGCTCGATGACATGGAGGAGGACGTCCTACTCGACTTGTCCCGGGTCATCTCGGAGAAGCAAGGGAAGAAGCTATCCGTCTCTCGCTCTGGACTGCTCATCGGCCAAGCGATGGAGAAACACCGAGAATGGCTGGCGGTGCAGGATATCCCTACGCCAAAAGTACGACAGCCTTGGAGGTGGAAGCCAAGGTCTCCAGTCTTGACATCGACCACCACTGTCACGCCGATCAAGAATGGCCGACGCAATAGCCCATCGCCGGTGACGAGCCCAGATCTCCGACCAACACCGAGCTCATCCGCACTCGACGACATATTCGCAATGGACGATGAGGGGAATTCTCCATCTGCTGCTGCCTCGGGCGCAACCACGCCGAGGACATCGAGGCCGATGACTCCACTCGATCTGTCTGCTGGGACTCCGGGTTCGAGAGGGCCGGTCTGGAAATCGCGGACGGTCGAGACAGAGAGGTCCGTCCTGTCTGCCTTTGATGCAGGACAGATTTGCTGACCGCCGTGCAGGGTCGATCTGCGCAGTATTATGGCTGAGACCGCCACATCCTCAAAGAATTCATCTAAAAGTCAGACGCGTCCTGGACCTCTCGCAACACCAACAAAGACACCTTCATCGAGCGGTCGCCCCGCACCAGCATCCGGGGTTGCGAGTACGACTACAACCTTTAGAGCCTCAGCGTCAGTCACAGCATTCGGATCACCCTTGACGACCTCGCCATGGCAAGTAACGGATGCGAGCAAGCCGTCGCTGGCGTCGGTCCAAGCGCAGCAAGCTATCAGCAATGCTCCTGTTTCCGCGGCAACCCCAAAGACGCCTGCTCCTACACCCCAGCGGACATCGTCAGCACGCGTGATCACGCCGGTCAAGTTGGCAGCTGCACAGCCCGGTGTTCATCGCAAGACCTCTCAGTACGCTTGACAAGCTTAATGCCACTGACCATGCTGACATTGCTCCAGGGGTGCGGCCTGGACGACAGCCGCGGGTTTCGCTCCCCCTCCGCCAGTCCCCGTGGTTTCGCCCGACTCCCGGTCGTTCTCGCTCCTTGCGATCCAGCAGGAAGAGCGCGCTTACGCCAGTCGTGCACCGAAGCCCATGAAGAGCTTCGCCGAGATACAAGAAGAAGAGCGCGGCGCCAAGCAGTCTCACGCAGAGGAAGTGGAATTTATGAGATGGTGGCAGGAAGAGGAGGCGAGGGTTTCAAGCGAGTCTGGCGCTAACGGCAATACGAAAGGCCAACGAGGAGGACGCGGAGTTCCAAGAGGTCATCAGAGGAGGGTGCCAAATCGTGGGCGAGGACGAGGAGTTGGACAGAGTGGACAGGCCGAGGCAGGAGGTAGAGGGAGGAAACCGGAAGCGCCTTCGAAGCAGGCCGTGTCAACTGGGAACCCGGTCAGATCTTAGATAAGAGAGGTGTGCTGCTTGTAGCGGAAGATCACATGGTTGTATTGAAGTCTCATATCTTGCTGTGGTTCAGTGCGTGAAGCCGCTTTGTGGCCGACTCCTGTGCGAGCCAGTTCGATGTCTGTGCATATGGTCTGTCAAGATATGTTTCTCGAGTCCTAATGAGACGCCATTCACGAGAACCCTCGGACTTGACCGACTGTTTCACGGCAGTGAGATCGCTTTATCCCGAAACGTGGTAGACGGGCTATCATGGGGAAGCCGTTGAGGGTGATGGCGAGTTGTGCTTATGTATTGATCTCTGATCATAAAAGCTGCGGGAGTCTCGTCGTCGCCAAGTCTCGTGGCTCCCCCGCGCTCGTGTTGTTGGTTGTTTATTCAACCCGGTTGCCGTCACGAATGATCAGCCCTCTTCGTTGTCAACCTTGTCGTGGCTCGTAAGACTGTCGTCTTTGGCAATACTTTCGGGCTGAACGACTTCTATCGGCAGTCCGGCCACGCAGTCGCGAAATGCGGTACAGCTCGCCTCGACCTCTTCCCCATTCTGCTCACTCATAAGTGTCGTGAGTAGCGGCCCAATAGCTAGTATCTTCCTCGATACTCTCAAGATCCCCATCCCTATCTTGAGGTATCGCATCCGCAGCAAGGCTGATGATCCCAAAGCCCAAATCGATGGTTGAAGTGGAAGAGGTGTCCGTAAGCGATGGAGTAGGTGTAGGGAAGGGTAGGGAGTATCGTGGGCGCTTGCTCGCTGGTGCATCATGACCCTCGATGGCTCTTCGTAGCGGGGTGCCTCATGGATCAGCCTTGTCCAAAGATTTCCCACCCACGATTGGTACATTCGGGTCCGTGTGAGACTGTACCTCCTTCTTTGGTCTTGTGCGATGACGGTGTACGATGTGTCGGTCGTAGCAGGAGGTACTCGCGTGAATGAGCGGCCGGCCGGTCAAATCACCGCCTGATCGATGGGTTGGAAGTCGGGTTGAGAAGAAGGTATTCGCTGTCGTGGAGGGACGGATTGAGCGTATTCCACTGAGATGAAGGCTGTCACATGCTTGAGCTAAAGGTACATAGCCGTATCAAGAAGTAAGGAAGCCGGCTCACGAAGCATGTCGTCGTCTTCCTCGCTTGTCTCAGCCTCAACGCCCTCCTCTGTCTGGCTCCAACAGCCTCTTGCCAAACTCAAAATCGTCATCACAGGTCATATCGATAATGTCCACCATGGCGACACGTCAAGGAATCAAAGGAAGATGAGAAGAAGAAACGGAAGTTGAGTTTCCGGGTGCTGATGGGGAGCGCTTGGACCCTCGTGTCCCTGATCGGGATCAAACCAGAATTCGAGAGGAAAGATCAGCGTTCTCAAAGCCCACTACACGTCGTTCACGGGCGCATGGTGATCAGCAAATACTAGATGAGAGTATCCAACGAGCTGGCCCGCGGTTCAATCGATGCGGTCCCACCATCCTCTCGCCACCCGGTGTGCCACCAACAGTACAGCATCCTCCTGCGTCGTTCCGGCGGAGGCGAGACTCCAAGCTATCCACATCGAATCTCTCCCAATCCACCTTGTTCGTAGTCCAAATCAGAGTCGACCATTTGATAGCAAAGCACCATGTCCAACCTGTATAGTCCAAGTCGCCAGTAGCATCTTCTTGTCCCCATGTCCGGATCAGGGCCAAACACCGGCAAACCGCCGCCCTTCGTCCCCTTCAACATCTCGCGACCCCCGACCACCTCCCTTCCCAGCGAGTCGTCTTATCGGCAGCCCGAATACACCTCGGAGCCCTCGAAGCCCAGTAAAAGACGAGTGGATGCGTATCAGAAGGCTAAGGACGATTACATTCGGCTTCTGAGTAGTGGAGGAAGGGCGGACACGGCTGGGACTATGAGTCAGGATGATGATGGGACTGATGGGACTGGCGAGCGGGGTGATAAGGAGAGGGCTAGGAAGAGGAGTAAACGGTCGAGTGGGAAGGCTTGTGTATATTGTCGACGCAGGTATGTTTGGATTACAATAGCTCGAAGTGTTGAGCTGATGAGCGGTTGAGTCACATGGTCTGTGAAGGAGGACGACCCTGCGAGCGATGGTGAGTCTCCATGCCGACTACAAGCAATGTTGATGACCATCCTCAGCGTGAAGCGGGAGATCTCCCATCTCTGCCGAGACACGACCCCTCCCCCTGGACCGCATCGGCGCCGATCCGAACCATCCACCGCTTCACCGGTGCAATCCGATCTACCCGTTCAGCCTAAAACACCAGCACGACTCCCGTCTTCCCTCTACTCCGATCCCAATTTCCCTCCTGCTTGGCCATTACTGCCGGATACGGCTGGCCCGGTGACTTATGGGGATGGAATCGGAGGGGAATCGGAGGCGATTAAGGATGGTGGGATGGGTAACGGGGCTTGGGGAACCAACGATGAGTCCGAGCTGGGTGCTCTGACGTGCTTTACTTTCAGTCTTCCTGCGGAACACGTCAGCTGATATTGGATGCAGCAAGTTTCTCGGTGACCTCGGCGTTCCATCACTACCCGGTAGCTTCCTCGACGTCTTGTCATATTTTGGTCGTGGCGGGGGCAACAATCTATCCGGCGTGCCCATACCCGGTGTATCGGATTCCCGGGATGGAACTCCAACTGCACCGGAAGTAACTACATCAACGCAGTCACTCGCCTCACCTCGTATGGGGCGTTCAATATCCAATGGCAAAGGCAAGGCCAAGGAGGTGTCCACCGCCCCTTCTCAGCTCGCTGGCGTTTCGCGAATGTGAGTGGGCTCAAATGCAGATCTGAGATTCGTAGTGAGCGCTACTTTCTTGCCGCTGCCGATCAGCCTTCAGGGCCCCGGGCATCGCGGCTCGCACAGGTAATTAAGGCGAAGTATGACGCCGGCCTGCTCAAACCGTACGACTATGTCAAGGGTTACGAGCGGATGAATAAGTGGATGGACAGCGGGAGGGCGGCGCCGAAAGCGGATAGCGTATCAGCGAGTGCGCCGGGCAGTCCACAGAAAGGCGGACCACGGAACGGACTGTCGCGCATGCCATGTCAGTGATCTCACCACAGGGTTCAGGTTCCAGCTGAATGGCAGATGACACAGCTACGACTCCGGTTCCAGTGTATGGAAGCAGTATATCGCCCGAGTCAAGACGACGAATATTGGCCGCGTTGAACGGATTCCGACCGAAGTTCAGGCAAATAGCCCGGACGTTGACGGATGTGGATCTGGTGTTCATCGAGGAGGCGATGGAGAGGTGGATGCTGGAGTACGACCGGGCTTTCGCTTGTGCGTGTCTTTTTCATTTGATCGTTCAAAAATTTCCCGGCTCCGGCTAATCCGCCCGAGCGCAGCCATCCACACACCCTCATGCATTTGGAGAAGAACAGGCGAGATCCAAAAGGCCAATCAGGAGTTCGCAAATCTCACGGGCATACCTGCATCGATGTTCCGCAACGGCCAGCTGTGTGTCTACGAGTTGATGGATGAGGACAGCGCAGTGAGGTTTTGGGAGGGGTACGCAAAGATTGCCTTCGATGCAGGTTGGTCGACCCCATTCTCAGCTCGAGTCATATTGACGGGTCGTAAAAGGGCAGAGATCGCTGTACATCTCCTGCACGCTGAAGGTACCCATGTCCCTTACACACCGTCGCCACTCCCGCTTCTCAGCGACCCCTTCCTCAGTCGCAGCGCGACCACCGCCCCCTCAAGGTCCAATCCCGGACTTGACATTACCGCAATCCCTCTTGGCGGGTAATGGCGGATCCAATGAGGCCGCTTTTTCGGATACTGGTCACGGAGGGATGATCGCCGAGGAGTATCGGGAGATCAGGTGTTCTTTCAGCGTGACAATACGGAGGGACGCGTAAGCATTGTTTGTCGACGCTGATTGGAGTCGAGCTGATGCCAATGCAGGTGGGGCGTACCGGTCGCAATTATGGGGCAGTGGATTGTCAATCGTCAATTCAGAAAGGTGCCACCAGCTGACATATTTCTTTGCAGCCTATACAATGATCCAACGTGTAGCATGGGGCTCTTGTCATTTCTTTACAGCATTCCTTCGTATGCAACGCCAATCCTTGGATTCTCACTCCAAACAGAGAGGTACCTTGAACAAACGGGGCCCCAGATTGATGTGTACCCAGCCGGGCTCAAGACCGAAGTCGGATCCTTCTTACCGCTGCATCCATTCTCCCGACGTGGGGATACCTCCATCCTTCGTCATCCGCGTGTGCTATCAACCTCGCTCAAAGTCAAGGCCCGTCATCTTGAGATGCTCTCCAAGTAGTGACAGACGTCTTGCCCCACAATGGCTCGGTTCGTCGCCACCTTTCACCGCTTCCCGCTTGCTGTCTCAAGCTAATATGATGTCCCTCAGAGATCCACCCGCCTTGACATCCTCCTCGGAGCTGCGTGACCTCTCCCTCAAGCCTGATGTCTATCCCGCTCGTATCACCATCATCCATACTCAACTCCGCGACCTCATTTGTCCTCTGGAACGAGCCAAAGTCCTCCATCCTCGGGGGACCACCATTGAGCAGCTATCGTGGACTGTTCCAGATGAAGGCGATGATGGACATCTCAAGACCTCGGTATGTTTCATTCGAGAAAGGCGCCGTCGCTGACGGGAGAAGTACGCTGTGACGACCAGCACGATTGCTAGGCTCACGTTCACGCCGAACTGCCTCACTGCGAGGTGAGTTGGCGGGTGGCGAGGCTGGAGCAACTCCTGACATCGGAGTAGGGGGCAGATCCTCGCGTGCGGTGGACAACATGGGGAGCTTCATCTCACTCATCGGCCTTTATCCGCTTCCAGTCCTGCCAAGAACCTGAGCGCTCGGTGCAGGACGTCTTCACCCCCTATCAAGCCTTTCGCCTTGTCGTTGACGCTGCCGACACGGTCTATCAACAACTCCATCGTGATCCTTCCGGGATGGCCTGAAGAGTGGGCCCGACAAGCAGAGGAGAGAAAGCTGGGCTTTGTGGGGCAGGGATCCAGGCGGCTGGGAGAAGTGGAAAGAGCGGAACTAGGGGATGACGCAGATGAGATCCATTCGGACGATGAGGTGGAGGATGAGGATGTGCTGATGGAGGTGGATGAGGATGACGAAGAGGAGTACTCGGCGCCCAGTCCCGTCTCCTCGGTAGCGACCTACCCAAACACCGTGCCGTTTCTCCATGCTCCTCGAATCCCTCATCTCCCTAGTCCGACCTCTCTTCCTCTTGAAATACCTACAATCTCTCGACGGGCCACTTCTTTCAGTTCGAATGATCGGCCATCCTCCTCCACGTCTCGCGATCGGACCGCTCGACAATCAGTCTCGTTCACAATCCAGCGACCAGGCCAACCACCTATCGAATATGTCACATCCCGATCCCCCAGCATCCGATCAGCCAGTATCCTTCGTCCCGATTCTCGTGCTTCTCGAAACTGCACAGCTTCCAGCTCTCGCCGACAACGAGATGAGCCTCGGCTCCTTATCTCCAACAATGATCAGACAGTCAAGATGTTCTCGCTCCGACCGGTCACATCGTCCGTCCACTGCCCCCCCCGTCCGCGCGACCCGGCTTTCTGGGATTCCCGCATGAATGACTCCCCACCGCCATCGACATCTGCTATACGGCAAACTGCAGATTGGTCAAGCAGGCTCATCGATAGGATTGGGCCAGGTCCAGGTGTGGCTTCTGCATTGCCGCCACCCCGCTTCGGTTCGAGCTTGGGATGGGACGCAATCGGGATCAACGAGGGCTTGGCATCCATAGAGCGAGACAGCGAGGCACTTCAGAGAGATCTGGACCGGGCGGCGGACCAGCTGTTCCGGGAAGGTGAGGCTCTGCGGAGAGAACGGGATGACTTCGAGCGAGTCATCGGGATGAGAGTGGGATTATCGAGATCGGCGCCCGGCTCGAGGGTTTCCGAGGATTCGAGCTGTCCACCACTGGTTGAGCGGTCGGAGAAGCAGCTGCCGATGGAGGAACGGAAATTGGCCAAAGTCGGGGGATCGAGGTTCAAGTATGCCATAAACCACTGTGAGTGTTACTACGCCCACACGGTGCACCCCATCTGAACGAGCACAGCATCTTTGTCGCCGGATCTGAAAACGATGGTCTCGGTCGGTGATTCGACGGACGTTTACGTCTTCGAGGTGATCGATGGTGGCAGGGAGTTTAAGCGGATAGGAACGTATAATGGTGGGCAACCTTGACAAGCCTGGGCGATCAGCTGATCTCGTTGACGGTGTAGCGGCAACCGATTCCGGGTTTTCGACAGCGTGGAGCAAGGACGGACGGAAGTTTGCTGTGGCCAGTCAAGGTGAGCGACGGATGTTACGCCTTCTTAGAAGTGCTGACGGTGCGGGGCAGACGGCCAAGTTACGGTCTGGGATCACCGGTATGCCAAGCCCTCTTACATGAATCAAATGGCTAAAGGCAACTCAGCTCCTCCCGCCCCCTCGCGATCTTTCACACCTCCACCGCTCATTCCCTCCCCTCCTCCCCGTCATTCACCTCCGACCTATCTACCCGACATCTCCGATCCATCCGGTCTGACTCCCCCCTGTTCGCGTCGGGTCCGGGATCTCAGTACCCTCTCATGGTCGATCCTGTCACCGGCGATGCGCGGGTGAGCAGCTCGAGTAGCGGCAGAGAGGCTGCGAGAGTGGTCAAGTTCAGTCCGGAGGGGAGTAGTCGGGATCTCATGGTCTTCTCAGATGTAGGTCATCTGTGCCATCCGCTGCACCGGAATATTGATGGGAGGGACTAGGAGAACTCGCATATCCACCTCATTGACGCTCGGACCTTCCATACGCACGTCATCGTCCCTGTCCCGCACAGTATGGAGCCAGGTCCGGGACGGGAGCCGAGACAACGAGGCGAGGGCGAGACGTGGGGTATTGCGGGGGTCGCATTCGACCCGACGGGGGATTGGCTGTATTCTGGGACGGAAAGGACGGTTGTTGAGTGGGATTTACGAAGAGTCGGCGGCGGGGAAGGAGGGACTTGGCAGATGGCTTGACGGAAGCAGCATATCTTATCAGTTGATCATGAGGATGTCACCCCATTGTTTTACACGCAAGGACCAAGATATCATCCGGGTATGACTATGCAGGTATAGGGAAGTGCGGGGTATCACCAATCCTGGGCAAATGCGAATGGCTCGTCTTCCCCTGCTGCCTCCTTGTCGTTCGCCTCGATTTCCAATCTCCCTAAAGTGCCTTGCACGTCCGCAAGATCCTCCACGTCTCGCTGAGCCTGGACCCTCGAATACAGGACTGGACAGTCGACTGAATCACATAGAATACGATCGTTCAGCGGGGTGGAGGAACATGACGCGCAGATCTTGTGCGTCGCCACGAGTTTCTCTTGGGCAAGATATTCTCGCGATAACAGGGCATGTGTCGTTGTCGACGGGTCGGACCGACATTCTCGGCAGACACCTGCAACTCCGCATCAGAATACGCCGGAGCGCTCGAACAGGGCCTAACTTACTTGTCGACGACTCGGTCCCGCACACAACACAATGGCTTGACCGGAAATGCGAGTCGATCCGGGTCTTGTGGGCCCTGCCAAGATCATACTTTCCTGCCCGCTTCGTCCGTGGCATGCTGTCGTACCAGTGCTCGACATCCGCGCCGACCAGGTTGAAGATTCGCGAGAGAGGCGGGATAAGCAGGTTGCGGATATAGTACTCGGCATCGATGCCGAGGGATCTTCGATCATCAGTTCCAGCGAGATCCTTGATCGCGAGCTGGACCCACCTATTTGCAATCATCTCCTCGGGCATTCGGGCTCGGTCGATGAGCCGCCGGCCCTCGGCGTTGGACACGATGTACGGGACCCGCTCAGCGTACTGCGGCTCGTCTCTCGGGTCTTTCAGGATCCGGCGATAAGCCACAGCAGCGCCAGGTGGCGGTACACCCTTGTCACTGCGGTCTGTCATCACTGACAATACGGGTACGAAGATCTCAGCTTACAAATACGATCCAAGTCGGACTTCCTTGGCGACAACGAAATCCTGGATGGACACCCGACCCTGGAGGATCTTGGTCCATTCGTCGCGGCAAAACTCCTTGATCTGTGAGAGATCCTGAGATCGAAAGAGCATCCTAAAGCACGAGTCAGCGTCGCTGAGAGAAGAGGGGCCAATGCACTTCAAGCAGACCTCCTCGATCTTCTGCTGCGCTGGGAAGCCGTCCCGCCGGATCGTCTCGATGCCCTTCGCATCAAAGACCGGTTCCATCTCATCTGGGTTCTCGTACTTGAAGCCAACGTAGCGCTTTTTAGCCATGAGGACAGAACCCATGTAGACCCGGACGTCATATCAGTAGATGTATCGAGGGTACCGGACAGCCGACTGACCTTCTCGAACTTCAGCTTGACCGGCTTCGGGTTCATTGCCGTGACGGTATCCGCAATATCGTTACCGATTTTGAAAGCCTGCTCCTTCGATCGATCAGGAAGAGCAACGAAAAGCGAGTCGGTATCGCCGTAGACCACCTGCGCTCCCCAGTCCGGTCGGGAGTGGATAAGCTCTTGCGCCTATTGAACCGGTTAGATCCACCGCACACCCTTAGTTTCGCGCATATACCTTTTCAAGGGTTTCTCGCCCGGTCTGGACTATCGAGTCCGCGACCTCAATGCATGGCATACGTCCGGAGTATGTCGCGCTCGTATAGCCATACGTGACATTCTGATGGGGAATCAGCACAAATCCTTCCATGATCGTATCACTCACGGCCATAAGTTTGAGACCGAGCTGACGGGCGTTGAGCAGTTGGAGCAATGACTATTGGATTTTAGCGGGGTCACGTGGAATATGAGAACCACTACTCACCTTATCGCCGCGGGCGGCCTTCATCGCCTGCTTGACCATAACACGTGTATCGAGGATCTCGCCCAACATCTTCGCAAGCAGACTTTTCCTTACAGCGGGCTTCACAAAGATCATCCCGTTCGGCGTGACTACAGAGTCATCAGTACTATCCGATAACGAAGAGGACCGCCGACTGACCAGTCAAGTAGTCCTTTAGCAGTTCCAGTAGACCGTCCGCGACATGGAGCTCGGTAAAACCAAACTTGTCGGTCCCCTTGAACTTCTCGACTCGTCCGAGGCATGTCGAGAAGCAGATGTTGTATGCAATCATGACCGAAGGGTAAAGTGACTGGAAGTCGAGCACCAGGATTGGGTGAGTGTAATATTTCGACTCAGGTTCGGCAATGAGCGGAACGGCGAAGGGCGCATTTTGTAGGCCGACCTGACTCACATCAGCAATGGTCAGAGTGTGCGCACACTGACATACCTGCTGCTTCGATGGCGAAACCAAGACGAAGCTCTCCGGCTTAGCGATGCGGAACATGAAGGATTCGACCTTGAACTGAGAGCCGCGAAACATGACCGAAGCGAAGTCGACACCAAAGACGCGTGCGAATTCCCTGATCAGCCTCTGCAAGTCAACGAGTATCCCAGGAGAAGTCCAAGCCACTAACGCGTTCTTCGTGATGATCTCGGCATGATCGACGATCTCCATACAGACAACGACACGCTGAAAGAAATACTTAAGCACTCGAAAGGTGTGTTCCGGAGTCTTGCTCTTGAACAAAGCCGTCAAACTCGCAGCGGAATAGTGGGGTATTCTGGATCGTTCTCAGCCTTGGGCAGAATCAAAGTACTGCTTGCTCACCGTTGGTGTAGCAAATGAAAGACAACGTTCTCGAAGGTGTACTGGGTGAGGTTCACCTCCGATCGACAAATCCGCCAGACGTTGAGGATATGGCGACCAGACACCTTGAAGGTCGATGTATGGGTGGCAGAGTAGAAATCCTTGCGCGGTCCCGTATGTCCGGTGACGACCCGAGAAAGCTGGTCCATGAGGTCGATCCCTGCAGCATTGTCAAGGAATCTAGCATCAAGGTGACAAATTGAACTTACCGAAAGCCTCGTTGGCCCGAGCAGCGAGATACCCCCAAGACGAGTTGTGCAGCTCCCACCCAGACAAGACATCCGGATCCCATCCCTTGACGCAATCGATGACCCAATTGAATAGGTCGAGCTCGCTATCAAGGATCGTGCAAGGGACACCTTCAAGTCTCAATCGTTCTTCACGTGTTTGCTGACTATCGACCACCGCGTAGCCAGCGTAATAACCTCGGTGGATTGTGGTGTCGGGAAGCGCATCGTCCTCATTCTGGTAGCAGAAGAAGACGGCAGTGACCTCGTCTTTCTCGGGATCCGGCAGGAGTTGGTGGCGAGATTTGGCTGCTATCAGCTGGGAGCTAGACAGGTGGACTTACCGAACACCTCCATGGCTAGGTTGGACATATTCTGGTGTTCTCGTTCCGATTCTTTGGTCTTGCGGTTCTGAGAGAAATTAAAGCCGTACTTGCTTTTCTGGGTAGGCTTCTCCAGCTGAGACGTCAGGAGAGCTCTTCTTTGCGCTGGAAAGGCTTCAGCAGAAGTCTTTTAGGCAGAGGCTAGAGCTCACACAAGGCGAGCGCTTCCGCGTCCTCTTTGATGCATAGCTCCAAGACCTTCTTCGTCGATGGCGGTGGAATACCATACTCCCACCCATAGCTCGCGCGACCCGGTGCGAACCGCTTCGTCTTCAACCATTTCCGACTGCCCGGTATGCTGAACTCGAAATCCGGTAGATCGCATGTCGTACTGCCCTTCAGCGTGAACATCCGACCTGCGAACATCTTCGCTCGAGGTGGGACATCGGACTGATTGGAGTAGTATGGGTCCTGGTAGACAACCGTGGGAATGCCAATAAACTCCATAGAGTTGGCGATGTCTCGCGCCAATGGAGGAGCGAGGCGGAGCTGCCATGCGGACGAAGACAGAGTCGGCGGGAGTTTCGAGCTCGAGCCATCTGTGGGGACGGATGGTGCAGACTTGAGGGTTTCTGAGCTTGAGACCGGGGTGGACTGGGTATTGACGTGACCATTTGCCTTTCTGGATGCAGCGGGACTAGCAAGTCGGACCCGCTTCTTGACGCGGACCGGCTCCTCAAATGGGTCTCCTTCACCCGCGTCGGAGGTAGGGATAGCGGTAGGCAGAAGTGGATCATTCCGCAGAGTCGGGCTTGGGGCTTGACGTTTGCTGTTGACATTGGACTGGCCAGAACCATGACCGTCACTGGCAGTCGACACTGAATGCTTGGGATTGGATTGCTGCGGCGGAGGCAGGGCTAGGTCCAGAGGCTGGATCGGCTTCACATCAAGGTCCTCCAACTTCGGGTTCACGTCCACCAACAATCCAGGTCTGCCATGGCCGTTCGGTTTCCCTCGCACCGGTGTCGGGCTCTCCTCCCGTTCGAAGACATCATCGTCTTCAGGTGAAGGCGACCATTGCCCCAGCGACTTCCTAGACGGGGGTAGCACGACGGTAGTCGGAGGCGGATAAGGCGGACGTTCGGACGGCGACTTCGTAGGGGTAATGCAAGCTGATCGATTCCGAGCGAAGAGGTTGCGGACGAGGGATGTCGGGGTAGCCTTGTCGCAGACTGGGACTCTGGACTTCGTAGGTGTTCGGAGCCGGTCGTCGAAGGGGTTATCAGGTGAGAGTGTCATGGACGACCTATCTATGATGGTACTGCGCGTTCTCAGCTTGAAACTTACCGTTAAAAAGTGGTATCATACCTGAGATCACCAAGTCCGGCCTGTTCCCTCATCCTCTGATCTCGCCTCCACCGTCTCGACTCCAGTGAACCGCCCGACCCACTCGTTACGGTGCTCGGCGTGACCGACCCATTCATCCCCCTTCTCCTGGGCGTACTGCTTCCACTGGTCAGACCCCCAAAAACAGTCCGCCTGAAAATCTCGTCGATCTCCTCGTCATCGTAATCGTGCGTCTCATTCCCATCTCTCGCAGGTCCCTGAGTCGCCCTAAATTTCTGTCCTTCCTCAGCATGATGCTTAGCATCCTCAGCATGCCGTTGCTGCTCGAGCTCCTCGACATCAATCTCATCTTCGTTCACGACATCCCGCTGGATGACACGTGAGTTGACTTCAGCCTTGATGTCCAGATCTTGGGATGCTTGGGTCATTGCGAAAGCTTCGAATGGGTTCTCTTCCTCCTCTGATGAAGATTCGTCCTCCTCCATCGAGACATCCTCACCGAGCGGGGCAGGCGGATCATCGTAGGTATCAGGCTTGATCTCAAGAAGGGGCGAGCCTGGTCGTGCGGGCGAGGTGGTACGAGTATGCCCGTTGGGTGGCGATGTGAAGGGCAGCGGAAGAGATGACTTGAGGGTGATCGAGCTCGCTTTGTTGGACCGGCGAGACCGACGAGACTTCTGTGTCGATCGTATCCGAGATGGTCGTGGCCAATGTGCCGAGACGGCTTCGAAAGTGGTCATCACCCACTATCACTTGATCAGCTTCCATCGATCTCTTCGTTCACAAGGCCGACTCACGCGATCGTATTTGCGCTTCTCCCCATCCCGACCCGCCGAGATATCCCCCGAGAACCGCTCAAATGTCATTCTCCCCCTGCGCCTTCGCTCCTCCCCCATACGGTCCTCGATCATGCCCCACAATTCATCCGAGATCTTCCAATCCCCAACTCGGTTCTCCCTGTCCTCCCTCCCCCCCACCTTGTACCCTAGCTCCTCCTTGTTTCTGCCTCCCATCCCCCCACCACCGGGCATCATGGCCGCCTCGCTCAAGCTTAAACCCTTGGCCAGTCTCCGCCGCCGTTCATCCTCCCATAATTCGGCGACAGCCGGGACAAGCTTCTCGTTTGGATCCAGCGGGGTGTGAAGGAGTTCGACGAAGTCATGGTGTAGTCCTCGGGGTTTCAGGCGGCGGCGATTGAGGATATGATTGGGAAGGATGTCCACCTCGAGTGGAGTGAAAGCATCCTTCGGAGGCGAGAGGGAGTGAGGGTACAGCATGCCTTCGGGGACGGTGAGGGTATCGAACACCCGCGGAGGACCGGCTCTCGGCGGCGGTGAAGTGTACGGGTCGCCCTCTGCCATAAGCGCATGTCTAAACCCAAGGACTCACCAGGTAGAGGTTCCCGAAACGTCCCACCGCCAAGCTCTAGCCAGCCACACCCATACAAGTCAAAGTCACACATGAACTGCAGGACATGATTCATATGCGCCTCGTGTGGCTGCCATTCTCTCCCCAGCACCGCCGGCTTCCTCAGCTGTTCAAGCGCGACAAACATCCTCGACGGGTTGACGAGCGAAATCTTGAGGAAATAGCTGTAGCCGATATGATACCCATAGAACGGGACGCCCTTGACCAGCATGACCGAGACGACATGCAGGTGGCGGGGGTCTGTCCCGCCGCCGTTTTTGCTGATCGAAGCCGCGGACGTCGGGTTCTGCCGCATCGCCAAGCATATCGCGTGATTGAGACTCACCGCGAACCGCTGACACAGCTTGATGACCCGTTCCGGACGGAGGGGATCGTTACTGTCCATCGGGAACGGCACGTAGAAGTACGGGTAACACAGGTGGATGTTCGCGCAGATCTTCTGGAGACCAGGTGTCGTCCCGAAGATCCGTAGGACCGGCATATGCTGAGGGAGTGTGCCGGGCGGGATGGCGGTCGCGAATCGAGGTGGGACGTAATGTGGCGTGAGAGTCGGGAGGGGAGCGGACATGGTCGAGGTGATGTGGGTGATCCGAAGGCGGAGGATGGGTACCTCCGGATCATCTTGAGTGGCCATGACGGGAGGCGCTCTTGAGGGGGGGTACCGCTAGTCCGGGAGGGCGCTTGAATAGTGAACGGCCAACGACGCAGGCGTTCGAATCATGTTGAGGAGACTATGCGATGTACAGACAACTATTTATACAATGCAACGGGAAGGCAGCAAGATGAAGAAAGGCTATTAACAAAGTTCCTGAAACCGTCATGTTCTCCCCGTGGGAGGTCGTCCAGTCGACCACGCCAAATCGCCAAATCTCATGAACCACTCGACATGCTTAACGAGATGCATCGTAATCGTCTCTATCGTGACAGACTAAGCGCTACAGATTGTGACAATGCTATAGGTGAACCCTCAATCCCTCGCCCACTTCGCCTTTGCCCTCCACCTCAACGCGCCCGACTCCCAATTCGGTCCCCAGCTATCCGAGCCATCCTTCCAGGCCGTCTCCATCTCACGCATATCCTTCCATCCCGACCTCTGCATGTCCCGTAGTTGCCTGGTCCTTTCATCCGCCTCGTTCTTCTGGAAGCGCAAAGCGTCTCGAGCTCGCGCTGCATCCGCCTGCTTGTTGATCCATACGGGTTCCGCTCCTTTGACTCCACGTCGAGCGTTTCGCCGGAAAAGTCGATCCCAGAAAGCCGCCTTTCTCCTTGATGATGCCGCAGCGAGGATCTCCGTTGACTCTCGAGCCGGCTTGTCGTGGAGATAGATCGGATCGGCGCCTTGAGATAAGGACGAAATGGATGAGTCCCAGATTTGAGTGGACATGAGACGACGGAGTGAATTTGATCCTTTTCCGGAATTTCCAGACAGCGCGACACGTCGGACTCGACGAAGGACTCTGATGCCGTACAGGAAGATAACGTATGCTAAGACCGAAGCAATACCGGAGACGATGAGGAAGGCGTGAGGGTGGTGCTCCAAATCGGTCGCAAGCTGTGGCGAGCCGATCAGCGGAAGTACGTTAGGCAATACGGAAGGATAGGCTTACATTCATACCGAACATCCCTGCAATCAAAGCACCCGTCCCGACTCCCAACGTTGCGATCGAGACTTTGATGTCTAAGGCCAGAAGTGCGTTCCGACCAGAATCGAGCATGAGCTCCGCAATCTCCTGTGTCGAGTTCATGTTGGCCTGAAGAACGTGAGCTTCGCATAGCACCGCACGTTACACATACCACCGTGGTGTCGACCTCACTGACAATCTCCTCCACTTGCTTCGCAAAGCTCTCAAGTAGTAGCTCAAGCTGCTCGTGGTCGTGTAGAGCCCTTGGTAGTCCCCGAGCGCGAGAGGAAAGGTACATGGCGGAGAGATCCTCGTCTGATAGTATGCGTCAGCTCGAAGTCCGACAACGACCTCGCGTGACATGTAGCGGCACGGCAAGGCGTATTTTCGGCAAAGAGCATGGCTCACCAGACTCAAGAACCTCATCGACGGCCCGCTTCACATATCTCGCCCGACTCTGGAACCCCACCATCCGCCGAGAATAGTGTAGCAGTCTCTTCAGATTATCGCGATTGATATCATCCTCGAGATCTACCAGCAACCTCTGGACGAGCTCGCGACTAAACGCCATCTCCTCTTCCAGCGCGTTTGCGGTCGCGACAAGAATCGACTCTAGCGCTCTGATACCCGTCAGCTGCTGCTCAGCTGGAGCGCACACTGCTCACCGATGCTCGTATGACATGCCTTCTTCCTCAAGCTCATCCATACTGGACTTCATTCCCGCCCGTACATGCCGCTCCAAATGCCACTTGAATCTCCGCTGCACGTCACTCTCGACTGTCCCTGCCGTGTCAAAGACAATTACCCGATCCGGCTTGATCAACGCCCGGATATGGAGCATAGAGATGAGAATGCAGGTGCGACGGGCAAGGATCAGGGGCACGAGATTGGGAGTGAGCGAGTCGAGCTTGCGCAAGTCTCGAGGCTGGGGTCTTCAGCACTAGGATACCGTAGTTCGTTTCTACGTACGTCCAGATCATGCTCTCTACACAGCTCGGACTTCTTATAGCATCCCTCCTCAGCCGTCCAGTTCCCCTGTGCATCGAGAATGGAGCCTGCCATGCATCAGATCCATGCCATTTCGGATCGAATGGCAACGTACATCGAAGACTTAGCTCGCCAGCCTTGTCCATCAAGTTATCCAAATACCGCTGCTTCTTCTCCCTCTTCTTAGCTCCGTGATCTGTTGACTGGCTAAGAAGCGGTGATGCAGGCACAGCTGTTCCTTGCGCGACAGGCGGTACTGTTGGGACGTTTAGGGTGTAGTTTGTCGACGACGAACTGTCGGCGAACTGGGGGAAGTTCTGGGTCCAAAAGGTGGACGAAGCGGATCGTCTGGGAATGAAATATCGACGAGTACATTGATGAGGGAGTGCGAGAGGCGATGATAAGGAAGATGGACCCGCTGCAAAGGAAGTCGATCGTCGATTAAAGAGACTCTGTACGATGCCTCGCTTCGACATCGAAGCAGATGAGCTTGAGCTGTGGTATCGATGAAGGCGAATAAGGGTCGATCAGAAAAATCGCAGATTGCCGTGAGGATGGCGTGGCACCGGGGGAATTCGTATCACCGACTCCTAGCTCACCCACGTGAGCACTGAGACGGCATTCTGTCTCACCATATCTGCTCTCTGGCGCGCTACTTGAGAAGCAGTCTGCTGCTCTGGGATCATGTCTGAGTCAGACCGTACGTTATACTTCAATTGTGGGGGACATGAGAGCTGACCTCCCCGAAGAGACGTTCGACTCGCTCCTCGACCTCCTCCGCCGACTTCCCCCAACTCGCATAGAACAGAACGTCAATACCCTCTGCGACCTCTGCCCGGATTACGTCGACGACCTGCTCGGGAATGTTGATCAGCCATTGAAGGTGTTGCGGGATGAGGAGAAGGGCCGCGAATTTCTAGGGTGTGACTACAACCGAGATGGGGATTCCTTCCGGTGAGCACCTCGACCTTCAAGGGATTGTCAGTATACTGAACGAGTTCACTCGCAGTTCACCGTGGTCCAACAATTACCTTCCTCCCTCCACCTCCGGTCCCACCCCTTCCCCGAAACTGCGACAACTGGAAACCTCCCTGAACGCAGCATTCGACACCTACCGCGAGATGTATTTCGAAGGCGGAGTCTCGAGCGTCTACCTCTGGGACCTAGAGGACGAAGGGACTGGAAAAGAGACGAGCTTCGCAGGGGTTGTGCTCATGAAGAAGAGTGAGTCCAGCTTTGTCGACTTGGTTGAATGGAACAGCTTTGACAGCAGATGGGTCCGCTCCGACCGGAACGTGGGATTCCCTCCATGTCTTCGAGTGCCATGAGCGGGGACGATCGGCAAAGTACAAGCTTACTTCCACGGTGATGTTGGTGCTGGAGACGAAGACAACGGCGAAGGCGGAGCTGAAGGGGGCTGCTGTCAAGGGAGCTACTGGGGATGGGGGAGTGACATTGAGTGGGAGTATGACTCGACAGGTGAGCTTCTGTACGTGAAGAATGTGCTCGGCGCTGATAGAGGGCAGTCCGAGGGTGACTACCCCTTGACGAGCGCGGCGCGACATATACCAAACATAGGTCGAATGGTGGAGGACATGGAGTGAGTGCCACGGATTCTGGACCATGAGCTAGCTCGACTAGCTGTAAGATCTTGGCGGTACTTGCACTGCTGACGAGATTGACCATGCAGGATCAAGATGCGCAACCTCCTTTCCTCGGTGTATTTTGGCAAGACGAAAGACGTGATCAACGAGCTGCGAAGTCAGAGTGGGCTGGAGAGCAAGTCGCGAGAGGATATGTTACGGGCGGAACTAGCGGGCAGATTGGGTGGGCCCAAGACATGATTGGATGCATGCAGCTGTGCTGGCATACATCCTGGTGATGTGGCTTATCCTCATTCACTGCCACCGTCAACATCAGTTGCATGCACGCACGAGCTCAGTATTTCGGCTCAGGGTGGATCGAACGAACGAGCTGATTGGACGCTGACTGCCTGTCTAAGGTGTAAGATATGCATTGCGAGCGTACTGAGATACAGGTAGACAGTCGTCTAGCTTACTACCCCTCAATCTTCTCCTTCTCCTCACCACCCTCACCTACCCACTCCCAGCCCTCCTGCTCCACCGGATCCGAGATCTTCCCCTCGGCCATCTTCGGCAACCTCACCTCCACCCTCTTGACCTTCCCCTTCTTCTCCAGCTTCTCAAGATGAGCCAACACACTCCTCCCAGCAGCATAGATGATCCCCTCCTTATCCGTCTTGTACATCAACCTGCAGATCAACGGGATCGTGATCCCCGTCGACGTCTCCGGGAACTTGTTCTCCACCTTGTCTTCCTTCTTCTCCTCCTTCTCCTCCTTCTCCCTCTTCTGGTGCTCCTTGCTCGGCACGTACGGCTTGCCGGATAGGAATTCGTGTTGATACTTGTCCTCGGCGTGTTTACCGGCGTCCAGTTTCTCCATGAGGCTGGTGAAGGCCGTGCGAAGCCTGGTAGGGTCTGATGAGAGGGTCTTGAGGAGAGAGATGATCTGATCTTCGCGCTCTTGTCGGTGCGAGATGTAGTCCTGGAGGTACTTTGCGCACTCATCGGCGGTGGAAATGTGAGGGCCATGCGCGGGATAGAGTACGGACGGCTTGAGAGCGAGGATGGTCTTGAGCGATGTCATGTCTACGGAAAGTCAGCAGTCATCCGAAATACGAAAAGCGCACTTACAAGAAGCGAGGTCTGTGAAGATCGTCGTCCCTTGTCCGAGCACTGTATCTCCGGTGAACACCCCCTTCTCGCCCTCACACATGACGAGCGAGACGGAATCTGCAGTATGCCCAGGCGTGCGGAGGCATCTCAAGCTGACTCTTGCGATTTCCGGAAACTCGTTCCACTTCGGCTTCCCATCCTTGTCATGCTTCAGCAGGTGCTTGTACGTCGGGTCGATGATCGAGATCATCAGACCGGGCATGATAGGGTGAAGTGGCTGGAACGGCGAGAACGGGTGATACATCCCTTGTGGTAGGGCTTGGAGGAGCGAGAAATCGGTTGTTGGGCGGTCACGCTCGGAAGCTGCCAACTCCACCTCGTCGGGGTTCGGGAACTTCCATATCCTAGGCGGAGGACAACCGTTCTCCTTGAGCGTAGTCAAGAGAAGCGATAGCGCGCCCACATGATCGAGATGGCGATGAGTGAGGATGATGTGCTCCACAGCGGGGAGTCGACGATCCGTTGTACTGTTCGCAGCCCATCTACCGTCCGGACCGTAATCATTTAACTCCAGGTGCGGCTCCTTCGGATTCTCGTCGTGCTGTCTCAAGATCTGAGCCTTGACGGCTTCCCGTTTGTCCTCGGGTACGAACTCGAGATTCTTCTTGGCATAGTTGGACTCGAAATGGGTCTCACGGGCACCGGATTCAAGGCCAAGGTGGAACAGGTGAGTCAGGAGAAGGTCGACGTATTGCTGAGCCGTATGAGGGGAGGAAGTGTCGATGAGTATGAGCCCTGCGAGGTGGCTGGAGGGAGGTTGGAGGAGGTATGAGTTCGTCCCTTGGAGGGTCATGAGGCCGGGATTTTGGCCGAGAAGCCTGGTGACGTGCGCGGAGAGCTACCTATTAGTGAAACTCAGAACTTGTTACTCACCTTGGTGACATCGCTCAACCGCTCGAGCTCGGTGTTCATCGGTGTTAGTTGACTGGTACTCATCTTGCTCGCTCTCCTCGGTTGTCAGTGTGTACAATTTTGAAGAGGAATTTGATTATACAGTGGAGCGATCTGAGCGGTAGAAAGCGCTAGTAAGCGAACCGGAGCCGAAAGGAGGGAGATGAATGGAGCGACAAGTACTGTGTCAACCATTACATGATGTACGCATCCGGGACGAGCAGGAGGCGGAGAAGAAAAGAGAACCTCGAGTCAGAGTAGGCTCCTTTGTAGCCACCGATTATGCAAGCAAGCTCTCTGGTGTTTAGCAATGGTTAGCACGCCTATAGGAAATCCGGGTCTATCTGCGATGCCCGAAGCTGATTTATTCTTAGCCGCTCTCCTTTGGCCGAAGCAGTCCTCAAGCACCTCATCTCCGACCGCGCATCATTGAAGGGGAAGCTTAAGATCACGGTTGATTCCGCTGGAACAGGGGCCTACCATGAGGGTGAAGAGGCTGAAGAGCGGTAGGTACCGTCTTCGCCGCATGCGCGTCAACTGATGCTTAGCAGAACAATAGCAACTTGTACCAGTGTGAATCACATAGTAGGACCAGTAAGCAAGCCGTGCTGATGAGTCCCGCCCTGTGACAGCATCAAATCCCTATATCATGTTCCGCCCGCAAAGTAACGACGTCCGACTTCACCCACTTTGATTATCTGCTGGCCATGGACGAGTCAAAGTACGGCTGATGAGTCCGGCGGACCTCGACTGATCCCCTCCAGCCTTCAGACACTGCTACGCCGCCAACCTAGTTCTTCGAACGCGGAAATGTCGCTTTTCGGCGCTTTCGACCCATCCGGCAAACCTCGACCTATCGAAGATCCATACTACGGGGACAGCAAAGGGTTCGAGAAGTGCTACGAACAATGTGTGCGGTACGCCGATGGATTCCTGGACTTTCTCGAGCAGAACACACAGACCGGTCAGAATGGCTTCAGGATGGATGAAGGATAAGATCGACGGTCGCGGCGGTCGACCCGGAAAATGATCTGCGCAACCTATGCGAAGAGGAGGCGTTCATTAGCTGCAGTACTTGCCGAGATTTGGCTCAGGCTCCGATGGCCCGAGCCCTTGCTCCACCTCTGTAGATGCGCCGTTCGAGCGATGGAAGTCCGATCGATCAGAGGGATGCATCGTTTTGCACCTTCTCCCAGTGATCCATGTTTATCTGGAGCATCGCGTTCCGCCTCGCTATCATCCTCCATGTTCTCTTTACGGGAGAAGAAAAAGGGACAGAATTGAGGTATCAATCATCATTGGTGTCCTACAAAGCCGTTCTGATGATTGTGAAATGTGACTCCATCAGCACATCTCCGTGATACAAGAGAACCAAAGCGGTTTCGGCATTCGTGACTGATGCTAGTCATGCCGGTCGTCAAACGCTATGAACCAAGCTTATATCACGTGACCAACAGCAAGCCGAAAGGCAAATTTCCAGAAATCTGGTCTGTGCCGTAGAACGTCGTTGTCTTGACCAGGCGGTTGACAGAGACCGCCAACATGGCGAAGATTAAGAGACGTGGGGAGTCTGGAGCGTGAGTCGATCCGGTATGATTGATTCCGGATCGGCTGAAAGGTCTTAGGGCTAAGAATTACATCACCCGGAATCAAGCGCTCAAGAAGCTGCAAATCTCCCTCAGTGACTTCCGGCGACTATGTATCCTCAAAGGTAATCTCCTTACTTCGGTCTCATGGTCATAGCTGACGCATTCAGGGATCTATCCTCGAGAACCGCTTCACAAGAAGCGAGCCAACAAAGGCTCATCGGCGCCCGCCTCCTTCTACTACCACAAGGATATACAGTACCTCCTGCACGAACCCCTCCTGGTCAAGTTCCGAGAGCACAAGGCGTTTGCCAAGAAGCTTGCGAGAGCACTTGGAAGGAGAGAGTGGGCGCTTGCGAAAAATCTCGAGGACGCCAAGCCTATAGCTAGACTGGATCATCTGGTAAAAGAGCGGTTAGTCGTATGGGCGGTGAAGAATTGTCTTTCCATAGTTCTCGAGATCCTGCAGTCGAGCTGACTCGAGACTAGGTATCCGACTTTCACACTAGCCTTGCAAGACCTGCAAGATCCGCTCAACCTCGTTCACCTCTTCTCGACCCTCCCTACTAACCCCGTTCCGGGAAAGACACTCGTTCCAGCGGAAGTCATATCGGTGTGCGGCAAGCTCATCTCCGAATGGAAGGTGAGCTCGGCCTGAAGATCCAGCTGACGAATAGGTATGGGCGATCCGGACACATTCCTTGCGCAAGGTGTTCCTCGGGATCAAAGGCGTCTACTATGAGTGTGGGGTACCAGGCCAAGGCGGGGAGACGATCCCCGTCAGATGGCTGGAGGGATACGAGTTCCAACAACATGTCCCGCACGACGTTGACTTCCGGATACTCCTCACCTTCCTCGACCTCTACCGCACCCTCATCTCCTTCGTCCTGTACAAGCTGTACACTAAGGAGAATTTGGTATACCCGCCGTCGCTCGATGTGGGGCTGGACGAGCGAGGCGAATCGGTGGGCGCCTTCAAACTTGTTGAGAGGAAGAATGCGGAAGGGGTCGAGGGGAAGCAGATTTCCAAGAAGGAGGTCAAGAGGGCGATCAAGGGGATCGGCGCGGCACCGGAAGACGGGGATGTCGAGATGGCTGAAGTCGAGGGAGATAAAGAGGAGGGAGGAGAGGACTTCGTTGAACGGCCCAGCAAGACGATCGATGACGACGTAGCGGCGGCACCACTCACAACATACAACTCGCTCCTCGCCTCATCATCCACACCCTCTTCATCACGCCAGGCTCTCCTCTTCTCCCCGTACACCTTCTGCCTATCCCGCGAGACGTCTTCCCGGACATGGGAGTTCGTCATTCGAGCAATGGGTGGTAAAGTTGTTACCTCGCTTACGGCGCCTACACCCGCAGATATGCCAAACGCGGACAGCATCACACACGTTGTAATCGACCGGCCGATGACGAAGGAGCGGATGCGAGAGATGGAGGCGGGAAGGAAATGGGTGTGGATACAGCCGCAATGGGTCGCAGATTGCGTAAATAAGAGGAAGATCTTGGGATCGGAGGGGTACGGACCGGGGGAGCTGCTGCCACCGCACTTGAGTCCTTGGGATGGGGAGGGCGAGGTCGCTCGGCCATGGCTGGATGGAGAAGCCGGAGTGGCTGCAACTGAAGAGGCTGCGGCTGAGGTCGTCGTGGATGGCGAGAGAGTGGAGCAGGACCGGGAAATTGCGGATGACGAGGCTGAGGGGGAGGCTGAGAGCGAGGACGAGGACGAGGACGAAAATGAGATCAACGAAGCGACACCGCCAGCATATCCTCCTGCCATTCTCTCCGCCGCCCGAAACCCCACCGACCCGACACTGGTCCACGCTGCCGAGCTCGAAGCCGAGCGCAATGGCACCTCTCATTCCGCCTTCCAGTCCCAGCTCAAGGAAGCGACCAAGGCGAATGCATCGTCGAAGGTGACGCCACGAACGACGAACGGCAAGGACGAGGATCTGCGAAAGATCATGATGTCTAATAAGAAGGCCAAGCTGTATGAGAAGATGAGGTACTCAAATAGGCAGAAGGCCGAAGAGGTGAGTGCACTAAATCTTCGTCTGGATATGGCTAATCTTTGCGGCAGGAGGAGAAGCTGAAGGCGAAGCGGCTTGCGATCGAGAAGCGGAAACGGAAGGAAGGGAAAGCGACGGGGAAGAGTGCTTGAGCTGGCTTGACCTCTGCATGGTTCGTTAATAAATCAGCATGTATCCTTTCTCTTGCTATTTGAGGCGAACACAATCTTCAAGCCAATGCGCTGCAGGAACCAATCTACAGAAGAAGATGCATCTGGAAACCCGAAGTCATTCGCCGTCGGATCTTGCAGATCGCCAGCTTCAGAGCCGGATCGGGTACTGACTATCTGTCGCTGCTCAGTAGCGTCGCTGATGGGAGCCGCACTGATCACCTAACCACATCAATCAATCTGACCTCGCTGCGCGCTTCAACCCAGGCTGACGGGACGGTCTTATGTCTTGCAATCCCTGAGGCGCAAAGTGCAAAAGCTGATACAATAAGTTCATCAGAGGCTAGGTATCTCGTCCGGCATGCGGTGCTTAGTACTGCAATATACCAATCCAATGACCTCAATGGAGCGTGATCGGCCTTCAGTCGGTCATCAGTGATCATGTACTTGCTGCGGAAAATCGCCGGGCCTCATAGAGCTGTTCAACCACCACGGATGTGTCGCGCCGCCAAGAGCTGCTTCGATCATGAGACGATTTTGCTCGTTCCAAGTACATTTTTATCGGTCGGGCAGATTACGAGATGGGGACCACACCTCATGTCGCCCTGTCCAGATAATGCACCTCATCCACACCTCTCAGCCTCGCCGCCGCCTGCTCCGCCGTGAGATCTCTCTGTACGCCGTCAGTTCCCTAGTCAGTACGTCGGAGAGATTGACCCCACCTGAACTTCCCCCATCATCTCGAAGCCGACCAAGAACTTCCTGACGGATGCGCTCCGGAGCAGAGGTGGGTAGAAGTGGAAGTGCATGTGTGCGACGTCGTTTTCGGGATCGGTCGGCGGTAGAGGGGACTGGTGGAGCCCCATCGAGTAAGGGAAAGGGCAGCTGAGTCTCCCTCAGTAGGAGCCGTCTCAACGATGAAAGCGGAACTCACGAGAAGACATTGTCATATCGAACCAGTACCTTCTTGAGGATTCGGGCGAGACCAGCGTCTTCTTCCGGTGTCGTCTGCAATAACGACGGGATATGTCTCTTGTACGGCAGTACTTCATGCCTTATCAGCGTTATGTCTCAAGGAATCATAGCATGACGTACCTAGAAGCTCGAAAGGCCACACCGCCCAGAAAGGAACGACCGCGACCCATCCACTCTCATCAAACTCGACGACCCGCTCTTTCCGAGTGATCTCCTCGGACGCGTACGAGCAGAGGAGACAGGGCTTCCCGTTGGGTCCGGTGGGGTAACTGACAGCGGATGAAGCGTGTTGCGCGAGGTTGGCGAGCTCGGTCGCGGGTTCGTCGGGGACGCTGTGGCGGGTCAGACGATACTTCGGCTGAGAATGAGGATGGATTGAGACGGACTAGGAGAGGGACCAGACCTGTCTCTGATCAGCTTGACCAAGTGAATCTTTGAGGGGAACACACCTGGCCATGAGGATGAGGTGCACTAGCCCCCATCATCGATCCCCGATTCTACTTCACCCATCAGCCACCACCTCATCACTCTCCACCTTCCTAAAGCAACACCTACCTCAAAGATCTGCACATACCCCTCCCCCTTCCCCTCCGCTCCCTCTTCCGAACCCGCCCTCAACATCTCCCCCTCCTCCCTATAAATCCCCTTCCACCCCTCGACCACCCTCACCACATCCTCCACACTCATCCTAGCCAGCGTCAGGTCATGTCGCGGATGGAAGCAGATGACTTTGCATCTTCCTCGTACGGGTTGGGATTCGAACATCCCTGTTTCGGGTGGGGCGAGGGGGAGGGGGTCGGTTTTGAGCGCCGGGAAATCGTTCTCGAATACCTGAGCCAATAGCTCATTCATCGGACAGTGGACAAACAAGGATAGCGGGCGGTGCATACGAAGGTGTCGGTGTACTGTGAGTTCTTGAGGCCGCCGGAACGCTCGTTCCCCGGACAAAGATAACATTCGGGGTCGTGCTCCGGTAGCTCGGCGAGTACCGGCGGTTCGGTTTGGCCCTATCACACGACCGCGTCATCAATCCTCCTGGCATCCCTCAACAAAGGAACACCATACCTTCCATGGCCTCTTGGTTCGGTGTGGAGACACGAGGACATGTTTCCCAATCAAGGGATTGACTGGCGAAGCAATCTTTCCGTCAGTCATCAGGTTGCAGGAGATCGTGTTCGAGAAAGACGGACAGCGACGGTGAGGATGATCTGTCGGATCGAAATCCACTTGCTCGCCGGACATGGCTGGCTGGGCTCAGGAGCGGGGGAAAAATGGGTGTCGAGATGGCGAGCAGGAAACAATTGAGACAAGGCTGCTCCACACACCGACACCGACGACCGGGAAATAGCCGGTGCCTAGTCGTGATTATCGTTCGTTTGCGAATCATTACCAATCGCCAACCCACTCGCCGACGTGTTTCATGTGATGTCATGACGCTCACTACTCAACTCAGCGCCCCAGGATGTAATGGACGGACTAAAGAAGGAAGGGGTTCGATGTTATATGCAAAGACTCGAGACTCAAACCTAATACAACGGAACGAAAGCCGGATCAAAGGTGCAAGAGGACACCGCGAAATTATAGTGAAGAAGCCTGAAGCGCGGACGTGTCGGTCTTGTCGGATAGTCACATCTGTCGGGAACGACCAGGACGGAAGGATGGGCGCAATGGTCGGTGGCGGTAAAGAGAGGGTGTCGAGGTTATCGGGCCCAGCCCCACCAGCTCGCCTTCTTCTTCTCGGGGGCCGGGTTGTATTCCTTTTGCATTTCGCGGAGGAGGATCTCGAACGCCTTGCCTAAGGAAGGGATAAGCCACAAACGCTGCTCGTGACGCGGAAGACGCGGACTCACCGACGTTCTTGTTGTCTCTTGCGCTAGATTCGACGAAAGCCGCGCCGAGCTTCTTGGCGAGCGCCTCGCCCTCGGCCAGCGTCACACGCCTAGCAACGCGATGAGCTTTCATCGAGCCGTATCTGCGGACGAGCTCACCGTTCACCATTCAGGTCGCATTTCTGTCCAACGATCACACAAGGCACCTTCTCGAGCCCAGCGAAATCGAGAATCTTGTGATGAACCGTCTTGATCATCTCGAACGATTGGGGTGAATTTATAGAGTAGACCAGGAGGTAGCCGTGGACTCCAACGGCGTATTTGGAGGGGAACAGGGTGTATTCATCCTGGCAGAAGGCGCTTGTAAGCCTTGTGATGGGTAAGACGCGTCGATCTCACCTGGCCTGCGCTATCGATGATCTCGCATGTATAGTCAACGCCGTCGAAGGTGACGTGTTTGTGGGAGGTCGCCTCGATGGTCGGGAAATAGGATTCGATGTAAGTCGGTGGAGCGACATATTGCTGGGTTAGGGATGTCTTGCCTAGACGATGCAGCGAGTCAATACCGGGGTATGATGAAAGGAAGGGGATGGCGTCACTGACCGACACTGGGCGAACCCATAATCACCACCTTCCTCTTCATCGTTCCTGAGGAATTCATCTTTTGTAATTCGGTACTGTTCTCGAGCGAAGACGAGCCTGATCGGGGTGTACGTGGGATATTTCTCAGGCTTGCGACTCGGATACTCCAAGGATCACGGGTGAAGGAGTATGATGATCTGTAGAAGGTGGATTCGGTCGGTGTCGTCGGACCTGATGGCGAAGGATCTGAGGTCGTGAAACGCGTCGGATCTGAGGTCGTTGGACGCGTCGGAGCACAGACGGAGCCGGGGATCAAGAGCGGAAGCGAGACCGAATGCGGTGAATCTTTGGCGGAGGAGGTGGTCGGCGACGTCTGCAGTCGGAGTCCTGACATGGTCAGCGATATGAGATGGTGGGTGAGAGGGGTTCGCGCGAGCCCGTCAGTGTGGGTGAAAGGTATTGATGTGTCTGAGATCAATCAAAGCAACCTTATCCGGGGGCAGAAGATCAATTTCAGGGAAAGAGGCGGTCCGAGCGACGAGGAAAGGGTGGCTTGATGAAGGGTAAAAAGATCATAGCACGGGCCGCCGAGATGGGGCCTTAATACCGGTTCAAACCAAACGGGTGAAAGTTGTGGGGGAGGACAAAGGAGATTGATCAAAGGATCGCACTGGTGCAGGAATGAATCGGTGGCGAACAAAGGGCGAGAGCGCCGATCACCGGGGATGCCGATTCGAGCAGAGTAGCACGCGTATTCTGCGTACCACATCGCAAAAACAACGAGATTGGATCCGAAAGGAGGGGGTGTGGAAAGGACAGGATGAAACGAGGGGGAGCTCCGGATTGATTGCGCATCAAGGGACGTACAGGGGTGGTGTAATTTGGCGAGACTCGGTCTTCGTTCCTTTGAGCCTGTTTGCAGGAGTCAAAGGAGGGCGATCATGCGAGTGAGGTTCGTGGGAATGAGGTTCACGAAGGGAAAGAAGGCGGGCAGACCACCCCGGGAAGACGCCGGCACCTCCGAGGACGACGGATTTACGTAATCCTTGATTTCCATATGCGCGGTGGAGAATTGCAAGGTTTGACCTAGGGGTTCCTGGGGACCAAATCTCGCTTATCATTCCATTTGTAACGACAAAGAAGCGCAACAAGCTCGCAGATCATAGCGGACCGCCCAACGACCCATAGATATCGCACCATGCATGCCCCAAAAATACACCCTAGTTGCTGAGAAGTGCCTGAACAATATGATTGACTCGGAGATGGCGGAGGTCGGTGTATGTCTGTCCGCAGCCGACGAAAAGGATTGGCTGGCCAGTGACATAGGTCATCGAGAGAGCGGCTCCGACTTTGTCATCCTGATCGTCGTCTGGTCAGACCTCGGCTACTTGAGAACAGGCAACGGCCATATAGCTTACAATGGTATCGAACTTCGTCAAGATGATCCCATCAATCCCGCGTTTTCGCTGAGTACCACCGAGGCCCGCACTGGAGAAGTCTTTGAGTGCTCGATCGAACTTTGTGAGCTGATCCACGGCCTCATTGCCTACGAGCGCTTCCCCAACGAAGATGATCTTGTCTGGGTTGTTGACCGTAACCAGCTAAGATAAACATCAGCATTTGAAAACCGAGACAGCCGGGTGACCAACCTTAGCCAATGCCCGCATGAGCGGTTCGTTGTCCTGCATCCTCCCCGCTGTATCGATGAGAACAACGTCGAACCGGTTCTCCTTGGCTGACTTCGGCGTCAGACCAGTCCGCTGCAGGCCCCGGAGACTTACCATATGCAATCGCATCCTTGGCGATCCCAGCCGCATCCTTGCCATAACCCCGCTCGTACAGCTCAATCTTCCTCTTCTTCGCCCCTCCTTCCATGCTCACGCCCATCTCATCACCCAAAGCGCCCAGATTTCTAACATGAACTCGTAATTGCTCGACCGCGCCGCTTCGGAAGGTATCACATGCCGCGATGAGGACGCGGAGCCCATTCTGCAGAAGCCAGAAGCAGACTTTCGACAGATTCGTGGATTTACCGACACCGTTGACGCCGACGAAGGTGAGGGCGTAAGGGTCGGGCGGCGCGTCTGGAGAAGTGATGGAAGAAGATGAGCGCTTGCGTTGAATCTCTAAGAGGAGGTCGGTCGATGTTTTCGGGGTGAGGACGCGGGTGAGGGAAGCCGAAAGGGCGGATTGCACCTCGGACTTGACGCCTATCGAACAATCCTGATTAGTCATCCGATGCCAATGATGCTAAGAAAAGGTGCTCACTCGTCAACCCGCCGAGCTGCTTCCCGACCAATGCCGCACCGACCGCATCACACAGCTTCTCCGAGATATCCTTCGCCACATTCTTGCTCATAAGGTGCTTCTCCATCTCGATCAGCACGGGCCGCAGATCGTCTTGAGTGAGGGTCTTCTTCCCGGTCAATCTCGCAAGCATGCTGCTCCAGCCTCCTGCGCGCTTCTCCACCTTTTCTCCATTCACCTCGCCTTGGCCTCGAATCGCTATCCGACTTGTTCTCTTTGCCAGAATCTCCTCCTCAGTCGGAAGGTCCTCTTCCTTCGGCCGCCGATAGTCCCAATCCGCCACCTCATATGCCCCGTTCGTCCCACGACTTCCCATAGCATCGTTCGACACGAGCGCTTCCACGTCGACCGCTTTTGGATGGCCATTCGCCGCTGTTTCACCAGCCGGTACGGGTGAGGAGTAATCGAGCTCGGCCATGTCTTTGTCCGTGACAAGTGAATCACCCCACTTGCGCATAAGCTTGGATGCGGCACTATTCGTGGTCGGCTCGGCAGGTGAAGGGGAAGGTGCAGCCCCATCGCCTCGACCACCCCGACCGCCTTTACCCCGACCAGCCTTCATGCGCGACTTGATAGCTTGTACATTCTTGGCGATCTCTTCCGCTGTGACGGGACCAGAGCTGTCATCAGAGAGACCCGGACCTGTGCGGGGACGACCCTGATTCAGTCAAATTCTGACTTTTGTAGCGCAATGCGACCCACTGGGTGCTCCGGATGCCTCCGACAGCTGCGCTTGCTTTGGGAGGGACATCGGCGTCCTTGCAGGCTTTTTGGACTGTCCCACCGCTCTCAGCCGGCCATCACGCCTCGGTAAGTGACCACTCACCGTGTCCTTCTCCTCACATCCCCTCAAACATCGGTCGAAGATCTTATCCCATTTCTCTTCCAACAGCTTATCCGTAAGCAATTGAAGGGCCGAATGGGTGGCCCTTGAGAGAGACGTTGCGCCAGCAGCGAGCGAGTCGACCAGTGATTGCAGGTAAGGTTGGAAGAGGGAGAGGAAGAGCCGTTTAGTCCGGCCAAGGAATGTGGGGATATACGTAAGGGGTAGGAGAGCGGGGAAGACGACCTAGATTTCAGTGAGCTCACGATGATCTTACACCACCGATGATGACGGTATTGGCAGTATTGCTTAATGTAGAGCTCACAACAAAGACCAGCCCCAAGCTATTCTCCAACGTCCACTCAACACTGTATCCATCCTTCTCGAATCCCTCCTTTTCCCCTCGGGCTTGTCCCTCAATGAAGGCCTCTTTGATCAGAGCATTGACGGGTGAAGCTGGTGTAAGGGCGAGAGCCGAGAAGGCCGGGGTGAAGGAGCGGGACCAGAGAATGAGACCGCCTTCGGACACGAATCAGCTTCGCCGAGCTAGGTGACACTGTTGACATACTCTGGTGGGATATAGAGAAGTGGTCGAACATTCTCAGGTAGCGGCGAGTACGAAAAATCGAATGGTGGAAGAGGCAGAGATGGGGGATCTCTGGGACTGCTCTGGTGGCCGTCTATTAAGTTGAAATGATAAATACCGTGGCCAGCAGCCAAATCGGAACCGCTTGTGGCCGAGGGATGAGGGAAATAGGCCTGCAACGCAAAGGGAAGGCCCTGAAGTGGTGATGGGTCTGTGGCAGGGTATAGTCCACCTCGTTCAGATCGCCAGGCCTGGGCGAAACCCGGTTCATAGGATTGACAACAGGGAGGAGGAAGGCAGAAGGCCGGATCTGCCATCGAATAATGCTACAAATTTACCGGCCCCCTCACCATCTCACCTCCATCTTGCCCGCCTTAGCAAATGTCCGCACTCCCTTGAACGGCTTATACATGACGTCTCCCTGAACTTTGAGCTGATCGACCTTGATGCTGGAGAAGGAGTGTGACTGGATGTTGAAAGCGATACTGAATGAGGGGGACGGGGTAGGTTGCGGTTCGCTACATACGCGTTAGCATGTGGTGCTGTCTTGGGAAGAGGACGGACGTGGATGCGAAGGATCCGGTCAGAGTAGGTGACCGTTCGGTAGACACCACAGACGAAAGTTTCCATCGCAAGATCTGCTCTGATTCAGCTGTTGCGTCACAATCAAGGAAGCGAATTCACGTGAGTATGGGGATCAAACTCCCAGGTTCCGCCTCCTACATTGCCCATGACAGGCCCGTCGTCCCGCTTCCCACCGGCTGCGAGTCCGTTCATGGGTGCTCCGATTGGCCGTCGGTCGCCAGTTGCTGTCGCGCTGACCGTTGTCGCACCGGCACCCATGTTGATCGAGATGACGATGTCCTCGAGTGGCCGGTGATTTGTCCGTGATGTCAGTGTCAATGAGAAGTGGCCTGTTGCTCTTTGGTCAAGACACCTTCATGAAGCATTGCGACGAAACATACCACCGTTTTCCTCTATCGACATCCCCGCCTTCAACGAAAGAGGCATTGGTATACGGGTGCCTGTCAACGCTCGATATTCGAGGAGCTTGAACCTCCCATCCGGGGGAATGAACGAGAGGACCCGATCTCTTGTCCACTTGTTATACCTGAACTTATCAGCCGAGATCCAGCGTCGAAAAATCTACCGTATGCATGGGTGGAATGAGCAGTTCTGCATGACTTTGGGATCGCCAAGGGTGAGCAGGAGGTCCGGGTTGCCAGATAATCGAGAGTTGCAGTTGACTCGTCCCCACACATTCGACGAAAGCACAGCACCTCTTCTGCTTCTGTCAGGTTCAGTAAGATACGCTTGACTTACCGGTCGACGATCGCGTCAAGGGATTCCTCGATGTCAAAGTATATCTCATTGGTCGAATGCCGTATCCCAGGTCTCCGCCATGGTATGGGGGCCGTGAAAGGTGCATTGGTGGGAGATTGGATGCTTCCTCATCAGCTTATGCAGAAGGATTTCGACTTACGCAGAGACACCTGCGACGCTCAGGAGTTTCCGCATGAGCGATGGTGGGAGAACAATCTCTTTCAGCATGGCGGTTTCCATCGTCATCGGATGACCTTCGTCCAGCATCTCCTCGATAAGCTATTCAAGATGTCAGTACACACCTAGGACTCTGAAGAGGAAGGCCGAACCATGTAGACGATATCGAAGTTGTCCTTGATGCTCGTCTCCGTAATCTCGCCGAGATAATCTGTCAAGGTCTCAAGGAAAGCGTCGAGGAAGGAGAAAGCGAAGAGTGGGTTCACTGCCATGAAAGATCAGCCGGATCTCAGTCTGTCCAGAGCGCGGAGCTCACCCTCATGAGCGACTGGCACCAGGAATCGCAATCCTTCCCTCTCCACGTGACACGATCCCGCCCCGGTCATCCCCATACCTCCTCCAAGTCGGCTCAGCGTATTCACCCATAATACCGGTTCCAGCTCATCATTTGCCGCTCGTGATCGTTTCAAAGCATGATTGAAGGCGTCGATGTGTACTGAGGGGTAGGAGGGTGGGTGAATGGAGAAGTGTGAGGTGATCAAGGGTTTTCTAGCCAGAGTGAGCAACAGCAATCGAGCAGGAGGCACAGCGGGAACTTACCCACTCGAGTCAAGGATGATGATGCCGTCTATTCGTGCCATCTTGGCTGTCTCGAACAGCGGCAGTCAGCCATGTATGGACTTCCTTTGCCCTCTCATGCTTGTTCGCTGCAAACCTTGAAACAGGCCAGGCACCAGACATCACGTGGCCGATACCTTTAACACACCTTTGGTCTACAGTATGTATTCCCTGCAGGCCAGCAGCCACGTTTCAGGTGGTACACGGAGGAACAGAGGAAATTGTTGGACCCCGTTCAGCATGTCTCGAACACTCAACTTCCTCGCTCCTTCCCTTCATCCCAACACCCTCCTCGACATCGCCTATCCCGAGCCCGGACCGTCCTCGCGTGAACCCATTGTCCGATACCTCGCCGTTAAACATGGCGAATACCTCCCTCTCGGCCATATCAAGCGGATGGTGTCTGCCCTCGATAACAATGTTTGTTGGTCTGCCCGTCCCTTGATTCTATCAGCTGAAACCGCTGCTTCAGGTCATAGTAGCGGACGATGCTTTCCGGGTATCGACCCTCTCGCTCGGATCAGCAAGCGAGCCGACACCACCGGAAGTGATCTCTCAGTACAGCGCAAGTCCACCGGCCGGCCACATATGGGCAGGCCTGAACCCCGTCCAAGGGTCCGTACAAACCTTCTTCTCGCTTCCATCTGACTCACCGAAAGCAGCGGTGTCATATCAGCGCTCTCTTCCGGACATCTCACACTGCACTCCTCATCATCGTCTTCAGAGCCAGTACATGCCCAGGCAGGCGCAAGTCCTCTCATCGCGCTCTCGTCATCCGGTCCATCCGCAACTACTTTCGCCTTTGCGGGCAAGGAAGTCGACGTCTCCGTCCGGGACGTCGAGCGGAGTTTCTCTTGTTCTGCGTCCACTTCCAATGGACCCTCTCTCATACGAAAGAAGAATGCTCTGAATCCTGGCGAGACCTGGCGTGCTAGAAATGTACGTATCCCCTCGTCTCCTTGATCTTAATGATTTGACGCCGAGTGGCTTAGATACCGAACAACCACCTCGCCATCCGTCCACCCATCCACCACCTCTCCCTCGCCCATCTACCAAATGCCGAGACTTCAATCGTGAGCGGTACCAAAGCTGGCAGCGTGAGGCGCTTCGATACGCGTCAGCGGAAACCTATTTCAGACTGGAAGGTAGCGAGAGAAGGTGGGGTAGGGTGCGTCGCGCCCGGTGCCGAACAGTCTGTCCGGTTCCACTACTTTCCTATTTCCAGCCAACGATGGCTGCCTTAGCGAGCTCTTCTTTGCGGATGGATCGAATCTCGTCGGTGCCCTCGACTTGCGGACCGGACGACTACTATACTCTTATTCCACCATGACATGTACCGCGAACCACCTACTGCATATCCCGGAGCCTGAGGGGAGAGGGACGAATATCGGACTGGCGACAATTTCGAACGACGCAACTCTCCGACTCCACTCGACCGTCCTACCTCCAGCGGAGGGAGTTAAGAGGAACGCAATCGGGGAGGGGAAGAAACCGAAGATCGTCGGCATGGTTGGTGGAGTTGGGGTGGGAACCGCTTTGTGGCACGGATGGGGGCATATCCCGGAGGAGCCTCAGCGTGCCGGAGCAGGGGCGGAAGGTGAGGACAGGGAGGATGGCGACGAGGAAGAGGAAGCCTGGGAGGGGATGAGCGAGGTCGAGGACGGAGACGGGGACTCTTATTCCGAAGCCGAGGACGTTCCTCCAAAGCGGCGGAAGAAGTAGGATTCCATTCATGCATACATGTCGCGCGTTATTGCGTCATTTCTAGACTCATCAAGAGCACCTCACTCGGGCGGAGGGAAATCCCCAATACCATACCTCGCCCCCTGATTCCGCCTCGCAATATGGCCCATCGCAGAACCTCTGCCCGCGAAGCCAACCCGAAACATCGGCGAGGTAAGCTGAGCATGATTCCCCGTTTGTCCTTGTCTAGGGAACGCGCCAGGCATCCCGCCCTTCTCCCTCTCCGCCCCGCCAGTCACATGCTCGATCTGTTCTTGAATGGCCGGAGGGTCCACGACCTTCTTCGGATCCCCAAGAACCAAAGCACCGGTGTGCCATCCTGCAGCTGTCACGCCGAACACGAAACATCCCTCCTTCCCGTCCTTGTCCGCGGGAAACACCACCTTTTCCGGCTCGTCCAGCCTCGTCTGCCCCCTCCTGGGAGTATCGCCCAGTCCAAGCTGACCTTGCGCGCCTTGGCCCCAGGTGTAGAGCTCCCCAGCGCTCGTGAGTGCGGCATAATGGTAGTCTCCCAAAGCGACCTGTATCAACCCCTTCCCTTGCAGACCCGGCAGAGGAATCGGCCGAAGATTCGCTCCGAAGCCGGGTGAGGTGTCTGCTGGTATTCGGACGTGGAACACCGAGGACGTGATGGTAGAGTAGGAGGTGATGGATCCGTACTGCGCGGTGATGTGCGAGATGGTCGGGCTGGAGAAGAAGGGCAACTGCTCAAATCAGCGTCTAGCCAATCATCAACAGAATCATTATTCACATATTCCCAAACCGCATTCCGTTCCTGCTGGCCAACACGGCGTATCCATACCTCACCATTGCCTTTCAGCGCAAGCACAAAGTCCAGCCCACTCGCGATCTTGACGACCCGTACCTTCTCCTGCAAAGTCTCGGCGTCCCGTGTCGAAGTCCATTCATCCCACTCGTCCTCCAACTCCTGCCTCATCCGTCCTTCCGCCGCCACTTCTGTCCACTTTTCATCCCATACTGGGCGTCTCGGGATCTCCTCGAGCTCCCACACCGGTTCTCCAGTCACAGTGCCCCACTTCAGAGCCCGGCTCTCATCGTCCTCGTGCACACCGAGCGGTCCATGCAGTTCCGCCTCGGGAGTGAGCGCGGCTTCATACTCATCTGAGAAGGGGAACCAGACGTGCACTGATCCGCTCGCCGTGAGGGAGGCGGAATGGCTCCAACCCGTGGACAGCTGGGTGATATGCTGCGGATGCCCGCTGGAGCCGCTGTTCGTCGGGGACGTCAGCGCGGCTGCTGTGTGGTGATAGGCCCATCCAACATCAGCTGGGTTGAAATGAAGCCCAGAGTACCTACTCGGCCCCACGACCGAAGCTCCCATATGAGATTATCTCCGTCCAGGACAAGCAGATGCCTTCTCCCCGCGGAGATGGCCTCGGCACGACAAGGCAATGGCACACGAGAAGGGTCGGGTACTCTAAAATGTTTGTCTTCCCAAGTCGGTCCACTGAAACCGATCGTCCCGTCCAGCTGGCCTAATCATCATCATCGTCATCAGCACCTCGTCCGTGTTGCATGTCCCAATAAGCTTACCCCACACCCAGACCCCGCCGTCCATGTCCCTCGCAGTAAAGCTCCATCCTCCAGCTTGTAGATCCACCACGCCCATCCCCTTCCCTCTCGCCATGCCACCCTCCAGTCCTCTCGCCATACCATCACTATTCTCCAATGCCCGTCCCCGTGTGCTCCCCGGGAGTGCTCCTGTCAACTCCACAGGCCTATCCACCGACCTCCTAAACTGCCTCACCCCCGCCTGTCCCGCAACCTGATGCACCGCCTCCGTCCCCAGCCTCGAATTATCGGTGGATCCCCATACGAAAGTCCGAGGGGATCGCATGCCGAGGTAGACGCGTTTGGACCATCCGGAAGTCGAGGGTGGAGGGGCGAGAAGGGAGGGGGTGAATGAGAAGTCGGTTTGAGTCTTGTGGGACCATAGGGATTCGTCGGACTGGCGCTCGTCAGCGAGGACGAGAGCTGAGGAGGATGGGACTAACACAGAGGGCGGCGAGGGAGTTGGAGGTTGCCGAGAGGGAGATGAGGTCGCGCAGGGGAAGGATTGGGAGGAGGCGCTCGAGGATGAGATCGGAGGGGAGGTCGGTGAGGCTGGGCCCGGGAGTACTGATAGACCTTGCGGTCGCCATCATGGTACCGTGATGCGTCTAGAGCTGCTAGCCGTGAAGCAATGTAAGGGAAGAAGGTATAGCAGAACTCGAGGGTATCGCACACAAATCGTGACAAAGGAGCGGCGAAAAGTCAATCAAGCCACGTCATCTCCCAGACTTCCTGATATGCCATGCATTGCAACGAAATTAAGTATGCAGATCAGTACAATGCTGGAACCTCGCAAATCGTCTCTTGACATGCTATTAATACGCTCATGCATCCACCTCTAGATCGCCTGCTTGGATCATCGGCCTGTAACATGGTATCAACTTGATTCTCCATTCCTTGGGGTGGGGATACGAACCACATTGTCAAGGCTCGCAAATCCTCTACGCCGTCTTGTGTGACCTTGACATCGTCGCCGGTCGAAGTGACCGCTGCTTCCTGTCAAAAACGTCAGTTCTGCTCGAGATCAGAATGGACCGACATACCAAGCCTAGGGTCACCTTGATAGCCGGCGGACCAGGCTTGTACACCTCGAGCTCCTCCGTAGCCCTCCCCTCTACCCGATCTATCAGCCGCAGGATATTTCTCGCAGCCACCTCGGCCTGCCAATACGCCGTATGTCCAGCTTGTATCGCACCAGTATCCGCCACATCGCCAATCGCAAAGATGTGACTGAGGTCTTCATCCTCGTGCTCGCTCCCGGGCGCGGATGCCGTAGGAGGTACATGTGATTGCAAAGAGAGGGAAGAGATGTTCTCGAGTGACGTAGCACGAGAGCCGACGGGGCGGGATGGAGCTGAAGAGACCTGGAGAGACGGCGCGACCCGGATGCGAGAGGTCATGGGTGAAATGGAGGAAGGGGAAAGGGCTGCCATGTGATTGGAATGTGGTTTCTGGCCGGTGCAAGGAAGCTGGTTCTGTCAGATAGGGCAAGGCGGGTGAATGATGAAAATTCACGATGAGATCCGCTTCGAACTGTCGTCCCTTGTCCGTCCGCAAGATCTTCACCTTGTCGTCGAGGTGCTCCGGCTCTGCAGGCCAGGTGACGACCCGTTCGCCAAGGACGACATCGACGCCAAGTCTTTGCAGAGCTTCAATCGCTACGCTCTGTCAGCACAAAATTGGCGAAGTGAAAGGAATCGTACCAGCGATGTGCACCGCGATAGGGTAGATGGGCATCAAGCGTGTCCGAGAGTGTAACAGGGTGATCGATTTCTCTGGGTAAACCTCCTTGAGATCCGTCGCGAATTCTAGGTGTCGTAAGAATAGCTCAGAGACTGAGATGGATAACGTACGGATACCAAGAGCGCCACCTCCGACGATGACGATCCGCGATGCCCGCTTCAGCTGCTCCGCCTTCTCCTCCATCCACCTTACGCCTCCCCTCTTCGTGCCCAATCCCCGTTCCGGATGATCATGCATGATATCAGATGGCAGATTCGCATGTTCTCGCCATACATTGACCGGATCGGGCATACCGCTACCAAGCGCGTAGATCGCATAGTCGAAATGGATCGTCTCTTCCGGTCCATCGAACGAGCCATATGTCCCAGTACTAGCGGTTGACGCGATCGATGCTACTGATCCACGACGTGACTTTGGTCGTATGAGGGTGACGGAGTGGGATTGGAGAGAGGTGATCGAGCCTTGGATGAACTCGTGCTCGTCATCTACGGAGGGCAGGGATGAGGAGGAAGATGTAGGAGTGAGTGGCGGGGTGGGGGGATGGGGGCGAAGTCGGGAAGAGCAAGAGTTGGCTCGTGCTTTCGAGGTAGTGGTGGTCGTGGATGGTGGCGGGTGAGTCAGGAGGTTGTCATATGGTATGAATCCCTTTGGGGAATGCGAAGGGAGGATAGTGAATCGTGGGAATACATAGACATCTACCCATCAGCGATGACGATGCCAAGACGACTCACGGTTCATATGTGAATTACGATCGATGACAAGGAGTCGCCATCCGTTAGGAAGAGCCTGAGAAAGGAGTCGAGCAGCCCGAGCGCCCCCATAAGATGCGCCGAGAACGACGACGGTTCTGGACGAGTAGGGTGAGGGTGAGCTCATCCTGTTGCCACACAGCGCTCTGGGCAATCCGCTTCCGCCCATCAAAGGAAGATCTGTTTGATGGGTCGAACGATGTTGTAGGAGGGTGGATCGGCGAGGGAGATAGGGGTATAAAGGATGATGTGGGGAAAGCTGGAACCTCGTCCGATTGTAGTGTGTAGACTTGATTCCGTATCTGATAAAATAAGCGGGCGGTCGAATCGTTCCGTGGGACCCTGAACATGTCACCGGGACCGACATCGGCCGACGGATGAAGACGCGGGACCGAAGGACTTCACCACTGACGTGAGTAATTCAGGTGTGCTGCTCTCCGTTGTCTCACTCAGATCGGCCGGAGGCAGCGCATCGTTCCCGAGCCCTATGGCCCAAGGAATACCGCATGACAGTCACCACCGCTCGAATTTTGACAAGCAATAAGTTACCGCATGAATTGCTGCTCGCATCGAGCCAGTCAAGTCAAGTCGCTATGAACTGGATTGCCTTACTTCTTCGACATGTTGGATGGATCGGTCATGAGCGGAAATTAGGGAATCAGATCGTTTACAAACCGAGGCCACGAGCTTCACCTCACCGGTGCATGCGAATATGAAAACCCAGCTGATGATATGCTATGCTGCTCTATACTACATGTCTACTACAGCTCCTCATGCGGAGGCGGCACGGCGGACTCTGACGGATCTGGGTCTGATGTCGATTCGGGCTCTGAAGAGTATGATGGCTCGGAGGAAGGAATTGGCTCCTCTGGAATTGCCGATGAAGCTGTTTCTTGCTCCACCGAAGCAGAAGCACTAGTCGATGCGGTAGATGAAGTTGATTTCGAGGCCGGCCGCGGTGCACGTGGAGCCTTCTTGTTGAGGAGTCTCAAGACCTATATAGCGTGATCAGCCAATGTAAGAGCATATTTCAACCAGACCTACTGTCATTTGTAGGTTCTTCCCCTTCGCATTTAGGTCTTTCGTCAAAATCACCGGGTCCTTGGTCCGATCCTCCTCCAGCTTGACCTGCTCTGTCATCTTCTCATCCATCCAGACCTCGTTCTCCTTCAACAGCGTCTCTACCGTCTTTAGCTCCTCCGCCGTGTATTTTGGCGGAGCGACCGGCTTCTCAGGCGTCACCGATTCCGCAGCTTCGATCGCAGCCGTGTGATTCTTCTGAGCCTCGATGAAGAAAGCTCGAGCCGAGAACATGGCTTGTTGGAAGTCCTCAACAGCCTTTGGTCGGCTCTGCTTCTCGGTAAATCGGAGGATGATTGGTGACTCGAGCTTCTCCAGGTCAGATCGTTTGATTCGCAAGCTTTTCTCGTCGGCCCGCTCGGCATGATCAGAGAGCCATTCGAACGTCTCCTTGAGAAGGCTGCTCATAGCAGCTCGTTCCATTTCAGTCGAGTAATCCTGCAGGGCGCGACTGTCCGTTCCGGGATTGAGGAGTCCGGACAGGCGATACAGATGGCCTTCAAGTCCGTTCCGAGCTTCTTCTCGCGCGGCCTTGGCGGCTTCGAAAGCACCGATGGAGGTGAGTCTGAAGAGATCAGCTGTGGCTCATCCGACCTTCACAAATGATGCTCACCTAGCCATAGTTGTCCGTTTCTCCTCCCCTGTCAACGGCTTGATGCCAAGGTGCTTCTCCCTGAAGCGAAGCGCCACCTTCTCCCCTTTGATCTCAACTTCCTCCGCCCCATACTCCTCCGCGTCAGCCTTGTCCTTCTTCCCTCCGAAGAGGCCTTTGAGCGCCCCCGCAACGCCGCCTTCCTTGGCTTCGGTGACATTGGAAACGAGGACGGCGTTGGCCGTAGCAAGGTGTCCACGAGCGTCAAGGCGCATGGTGAGGTTGACGATAGGCGAGGTCGCGGAGTAATTGGAGAGGGCGGTGGCAACATCAACGAGTTGAACGGAAAGGATAGGTTTCCTATTGCGAGTCCATGAGTACCAATGCGGTGGATTCTTGTGCTCTGTCCAGAACTCACGCTCCCTGCGAGAATTCGAGCACTGAGTCATCTTCTGCTGGGATAGAGATGGTCTTTCTCGTCCCCAATTTGGCTCCCTTTTCAAACAGGACCTCGTCTCCCATGGTGAATTCCTCCAGAGCAGGCTCGGTCACTTCGAGGTTTTTTATCTTGAATTGCCTGCTCAGAGACGCACCATAGTACGCGGCTCCGAGCACCGCCGCCTCGTCGGTATTGACGTTCTGCGCTATCCGAGCTTCGGCATCACCAAGAACCGAGCGGATGGCGGATTGAATGAATGGAACGCGGGTGTTTCCGCCGAAGAGGATGACAGAGGTGAGCTGCGGGAGTGATAGATTGGCAGACTGTAACGCGGAATTAATGGGTGACGAGAAGAGGGGGAATGACGGTTGAATAGCGGTTTCGAGGATTTCCCGAGAGAGGCGTGACCGATAATCGACGTCGTCATGTAAAGACTCCACCTGGTACAGATCAGCATTGACTTAGGGTAGCTGCTGCCACTCACACCGACACTGGTCTCCTGATTGGCACTGAGGATTTGCTTGACCCGATTAGCTTCCCGCGCGAGCTTGGCCATAGCCCTCTTATCCTCGCGAACTCCCTGCTTTCCGCTTTTCTGGATAAAATCCTCCACTAAGACCTCCTGTATGGTCAGGTCCAACATGACCCCGCCAACGTTCTCCCAACCTGCCCCAAGCACCTCAATATGGGTCGTATTGATCGATGTCTTTGACTTCGGAGTAGGTAGAACCGATGTTTGCCAGAATGCAACCACGGTAGCGGTGGTAGACAGAGCTCCAGAATCATAGATGAGGTGATACTCCTTCTCGCCCTCACCGGTTGCAGGGTCAAAGGTCGGGAACGTCCGTGTCATGGCATAGTTCAGCGCGACGCCGGTCCCCTCGCCGACCATTGCCAGGCAAGACAGCCCTTGCAGCTCTAGGGCGTCTCGGTAGGCTCGCCGTTGGAATTGATTCCACCAAGCTGGGACGGTGACGATCACATCCTTGATCGGTTCGGGAGCGGACGCAGGAGATAAGGATTCGGCTAGACCGCGATAATAAGAGAGCTGATGGGCGAGGAGGGCTGTGGGAGTCCAAACTTCTTTGGATGGTGGGGGAGCTGGTGCCAAGTGGGAAGGGAGTGTGCGATGGGGAAAGATGAGGGCACCATCGGCACCTATTGTGGGAGGGTTGGGGTAGATGGGAAGGGCAGGAAGGGTATCGGAGCCTAACAAGGGCTTGATGTAGGGAAAGTGCGTTTCTGGGAATCTCGTCGCCTACATCACCTTGTCAGTGACTCCTTTGTTCACCTGACCTCGACAACACTCACTGCCATCTTCCCCTCCTGCCCGAAGACCCTGTCTTCTCGTTTCCATCCCACCACGCTCTGGATCTTCCGCTTACTGTCCCGGTCCAGCACGACATCAAGGGGAGCACCGGGTTTGACAAGGGAGAGCTTGGTGAAGTCGGCGCCATAGTCAATGGCGAGTACCGCAGCACGGGCCAATGGGTGCAGAACAAATAGCAGTGTGAGGAGTGAGGGTATGCGCATCTTGCGCTTCCGTTTAACGACTGGATAGTGCCACAGCAGAGAGAGCTATACTGTCCAAAAGTCTCATCCCTACGATGCCACGTGTGCCTCCACGTTGCACTGGGAGGCCTATTGTTTGATCAAGACAGGCAATCTTTGTGCCTATCTCTGCATTGTTGACGAGAGCTATAGCACGTGTGATGCCATTTCCCAAAAACTGGAATTCCCAAAAGTTTGTCAAGACTCGTCGCAGCTATCCATCTCCGTCCCGATTTGGGGCGCTTCAGAATCACTGCAATCTCCGCAGAGCTCCACCGTCCATCATGGCCGACTCCTCACCGCACGCGTCATCGTCCCATTCGAACGAGACTCTCACACCGCAATATACACTCTCTCAAATCGCAGCGTTCAATAAGCAGCTCGAAGGTGCAGAACCCCAGGATATCCTGCGTTGGGCGATAGATCACCTCGATGGCTTGTACCAGACGACCGCTTTTGGCCTGTGAGCGATCCTTGCCCGTATCCTGTTATTCTCTGACGGATTATACAGGACCGGGATGGCCGCTCTAGATATGATCTCGAAGATCTCCCTCGAGCGAGAAGAAATCCATTTGGTACCCCTCGTAAGCGTCCACTCTCCCTCCAGCCCTACCTGACTACGAACGCCAGATCTTCCTCGACACCCTCCACCACTTCCCCGAAACCCTCGCCCTCGCCCAAACAGCTTCCGAAACCTACCTCGCCCCCCTCCACACTTACACTCCCCCTTCCGCATCTACCTCCTCCGAGTTCTCCTCAAAATACGGCGAGAAGCTATGGGAGACGGACGAGGCGAGCTATGATTACCTCGTCAAGGTCGAGCCTGCGGCACGGGCGTATCAGGAGTTAGGGGTACGAGCTGTGATTACCGGTCGACGGCGGAGTCAGGGCGCGGAGAGGGAAGGATTGGAGGTGATTGAGGTGGATGAGCGGGGATTTGTCAAGGTTAATCCGTTGATCGGGTGGACGTTTCAGCAGGTCAAGGAGTATATCGATAAGGAGTGGGTCGGATCCTTCCTTAACCGGTCAAATAGCTGATGCGGCTTAGGAGCGTTCCGTACAATCCGCTTCTCGATCAGGGTTATCGGTCAATAGGTGACCTTCACTCGACGGCTCCTCCGGATGCCAGTATGGTGAATGGAGACGTGGCAGAACGCAGTGGACGGTGGCAGGGCAAGAAGAAGAGCGAGTGCGGGCTACACTCGAACTACTGGGATATGAAGAAGCGGTTCGAGGAGCGTTCGGCGATACCGGAGGCGGTCGAGGCGGTCGAGGCGGTCGAGGCGACATGACACATGCAAAGATATTGTCACGATGTACAAGTTTGGAAGCATTCACAACCATGAATGACAAAATTTGAATGGATCTGCGAGTTGGCTGCCTGGTGTTGTACAAGCGAGAGCATCATTGGCAGGCCGCTTCCGTTTGTGCGATAGCCGAAGCTAGACGATCCCGCTCGACAAGGACCAGCCTACCGAACTGCTCGACCCCGAAGGCCTCGTCGTGCCGAGGAGGCGCTGATTTGAATGGATAGGTGTGAACGAAAGATGCTACCTGTATGACTATCAGACCTTTCGACAGATCCCCTAGACTCGACTCACCTTGTCGATATACTCTTCCTCGGGATGGTAAGGGAAAGTTCCAGACGCGAGACCTAGTGATTCCGTCCCGACCTTCTTCTTCTTCTTCTTCGACTTCCCTCTGATCGATCTCAGCTCTTGCCCATGCCCTTCACTTGACTCACGCAGGATCGACCTGTAACCCCATGCCGTCCTCCGCCCCCTCCAATCGATACCCTCGACCCCATATCAACCAATGTGTGAATTTCGGTACCTCCTCCCGATCCAGCTCCGTCATCAACATCTTATACAATGGCGGGATGAGGAGTAATGGCAAGTTGAGTAGTCGTAACGAGAAGATGATGGCAGGTAGATTGCTGGATGCGTGAGTGCGAGCGGGGTCCAGGACCATATGTAGAGGACAGCGGGGAGTCAAAGTGGAGATAAGGTAGTCGAGGAATGGTTTGAATGCTGGATCATCCTACTATCATCAGCTCGACCCGTTTCATAGCGACAGGGCGCACGCGATTCCGGTTGATATCGACGATGGCGACTAGTCCCCATGGATCAGACTCCTCGCCATCGGTCTTGATGCTACTCCCAGCGGCTAGTCGGACGCCCTCGGACAAAATCAGTGAAGCGAGAGGGTGGACATCGATGAGCTCTTCGTCGTGGGCGAGCGTCTGGCGGAGAAGGCGTTTCACCGCTATCCTGAAGGTGCATCAGGACCGGGTGCACTTCGTCGATCACCACGATCGTCCATCCACGGTGAAGCCCAAGAAGAGCAGCTGACAATGCCGAGACACTCACTGGTCGACCTCAAGATTCAGGTTGTAAAAGTCGAAATCGACGTTGATCATGCTCTACGCGACCGGTAGACTTGGATCAGACGTCTAACGCCGAGCTCAGGTTTCCGCTCACTGCGTCGCTGCCTGAATCAGGGCCGGAATCCTCTGCGTCCTCATCGTCCTTCGGCGCGGTTTTTCGCTTGGCGCTAGCACTCGACGCCGGGATGGCTTGGAGCTGAGGCTCGGCTGACGGCATCTTGAGAAAGCCAAGGAAGGGAAGTTTCTTACGGCCGGCTCGTCCCCCTTTTCCTGTACGGTGTATCTCCCCATGAACCGGATTAATGCTCAGAAGACTGTCACGTGGTACCGCGTAAAGTACACAGTGCGAGGGCTCGATATCAATACGCGAAGGTTCACCACCGTCTTCGGGAAAGACTTGACCGAAGTGGGACGAGCTACAAGACGAAGCCCAGAGCAATACCCCCGATCCTGCTCCATATCATGCAGAAAGGTTTGCCCTCAATGCCTTATCTCAAGTCGAAATGCTGACACGTCACAGTGGAAGAAGTAACCGGCGAGACCTACAACTTCACCCTCGTCAACTACTACGCCTCCGGCTCCGACTTCATAACCTACCACTCCGACTCCGAGACGTTCCTCGGTCCCAATCCCTGCATAGCCTCCCTCTCCCTCGGTGCTCCCCGAGACTTCTTCCTCCGCCACGTACAATACAAAGAGCTTTCCGTGCCTGTTGAGAGGTTCGTGTTGGCCGATGGGGATTTGGTGGTGATGAGAGGTCGAACACGGCATGATTGGGAACATTCGGTTCCGAAACGGAAGAAAGCGGAGGGGAGGATAAACATTACGTTGAGGAAGGGGCGGGTGCCGTATGCCACGGCGAATTATATGACTTAAAATGTGGGGAAGGGGGTTATGTATCGGTGGGAGGGAGGGAGGATGGTGGAGAAGGGATGAAGTTGAAAAGAGTGAGGTAGTCAGTCAAGATGTCATCAAGGGCGTTGTAGCGATATCATTCATTTAATTATACCCTGCATGCAGTATACTTCTTTCCAGCGAACTCAGTCGCTGGGTCTGTCCTCGTCAACGACCCCCTGCACCCCTTGCTTACAAAATGGGAGACTGCTGAAGCAATGACGCGGTGGCCATCATGATCATCATGAGACAGCTTGAACATGATTCGCATGTCTCGCTGAGCCTGACTCCGCGTATCGGAGAATGCGTACTTGGATTCGTCTTGGTCACCGTCCCGCACAACCTTCGGACTTCCCTAGTAATCCTCCGTCACGAAGAGAAGTGTGTCCTTCTGCCAATCACTCAGGTCCGACTGCAACACCTTCCCCTTCACCAGATTCCTCAGGGTATGCACTTCACCAGCTTGCGCGACTCGTCCAGCTCCCACAAGCTCCACCCTACCCTCACACCTCTCATTCCGCTGCTTGAGCATCTCGACGATCCGTTCTACTCTCGACTCCGGTGTGACGTGGTCCGGACAACCCGCCCTCGTCGGCCCATCTTCTTTGCTGCACTGACAGCTGTCAAAGACGATTCTCAAGTCCCCTGATCTCGGCAGCGGGACCATCGCCGAGACAACATTATGCACCGTCACCATCTCCGTTCGCCAACTACGCCCCAAAGGCTCGAGGGCGGCGGAAAATCCATTGCTCGCGAAGAGGTCCAACTCATTCCCCATCCTTTCCCCACGTCCGTGTCGACCTGCGATCTGATCGACCAAGTCCCGATTCCCATACCGTACACAGAGCCACTCGCGCTTCCTGGTTGTTAGGAGGGAGGGGTAAGTGATGCAGACTTCTTTGGGAGACATGGCGTGACAGAGGAATAGAATGAACGGGTGGATCGGAGGTCCTTGTCGGTTGAAGATGGTACAGTGGCGGTTTTGCCAGTCGGCAAGCTGCCAGATTACGTTTTCCTCCAGGACGAGTCGCGCGACGGACGGGAACATGACTGACGCATTGACCGCCTGGCTGGATGTTAAAAAGTGGATGAAGGTTTTCAGCCCGTTACATAGACTTGCGCACGGGATGTCACGGATGACAAGCCTCCGCACATTCCGCAGGACGTTCAATTTGCGTCGATGAGACGTCTCGCTCGGCCAAGTGATGCTATTATCTCCTCCATCAATTGCTCCTTCAGCATCATCGTCGTAATCGGGTTCGGAGCTGATTTCTATATCCGGCCATAAACGATTAATCTCCTGTAGAGGCCTTGTTGACAGTCGACTCTGGCCTAAGACCAGACCAGCATACACCTGGTCGCCGTTCTCCGGTGTGAGGACGAGCTCGGGGTAGATGATCGGCGCGAGTAGATCATGAAGGCTTCTGGAGCTGCTGAATAACGTTGTGGCTGCCCCGAGGTAGCCATCGTTGACGAGAATCCGGCAGATGATCGTAATAATTTCGGGTGGCAGTATCATCGAGAGCGACGTATGATGGATAGAAGAAGTACTGCATGATCTTCCCTGTCTGTTTACCGCTCCGAGTGATTCTGTGACGAAAAACTGCCTTGCAAGGGTTTTTTGTATTGGTATGAAAGGATGAAACCACCTGTGTGCGTCGTGTTTTGCGGAGTTTCGGCGGAATTGCTATATTGTAGTACGGGCAGCAAGCTGTGTCGGACGCATCAAAGAGCTTCGGAGTTGGGGAGGATCGAGTCATATGCAGCTCGCAAGCGGGAAAATTGTCTGGCAAGGCCGAATAACGTCCAAATTGTCGAAAAGCTTCTTGTTTTGCATTTTGCCCCAGGATGATGATCCCATCTTGATATCACCTGGATCTGATGACCCATACCAAGTGATGCTGTCGCGACTCAAAGGTGAGGCGGAGAAGGGACCATCGATTCCAGTCAGAGAACGGCGATATCGAGCAGATGATTCGGCTCCATGATTGTCTCGTCACTGCATTCGCTGAAGGTTCCTGCTGCTGCCAGCTCGAATATGCGCGGCACCGATGACAAGGCATCGAGACAGCATGCCGAGCTCCTTCGCATTAGGTTCGTCCCACGGATGTCTGTCACGTGTAAGGTCAGCCGGCTATACCCCGTAATCCGACCTCTGCTTACCGCCGAATACCTCAACTGCTTCTTCCCACAGCATACACACGGATCCGTTTCTCGAGAAGACGTGAACGACATCCCCGGCCTTGCATCTCGTATCAGCCACTCCCCCTCGAGCTCTTCCGCAAAGAACCATCTCCAAAAAGCTTCGACCATCCCATCTGCGGCTTCATAGTGCTCGATCCCCACCGTCGGTCCAAACATAGTCGACAAACTCCCAAGACTCGGTACCCTTATTTCTCACGCTCATCATCGAACGTATCTCCGCGAGGCGATCATCGAATTTCCAGTGAGTGTAGCAGGAATCTAAGATTTCGGGATCGAGTATCTCGTTGTTTCGACAAGGACAGGGACAGTGGAAGATTCGGTATCGAATATGGCGGACTCGAGGAAGGTGTTGCGAGGAAACGTTGTGAAGGGTGATGGTCTTGACCTGTGGCCAAGTCTTGACGAGATCCGACATCGGAGCGGAGAAGTTGACCTGGAGTAATTTTCTGAGAGCGAACTTGAGGAAGGTGTACTGGTCTATCGAATCTTCGCGGGATAGGTGTTCGGCATTGGTGACTACTCGTGGCATCATGTACAGTGACTCGAGCTGCATGTCGACGGTGGTGTATGCAATGCAGAGGTGATCGAGGTTGCAGCGCTTGATCACAGACCAGAAGGGATGGGTGAGTCCGGATGTCGATCTCCCCACTCGAGTATGGTCCAGTATGCCCTCGCGCCCAGGGAGAGACGTTTTACCCGACTGAACACACGCCGTCCGGTTCGGAAGCGTCATCTCGAGCTCCTCGCATAGGTCGCGCCTGGGAATCTCCTCGATACGGAGTTCTTCGATGAGTCCAGACTGGGCGACCTTCCTCTTCTGAGAGGCAAGAGAGGGGAAGGGGTACTGGAGAGGCGTGATAGAAGCGGCAGGAGCTTCCTCTTCCTCTTCCTCCTCGTCTGATTCCGCATCCGCTGCAGGCCAGACCAGGTACTCCCTTCCAGATCGTAACGACTCGTTGGCTCTTGCGTCGTATCGCCGACCATTCCAGATAATGACTGCGGCTCGTCAACTCACCAAATCCGATTCCAGTTGAAGCACTTGGTCTCCCGCGGCGAGAGCGACGGCAGCGGGATGGACGCTGAGCGAGTCAGGAAAAGATGAGGCCGGCAATAGCGCGGGTGATGGTGATATTGTCATAGAGGAAGGGGCTGACGAGGGAATATGTCTCACGGGAGCACCGAACGAGGCGGGCGAGAGCTGCCTTCTGCGAAAAGTTGAGGAGATACTCGCAAATCAGGAGAAGAAGCTCGGGTGGGAGATCCGGGATGGACGTGGACGACGAAGCATCGATTTGCACAGATCACCAAGGTTTGCACTACGTCTGTTTCGTCTGCTGAGGTCTGATAAGCCTCAGACGCGCCAAAGGGGGTGCTGCTTGGGGCCGTCGGAGTAGGGAACTACTAATTGCCCTGAGATCTTGTCTGTGACTCTGTCGAGATTTCTCTGCTCGAGGTGATGAGATAGTACGACCTCATAGAGGCAAAGATTAAGTGTCATCGATATGGCAGCGGAAGCTTCGCAGCCAAGCCTAGATAGGCGCCACTATCAAGACTGGATAGTCCGTCTCCTGATAGACCGTTAGGCCGTCAAAACGCAGTCGCCTACTATGATATCGCTTGCACGTGGTTCGTTTCACCCCGTTGCAACCCAAGTTGAACATCAACAGGCTGCCCAATACTTTCGCCCAAGTTAATTCCATCCTACTACCCAAGATTTTCACTCTCGCCTGCTAAAGCCCGCCAAGCTGTCGTGCTCCCCCATCGATCCCATCTGTCAGTTCCCCC
>JAABUH010000239.1_pt1 | contig 84090 bp, 97 predicted proteins | sample 5559121 | NCBI WGS metagenome assembly JAABUH01 (sample SAMN10711871, study PRJNA513364) | rock metagenome | isolation source: Antarctica rocks | place: Antarctica: Victoria Land, Battleship Promontory nord | collected 2015-12-28
CCATTCGAGTGGAGGTCGTTCTTGAGCATCCTGAGAAGCTTGAGCATCCTGAGAAGAAAGTTCCATGCTGTCTTTTACCCAAGATGAACACGAAACATTTAGAACTTTATGTAAACATCAGTAAAGGCATTCGCCACTTTGGGCTTCGGGCTGGTGCGGGAAGGCAATCATCTGGCGCTGGAGCGTGAGAATGAAGATGGGAGCAAAACCCCGATGACGCTGCCCAATCACCGGTTCATCAAAGGCTCTACCTTGCGAACCATTCTGACCCAGAGCGGCATTTCGCGCGAAGAGTTCTTGACGGCTTATGACGCAGCCTAACCGTCATGCGTCTCGATAAGTTGGAAGAGGATGACACAATGGCACTCGTAGACAATGCGGTCGCGGCCTACACGCGCCGCTTTGGGGCCGCGCCCCGCGCCGCCGCACTAGCGCCGGGGCGGGTCGAGATCATGGGCAACCACACGGACTACAACGGCGGCTTTGTCCTGCCCGCCGCCCTGGACAAGGGCACGGTCGTGGCCGGGTCGTCGACGGGGAACGACACCATCTCGCTACACGCCGCCGACTTCCGCCGGGATGCGTCGTTTTCAGCGAAGGACCTCAAGGCCGACTCGCACAACTCGTGGGCCAGCTATGTGCTGGGCGTCGTGCAGCAGTTGCAGCGGGAGGGCGTCGCCGTTGGCGGCTTCAGCGCCGTCATCCACAGCGATGTGCCGGGGGGGGCGGGGCTGTCGTCCTCGGCGGCCCTGGAAGTGGCGACGGCGTTCTTCTTGCAGCAGTTGTTCCCGTTTGACCGCGACCCGATGCAGATCGCGCGGCTCTGCCAAAAGGCCGAGAACGAGTTCGTGGGCGTCCCGTGCGGCATCCTGGACCAGTTTTCGTCCGTGTTCGGCGTCCAGGACGGCCTGCTGTTTTTGGACTGCCTGACGCTGGAGCATTCCGCCGTCAAGATGGGCCGCGACGATATCGCCATCGTCATCTGCGACTCCAACGTCAAGCACGCCCTGACCAGCGGCGACTACGCCACGCGCCACGGCGAGTGCATGGCCGCCGCCGCCCACTTCGGCAAGCCGCTCCTGCGCGAAGTCACCTGGGAGGAGTTCACGGCCCGCGAGGGGGAGCTTCCCCCAAGCCAGCAGAAGCGCGTGCGGCACGTCCTATCGGAAGATAAGCGCGTCCTGGCGATGCGCGAGGCGGCGCAGCGAGGCGATCTGGCGCGGATGGGCGAGCTTCTGGCGGAGGGCCATGCCTCTTGCCGGGACCTGTTCGAGAACTCCACGCCCGAAATAGACCTGCTCGTCTCCCTAGCCGTCAAACTCCCCGGCTGCATCGGGGCGAAGCTGACCGGCGGCGGCTGGGGCGGCTGCACGGTCAACCTGATCCACGCCGAGGCCGTCTCCCAGTTCTGCCGCGAACTGGCGGCGCAATACACAGAAAAGACGGGCCACGACGCTCACGTCTACGCCTGTCGCGCCGCCCAGGGCGCGCGGGCCATCAAGTTCTAATAGATCGGGGGTAACTGATGACCGAACTGCGCGCGCTGATGCCGGACGATGACCTGGCCCTCTTGCGGCTGATGTCGGAAGCCTTCACGGGGGGCAGCCGTCCTACAGTATCGGAGCCGGAGGAAAGCAAAGACCGCGTCAGCACGACACTGGGCGTCTTTGACGGGGTACGCCTGGTCGCGGCGGCGACGATCCACGACCTGCACCTGATCTGGGGGCAGACCGACGTTCCAATGGGCGGCATCGCAGGCGTCGCCTGCGCCGCCGAGCAGCGCGGGCGCGGCCACGTCGCCCGCCTGCTGGCTGAGTCGCTACGGACGATGCGTGAAGAAGGCCAGGTCACGAGCGGCCTGTACCCGTTCGCCTATGCCTTCTACCGACGGCACGGCTGGGAGTGGGTGGGAGAGAAGCGCCGCTACAATGTCCCCACGTCCGAAATCCGCGCCAGCCCGGACGGCAAGTACGTCCGCTGTTATGACGGTCTTGAAGCGCGGGAAGCCGTCCGGCCCGTCTACGAAGCATTCGCGCGCCGCCATCGCGGCATGGCGACACGCGCCGACGCCAAGCCCGATTTTTGGAAGCGCGCCCTGGACCACCACGACAACCAGACCACTTACGTTCAGGTCTACCACGATCCTGAAACCGATCAGGCTGAGGGCTACTTGACCTTCCGCTATCCCAACGGCGGCGAGACGGGCCACATCGGCGAGTTTTTCGCGAACACGCCCGCTGCCTATCGCGGGCTGCTGTCCACACTGCACTACTACGGGACCCAGGTACAGCGGGTGGAGTTCTCTGCGCCGACTAATGACCCCCTGCCGCTCCATGTGATGCACCACGATCTGCATACGGCTGTCGGCCCGATATTCATGGGCCGCGTCGTAGATGTCGCCCCCGCCTTCGCCGCGCTGATGCCGGAGCCGCCCTTGACGGGTCGCCTTGCCCTGCAAGTTTCGGACGGCTCGTGTGAGTGGAACCATCAGACGTTCGCAATTGCCGTTGAAGCCGGGCAAGTGACCGCTGGGGCGACGCAAGAGGCGCCGGGCGTCTCGCTGGACATTCAGGCATTGTCGCAGGCGTATTGGGGTCAGCCTTCCCTTGATCTACTACGGGCGGCGGGGCGGCTGACTGTCGCGGATGAAGCACAATACCAACTCTTAGTCCGGCTGCTGCCACCGAGCTTTTGCTATTTGCAAGATGGGTTTTAGGCCCACGAAAGACACGAAATGACCAACAAACCCATTGCTGTCGTCACCGGCGCCAGCAGCGGCATCGGGGCGGCAACGGCCAAACATCTGGCCCAAGCGGGCTATGACCTTGTCCTCGGCGCGCGCCGGATGGACAAGCTGCAAGCTGTGGCACAGCCGCTCGGCGCGCGGGCCATTGCCCTGGATGTGACTGATACCGCCAGCGTCGCCGCGTTCTGCGAGCAAATCCCCGCCGTCAACGTGCTGGTCAACAACGCGGGCGGGGCGCTGGGGCTGGAACCCGTCGCCGAGGCCGAGGACGAAAAATGGCGGACGATGTTCGAGTCGAACGTCCTGGGGACGATGCGGATGACTCGGACGCTGCTGCCCAAGCTGGAAGCGTCAGGGCAGGGTCACATCGTCGTCATCGGCAGCATTGCCGGGTTCGAGGTCTACCCCGGCGGCGCGGGCTACACGGCCGCCAAGCACGCCGAACGGGCGCTGGCCGAGACTCTGCGCCTGGAACTGCTCGGCAAGCCGATCCGCGTGACCGAGATCGCGCCGGGACTGGTGGAGACCGAGTTCAGCCTGGTCCGCTTCGGCGGCGATGCCGAGCGGGCGACCAAGCCATACCAAGGCATGACGCCGCTGACGGCGGATGACGTCGCCGACGCAATCACCTGGGCCGTCACGCGGCCTGCTCATGTCAACATTGACCAGATGACCATTCGCCCGCTCGATCAGGCCACTGCCATGCTCGTACATCGCATCAAAGAGGATTAGTCTACCGTGTCCAAACTCACCATCCACGCCGGCGAAACGCTCGGCATGATCTCTCCCTATATCCACGGCCACTTCGCCGAGCATCTAGGCCGCTGCTGCTATGACGGGCTGTGGGTCGGCCCGGACTCGCCCATCCCGAACCAGGGCGGCTTCCGCACGGACATCATCGAGGCGCTGAAGGCGGTCGGCATCCCTCAACTTCGCTGGCCGGGCGGCTGCTTCGCCGATTCGTACCACTGGCGCGACGGCATTGGGCCGGTCGAGGCGCGGCCCCGGACGTGGGCCGAAAGCTGCGGCTTGAATGTCGTCGAGGACAACACACTGGGCACACACGAGTTTATCGCCCTGTGCCGAATGATCGGGGCCGACCCCTACCTCGCCGGCAACGTCGGGTCGGGGTCGGCGCAGGAGCTGGCGGACTGGGTTGTTTATTGCAACGGCATGGCGGACACGACCCTGGCCCGCGAGCGGGCCGCGAACGGGCATCCCGACCCGATGGGTGTTAAGTTCTGGGGCGTCGGCAACGAGAACTGGGGCTGCGGCGGCAACTACGATGCCGAAACCTACGCCAAAGAGTTCAAGCGGTTCGGGACGTTCCTGAAGATGGCGGACCATTCCATCGAGCTGGTCGCCTGCGGCCTGAACAGCCGCGATTGGAACATGAAGCTAATTGAGACCCTGCGGAACCACCTGGGCCTGCTGGATCATGTTTCGGTCCATCAGTACTGGGCTAACGGTCCCGCAGTGGACTTCAGCGAGGACGACTACTACAACTCCCTGCACGCGGCGGCGACCGTAGAAGACGACATTCGCTTTACCGACGAGATACTTCGCTTCTTCACGTCGGGTCGCCAAAAGAAGGTCGGCATCGCCTTTGACGAGTGGGGCATCTGGCACCCCGAAGCCGTTACGTCCACGGACTACGAGGCGCCCAGCACAATCCGCGACGCCGTGGTCGGCGCGGGCGTTTTGGACGTCTTCCACAAGTGGTGTGACCGCGTTTCCACAGCCAACATCGCCCAGATCGTCAACGTCCTGCAAGCCCTGGTGCAGACAAAGGGCGACAAGATGTGGCTAACGCCGACCTACCACCTGTTCGCGCTGTACGCGCCTCACCGGGGTGCCCAGGCGGTTCGGGTCGAGATCGGGGACGCCCCCACCCGTGAGATAGGACCCGTCGCAAATATCCACGGGGGCAGGCCGCACACGAGCGACATGGCCTTGCTGTCGGCGTCAGCTTCCAAGAAAGACGGACAGCTCATTGTCAGCCTCAGCAACCGGCAGCCCGACCAGCCGCAGGAAGTCACCCTGACCGTCCGCGACGGCTCCCTGCACGGCGGCCGCCTGCACACGATGGCCGGGGCGGCGAACGCCCATAACACCGCCGAGCAGCCGGACACCGTGGGGATTACGCAGACGGACGTACCGGCGCAGGGCGACATGCTGACGCTGACCCTGCCCCCCTGCTCGGTGCAGACGCTGGTCCTGAACCTGGCCTAGCCGATGGCGCTCTGCTACTACATTACGGGGCATGGGTTCGGGCACGCGGTCCGCACCACGCAGGTCATCAAATCGCTGCCGCCGGACCTGCCCCTGATCCTAAAAACGACGGCCCCGGAACGGCTCTTCCGCGAGGAGCTTCCGGGGCGCGATTTTACCTATGTACACGCCGAGTACGACTGCGGCTGCCTGCAAAGCGACAGCGTCACCGTGCTGCGGCGCGAGACGCTGACCCGCTACGGCGAGATCGCGCGGGAGAATGCCGCGCGTCTGCCCGATGAGATCACGTTTCTTCGGGATCACGGCGTTCGCTGCGTCGCTTCGGACATTCCCTCGTTTCCTCTCCAGGCCGCGCGCGCGGCTGGCATTCCCGGTGTCGCGGTCGCTAACTTCACCTGGCATGACATTTACGTGGAATACGTCGAAACGGACGCCGATGCCGCGCTGCTTCGGCAGATGGCGGGGGAGTATGCCGCCGCGACCATGGCCTGCCTCACGCCGCTGAGTGTGCCGACCGTCGGCGAGGTATTTCCGAACAGTGAGCGCGTCCCAATTGTCGCCCGCCGTGGGCAGCCGATGCGGGACACGCTGGTCGAAGCGCTGGATGTGCCGCGCGATAAACATCTTGCCCTGCTCTACCTCGGCAATTGGGGCCTGGACATCCACTGGCCCGCGCTGGAGCAGTGGAAGGACTGGGTCTTCCTCCTGGACAGCCCCCTGCCGCAGCCGGTCGCCAACGTCTTTGCCTTCGACGCTTACCGCTGGGGGTACGCCGAAGTGGCTGCATCCGTGGATGCCGTGATTTCCAAAGCCGGCTATGGGACTATAACCGAGTGCATCGCCAACTCCGTCCCGCTGATCTACCTGCCGCGACGCGGGTTTATCGAGCATGAAGCTCTTGTTCTGGGTATGAACGCATGGGGAGGAGGGGTCGAGGTTTCCGAAGCGGCCTTTTTTGCCGGAGAGTGGAAGGCCGCGCTCCACTCTGCGCTGGCAGCCCGGCCCGATCCCGGCGTCTTCCCTACAAACGGCGCAGACGTCATCGCGAACAAAATTGTGGAGCTATGCCAATGAGCCAGCCGAAGATCACCATGTACACCCGTCCAGGCTGTCCGGACGTCGCCCGTGCCTCCTACTTCCTGCGCCAGCGCGGCATGATCTGGGACGAAATAGACATTGAGGAAGACGAGGCCGCCCGCAAGCAGGTCGTCGCATGGACGGGGCGGGAGGTGACGCCGACGCTGTGGATCGGCGACACGATGCTGACTGAGCCGAGCCGCGAGGAGGTAGACGCGGCTTTGGCGAAGGCAGCCTGAAACGCCTTGCGCGCCCTGCTCGTATATGCTATACTAAGGCCGTGCGAGTGCAAGCACGGGGAGGCATTGGGGACCGGATCGCGCTGGTCGGTCCAACGGCGTCGGGCAAAACGGCGGTCGGCATCCGTCTGGCTGCTAGGCTTGGTGCGGAGATCGTCTCTGCCGACTCGATGCAAGTCTACCGACAGATGGACATCGGGACGGCCAAGCCGACGATCGAGGAGCAGCAGCAGGCCGTTTTTCATGCCATTGATGTCACCGGCCCTGATCAGGACTGGACGCTGACTGATCACCAGCGGCTGGGGGACGAGGCTTGCTGCGCCATTGCGGCGCGTGGGCGAGTGCCGCTGATCGTCGGCGGAACCGGGCTTTATGTCCGTGCTCTGACGACCATCTTGGACATTCCTGTCACCCCACCGGATGAACAATTCCGAGCGAGGTTGCGTGAATTTGCCGAAACGAATGGCAACGCCGCCCTGCTGGCCCGCGTGGCCCAAGTTGACCCGCAGACGGCGGCCCGCCTGCATGTCAATGACATCGGGCGGCAGATTCGTGCCCTGGAAGTCCATGCGGCGAGTGGTCGGACATTGACCGAGCTGCACGCCGAAAACCGTGCCCGGCAGCCCTCAGCATTGGATGAGGGGCAGCCATTGCTGTTCGGCCTGAATTTCAACGATCGCGCGCTGCTGTACCGACGCATTGACGACCGCGTGGACCAGATGCTGGCGGAAGGGCTGCTTGATGAGGTGCGCGGTCTGCTGGCGCGCGGCTACCTCGCTGCTCTGAAACCCATGCAGTCGCTCGGTTATCGCCACCTCACGACGTACCTGGCGGGTGAAATGAGCCTGGATTTGGCCGTCGCTGCCATGAAGCAGGACACACGGCGCTTCGCGCGCCGCCAGCTCATCTGGTTCCGGGGCGACGCGCGCGTTCAATGGGTACAAGCCGACGGCAAAACCGCCGAGCAGGTCGCAGACGAAATTGGAACACAAATTCAGGTGCTACGCCAGCACAAAGGGGAAATCGCTTCGCAATGAACAAACCGCAGGTCAACCTTCAAGATACCTTTCTCAATCAGGTCCGCAAAGAGAACATCGGCGTGATGATCTACCTCATCGGCGGTGTCCAGCTTCGCGGCAACGTGCGTGGCTTCGACCCTTACACGATCCTCCTGGACAGCCCCGGCAAGCCGACCCAACTCGTCTACAAACACGCCGTCACCAGTATCGTCCCCATGCGGCCCCTCCAGAATCTGTATACCGAAGCGATGCGCGAGGCCGGCGTGACGCCCCAGTCGGCACCAGTTCCTGCCGCGCCCAGCCCCACCGCGCCGCCCGTCGCGCCCGCCGGGACGACCCACCCGGACGCCAGCGTGACGGTGCAGACCCCGAACCCGTCGCCCGCGCCCGCCACGCCGGAAGCCGCCGCCGTGGACCCGATTTCCTGACTGATGTGATTCGCAATGTGCCGGGGCTTTCTACAGCCCCGGCAGAGAGCGCCCTCATGGGCGAAGAGCAGGAACCGTTTTCTCCTCGTCCGAAGGACGTTTCTTTGCCGGAGCTTTCTACAGCCCCGGCACGGTATCACCAGTATGCACTTTACGAAAATGCATGGCATCGGCAATGACTTCGTGATGGTCAATTGCCTGGAGGAAGACGGCGATGCGCGGCTGACCGAGGCGCAGCGCCGGGCCGTCTTCCTCTGCGACCGCAAATTTGGCGTCGGCGGCGACGGCGTCATTGCCCTGCTGCCCGGCCAAAAAGCGCCGTTCGCCATGCGAATGTTCAACCCGGACGGCTCCGAGTCCGAGATGTGCGGCAACGGCATCCGCTGCTTCGCCAAGTTTCTTTATGACCGTGGCCTGACACATGGCAAGACCGACATCGCCGTCGAGACGGGCGCGGGCTTGCTGCACCTGCAAATCCAGGCCGGCCCGGACGACAGGGCCGCTTCCATCCGCGTGGATATGGGCGAGCCGGTCCTGAAGCCGTCCGATGTCCCGACCACGCTGGGCGGGGGCGACACGCCCGTCGTCAACCTTCCCTTAGACCTCGGCGGGCAGACGGTCCATGTCACCACCGTCTCGATGGGCAACCCCCACGCCGTCACCTTCGTGGAGGACGTCAAGAATTACCCCATCGAGGCCATTGGCCCCCAGGTCGAGAACCATCCAGCCTTTCCACGGCGCATCAACACCGAGTTCATCGAAGTCATTTCCGACCGCGAGATCATCTTCCGCGTTTGGGAGCGCGGCGCGGGCGAAACGCTGGCCTGCGGCACCGGTGCCAGCGCCGCGACCGTCGCCTGCGTCCTGGGCGGCAAAACAGGCCGCCGCGTCCTGGTGCATCTACCCGGCGGTGATCTGGACATCGAATGGCTGGAGGCTGATAACCACGTCTACATGACCGGCCCGGCGGCAGAAGTATTTGAGGGGAAAATAGAGGATGGCAGGTAAGCGGAAGGTGCCTTTCCGACTCGTTCCGGCTCTGTAAATCTGAGCGGTCCCCGGCTAGGCTCTTATGCCAGCGCTTCCAAACGCGCCTGAGTCCCTGCTGCCATCGCCTCGAACCATGCCCCCGTTGGGTCTACCAGCGGAAGCCACCAGGCAGTCGGACGAAGCTGCGTGTGTTCCAGGCTTTCGATTGTCAAGTAGGCATCGCGAACGAGATCGAGCCGCGCCATCTGTGCCTCTCGGACGATTGCGGTGATCCTCGCGCGTTTCTGGGCCGCCTCGGGGCCGCGCTCCAGCAGGCGGCGCTGGCGCCGGAACTCGGCCAGCAAGAAGCGCGTGGCGGCGATGCGCTCACGGGCAATGTCAATCGGCCTGTCGAATGCCGTCGCGCGGATGGCGACCTGCCGCTCCGCCTGCTTTTGCCAATCGGCGGCCTCCTTAGTTCCTGATGCCGCGCGTGCCTTTTGCAGAAGCGGCTGAACATGGTGCCGCCAGTCTTCGCCTTTGCGCCGCTCCAACTCCTGCCGCTCGCGCTGCCACACGGCCATCTCTTCTCGGTGTTCCTCGACCCGCCCGCGCAGCGTCTGGCTATGCGCGGCGATCTCCTTCAGCGCCGTCAAGGCCGCGTCGTACTCATCGCGGCGCTCGCACCAGCACAGGTCGGCCTTGCCCTCCAGAAAAGTCAGCAGGTGGCGCGGGCTGGACAGGTCGCGGCTCTCCCGCAGGAGCTGCCGGCAGGACGCGACGACCTCGCGCCAGCGCCCGGCGAAGTCGCGGGCGGAAAGCGTCTCGGCCCCGAACGTCGCGGCCAAATGCGGCGGCAGACGCAGGGCGGCTTCGGCGGGGGCGGACGCCAAAGCGTCCCAGGTTGGATAGGTAAGCCGGACGAGGGGATGCAGTGTCTGCGGCAGCCCGCGCCGCGCCAAGTGCGCGTTCATCGCCTGCGTCGCTGATGTGTACCCGGAAGCGGTTTCGTGAAAGACAACGAGGTGCTCCGCGGCGATCATGTTCGCCAGCGTCACTGCCTTGCCGACCAGCACGGCGTCCGTGCCGAACCGTTCTTCCACCACGGCGGCGAGCTGTGCCAGGGTCGTGATCCGCTCACGCAATGGGACAAAGGTTTCCTGCGGAGTCGTCTCGACGACCAAGGCGGCGGGCGTCGTGCGGATCGTGCCGCGCCCGACACCGGGAATAACAAGGTCGAAGGGGATCGCGCCCGCTCCAAAGGCGGCCAGTGGGTACATGCCCAGTCCGGCCACGGACTTGTCGTAAGCCGTGCGGGCAATCGGGCGTGTCGCGGGGTCCAGGAACAGCCCAACCAGCCCGAAGCGTGGCAGGGTATAACTCTTGCGGTTAAAGCGGAAAAGAGAAGTGGAGGCGGTGGTCTGAAAGTCTGCGGGCGGGGCGCCCAAAAGCAGTTGGTAGAAGCGGGGCAGCAAGGTCTGATACAGGTCGGACAGCCGACACGAGTCGTCGCAGGTTTCCAAGAATCCCAGCACCCAGCCGCGTACCTGCGCCGCTACCCCTTTGGCATGGCCGCGCGTTTGGGCGTCCGCCAGACAGGCGATGCTCTCGGCCAGCCCCCAGTCAAGCTGTTCCAGCAGGGCGTCTTTGATGTCCAGGATCGGGATGTCGTGGGCGATGACGCTGTGCGACTCGGTGTGGACGATGCCGCGCCAGCCCCAGGCGGTCGTCTTGTCGGCGTAAAGCTGGCTTTTGCCGCCGGGGTAGGTCTTGCCGAGCCAGTCGAAAGGGACTCCATGGGACAGGAACATCGCGCGTGTCGGGACACTCTCGCTGCCCAGCAAGGCCGACAACTCGCCCGTCGCGCTCCACAGGTCGCGCGTCTTGCCATCGTCATGGGGCAGGGCGACGTAAGGCTGGTCGTCCCCGACATGGGCGGAGGTCTTGGCGAAATAGTCTGTGTCGTGGACGCCCGCGATCAGCGTCGCGCCCGGCAGGTGGGCGTCCAGCAGGCGACGCCAGACCGCCTTAGTCGGCTCGTCCCAAAAAACGGTCTGGCCCAGGGCCAGAAACGGCACATCGGGGTAGTGCTCGCGGATCGTTTGCAGCGCGCTCAGGACGGACGGATCAACGGAGGTCGGGGAAGGCATGAATGAACTCCAGCAAAAAGGGCAGTCAGGGAAAGTATACCCAAAATCCGGGTGTCGGGGGCCAATGGCAGAATGCCGAACAGGGGGAGGTGGTTCCCGGCCTTGCGAACGGAGGGGCAAGTAAGGTATCCTAACACGCGGAAAAAGAACACTCTCAAGGGAACTCGCACATTTATGGTTGATATTCTGCCGTTTCGCGGCGTTCGCTACGATCCCGCCGCCGTAGGCCGGGGCCTGTCCGACCTGGTCGCGCCGCCCTACGACGTCATTTCCCCTGCCGAGCAGGCCGCGCTTTACGAGAAGCATCCCGCCAATGTCGTGCGGCTCATTCTTGGGCATGAGGACAACAAGTACGCCCAAGCCGCGCGTCTGTTCCGGGAGTGGCTTGCCTGCGGCGTGCTGAAGGCGGACGATGAGCCGGCCCTTTACGTTTATCACCAGACGTTCGCCGACCCCGCCACAGGCAAGCCGGCCCCGGAGCGCATGGGCCTGATCTGCCTGCTGAAGCTGGAAGACTACAGCACGGGCCGCGTCCTGCCGCACGAGAAGACGCTGACGGGACCCAAGACCGACCGCCTGGAGCTGCTGCGTGCGACCGAGGCGCAGTTCGAGTCTATCTACGGCTTGTACCTCGACCCTGACCAGTCCGTGCAGTCCTTTCTGCGCGAGTATGACGACCGCGAGACAGTGATTGAGCGCGTGGACGGGCTGATCGGCTCCAGCCACCGTATCGAGCGGATCACGGACTCGAATGCTCACGCCGTCCTGCGCGACTTGCTGGCCGACACGCCGGTCTTTATCGCCGACGGGCATCATCGCTACGAGACCGCGCTGAATTACCGCCGCGAGGTCCGCGCCGCCACTCCCGCCCAGCCCGAAGACGAGCCGATCCCCGCCGATTACATTCTGATCACCCTGACCGCGTTTGAAGACGAGGGCCTTTTGGTCTTGCCGACGCATCGGCTCGTCAGGAATGTGCCGCCTGAGAAGATCGCCGCCCTGCCGGATGCGCTGGCTGCCCGCTTCACGCTCTCGAACAGTTCGCCGGACGCGGTGGAGGCTGCGATCGCCGCCGAGGCGGACAATGACAAAGTCGCCTTCGGCGTCGTGCTGCCGCCGGGACAGGTGCATCTCGCCGTGCTGAATATCCCAGCGGATGAGGCCGCCGGCCCTGACGTGCCGGCGGCGGAGCGTCTGCCGGTGACGCTGCTCGGCAGTCTCATTCTGGAACCGTGTCTGGGCATTGGCGCCGCCGCCGTGGCCGCTGGGGAACACGTTTCCTACACGCGCGATCTTAAGGAGGCTGTCGCCGCCGTCGAAGGCGGCGACGCCCTGGCCGCCTTCCTGCTGGGCCGCCCAACGGTGCAGGAGATCAAAGAGGTCTCGCTGGCAGGCGACGTCATGCCGCAGAAGTCCACGTTCTTCTTCCCCAAACTGCTGTCCGGCCTGGTCATGCGCGACCTGAAGACGGACGACCAGGCGGAGGCGCTGTCGCTTGATGCGTAGCATACCATCCCCCCGGAAATGGGTTTTTTTTGGCGTGGGGCTAGGGGATTGCCTTGCGCTGGCTCTTCTCGCGCCCGCCGCCTACGCCGACCAGCCTAAGCCGCTCCCGGCCAAGACGCTCGTGGTGGCCCGCAAGCCGGCCCCCTCTCCGGTTAAGTCCAAGGCGCAGGTACAGACGGTTCACCAAGTTCTGCCGAACGCCTTCTACGACTCGCCGAACTTCCCGGAGCGCTACCGGCCCTACATGACGCTGCTCGCCAAAGACGAAGCGGAGCAGGAACGCGGCTACAAATTCAACAAGATCATCCGGGGAGATATCCGCAAGCAGCGCATCGCCCTGACCTTCGACGACGGCCCGCACCCGGTCTTCACCTTGCAGCTCCTGGACATCCTGCGCCGCACCCACACTCCCGCCACTTTTTTCGTCGTCGGCAGGCAGGTCGAGAAGAACCCCGCCCTGGTCCAGCTCGAAGTTGCCGAGGGCCACGAGGTCGGTAACCATACCTACGACCACGTCAACCTGACGCTGATTCCGCCCGACCTGATCGCCTACGAGCTGGACCAGTGCGACGCCGCCATCAAGAAGGCCACGGGATCATCCGCTCGCTTCTTCCGCCCGCCCGGCGGCGACTACAACGGGAACGTGATTCGGGACGCCTCCCAGCGTGGCTACATCACGACTCTGTGGACCAACGACCCCGGCGACTTCCAGAAGCCGCCTGCCGACGTGATCCTTAAGCGCAGCCTGGAGCACCTGGAGAACGGCGCCATCATTCTAATGCACGACGGCATCCCGCAGACATTGCAAATCCTGCCCCAGTTCATTGCCGAGGCGCGTCGGCGTGGCTACCAGTTCGTCACCATTAGCCAGCTTGCGCGGGACTTCTGAAACACCCATGACCGAACTCCTCAAGGACAGCCTCATCGTCGGGGCAGGCGGCTTCCTCGGTGCCATCGCGCGGTTTCTGGTGGGCACTTGGGTCGTAGGCCGTTACGGTGCGTTGTTTCCCTGGGCCACCTTCGTGATCAACGTCAGCGGCTCGTTTCTGCTGGGCTTGATTGGGACGCTGCTTCTCAGCCGCGTCCTCGTCAGCCCGAACTGGCGGCTGGGCGTCACCATCGGCTTCATCGGTGCCTACACGACGTTTTCCACCTTTGAGTACGAATCCGCCAAGCTCGGTTCGTCCTGGGCCGCCCTGGGCAATCTCCTGGGCAGCGTGGTCGCCGGCTACGGCGCCGTCTGGCTCGGCATCCGCCTGGGGCAGCTCTGGCCCCAAGTCGGCCCGTAGGTTTAGCGCCCGACCGCTTGTTGGAAAGTCTTCCTAACGATCCGGCCCCGCAAAGGACACCAACGATGGCAAATCGGCTGACCCTCAACGACCTTGACCACCTCTCGACGGGCAAGCGCCTTCGTCTGCACCGCTTGATGTACCAATCCGGCCCCGGCAACGGGACCTTGTTGCTGCTGCCGATTGACCAGGGCTTGGAACACGGACCGCGTGACTTCTTCGCCAACCCAGACTCTGCCGATCCGAATTTTCAGTTCAAATTAGCCGCCGAAGGAGGGTATTCAGGCATCGCCTTGCAGTACGGGCTGGCCGAGAAGTACATGCGGAACTATGTCGGCCAGGTGCCCCTCGTCGTCAAGCTGAACGGCAAGACCGAGATACCCTCTGACGCCGAATCCTTCTCCTCGTGTCTTGCCTCGGTCGCGGACGCCGTCGCCTTGGGCGCGGACGCCGTGGGCTACACGCTGTACGTCGGCTCGCCCGCCCAGGACCGCGATTTCGCCCAATGGGCCGAAGTTCGGCGCGAGGCGGAGCGATTGGGCATCCCGACCATCATCTGGGCCTACCCGCGCGGCGAGGCTGTGGAAGCCAAAGGCGGCAAGGAGAGCGTCTGGGCCATTGACTACGCGGCCCGCGTCGCTGCGGAAGTGGGTGCGGACATCGTCAAGATCAATTTCCCCACCCAAAGTCCCTCGCCCGGCTCGCCGAAGCCCTATGACACGATGGCGTTCAGCCCGCAGGACGCTATTGATCGGGTCGTTAAGTCAGCGGGTAAGACGCTGGTGTTGATTTCCGGCGGCGAGAAAGAACCCGACGATGAGCTGCTGGAAAAGGCGCGGCACTCGTTCAACGCGGGTGCGACGGGCCTCATCTTTGGCCGCAACACCTGGCAGCGGCCTTACGACGACGCCCTGAAGCTGATGCACGAACTGCGCGAGATCGCACTGAAGGCCTAAGACATGTAAACGCCCCCGCTTCTCAATGAGAAGTGGGGGCGTTCTTGCTTGTAAGGTAACACCGTGGGAACTAAGCAAAGCGTCGCTGTCCATCGGAATCTGCCACGGGCGGGTTCGTGAAGAAGAGCTGGTTCGTTTTGCACTGCGGACACTCAACAAAGAACCGTTCGCGGCTCTTGTGAATCTTTGCGCCGCCGCCACAGCCGGGACAGACCGGTTGAAGATTCGTGTTGCCGGAACAACTGCCGCACTTGAAGTAGTAGCCATAGCGCCCGTAGGCGATGGCAACGTCGCCGCTCTTGCAATGGCGGCAGATGAAGCGGTGCGTCGGCAGAGGCGCTGGGAGGGGCGCTGGCCTGTTTCTGCCGCCCGCGCATGGGCGGTGCTGCCGCAGGAGGAGGCCGGAAACGCGCTTGATCTCTTCCGCGCCGAAAGATCGCCCCATTTTGCTGAAGCTGAAGACGCTCGCGCTCTGGCATTGCCTCTGCATGAGTCGGCGAACCCGATCGGGCGCCTGGTCGGCTTTGCAGACGGTCGGGGGCACATGATCGGCGGGCGGGGCGATGATGCCCGAATCGGAAATGCCGACGACCGCGTCAATTGGCGTCGCGCCGAAGTAGCCCTGACGACCGAGCATCTTGTCGAGCAGGACCGGCGCGTGTTGGTCCAGGTATGCCCGCAGGAACGATCCTTGCCGCTCCGCCTGAAGGACGGGCGAAGGCATCCCCTGCCACCGCCCCCCGAACAGCCGCGCCCACTCGCCCCGGTCGTTGACGCTCACTTGTGTAGAGACGCTTTTGCTTTCCACAATCACCAGGCCGCCCCGGTGGAGAACGAGATGGTCCATCTGCGCGGCGTCCTGCGCCCACTCCAGCCTGAGACCGTTGAAGACAAAGGTGTCCGGCTCGTCTTGAAAAGCCCGGCGGAGGTAGAAGGCCATCTGCTCTTCCGCCTGCCGCCCGGCCCTCTCCAGGATGTTCGTCGAGGAAAACGAGTCAAGTTCTTTCAGGATCATTTTGCCGTTCCAGTGAGGGATTGCCCAAACAGCGGGGGTGTGTCTCCATTATCGGCACCGGCCTCGCTGTTCCGCACCCCCCCAAATGCTCCAGGCTCCGTTTGACATCCGCGCCAACTTACGTTATAATCAGTCAGCCCTCATACCGGCTTCATATCATTCATCACACCGGAGAATTCACGCCGACATGACTCAACCCCCGCGCCGCCCCGTCAAGCCCCGGCGGTCCGTCCGCCGCTCGCCCGCCCAGAAAGCCGGAAAGTTCTTCGGCGCGCTCGCTCTGCTGACCCTCACCGCCGCCTCCGTCTACGGCGGTTATCTTTACCGCAGCAGTTCCGCTGTTCACCGCTATCTCGGTTCCTTCCTGCGCCCAAAAACCGTAGCCGATGTGTTCCCCCACCAGCAGGCGCTCAACCTAATGGTCATCGGGCGTGACCGCGACTATGACGACCGCACGGATCAGGTCCTCAAGACGCGCGCTCGGTCGGATATGCTGATGGTGGCACACCTTGACTTCGACAAGAAGACCGTTTCGCTCCTTTCCATTCCGCGTGACACCCGTGCCCGCATTCCGGGCTACGGCACGGCTAAGATCAACGCCGCCCACCAGAAGGGTGGACCGCCGCTCTCGGAGCAGACCGTTCAGGAGAACTTCGGCATCCCGAGCGACAAGTACATCGCCCTGGACTTCGAGGGGTTTGAGAAAGCCATTGACATCCTCGGCGGCGTGGATCTGGCCGTGGACAAAAAGATGGATTATGACGACAACTGGGGGCATTTGCACATCCACTTGAAGCCGGGAATGCAGCACCTGAACGGGGCGCAGGCGATGGGCTTCGTGCGCTTCCGCCATTCGGACAATGACCTTGTTCGCACCAAACGCCAGCAGGCCCTGATGGCCGCCTTGAAGACCAAACTTCGCTCGCCCCAGGCCCTCGCCGAGATCGGCCCGCTGCTGGACATCATAGACAGCCATGTGGACAGCGACCTTTCCACGGATCAGAAGGTCGCTCTCGCCCGGTTTGTCCATGACACGCCGCGCGAACAGATCCGCATGGACACTCTGCCCAGCCATCCGGTCGGCAACGACGTGGCGACCGATTGGAACCAAGCGACGCCCCTGATCCAGAGCCTCTTTGGGGTTTCGACAGGTCAGTCGGTCGCGGACGCGGGCGAGGGGGGACACCACCGGCGGCGGCGCCATCGTCACCATGCCGTGCGGGTGGCCACCCTGCCGTGACCACCCCCGTCCGCGTGCTGCAAGTCGTCCGCCCCGCCCAAGGCGGCATTCGTCAGCATGTCCTCAACCTGGTGGATGGGTTGGACCCGGCCCAAGTGACCCTTTCGGTCGCCGCGCCGCCCGCATTCGTGCGCGAGGTGCTGGCCCATCCGGGCCTGCACGCGACGATCCCGCTGGACATCGCCGCCCGGCTCTCGCTCGCCCGCGACCTGCTGGCCGCGCGTAGGCTGGCCCGCGTCCTGCCTCAATTCGCCGACGTCGTCCACGCCCATGGCGCGCGGGCCGCCTGGGTCGCCGCCCTGGCCCACCGACGCCGCCCCTTCCCGCTCGTTTTCACCGCCCATAACCTCATTGGCCGTGGTCTGCCCTCGCGGCTGGGTATTCCCTTCATCGGCTTTCACTGTGCGCGCGTCCTCGCCGTTTCCCCCTCCGTTGCCGACAGCCTCGCTGCTTGCGGCATCCCCCGCACCAAAATCCAGGTCATCCCGAACGGCATTGACCTAACCCATTTCGACTCATCCGAGCTTGACCGGACCGCCGCCCGTTCATCGCTTGCGATATCCGAAAGCGCCTTCATGGTCGCAGCCGCCGCCCGCCTGTCCCGCGAGAAGGGCATGGACACACTGCTGGCCGCCGCCGGGCAGCGCGCCGGCATGACGTTTCTCATCGCAGGCGACGGCCCCCTCCGCTCCGCCCTCGCACGCCAAACCCCGTCCAACGCCAAACTTCTGGGCCGCCTGGCCGATGTCCGGCCCCTGCTCGCCGCCGCCGATGTCTTCGTCGTTCCCTCGCGCCGGGAAGGACAGGGGGTGGCCGCGCTGGAGGCAATGGCCGCCGGTGTCCCGCTTGTTGCCGCTCGGGTCGGTGGCTTGGCCGACATGCTGGCTGACGGCGAGACGGCCCTGCTGGTCCCTCCTGACGACCCGGATGCGCTGGCCGCCGCCCTGAGCCGCCTCCAAAGCGACGCCCGCCTCCGCCGGAAGCTTGTGACGAACGCCCTGTCCCTCGTCCGCGAGCGCTACGACCTGCGCCCCCTGCTGGCGGCGGTGACGGAGGTCTATCGAGAAGTAAAGTAGGGTAGGTCGGCATTGCTGTTGTTGATGAATTCAGAAGCTCTCGCCCTGGTCTCTTCCTCCCACGCGATTGACGCGCTTTGGAGCGGTGTGCTATAATGCCGTGAGGTACGCCGCTCACGATGTCGCAGAACACGCCGCCACCGCCCAATCCCGCTGATGCCGGCGGTAACGAATCGCTGCCGTCCGTTTATGAGGACCGCCGGCAGTATATAGAGCGGCTGGAAAAGGCCAATCTGGACTTGGAACAGCGCATCCAGGAGGTTCAAACAAAGGGGCCTCTCCAGCCGCCGGGTCCTCCTCTGCCGGCTTCTGCTCTGCCCCTGCCGTCTCCCGGCGAATTCGAGAATATCCTCAAACGCCTGGTGGACAAGATCGCCAAGATACTTCAAGCCGAGAAGTGCGTGTTCATGCTCCATGACACGAACGCCGCCACGCTGTACGCCACGCAGCCGGCGATGGGGCTGTCGCGCGACGACTTGACAGCCATGGAGCGGCGCGTGGCCGAGGAAGGGGTCTCCAACGAAGTCTTCCGCGCTAACTCCTCTTTGATCACCTATGATGCCGCGCTGGACCCGCGCGCGGCGGCGGAAGGGCTGACGCGCTTCGGCATTCACAACGCCGTTTCCGTGCCCCTGATCGTGGAAAAGCGCGATGAGGACAACCGCGTCGTGGACCGGACAACAGTCGGTGTCCTGCATGTCTTCAACAAGAAATACGGCGGCGTTTTCGCGGATGAAGATGTCCGCTTGCTCGAACAGCTTGCCAAGCAGGGCGCGGCCGTCATTGCATCCGCCCAGATGTACCGCGAGGTCGTGCAGGAGAAGCAGGAGCTGCTGCACACCATTGACAGTCTGTACGCGGGTCTGCTGATGGTGGGCAACAACGGGCGTCTTCTTCAGATCAATCCTTCGGCACGCACGATCCTGGGGATTGCGCCTCACCTGCCTCTGATTGATGTTCCCTACGACAAAGCCATTTCGGACACGCGCGTCCGAGCCATCCTGGGCCGCGCGCTCTCTTCCGGTCATGCCGAAGTCGCTGATGAGGTCGCGTTTCCCATCCCCGATGCCGCCCCGGAAGACCAGTTTCAGGAGCGCATCTATCAGGTGCAGTGCGCGACCGTGCGCGACGACGACAAGGCGCCGGCGGGCATTGTAGCGATCTTCAACGACATCACCGAGATACGCGGCGTCGAGCAGATGAAAACCGCCTTCATTTCGACAGTCTCGCACGAGCTGCGGACGCCGCTGACCAGCATCAAAGGATTCATTTCCACCCTGCTGACGGATGATGAAGGGTATTACGATGAGGCGACACGGCGCGAATTCTACGGCATCATCGACTCGGAATGTGACCGCCTGACCCGGCTCATCAAAGACTTGCTCGACATCTCGCGCATCGAGCAAGGCCGGGCGATGCAGATGAACTGGGACGAGGTGGATGTCGTGGCGCTGACGGAGAAGGTCCTGGCGGGGCAGCGCTCCTATGCCAAGAATCATCTGCTGACGGTGGACTTCCCGCCGGATTTCCCCACAATCGAGGCTGACCTGGACAAGCTGGATCAGATTCTCACGAACCTTGTCAACAACGCCATCAAATATTCGCCGCAGGGCGGGACCGTGCGGGTTATAGGGCGCGTCCTGAGTGATCCGGCGCAGGGTGAGCCTCCTCAGTCGGTCGCGCTACGCATCTCGGATGAGGGTATGGGCATCTCGCGGGAGCATCTCCACAAGGTCTTCGAGCGGTTTTACCGTGTGGATAACCGGGACAACCGCGAGATCGGCGGAACGGGGATTGGCCTAGCCCTGGTCAAAGCATTGGTCGAGGAGGGGCATCGGGGAAAAGTAACGGTGGAGAGTGAGCCGGGGAAAGGGACGACCTTCCTCGTGATTCTGCCGGTGCAGCGGGCGGGGCCTTGACGCCGGTGCGTATTTCCATCGAGCGCGACCCCGGAGCGAAGGACCTGCCGCTGCCGCGCTATGCGACGGCGGGATCGGCGGGAATGGATCTCCATGCCGCCATCACCGAAGCCGTGTCTCTGGCTCCGGGCGAACGCGCTCTGGTCTCGACAGGCATCCGCCTTGCCGTGCCGGAGGGGTACGAGGCGCAGGTACGCCCGCGCAGCGGCCTGGCGCTGAGGCAAGGCTTGGCCCTAGTCAACTCGCCGGGGACCATCGACTCGGACTACCGCAACACGGTCGGGGTGATCTTGATCAATCTGGGGCAGGAGCCGGTCCGCATCGAGCGCGGGGACCGTATTGCCCAGCTCGTTGTCACCCCCGTCGTGCGTGTCGAGTGGGAAGAAGCGACTCCCGACGCCCTGCTGAAGACGCTGCGAGGTGAAAATGGATTTGGATCAACCGGATATCATTAGGAGAAGTAATGGGCCGGGGCTTTCGGCACTGAGGGACGAGACAGGGCTGCCGCGCGAGGTCTACGCGCTTCTGGCCCAAGCGAACCTGCTGCGGATGCGGGGCTGCTGGGAGGAAGCGGTCGGCAACTGCATGGCTGCGTTACGCCTGGCCCCGGACAGTCCTTCGGCACAGAGTCTGCTTGGCGATATTTACGAGAACCAGGGCCGCTTCGATGACGCGATCCAGTGGTATCGCATGGCGCTGGACGCCAGCCCCGATAGTCCGGCGGATCGCCTGAAGCTGGACCGGCTGCTCCAAAGGCAACTGCCGACTTCACGCACCGAGCGCAAAGCCGTCACGGCGGAGCCGAACACCCAGGGCGATAGCCCGCCGACCGCCGACTCTGTGCCCGCACCGCGTCCACTTCTGCGGCGGCTGATGCAAGACCCGGAAACGGCGCTGCGTTACGGAGCGCTGGCGGCAGCCCTACTGGTCTGCCTGGTGGTTGTGTTCGCCTATGCCGCTGCCCACCGCCGGGCCGCTCTGGCTTCGCTGGGGCTGGCCCCTTATCAGGAGGTCAAGATTGCGCCCGTAGTGGTGCCTTCGACTTCCGGCCCGCCCGCAGGCTCCGAGGTCAGCAGTCCGCGAGACTCGGCGGAACAGTCTCTTCTCGACTCCCTGCGCGGCTCCAGGGACCTGAGCGCGCAAGGCATTACGGTTAATGACCTCCAGTTTGACCCACGCGCCGGTCGGGTGAGCGTCACCATCAGCTTGCTGCCTTCCGGGAATGGCCTGACCCAAGCCGCCGTCCTGCACAGTGCGCTGCATACGGCCCAAGCCGCCGCCGCCGCAAGCCCCTCCGCCACCGCCTTCACGCTCCGCTGCTTGATGGCACCGGGGGCGGGTGGAACGTCACTGGTCTTTGTCGGCGACCTTTCCCGGAGCGCGCTGCCCGGCGGAGGTGCCTCCGAACCGGATGATCGCCACGTCCAGGCACTTTGGACCAACCCCTGGTGGTCGCCGCAGATGCCAGGGCTTGACGCCGCTCCCTGACGGCAGTATAATACCTGTGACGGAATTCACAAACAGCAGCATCGGATCACAGTAACATCGGATCAGCCTGGGCAAAGACGGCAGGCGGTGGAATGTCAAGAGAAACCATTCGTGAACAGCAGCCCGAAGGTCCCGATTCCCACTTTGGAACGCCTTGCCACCTATCTGCGCTACCTGATTGATCTGGAAGCGTCGCAGGTGGAGACGATTTCCTCCACGGATGTGGAGAAGCAGACCGGCATCAACGCCGCCCAGTTCCGCAAAGACCTGTCTTATTTCGGTGAGTTCGGCAAGCCGGGGGTGGGGTACAACGTCATCGAGCTTCAGACACGCATCGCGCGCATCCTGAAGATAGATCAGATGCAGCCGATCATTGTCATCGGTGCGGGCAACCTGGGTAGTGCGCTGATTGGATACCCCGGACTGCGCGAGCATAAGTTCCATATTGCTGCCGCCTTTGATAGTGATCCCGGCAAGGTGGGCAGGCCGCAGGGAGGGCTGGTCATCCAGGACGAGACGCGGCTGCGCCAAATCAACGCCGAGGTCGGCGCGCGGATCGCGATCATCTGCGTACCCGCGTCGGCGGCGCAAGGCGTGGCAGACGCCGCTATCTTGGCCGGTGTGCGGGTGATCCTGAACTTCGCCCCGATTATCTTGAAAGTGCCAGAGCGCGTCGTCGTTCGCAACGTCTCTTTCTTGCAGGAACTCGCCGTCCTTTCTTATCATCTCTCCAGCGACACGCACAAATGATTCGACATAAATAACATGACAGACACACGCACCGAAAAGGACTCAATGGGCGAGTTCCAGGTCCCCTCTGACGCCTATTACGGCGCTCAGACCGCTCGTGCGGTCGCTAACTTCCCTGTCTCCGGCGTCCGGTTCCCCCGACCATTCATTCAGGCGCTGGGCGCCGTCAAGCGCGCGGCAGCGGAAGTGAACGTCGAGATGGGCCTGCTCGATCCCGTCATCGCCGGCGGCATCCACCGGGCGGCGGACGAGGTGATCGCGGGCGTACTGGATGACCAGTTCGTCTTGGACATCTACCAGACCGGGTCGGGAACGTCCACGAACATGAACACCAACGAGGTGATCTCCAACCGCGCCATCGAGCTGATGGGCGGCGTGATCGGGTCCAAGTCGCCGGTCCACCCGAACGACCATGTGAACAAGAGCCAGTCGTCGAATGACGTGATCCCGACGGCGATCCACATCGCGGCGGCGACGGAACTGGTGACGCGGCTGCTGCCCGCGCTGCGCGCGCTGCACACCGCGCTGGCGGAGAAGGCGCGGGAGTGGGACGAGATCGTCAAGATCGGGCGGACGCATCTGATGGACGCTACGCCGATACGGCTCGGTCAGGAGGCGTCCGGCTGGGCTAGGCAGGTAGAGCTAGGCACAGCCCGCTTGGAGAGCGTTAAACCCCGCCTGCTGGAACTGGCAATTGGCGGCACGGCGGTCGGGACGGGGATCAACTCGCCGGAAGGCTTTGGCGCGGCGGTTTCGGCGAAGCTGGCGCAGCGTTTCGGGCTGCCGTTCGTGGAGGCGGAGAACCATTTCGAGGCGCAGGGCAGTCAGGACTCGGCCGTGGAGCTAGCGAACCAGCTTTCGACGGTGGCGGCTTCACTCCTCAAGATCGCGAACGACATCCGCTGGCTGTCGTCCGGCCCGCGCTGCGGCCTGGGGGAAATTTCGCTCCCCGCCGTCCAGCCCGGCTCATCCATCATGCCCGGCAAGGTCAACCCGGTCATGTGTGAGCAGCTTATGATGGTCTGCTCTCAGGTGATCGGCAACGCCGTCACTGTGACTGTGGCAAATACGCACGGTAATCTCGACTTGAACGTCATGCTGCCCGTAATGGCGCGGAACGTGCTGGAAAGCCTGACGTTCCTGGCAAACTCGGTCGAGGTCTTCACGGAAAAGGCCGTCGTCGGGCTGACGGCGAATGTGCCCCGTGCCGAGAGCCTGGTCGAGTGGTCCATGAGCATGGTGACGAGCTTGGCCCCGGTCATCGGGTATGATGATGCGGCCAAGCTTGCCAAGAGGGCGGTGGAGGAAGGGCGGACTGTCCGTGACCTTTGCCTCTCCGAGCTGCCAAAGACAACGGATGGCAGGGTTTTGACTGCCGCTGATGTGAAAGAACTGCTGGACGCCCGCAAGATGACCGAACCCGGTGTCGGTGCGGGCGGCGACTAACGAGGAGAAATCATGTCCGACAACCCTGTGCGCGTGCTGGTCTGGGACGAAGCGCCCCGCCATGCGCCCAAAGCCATCTATCCGAAGAGCCTGAACGGTGCCGTCGCCGATGGCCTGAATGAACTCGGCGGCGGCAAGATTGTCGCCACGACCGCCAACCTGGATGATCCCAATCAGGGCATCACGGACGAGGCGCTGTCCGGCATTGACGCGCTGATCTGGTGGGGCCATGCGCGGCATGGCGAAGTCAGCGACGAGACGGCGGCCAAAGTGATCAAAGCCGCCCAGGGCGGGATGGGATTTATCGCCCTGCATTCGGCGCATTACTCCAAGACGTTCCGGGGCATTCTGAACTGCACGGGACACTTGAAGGGGGGCTGGCGCGAAGCGCAGAACCCCGCCGATACAGAAGAGATCACGGTCTGTGCGCCTAAGCATCCTATCGCGCAGGGCGTCGAAGACTTCGCTTTGCCCGCCGAGGAGATGTACGGTTCACCGTTCGACGTGCCGCCGCCGCTGACGGTCGTTTTCCAGTCCTATTTTCCCTTGGGCGGCGAGTATTTTCCTTCTTTCACGGCAACGGTTGGGGAGGGAATTGATCCCGCCTTTACAAGCGGGCCGGGCGGCGGCAAGGGGCAGGGCGAAGGGGTCGGGCGGGTCTTCTACTTCCGGCCTGGACATGAGACGTATCCTACCTATTTCGACCCGAACGTCCGCCGGATTCTCCACAACGCTGTCCTTTGGGTCGCCAAGAAAAGCTGATTATGCCTCAGACCTGGAAGCGCGCGATCATCGTTGGCGCCTCGTCGGGGATCGGTGAGGCGCTGGCCCGCGCGCTGGCTGCGGATGGCTGCCGAGTCGCCCTGGTTGCTCGGCGCGAGGACCGCCTGCGCGCGCTGACACAATCGCTGAACACTGATGCGGGGGCCGTGGCGGCACTGGCCTATGCCCATGACGTGACGGAGAGTGCGGCGGTTTCCGCCTTGTTCGAGACGATTACGCGCGATCTGGGCGGGCTTGACCTAATCATCTATGCCGCTGGCATCATGCCTCGTGTCGGCCCGGATGAGTACGACACGGAGAAGGACGCCGAAACCATCGCCGCTAACTTCACCGGTGCCGTCGCCTGGCTGAACGAGGCCGCGCGGAGATTCAAAAAGGCCAAAGAGGGCACTATCGTTGGCATCTCCAGCGTTGCCGGGGACCGAGGGCGACGCGGCAACCCCGTCTACGGGGCGACCAAAGCCGCTCTCAATGCTTACTTGGAATCCCTCCGAAACCGGATTGAGCGACATGGTGCGTTTGTCGTGACAATCAAGCCGGGTCCGGTAGATACACCCATGACGCAGGGGCTGAAGATGCCCGGCATGATCTCGCCCGAGCAGGCGGCGGCAGAGATTTTGCTGGCCGCCAAAGACAAAATCCGCGTCGCCTATGTCCCCGGCAGGTGGAAGCCGATTATGGCCGTCATCCGCGCCATCCCCGCCCCGATCTTCAAACACCTTAACATTTAAATGTCTCAACAGCATACCGACAGCCTGCCTGCCGACCACTTGGAACGTCTGGAAGGGTGGGGGATGTCCTCTTCCGCCCTAAGCTATGTGTTCCGGCCCAGCACCATGGATGGCGTTCGCGCGGTCTTTGACCTTTCCCGCCGGTCGGGGCGCTCGGTCGGCCTGCGCGGGGCAGGCCGGTCCTACGGCGACGCCTCGCTGAACGCGGAGGGTATCTCGCTGGACCTGACGCGGATGAAGCGGATACTGGCCTGGGACCCCCAATCGGGGATCATCCGGGTCGAGCCGGGCGTGACCATCCGGCAGCTCTGGCAATACACAATCGAGGACGGCTGGTGGCCGAACGTCGTGTCAGGAACGATGTTCCCGACATTGGGCGGTGCGGCGGCGATGAACATCCACGGCAAGAATAACTGGAAGGCGGGGCCGATTGGGGACTGGATTCAAAAATTCGAGCTTCTGACGCCCACTGGGGAGACGAAGGTCTGTTCACGCGCGCAGAACGCCGACCTATTCCATGCGGCTATCGGCGGCTTTGGGATGCTTGGTGTCATCACGCAGCTCGACTTGCAGCTCAAAAAAGTCTACTCGGGCCGGCTGAACGTCACGCCCATTGGGCACCGCAACTTTGACGAGTTGTTCCAGATCTTCGAGGAGCGCCTGCCGCAGTCCGACTATCTTGTCGGGTGGATTGACTGTTTCGCGAAAGGGGACGCCCTGGGGCGGGGACAAATCCACCAGGCGAATTACCAACTGCCCGGCGAAGACCCGCAGCCCGCGCAAACACTGCGAGTCGAGAACCAAGAGCTGCCGGATAGCCTGTTCGGCGTCATTCCCAAATCCCTCATGTGGCGGTTCATGAAGCCGTTTGTCAACGATGCGGGAATGCGGGCCATCAACTTCGCTAAGTCCCTGAGCGCAGCCAAACTCGGCCACGGGCAGACGCACACGCAGTCCCACGCGGGCTTTGCGTTCCTGCTCGACTATGTGCCGAACTGGAAACATGCCTACAAGCCGGGTGGCCTGATCCAGTACCAAAGTTTCGTTCCCAAAGAGAGCGCGCAGGCTGTCTTCTCCGCCCAGCTAACACTCTCTCAGGCATACGGCGTCGTTCCCTACCTCGGCGTCTTCAAGCGCCATCGCCCCGACGACTTTCTGATGACCCATGCCGTGGATGGCTATTCGCTGGCTCTGGACTTCGCCGTGGCGCCCGCCAAACAGGGCGCGTTAATGAGCCTGGCGGCGGAGATGGACCGGCTCGTGCTGGGTGCCGGGGGCCGCTTCTACTTCGCCAAAGACAGCGCTCTGCACCGCTCGGCAGTAGTGGAGGCATTGGGCGCGGAGCGTGTTTTCAAGTTTCTGGCTCTCAAGCGCGAGTGCGACCCGCAAAATTTGCTTCAGACGAACCTGTACCGGCGTTTATTTGCCCCGACATGTCACTCTTAACGAAGCGCCTTGCATAAACTATACCACTTGCACGGTGAACATTTACCCGATCAGGAAGGCGATAAACCGTCGTAGGTCAGGAAGCCGGGCAGAGGAGATAGCTCATTTTCCTCGTCTTCCTCCGTCGGCTCGGGGGGCGGGTCAGCCAGGACCTGGAGGAAAACGTCCACGATCTGCGGATCAAACTGGCTGCCGGCACAGCGGCTGAGTTCCGCGCGCGCATAGTCCTCACCGAACGCTTCTTTGTAGCTGCGCCGCGTGATCATGGCCCCATAAGAGTCCACGACGCCGACGATGCGGGATGCGACCGGGATCTGCTCCCCTTGTAAACAATCTGGATACCCCGTGCCATCATACCACTCATGGTGGTGCAGGACGGCATCGGCGACGACAGAGAGCGCAGGGATATGGTTAAGGAGATCATGGCCGATTTGGACGTGGGAGCGGACTACGTCACGCTCGGCGGGGAGCAGCGGCCCCGGCTTGTTCAGGATGCCGTCGCTGACGCCAATCTTGCCGATGTCATGCAGTAGGGCGGCGTAGCTGACGATGCTTAACTGCTGCGCGTCGAGAGACAACCTCTGGCCGATCCGCCGGGCGTACCGGGAGACCATCTCGCAATGCCCCTGCGTATAGGGGTCCTTGGCCTGCATGGCATCGGCCAGAACGCTGACGGTGGCGAGGTAAGCGTTTTGCAGCTTTTGGCGCAGGTGAATGTTCTCGACAGCCACTCCCGCTTGGTCGCCGATGTGGAGCAGAGTCTGGACATCATCGTCCTCGAAATCACCGGTTTCCTTGTCTGCCGCAATGATGATGCCGCTCAACCCGCGCATCAAGATAACGGGGGCGGCGATGAAGTTACGGAAACCTTCGGACGCGCAGGCCGGGTGGGGGAGATCACCCGCGTCCCCGTCTTTGTTGTAAACCAGCGTTTCGACCTCGCGAGCGGCGCGGGCGCAGAGGCTTTCCAAGAAAGGAGAGGCCGGAGACTGGGGATAGCCCTGCACATCCACGACGGCCCGGACGCGGTGCGGTGCGCCATGTGCATCTACCGCGACATAAAGGCCGCGCGTCGCGCCGGTCAGTTTCAGACAGGCGCGCAGGATCAACTCATAGATGTTCGCGTCGAAAAAAGCGCGGTGGATGTCCTTGAGAGCGGTTTCCAAAACGTCGGCTCTCCGGCGCTGCTGCTCGGCATGGGCACTGGCCTGCTGCACTTGGAAACGAGCCTGCGCCAGCTCCTGATGCTGGCGCTCACTTTCGCGGCGCAAGTCATCCGCGCGGGTTCGGTAGCGCGCTTCGGTCTCGCGGAGGGCTGACAGTACGGGATCGTCGGCGTTCAACATAAATTACGGCTTCTTTTGGAACAATATCTCGATGGGGGAAAGCTGGGCCGCTTCCGGTTCGGCGGGGCGGTTCTGGGCGTCCTGCTGCATCTGGACAAGGTTCTGGACCATCGCCTCCTCCATCTGCCGGTAGCGCTCCATCTCCGCCTCGTAGTGGCGGAGCGTTTCTTGTTCGCGCTGGAGGCGTTTGTCGAGCGTCTCCATATAGGTTTCCAGTTGTGACAGAGCTGCCCAGACTTGGGCCGGATCATACCCGCCGGAACTGACAGTCGCGAATCGAAGGGTGCGGATGTACTTTTTGACGCTCTCCACGGACTCGCCCAGGATGGTCCCCGTAATCGGTTCGTCGTCGGGCGTGTTGTCGAGACGCTGAAGCAGCATCCGCGCAGCGACGTGACCGGGAGCGTAGTTGAGCAGAAACAGCAGCGCCTCATACGCGGCCTCCCGGCGCCCGGCGGCGAGGTAGGCGTGCGCGAGGTTCAGGGTCAGCTCGGGCGGCGGGATCGCCGTCGGGGAGAGCTGAAAAGCGGTCTCGAAAGCCTTGACGGCCTCTGCCGGCCGGCCCAGACTATACAAGGCGGCTCCAAGATAAACGTATGTCTCGAACCGGACCGTCTGTGAGACCGTCCGCTCCCGTTCAGCCGCCGCCGCTCCGAGCCGGTCCGCCGCCTCGTGCATTCGACCTTCTCGAAAGGCCAACAATCCTACCCGCCATTCAGTCATACTTTTTGCTTATTCCGCGCTCGTCATTGGGTTGCTGGCCAGTCGCCGCGTCGTCGCCTTGATGCGCTTGACCCGCGAGGGATTCGCGGCATTGCCTAGCCCGGCAATCTGCCCCTCCATCTCCTCGGCAAGTTGCTCCTCACCAATTTTGTGGAGCTGCCTCGTGGCCGCTCCCAGCTTCTCACGGGCCGTGTCCAAATCGCCTCGCTCCTGCGCTCGCTGCGCTTCCCGTTCGTATTTATAGACGGCGTAGCGGTTCGCGAGGTCCTGCACCTCGGCGTTGGCGTGATTTAGCAGGGCGGGATCGTCCGTGAACTGGGCCGTGATGACGGAGCGGGCATTGCCGGCGTTGCCCGCGATGAGGCCATTGGGGTCAGTCCAGGTCAGCAGCGCCTCAACAATGGCATGTTCACCGCTGGGCAGAATCGGTGGGGCCACCTGTATGATGACGCTGGCCGGTGTCGCGGTGGACACGTCGCCCACACGAGCGCGCAGCCAGCCATCTTCCGTATGAACTTCGTCGAAAATCGTCATCGCTGGTCGCACCAAAAAAAGGTCTTGGACCACGGCGCCTTCCAAGCCACGCACGGCTATGTAAAGGTCCGTGACCGTCGTGGTCTGAAGTGTGGTCATTTCCTGGCTCAGACGCTGGGTGATCTCCGCGCTGTCGGCGGCGTAGTAGTACTCGCCCCGCGAATTGTCGGCCACGCGCGTCAGGAACTCTTCATCAAACTCTTCGCCCAGGCCGATGGTCGTGATCGCGTAGCCGTGTGCTTGGATCTCGCCAATGGCTTGCAACGTGGCCTCTCGGTCCTGCACGATGCCGTCCGACAAAACAATCAGCCGGTTGACCCCGTGTGAAAGGACGTTCTGGCGCAACGAGGTGAACGCCTGGCGCAACGCCTCAGCCATGTGTGTTCCCGTCCCGATGTCTACGGGCAGGCGCCGGTCCCGCAGGAGATCCATTTGCGCCAGGCATCCGTCGGGGAAGTTCGCCCAATCCTGCTGATTGAAGACGCTATGCACGCGGTCCGCGAAGGCGATGACGCTGATCTGATCACCGGGCCGCAGGGAAGTCAAGAGGTCTTTGATCGCTTCGGTCGCCAGCGTCATCGGCGTTCTGGCGATGCTCTGCATCCCTGAGAGCGTCTGCCCGGTCCAATAGGTCGCGTCCGATTCGTCCGCCTCGCCGCGTTCCAGTTCGTCGCGCGAGATGGCGACTCCCATCCAATATTCACGTTCTTCATCCGTCAGATGGAAGTGGTGCATGGTTGCCGAAGAATCAACAACCAGAATCAGGTTCAAGGGCGGTCGAGTGTCCGTTGCCCGCACCGGGTCCGGCTCAATCTCCACCAGAGCATGGAGAGGTGTTTCCAGATAGCGGCTGGCTGGAACAGAGGGATAATCGAGCGCCGTTCGCATTGTGAGGCTGCCGTTCACGGGGGCATCTCCTTCAGGTCAAATGGTTTCAAGTCGCCCCAGAGGGGCAGGCTACACTGTTGTTCGGCATAAACCCTGGGATTCCTTCTTTCCTCTGAATATTCATGCCGAAAATCTCGCGTGAATTGACTTGTGATGCGTAGGGTGCTATAATAAGGGCGATCCAATAAGGAATCAGCGTAACTGGCGTTTACAGGGAGCTACCCTGGGGAAGCGTTGATTCGGAACCGCCGTCCGCCTGGGCATCCTGACACGTTCGACGTGCCGGGTGTCCCGGCTTTTTTATTGTCGGTTGTGTGCGGCAATATCTCAAACAGGAAAGGAATAATCGCCATGATTCGCGTGAAACGCGCTCTCCTCAGCGTTTCGGACAAGACGGGGCTAGTGGACTTTGCCCAGGGCCTGGCCGATCTGGGCGTGGAGCTAATCTCGACTGGAGGGACGGCCAAAAGTCTGGAGGAGGCCGGACTCACGATCCAGAACATCTCGGAAATCACCCATTTCCCCGAAATGCTGGATGGCCGCGTCAAGACACTACATCCCGCCGTGCATGGCGCGCTCCTCGCCGACCGCGCCAAGCCAGAGCACATGGAAACTATCGCCCGGCACGACATCACGCCCATTGACTTGGTCGTGGTCAACCTATACCCCTTCGCCGAGACGATCGCGAGGCCCGGCGTGACGCGCGAGGAGGCCGTCGAAAACATTGACATCGGCGGGCCGTCCATGATTCGCTCCGCCGCCAAGAACCACACCGCCGTCGCCGTCGTCGTTTCGCCCTCGGATTATCCCGCCGTTCTGGCCGAGCTTCAGGAAAACGACGGCGCACTTTCTCAGGAGACCCGGACGCGCCTCGCGGTGCAGGCTTACGCTCACACGGCGGCTTACGATGCCACGATCACCAATTACCTCGCCGCACAGGAGCCGCAGGAAGAAGGGCAGGGGTTCCCCGGCCTGCTGACCCTGGCGTTCACCAAAGTGCAGGATCTGCGCTACGGCGAGAACCCGCACCAGCGCGCCGCCTTCTACCGCGAACCAGCGGCGACCAGCGGTTTGGCGGTAGCGAAACAACTGAATGGCCGAAAACTGACCTTCAACAATATCTACGACCTGAATGCCGCCTACAATTTGGTGCTGGAGTTCGCAAGTCAATCCACGTCGGCAGCCGCGATTATCAAGCACACTAACCCATGCGGCGCAGCGATGGCAGGAACATTGAAGGAAGCTTTCCGTCTCGCGCGCGAAGGCGATCTCATTTCTTCCTTCGGCGGCATCCTGGCCGTGAACCAGGCCATTGACGCTGAAACGGCCAGCCTGATCACTGGTAAGAACACGTTCTTCGAGGCCATCATCGCGCCGGGCTACGATCCCGACGCCTTCACGATTCTGACGACCAAGAAGCAGTGGGGCGCAAACCTGATCCTGCTGGAAGCCAAAGGCATGGCTGCTCCCTCTGCGGAGGAGTACGACTACAAGCACGTCAGCGGCGGCCTGCTGGTGCAGACGCAGGATGCCGCAACGCTAAAGCCTGCGGAGACGGAGTCGGTTTCAGAGCGGGCGCCAACGTCCGAAGAGATGTCCGACCTGCTGTTCGCCTGGAAGCTTGTCAAGCATGTCAAGTCCAATGCCATCGTGCTGGTCAAAGACAAGCAGCTTGTCGGCGTCGGTGCAGGCCAAATGAACCGCGTCCAGAGCGTCCGGCTGGCGGTGGCACAGGCGGGGGAGAAAGCCAAAGGCGCTGTGCTGGCTTCCGATGCCTTCTTCCCATTCTCCGACGGCCCGGAAGCGGCTCTGCAAGCGGGTGTGACGGCCATCATCCAGCCGGGCGGCTCAAAAAAGGATGACGAGTCCATCGCCATTGCCGACCAATACGGAGCAGCGATGGTGCTAACGGGGCGGCGGCACTTCCGGCACTAAAATAGAAGAAGCAGGGCTGTAATGGTCCTGCTTTTAATTTATTTATGACTTACTAGCACTAAGTATTTAATTAGTTTATATTACAAATTAAGCCAAATGGATATTGTTATGGAGGTCGCTGAGGAGACTGAGCTTTCAAGTGGCGGCGTCATATTTGCCGATGACTGGCCTGGTCATGCTTCTGGTGGATGGGTTGGAAACGGGGACCCGCATTGGCGGCAGGCGGCTGTGCTTGGGGTGAGTCATGCTTTGCGAGTAGCCAGGCAGATAGGCCGTTGCGTTACTATGGTTAGCATTGACGGGAACTACACCGTCACTAATCCTACCATAGTCAGTGCAGCGGCGGTTAATGCAGTGTGGCAGAGCATCGGTTACAGTCCTTCTTTGACCGAATCTCAACAGATCGAGAGCAAGCTTCCCTAAAGCGTGTATATTGCATAATAAACATTATCGGAACCAAATTACAGGGCGATGAGAAGGCCGCTGGCAATGTAAAACCGCCAGCGGCCTGTTCTTCGTTCCAAGCCTTATCAGGCTTGACGTTCCGGCAACTTTTGGACATCCGCTTCCAACTGCTGCATTCGGATTTGACAAGATTTCAAGATGTCATTGACATCTACAAGCACCTGACGCGCTGCTTGCTGACGGGACAGCCAAATGGCATAGCTCCCCGTTGCGATAGCTACCGTCGCACACGCGACGCTGACTGCCATCAACATAAGTAATGTCAGGCGTGTCTTGTGTGTATCCTCCACCGCCAAGGACGCTTCATTGTCCGGGCCGGAAAGATAGTCTACAGCGGCATCGTCTATCAGATCTAGCCCATCCATAGGCTGTCCGCCACTGTTTACCAGGACCAGCTTGTTTTTATTAGAGAGTGTACCGTTTCTCATCGGCGATCCCATCTTCCATAGAAAAGATCCGCTTCACGAAAGCGATCAGCTCCATCGGGTTGAACGGCTTGGTAAGATAGCACTCCACGCCGGACTGCCAGCCGCGCAGAACGTCGGAGTCCTGCGCCCGTGCCGTCAGCATAATCACAGGGATGTTCTCGGTCTCTGGGTTCTTCTTCAAGGCTTCCAGCACCTCGAATCCGGTCATCTCCGGCATCATCACGTCCAGGACGATCAGGTCAGGCCGGTCCTCCTGGACCTTCTCCAGACACTCCGCCCCATTGTAGGCCGTGATTACTTCGTAGCCTTGCCGCTCCAGGTTGACCTGAATCAAGCGGACAATATGTTTCTCATCGTCACAAGTAAGAATTTTGCGTGCCATGACCGGCTTCCCTCGCTCTCTTCAATCGTCAGTATGACATATCACGGCGGCCGTGTCAATGAACAGCCATTCTTCAACGCACAACGACTGGCCAAACCCTTGCCGCAGCGACCGTATGAAGGCTGTCACGTCCGGCAAAATTGTGAGCGGCAAGGACATCTGCTGCAACAAGGCATCCCCTTCGCGCCGCTGGGCGCTGCCGACCAGCTTCCGCCCGTTGCGCGTGTCAATCAGGTCACACCCGGCGGCCACGTCAAAGCAATGTAGGGTCTCTTTGCCCTTACTTGCCTTTTCGGTGCCGAAACAGACGTTCAGGCCAGCCTCCGCCAGCGCCGCTACCAGGCCCGCCATCAGCAGCCGGTAAGAAGAAAGAACCGTCTTGCCTGCGCTATTCGGCAGCCAGTCCGTCCGTGCCGCCACCGTGATCGTCAAGTCCTCCCCATGCAGCACGGCCCGGCCGCCTGTAGGGCGCCGGACGCAGGGCAGATCGGGATACAGGCGCTGCACGGGTTCCTCCGGCTGAAGCCGACCGACGCTTACCGAGGGCCTGTCCCACTGATAGAGGCGAACGACCGGCAGGCGGTGGCATTTCTCGCGCATTTCCGACAGTAGGGCGGAGTCCACAGCCATGTTGTGCCAGGGGCTGCCGGGGAGACGATCTTCCTGCCACTGCGCCTGACGGGTCACGCGGGCTGACCTGACCAGCAAAGGCAGGGCTGGCGGGCGGCAGTCGCCTCGTCCAGCTTGCGGACCGGCGTGTCATGTGGCGCGGATTTGACGATCTCTGGGTCCTGTTCGACATCGCGCGCGATCTGGCGCATGGCCTCGATAAAGTCGTCCAGGGTCTCCTTGCTTTCGGTTTCTGTCGGCTCGATCATCAGCGCTTCGGGGACAATCAGCGGGAAGTAGATCGTCGGCGGGTGATAGCCGAAGTCCATCAGGCGCTTGGCAATGTCCAGCGCCTTGATGCCGTGCTCGCGCTGCTGCCGACGCGCGGTAAAGACGCACTCGTGCATACACAGTTCATTATAGGCGACATCGAAGAAATCCTGTAGCTTGACGCGGATGTAGTTTGCGTTCAGGACAGCGTTCTCGGCCACCTGCGCCAGCCGCTCACGTCCATAGTACATGATGTAGGCATACGATCGGAGGATGCACAGGAACGAGCCGTAGTAGCCGTGGATCTTACCGATGGACTTGGGCCGGTCGCTGTCTAGCCGGTAGCCCTCGGGCGTCTTGAGGACCTGCGGAACGGGCAAGTATGGCTCCAAGATACTCTTGATGCCGACTGGACCTGATCCCGGTCCCCCACCCCCATGGGGGGATGAAAACGTCTTGTGCAGGTTGAAGTGCATGACGTCGAAGCCCATGTCGCCGGGCCGCGCGCGCCCTACTAGCGCGTTCATGTTCGCGCCGTCGCAGTAGACTAGCCCGCCGCACTGGTGGATGAGGTTGCAGATCTCGGCGATGTCGTCCTCGAAGAGTCCTAATGTGTTCGGGTTGGTGAGCATCAGGCCGGCGACGTTATTGGCCAGCAGCGTCTTGAGGTGGGCAAAGTCTACCCGGCCGCGCGCGTCGGACTTGACAGTGACGGTCTTGTAGCCGCAGCGCGCCGCCGAAGCGGGGTTGGTCCCGTGCGCGGCTTCCGGGCACAGGATGGTGTCGCGATGCCCCTGCCCGTGGTCGTCATGGTAGGCTTTGATCAGCATGAGTCCGAGCAGCTCGCCATGCGCGCCTGCCGCCGGCTGGAGACTGACCGTGTTCATGCCACCGATCTCCGCCAGGATGCCTTGCATCTCGTGAAGGATTTCCAGCGTTCCCTGAACCGTCGAGTCCGGCTGATACGGGTGGATGCGGGCGAAACCGGGCAGACGCGCGATCTCCTCGTTGATCTTCGGGTTGTACTTCATGGTGCAGGAGCCGAGCGGGTAGAAGCCCGAGTCGACCGAGTAGTTGCGTTGCGACAGATGCGTGAAGTGCCGGATCACTTCCGGCTCGGACAGTTCGGGCAGCGGAGTGTCCCGGCGAAGATCGCGCGGGGGCAACAGGCTGTCGAGGGGCTGCGTCGGCACATCGCAGGCCGGAAGCTCTACACCCAAACGGCCCGGACGGCTGATCTCAAACAGCAGAGGCTCAAAGTCAGTGGTCATTTACGAATTTCCCGTTCTAAAACTACCTAAAGCAGCCACCAGCGCATCAATGTCGTCTTTGGTGCGCTGCTCGGTGACGCACAGCAGCATGGCATCGGCCATGTCTGAGTAATGCGGCCCCAGGGGGAGGCCGCCGATGATGCCCTGCGACAGCAGATGTTCGTTGATGCGGGCCGGATCGGCGGGCGTCTTGATCACGAACTCCTTGAAGAACGGCTGACCGGGGAAGGCCAGCGCGTAGCCAGGCAGACGGGCGATCTCCCCGGCGGCGTAGTGTGCCTTCTGAATACACAATTCGGCAACTTGCGTCATCCCCTGCTTGCCCATCGTCGCCATGTAGACCGAGGCGGCGAGGGCATACAGGGCTTCGTTGGTGCAGATGTTGCTGGTCGCGCGCTCGCGCCGGATGTCCTGCTCGCGCGTTCGCAGGGTCATTACGAAGGCACGCTTGCCGTCGCCGTCCTTTGTCTGGCCGACGATGCGGCCCGGAAGTCGCCGCATGAACTTGTTCTTGCAGGCGAAGAAGCCCAGCAGCGGACCGCCGTAGCCCATCGGGCAGCCGAGCGCTTGGCCCTCGCCGACGACGATGTCCGCATCATATTCGCCGGGCGGCGTCAGCAGGCCCAGCGAGATCGGGTCCACGCAGGCGATCAGCAAAGCGCCTTTGGCATGGGCCGCCTCGGACCAGCGCGTCATGTCTTCCAGGGTCCCGAAGAAGGAGGGCTGCTGGACGATGACGGCCGCCGTTTCGTCCCCCACCCCATCGGCATCCGTGATAACATCCGCGCTCAGGTTCATGTGGCGCAGGTAGGTGTCCAGGACGTGCCGGTAGACGGGATGGACCGAACCGAGCACGGCCAGACGTTTCCGGCCCGTCAGCTCCCCGGCCATGATGGCGGCTTCGGCCAGCGCGGTCGCGCCGTCGTACATCGAGGCGTTCGCCACGTCCATGGACAACAACTGGCAGAGCAGGGATTGAAACTCGAAGATGCTTTGCAGGACCCCCTGGCTCATCTCGGGCTGATACGGCGTGTAAGACGTGTAGAACTCGGAGCGGCCCGTGATGGCTGCCACAGTCGGGGGGACATAGTGGTCATAGATGCCCGCGCCGAGAAAGCAGGGCGTGTTGTCCGCATGGAGGTTCTTGGCCGCCAGCCGCGTCAGGTGCTTCGCCAGCGTCATCTGATCCATGCGGGCCGGAATATCTAATTCGCCCTGAAATTGCAGCGGCTTCGGAATCGGCGCGAACAGGTCATCCAGCGACTGGACGCCGATGGCGCCCAGCATCTTCTCGCGGTCGGCATCCGTGTTGGGGATGTAGGACATAAAAACCGTTCCTAAACTAAGGCTGTGTAGGCCGCGCTATCCAGAAGAGACTCGACATCGGCGGGCTGGCTCATCTTGATTCGGAGCATCCAGCCTTCGCCGTAAGGGGCGTCGTTAACCGTCTCCGGCGCATCGTTCAGACTCTCGTTGACGGCGATCACCTCGCCGCCGACCGGCGCGTACAAGTCGGAAACGGCTTTGATGCTCTCGACTTCGCCAAACTTTTCGCCGCTCTGAAGAACGCGGCCGACTTCAGGGAAGAGAACCAGTGCCACATCCCCCAGCTCTTCCTGCGCGTGTTGGGTGATGCCGATGGTCGCGACATCCCCTTCGATCCTCGCCCACTCATGGGTTTTGGCATACTTCAAATCAATCGGCTCTGGCATAGAAAGACCTTTCTAGACGCCGTTCCGGTAGAACGGCAGGGAAACGACGGTGGCGGGCGCACGGCGGCCCCGGATGTCTACTGAGACGCGCGTACCGGGTTCGGAGAAAGCTGAAGAGAGACGCGCCATCGCGATTCCGGCCTTGACGGTGGGCGACCAGGTGCCGCTCGTCGTCTGGCCGACCTCTTGACCTTCGGCGTCATGGACGGCGTAGTGTTCGCGCGGGATGGCGCGCTCATCCATCCGCAGACCGACGAGGCGGCGGGGCGGCTTGCCCACCGGCAGAAAGTCGCTGCCGACGAAGCGGCCTTTATTTCGCTTCACAGCCCAGCCGACGCCGGACTCAAAGGGATTTAACTCGGCATCAAGTTCATGGCCGTACAGCGGGTACGCGGCTTCCAGGCGCAGCACGTCGCGCGCGCCCAGTCCCGCCGGGACCCCACCCCATTCTGTCAGCTTATCCCATACAAAAGGGGCTTCGTCCCAGGGGCAAAAGATCTCGAAACCGTCTTCACCCGTATATCCGGTGCGCGAAAGCAGGAGCGGCGTCTTTGCAATCTGCCCGCTGACGTAGCCGAATCGCTTCAAGCCGGTTAAGCGTTCCTCCTCGGCCACCCGCGAGACAAGCTCGACGGCCTGCGGCCCCTGCACCGCAATTAGGGCCGTCTCGTCGCTGAGGTCTTTGAGCGTGACGCCGGGCTTGCCCTCCGCCTGCGCTTGCAGCCACGCCCAATCCTTGTCTTTGCAGCCAGCGTTTAAGACAATAAAATAGTCGTTGACGCCGCCGCAGTAGACAATGATATCGTCAATAATGCCGCCCCCTTCGTTCAAGAGCAGCGAATACTGGGCTTGGCCGGGAGCGAGTCTTGCCACATCGTTAGTAGTCACGGACTGGAGGAACTCGAATGCGCCGTCTCCCGTCACCGCCGCCTCGCCCATGTGCGAAACATCAAACAGGCCCGCCCCGGAGCGCACGGCGGCCACCTCGCCGACAGTCCCCGCGTAGGAGACCGGCATGTCCCAGCCGGCGAAAGGGACCATCGTCGCCCCCGCCGCCAGGTGCGTTTCATACAGTGACGTTCGCTTCATTCGCCTAAGTATGCTTTCTTGATGTCGTCATTCGCGAGCAGTGCTTTCGCTTCGTCGGCCATCACGATACTGCCTGTTTCCAGGACATAGCCCCGGTGGGCAACACCCAGCGCCATGTGCGCGTTCTGCTCGACCAGCAGGACGGTCGTCCCTTGCGCGTTGATGTCGCGGATGATGTTGAAGATGTCCCGGACCAGGAATGGGGCCAGCCCCAGCGACGGCTCATCCAACAGGAGCAGCTTGGGACGGGCCATGAGCGCCCGGCCCATCGCCAGCATCTGCTGCTCACCGCCGGAAAGGGTTCCGGCGTTCTGCCCGATGCGCTCCTTCAGGCGCGGGAAAAGCGTCAGCGCGCGGTCGAAGTCTTCACGGATGCCCGCACGGTCACGGCGGGTATAAGCGCCGAGTTCCAGATTTTCCCGCACCGACATGTTAGCGAATATGCGGCGGCCTTCGGGCGAATGGCCGATGCCCTTTTGTACTATCTTGTCGGCGGAAAGCGCGGTGATCTCCACGCCCTCGAACAGAATGCGGCCCTGGCGGGCCGGGACCAGCCCGGAAATCGCGCGCAGCGTCGTGCTTTTCCCGGCCCCGTTCGCGCCGATCAAGGTCACGATCTCGCCCGCTTGGATCGTTAGCGAAACGCCTTGCAGCGCACGGATCGCGCCGTAGGAAACATCCACCCCGTCAAGCGTCAGCATTTCCGCCATGAATTAGGCCACGCTCGAAGCGGCGTCCGCCTCGCCCAGATAAGCCTCGATGACCTTGGGGTTTTCGCGGACCTCGCGCGGCGTCCCCTGCGCGATGACCTGTCCGTAGTCCAGGACGAGTATGCGCTGGCAGATGCCCATGACGACCTTCATGTCGTGCTCGATCAGCAGGATCGTCAGCCCGAGGTCGTCCCGCAGGCTTTTGATCTGGCGCATGAGGTCGTTTTTTTCCTGGGGGTTCATCCCCGCCGCTGGCTCGTCCAGAAGGAGCAGTTTCGGCTGAGTCGCCAGCGCTCGGGCGATTTCCAGCCGTCGCTGCTCCCCATAGGCCAAGTTTTTTGCGAATTCCTGTGCATACTTGCCCAAGCCGAAGCGGTCCAAAAGGGCCTGTGCCCGGTCCACTGCCTCCCGCTCCCCTTCGGCGAACCCAGCCCCACGCCAAATGGCGCCCCACAAGGACGGTTTGTAGTGCATGTGCGCGGCCGTGCGGACATTATCCAAAACTGTCATGGAGGGAAATAAACGGATGTTCTGAAAGGTGCGGGAGATGCCGGCGGCGGCGATCTGGTACGGCTTGTGTCCGGCAATGGACTGGCCGCCAAACTGAATGGAGCCGCTGGTAGGCGCATAGACTCCTGTCAGCAGGTTGAATGCCGTAGTCTTGCCCGCGCCATTGGGTCCAATCAGGCCAACCAGCTCGCCCGGCTCCAACGCCAATGTGAACTTGTTGACGGCGACCAGTCCGCCGAACTGTTTCGTGCAGTCCTGGATTTCGAGCAGCGGCATGGGCCTATGTTACCCGAAATCTGTCCAGGCAGGCAAGGCATTGACACTTTTTCTTTTTCCTGGGGAAAGGGGCACATCGCTTTCGTCCGACTGCCGACTTGACAAACGACACCCGAGGCCGTTATAATGAGACAACCTTTTCCAAGTAAACTTTATGGCGTCTTTGCCGACATCAGTCACGACATCCCAGCGGGATCGGACAGAGCAAGGGTCTTTCTCCTGGTTCGTCCACCTGATACGGCGTCAGCCGCAGAGCGCGCCTCGCCTAGCCCTTGCCCTGGCGGGCGTCTTTGTCCTGAGCCTGTGCCTCTTTCACTCTTTCTGGCTGGCGCTGCTGCCGGCCGCTGCGGTCCTCCTCTCCTTGTCGGAGTTTGTTTTTCCCGTTCGATACACGCTGACGGCGCAGTCGGCTACGGCGCGGCATGGCCTGACGCTGCTGGAAATCCGCTGGGAAGATGTCCGGCACGCCTACCTTACCGACGAGGGCATCAAACTCAGCCCGCTGCGCGCGAATAACTCGCGGTTCGAGTCGCTTCGCGGCGTCTATTTGCGCTTCGGCGAGACCAATCAAGAAGCCGTCATCGCCGCCGTGCGGCGTTTCCGGCAGGAAATTGCAGACCGTGTCTAATGCCTTTGGCCTGCTGGATTATGAGTGGGATGCGCCGCTGTGCGATGAGGACCACGACCGCCTGCTGGACAAAATGGCCGCCGTTGTTCGCAAATGGCGGCTCGAAGTCCCTGCCGTCCTGTTTTTGGAGTCCGGCGCCCCCCTGAGTTACATCGGAGGGCAGAGTTTGATCGCGTTCTCTCCCTTGGTCGCTCCCCTCCTGCGGGGCGGGCTGGATGACGTGCAGCGTCTCAGCCAACTTCTGGCGAAGCCGGAGAACGTGCGCCGTCTGATAGACCTATTAAGTGAAGAGCCAAGTGAAGGAGCGCAATGCAGCACGCAAGTGACAACTGGTGGGTGAGCGGCATTGTCGTTCTGCTGTCCCTGATCATCATCTTCAAGGTGCTCTCGGCGCAGCGTGGCCGCGTACCCTATATCCGGCGCATCGCCGGCCTGAACGCCATAGACGAGGCGGTGGGCCGGGCGACCGAGATGGGCCGCCCGGTGATGATGGTGCCCGGCATCAGCGGCCTGGACGTGGTGACGCTCCAGGCGCTTTCGATCTTCGGTTACATCGCCCGCGCCGTCGCCCGGTTCGGCAACAAAAGCATCATCCCGACCATTGACCCCATCGTGACGGGCGTGGCCGAGGAAACGCTGCACGACGCTTACGCCGACGCCGGACGGCCCGAGCTTTACGACTCGGGCGACGTGCGATATCTGACTGGACAGCAGTTTGCATTCGCGTCGGGCGTGGCGGGCATTCTCATCCGCGAGCGCGTGGCCGCCTCCTTCCTGTTCGGCGCCTTCTTCGCCGAGTCTCTGATTTTCGCCGAGGTCGGCCAGCAGGTTGGGGCCGTGCAGGTGGCGGGCACCACCGAGACGAACCAAATCCCGTTTTTCATCGCCGCCTGCGACTATGTAATTATCGGCGATGAGTTTTATGCGGCCAGCGCGTACCTGTCCCGCGACCCGACTCTGCTCGGCAGCATCGTCGGCCAGGACTACTGCAAGCTGCTGCTGCTGACGATCATTCTAATTGGTATCGTATGTGTCAGCCTGCTGAACGTGCCGGCCTTTGCACACGCGCCTGTCCTGCACTGGGTCGTGAACTTCTTGAAGGTAAAATAACGTCTACTTGAACGCTCTCAAACAATTCTTCGCGCCAGTTCACGGGCATGGCGGCGCATTCTACGGCAAGCTCGCACTGGGCCTGCTGCTCATGTTCGCGGTTTTGGCCGCGTTGCAGGCCGCGCCGCGCCGGGCGCGCAAAGGCATCATTGCCTTCTTCACCTTTCTGGGCGGCCTGTACTTCGCTTTAGAGTTCTTCTGGCCGACGAATCCGAGCACGAACAAGAACCCACTGACGCCCTATCAGGACGTGGTCGCCGGCCTTGCCGCCGTCATCGGCTCCTTCGCCATTGGCCTGGGCGTCTTTTCGCTGATGCAGCTCCACACGCGGACTGTCGCCCGCGCGCGCCCCGGCTGGGGCTACAGCGTCGTTCTCATCGTCTCGTTCGTTTCCATGTTCGTGTTCGGGCTGATGAACGCTTACAGCCCCCAAACCACGATCATCCCGGCTATCCCCGGTGCGTGGGCGAGCCAGAACGCGCACGGGATGTTCCAATTTCTGTTCAAGGGCGGCCTGAACAGCCTGACGGCGGCCACGTTTGCCATGATCGCGTTCTACATCGCATCCGCCGCCTACCGCGCGTTCCGCATCCGTTCTTTGGAGGCGACGCTGCTGATGATCGCCGCCCTGATTGTCATGGTCGGCTCGGTGTCCTTCGGCACGGCAATCACGGCGGGCATTCACACGACGCTGGCGGACGGTTCGGAGAACCCCTGGGCAAACCTGCGGATCGAGCGCATCACTCAATGGCTGCTGATGGAGATCAACACTCCGGCACAGCGTGGAATCCTGTTCGGGCTGAACTTAGGGCTGGTGGCAACTTCTCTGCGCTTCTGGCTGAGTCTGGAGCGAGGCGCCTACTTCGATAAAGAGCTATGAATATTACCCTTTGGGACCGCGTTCAGACATTTCTGGTACGTTTGCAGTCCATTGATCGGCGCGTCATCTACGGCATCCTGCTGGTCGTCATCCTGATCCCCATGTTTTTCCCGATCACGCTGAAGACTTATCCGAGCAAGCAGTCGCAGGACTTCTACGACACGGTGGAGCGGATCGCCCGAGAGTCGCCCAACAAGCTCGTGATCATTGACGGCCAATGGTCGCCCAGCACGCGCGGCGAGAACCAGTGGCAGACGCAGGCCATCGTGACGCATCTGATGGCTCGGCATCTTCACTTTGCAACGCTGACGGGGGAGACGCAGAACAATACCGTCACCCAGACCCAGATCGTCGAGCCGCTGACAAAGAAATTCGGCTATGTCTATGGCAGAGATTACGTCAGTTGGGGATACCGTCCCCCCGCCAGCTATGTCGCGACCATCAAGGGCTTGGTCACGGACATTCCCGGCACAATCAAGAAAGACTACAAAGGGGCGCCGATCACGCAGTTCGAGGTAATGAAGGGGATCAAGACCCGCGACGACATCAGCGCGCTCGTGGAGATCACGCCGGCGGGGACGGTGCCGGAAAACTGGCTGGGGCTATTTGAGCAGAACAACAAACCCGCATTCCTGTTCGCGCCCACCGCCGTCATGGCCCCGACCTATTATCCGTATTTGGACACAGGCCAGATGGCGGGGATGCTGACGGGTATCAAAGGCGCGGGGGACTACGAGGGCCTGCTGATTGAGGCGAAGCTTTTGGACAAGCCGAGTTTCGGGACGCGGGCGGCGGGCGCGCTTTCGCTGGTCTATGCCCTCATCATCCTGCTGATCATCCTGGGCAACATCGGCTACTACGCCGGACGCGCCGCCCGACTGAGGAGGGACCGATGAACTACCTCCGGCACCTTTTCGACCCGGTCCTGCTGTTCGGCGCACTCGGCACGATGGCTATTCTCTCGCTTGTCTTCAAGGAGAACCGCTTCTATCGCCTGTTCGAGCATATCTTCCTGGGGCTGGCGCTGGGCTACGACCTGGAGTTTATCTGGACGACGGTTCTCAGGCCGCAGTGGTGGGACCCCATGGTTCAGGACGGCCAATGGGCGTGGATCTTGGTCGTGCCGGTGGGTCTGATGTTCTACGGCGTCTACACTCAGCGCTTCGCGTGGATGAGCCGCCTTATCTTCGGCATTTTCTTTGGTCTTGCGGCGGGTACGATTTTTCAAGATTTCAGCGCGCGCGTCATGCCGCAGGTGACCAGATCATTCGCGCCGGGAAAGTCCCTGATCCCCCCCCCCCCGAAGCCGGGCGACCTGCACCCGTTGCTCCACCAGGTCTCGTTCGTCCTGAACAATGCACTGTTCCTGGCGATTGTCGTTTCCGTTCTGGTCTACTTCCTGTTTGCCTTTGAGCAAAGAAATAGGGCCGTCCGGGGGACGGCCCAGTTCGGGCGGTGGGTGCTGATGTTTTCGTTCGGCGCGATCTTCGGCTCGACGATCATGACGCGCATGGCGCTGCTCATTGACCGCATGTATTTTCTCTTTCACGACTGGTTGCGGCTTGTCAAGGGCTGAGGCGCAGTTAAACGCCAAGCTGGTCCGGGCGGGATGGATTGCGGAGGCGCAGGCGTGCCTGGCGCCGGGCTTCACGCAGGTCGCGCTGGGTCTGAAAGTTCTGCCACCAGGTTCGGCAACCATCAGCCAGCGTCAGCCACCGCGAACGCGGGCGCAGCGCGCCGAAATCCCCCAACGTCCGCCCCTTTCGCGCGGTGACGTGCTCCATGCGGACCTCTTCATACCTCGACTCCAGCCGCTGCCAGGCCAGAGTGACCGTTCGCTCATCTCGGCTGAATTCTCCGCGCCAACTGCAAGTCCAGCATTCCGGGTTGTCCCAGTGATTCAGCGTACCGCAGAGCGTACAGAGCTTGACGGTTTTTTTGGAAACTTGAGAGGATTTGTGGGAAATATGATCGGCCATGGCTGACTTCTTTCTATGCTGCGGGCGCGTCCGGCATTGGCCACGCCATTGTGTCTGTACCCGTTTTGCCGCAGAATGCTACCGATATTATTGCCGGATAGAAACGGTTTCTCTAGTGGTTTGACGGGGCAGTTCTCAGGAGCGGTTTTGCCTCGCTTGACTTTTGGCCCCGATAAGATGTATACTCTCCGGCGTGTCTCCTTCCTGAGCCAAATACACGCCCCTTTTAACTTTTTAATTTACTAAGCGATGTTTGATAGTCTCGCGGACAAATTACAAGACGTCTTCAAGCGCCTCCGTTCCAAGGGCGCGCTGACGGAGGCAGACGTGGCCGAGGCCCTGCGCGAAGTACGCCTGGGGCTGCTGGAAGCAGACGTCAACTTCAAGGTCGTCAAGGACTTCATCGGCCGCATCCGTGAGCGCTCGGTCGGCATTGAGATTTTAGAGGGCCTGCATCCCGCCCAGCAGGTCATCAAGATCGTGGATGAGGAGCTGACCGCATTGCTGGGCGGCGAGCAGGCGCCGCTGACGTTTGCGTCCCGGCCCCCCACGGTTCTCATGCTCTGCGGCCTGCAAGGGGCAGGCAAGACAACCCATGCCGGCAAGCTGGCCCTGATGCTCCGCAAGCAGGGCCGCAACCCGATGCTGGTCGCCGCCGACATCTACCGCCCCGCTGCCATCAAGCAGCTCCAGGTGGTCGGCGAGCAGGTCAAGACGCCCGTGTTTACGCTGGACGGGGCCAAGCCGGATCTCATCGCCCGCGAAGGCGTCGCCGAGGCGGGCCGCAAGGGCCACGACGTCGTGATCCTGGACACGGCGGGCCGCCTTCAGATTGATGAAGCCTTGATGCAAGAGCTTCAGCGCATCAAAGCGACCGTCACGCCCCACGAAATCCTGCTGGTCGTGGACGCCATGACGGGGCAGGAGGCCGTCAATGTCGCGCAGGGTTTCAACGAAGCGCTGGACGTCACCGGCTTCATCCTGACCAAGCTGGACGGCGACACGCGCGGCGGGGCCGCCCTTTCGATCAAGAGCGTCGCGGGCCGCCCGATCAAGTTCGTCGGCGTCGGCGAAAAGATGGATGCGCTCGAAGTGTTTCACCCGGACCGGATGGCCTCGCGCATCCTGGGTATGGGCGATGTCCTGACGCTGATCGAGCGCGCCGAGGGCGCGCTGGACCAGAAAAAGGCGCTGGAGTTCGAAAAGAAGCTTCGGGCCAACAAGTTCGACTTTGAAGACTATCTGGAACAGATGCGGCAGATGCGGAAGATGGGGCCGCTGGACCAGATACTCAAGATGATTCCGGGCCTGGGCGGGGCGGGCGCGCTGAAAGACGTTGCCATTGATGAGAGCCACCTAGCCCATATCGAGGCGATGATCCTTTCGATGACCATGCAGGAGCGGCGCGAGCCGGGTCTGATCAACGGCAGCCGCCGCCGCCGGATCGCGATGGGCAGCGGGCGTACCATCCAGGATGTCAATCGCCTGCTGACACAGTTCGAGCAGATGAAAAAGATGATGCGCGGCCTGACGAACATGGAGCCTGGCGCGATGTCCGGCCTGCCGGGCATGGGCGGCAAGCACGGCGGAAGCAACAAGACGGCTTCCAAGAAGAACAAGCGGAAAGCGCCCCCGACCTTCAAGCTTCCATTCGGACGCCGCTGATTTGTCCGACAAACACTTTAACACTCAAGAAAGGAGCAAAACGAATGTCCGTTAAAATACGATTGCGGCGCATGGGCGCCAGGAAACGCCCGTTCTACCGGCTGGTTGTCGCCGATAGCCGCCGCGCCCGCGACGGCCGCTTTATCGAGACCCTGGGGTATTACAACCCCTGTGTCGAGCCGAATGAGCTGAAGATTGACGCCGACCGCGCAGCCTACTGGCTTGGCGTCGGCGCCCAGCCGTCCGACACCGTCCAGGCGCTGCTGAAGAAGCAGGGCGTCGGGACGCAGGCGACGAGCGAAGCGTCCGGCGAACCGGCCGAAGCCGCCCCGGCGGCCTAAAACAAGAAGAGCAAGGCTCCTGCCGGTCTCCGTGACCAGCCGGGCAAAGCGGCAGGGCAAAACGAGGAGTTGTAGCACGTTGAAACCCATGATAGAGTATCTCGTCAAGGAACTGGTGGATGAACCCGAACATGTGACGGTGACGGAAGTGCCGGGCGAGGAGTCCACGACCTACGAGGTCCATGTCGCCCCCGGCGATCTGGGCAAGGTTATCGGCAAGCAGGGGCGCATTGCGAATGCACTGCGGACCGTCACCAAAGCGGTTGCGATGAAGTCCAAGAAAAAGGTCTACGTCGAGATCGTCGCCTAAACACGCCATGCCGAATTCGGGTTCAGAAACAGACGAGTACTCGGTTCTCGCGGCGGAGGTTGCCGGAGCGCATGGCGTCAGCGGCAGCCTTCGACTCCGCCTAGTCGGAGCATCTTCGCATGAGGCGTCCTCGGATGCTGCCGCGCGGTCTCTAAAGGTGGGCCGCACGGTGCGCCTTCTGCGCGCCGGTGACGGCTTTCACCAAGATTTGACACTGAAGGGCCTGCGCCGTCAGCCAAAAGGCGTCTGGATCGCACAATTCAAAGAAGTGACGGACCGGAGCGGGGCGGAAGCCTTCCATGGCTGCTCCGTGCTGATCCGTGAATCGGAGCGCGCGCCGCTGCCTGACGGCGAGTATTATGTGGATCAGCTCCTCGGCTTGGATGTCCTGACGGACGCCGACCGACCTCTCGGCAAGCTGTCGGATGTACTCACTACCCCCGCGCACGATGTTTACATGACAGATGCCGGCGCGATGATTCCCGTTGCCGGGGACTTCGTGGTGAGCGTCAGCCTGGACGACCGAAAGATCGTTGTGCGAGACGTACCCGGCCTGATGGACGATCCTAAAGGAGTGTCGTCCGCCGCATCCGCGTCATGAGAATAGATGTCGTTACGATCTTTCCCGACTTGATCCGGGGCGTTCTGGGCTTCAGCATCGTGAAACGGGCGCGCGAGGCGGGTGTGGTGGATGTTCAGGTCCACGACCTGCGCGACTGGGCGCCCGGCGCCCACCGCAGCACGGACGAGACGCCCTACGGCGGCGGTGCGGGTATGGTCATGCGGGCCGGCCCCCTGTTTGACTGCGTGGAGAGTTTGCCGCGCCTGCCCGAATCACGGATCGCTCTGCTGACGCCGCAAGGGAAGACATTCTCGCAGGCAAAGGCACGGGAGTTGTCTCTTTGCCCCCATCTGGTCCTGATCTGCGGGCATTATGAAGGTTTTGACGAGCGTGTGCGGGAGCATCTGGCGACCGAGGAGATCTCGGTCGGGGATTATGTCCTGACCGGCGGCGAGCTTCCGGCCCTCATCGTCATTGATGCCGTCACCCGCCTCCAGCCCGGCGCCCTGGGGAGCGCCGAGTCCGCCGAGGACGACACGTTCTCCGAAGGGCTGTTGGAATACCCGCATTACACACGCCCACCGGAATACCGGGGCTGGCGCGTTCCCGATGTTCTGCTCTCCGGCCACCATGCCGAGATCGCCAAGTGGCGACGTAAGGAGCGGTTCCGCCGCACGCAGTCGCGTCGGCCCGACCTCTGGGCGGAATTTGTCCCGTCCAAGTCCGACCTCAAGCTGCTTCAGCAGCTTGCAGACGAACCATCGCCTCCTCCCCTGGAGGAAGGCGTCGAGGAGAATTCCGTTCATGCATCCTTTGATCCAGGAAATTGAAAAAGCGCAGCGCAAAGGGAGCGTGCCCGATTTCGGGCCGGGCGACACCGTCCGTGTCCATGTGAAGGTCGTCGAAGGCGGCAAAGAGCGCATCCAGATTTTCGAGGGCACCGTCATCTTCCGCAAGGCCGGCCTGTCTCGGTCCGCCTTCATGGTCCGCAAGATCAGCAACGGCTACGGCGTCGAGCGGACCTTCCTGCTCCACTCGCCCCGCGTTGACCGGATCGAAGTCACGCGGCGCGGCCTGGTGCGCCGCGCTAAGTTGTTCTACCTCCGCAAGAAGGTCGGCAAGGCGGCCCGCATCAAGGAGAAGCGGAGCTTCTAGGGCTTCGGAACTTCTCGGCCACTGTCCGCGTAAGCAAAGTCGCCAGACATCCTGGCGGCTTTGTTTTTTGCCGCCCTTTTCTCTTTCTTTTTGGCCGCCTTTGAGAACAACCCATGCAGCCTCCCTTTTCCGACGTGCCCTCGCCCGCCAGTCTGACCGAAACGCTGGCGAACCTGAACATCTTGTGGATACTCGCCATTGTCGCCGGGCTGACCGTGCTGCGGCTGGCCTTTGTTTATCTTCCCTCGGAGCACGCGCGCTCTTTCGCTGAGATCCTCGAATCAGGCATGATCGCCGTCGCGCTGGTCTTTTTGATCATCCGCCCGTTCGTCCTGCAAGCATTTTTCATCCCCTCTCCCTCGATGGAGCCGACGCTTCTGGGCAAGAATGGGTCGGGGGATCGCATATTGGTCAACAAGTTCGGCTATCGGTTCGGCAAGCCGCAGCATGATGACGTCGTGGTCTTTCTCGCACCCCCCGCCGCCATGGAAGGAGACCCGGAGTTCATCAAGCGCCTAATCGGTCTGCCCGGCGACAAACTGGAAACCGTAGCAGGCGTTGTCACAATCAACGGCAAGCCGCACAACCACGCCGACATCCGGCAGACACTGGCCGACGCGGGCGAGTTTGGGGCGGAAGCCAAGGCGAACGCCGAGCCGGACTTGCAGGCCGACCACCACGTCAAGTTCGTGGCCGACGGTGTGATGGCCGACAGCCACCTGGTCACTAAAGAGCGTCTGGCGCAGATTTACACCGGCCAGAAGGACATCCCCGTCTCCGTGACGCCGGGCTATAACATCCGCAACGGGGAAAAGCTGGCCGAGCCGTTCATTGCCGAAGACCCTGACTACGACATGAAGATCTATCACGGCGAACCGATCAAGCATGAACACGGGCCGTATCAGGAAGACTTCAAGTGGGACAACAAGCCCATCTCACTCCTGGAGTTCCAGCAGGAGTTCGCGCAGCCGACCGAGCCGCTGCCCCCAGACCACTATATGATGATGGGTGACAACCGCAACGACAGCAACGACAGCACCAACTGGGGGCCGCTGGAAGCTCATCGGGTCGTCGGCAGGGCGCAGCTCATCTTCTGGCCGCCCTCGCGGCTCGGCGTGATCCACTAGGCCGGGCTGGAACCGGCCCGATAGGGCGAAAACGAACCTGCTCCGAAGGGCGAACACAAGGTTCGCGCCCTATAGTCCGTTCCCGTCGGGGCGAACCTTGTGTTCGCTCTATCTTATCTTCTGTTCGCCGTTCCTGAAGGAGTGTCCCATGCCGGATGCCTCTCCTCCATCCAGCCTGACCGAGATGCTGGCGAACCTCCCGATCCTCTGGATACTGGCTCTCGTGGCCGGTCTGACCGTGCTGCGGCTGGCCCTCGTCCGCCTGCCGTCCCCCGCCGCCCGCTCCGCCACCGAGTTCGCGGAGACGGGCCTGATCGCCGTCGCGCTGGTCTACTTGATCATCCGCCCATTCTTCATGCAGGCGTTCTATATTCCCACCGCCTCGATGGAAGCGACTTTGCAGGGCAACAGCCGCACCAAAGACCGCATCCTGGTCAGCAAGCTGCAATATCGCCTTCATCCGCCTCGGCGCAATGATGTCGTCGTGTTCCTCGCCCCGCCTGCCGCCATGCCCGGCGACCCGCCGTTCGTCAAGCGCCTGATCGGGCTACCCCACGACCGACTGGAAACGGTCGCGGGGTACGTTCTTGCGGGTGGTCGGCGGTACGGCCATGCCGACCTCCGCGCCGCCCTGGGGGCGGCGGGCGAGTTCGGCCCGCAGGCGCAGGCCGACGGCTATGTGGATCAGGCGGACCACCATGTCAAATTTGTCAGCGGGGACGTCCTGGCCGATAAGCGGCTTGTCGGCAAAGAGCGCCTCGCACAGATACTAACAGGGATGGCTCATGCCCCGGTCACTGTCGTGCCGGGTTACAATATCCGCAACGGGTTGAAGCTGGAGGAGCCGTTCATCGCCGAAGACCCGGATTACGACATGAAGATCTATCACGGCGAGCCGGTGAAGCACGAGCAGGACCCCTCGCAGGCCACCTACAAATGGTACGGCCAGCCCATCACGGCGGTGGAGTTTGCGAAAGAGTACGCGCAGCCGACCGAGCCGCTACCCCCCAGCCATTACTTGATGATGGGCGACAACCGCAACGACAGCAACGACGGCACGAATTGGGGGCCGCTGGAGTCCTGGCGGGTCGTCGGCCCGGCCCGCGTGGTCTTCTGGCCGCCTGCCGACATGGGAGTCATCCATTGATGCTCCCCCCCGTAGACCTGTGGCAGTACGAACTGCGGGCGCAGACAGCGGGCCACACGCGCGTTGCCGGGCTGGATGAGGTCGGACGCGGGCCGCTGGCCGGGCCGGTCGTCGCCGCCTGCGTCGTCCTGCCGGAAGGCTTCTCACTGGACGGCATCAACGACTCCAAGAAGCTGACGGAGCGGGGGCGCGAGCGCGCCGAGGCGCGCATTCGAGCGGAAGCCGTCGCCATCGGCCTGGGCATCGTGGAACCGGAAACGATTGACCGCATCAACATCCTTCAAGCGAGCCGCCAGGCCATGCGCGAAGCCTTCCTCTCGCTGGACGCCCCGCCCGACTGCGTTTTAATAGATGGCCTGCCCATCCCGGCTTTTCCCTGCGCGCATCAGCAGGCCATCGTCGGCGGTGACGGCCTGTGCGCGTCCATCGCCGCCGCGTCCATTGTCGCCAAAGTCGCCCGCGACCGGATGATGCGCGCCTACCATGATGTCTATCCCGAATACGGCTTTGCCGGCCACAAAGGCTATGGCGCGGCCAAACATTTGGAGGCACTGCGCGTACACGGCCCCTGCCCTATCCACCGCCGTTCGTTTGCGCCCGTGGCCGCCTGTTTCGGGCGGCCCTCTGCCGACGAGTGAACCCAATGACCGATACGCGCAAGGCAACCGGCGCGCAGGGCGAGCGCGAGACTCTGGACTTCCTGGAAGCGCGCGGCTATCGGCTGGTGGATACCAATGTCCGGCCCCTGGGCGGCATGGCGCGGGGGGAGATTGATGTCATTGCCTGGGACGGCGAGTTCCTGGTCTTCTGCGAGGTCAAGACGCGGCGGATCGCCCTGGGCGATCAAGGGACGCCCGCTGAGGCCGTGGACGCCCGCAAACAGAAGCAGCTCACGCGGCTGGCCTTCGCCTACCTCGCCAAGCACGGTCTGGACGATGTCCCCTGCCGCTTCGATGTCGTCGAAGTCGTCCGCCACCCGCCGCGCCCACCGCAAATCCGCCTCCTGCGCGATGCTTTTCCAGCCGTCGAATTCAACGATTGACATAGCCGATTGACAAGGCCATTCGCCTGTGTTAGAATGACGGCATGGCGGATACAATCACCTATCCCGATCAGTTGCCCCTTTCCCCTGTCTCCGGCCTTGTCCATGCCTCTGTTCCCCTGCCCGGCTCCAAGAGCATCACCAACCGCGCCCTGCTCCTCGCGGCCCTGGCTGACGGCGAGAGCCTGCTGCGTGCGCCGCTGCACTCCGAAGACACATACTACATGGCCCAGGCCCTGCGCGGCCTGGGAGTGGCCGTGGAGGAGACGCCGGAGCGCGACTTCCGCGTCACCGGACGGGGAGGCGTGTTTGACACCCCGAAGGAGCCGCTGTTCGTCGGTAATTCCGGGACAACGATCCGCTTCCTCACCGCCGCCGCCTGCCTCGCCCCGGCGGGCGCTGACGTCACTCTGGATGGCGTCGCTCGGATGCGCGAGCGGCCCATCCGCGACCTGGTGGGGGCGCTGCTGACAGTGGGTGTCGAGGCCGAATGCCTGAACGGCCACGGCTGCCCGCCTGTGCGCGTGCGCGGCGGCGGGCTGACCGGGGGCCGGTGCCGCCTTCGCGGGGATGTCAGCAGCCAGTTTTTGACGGCCCTGCTCCAAGTCGCTCCCTACGCGCGGACCGATGTAGGGATCGAGATCATCGGTGATCTAGTCTCCAAGCCGTATATAGACATTACCCAAGCCGTGATGGCCTCGTTCGGTGTCGACATCAAGAACGACGGCTACCGCTTTCTCCGCGTCGAGGCCGGGCAGCGCTACATCGGACGTGAGTACGCCGTCGAGGCTGACGCCTCGAATGCTTCCTACTTCCTGGCGGCGGCGGCTGTGACCGGCGGGACGGTGACTTTGGAGAACCTCGGCGCGACCTCCATTCAAGGCGACGTCAGGTTTGTGGACGTGCTGGAACGGATAGGCTGCACCATCACACCCGGTAATGGAACGATTACGCTGACCGGCCCCGAACGCCTCCATGGCATCGAGGTGGACATGGAGGCGATCCCGGACACGGCGCAAACGCTGGCCGTCGTCGCTGCATTCGCCGACGGACCCTCCCAAATCACGGGGATTGCCAGCCTGCGCGTCAAAGAGACCGACCGCGTCCGCGCCGTCGCCCGCGAGCTGCCCAAACTTGGCGTCCGCGTCGAAGAGGGGTATGACAGTTGGATTATCCATCCCCCCACTGTCGGCAATTACACCCCGGCAACAATAGACACCTATGACGACCACCGCATGGCGATGTCCTTCGCCGTCGCCGGTCTGCGCGTACCGGACATCGTCATCAAGGACCCCGGCTGCGTCGCCAAGACGTTCCCAGACTTCTGGATGCGCTGGAACGCTGCTTTTTATGAGGGGGAAGAACTGTGACGGGTGAAGAGTTTTCCGAGGTCGGCGTCGCCGGGGCGCTGGCCCATGCTTACGCGCAGGATGCGCGGACCTTCCTGCCCCTGCTGGCGCAGGTTTTGACCAGCGCCCTCCCTGACGAGTCCCAGGTCGAGCGCAAGGGCGGCCTGTTCCAGCGCGAAAAGCCGATCCGCAAGGTGACGGTGACGCTGGGCGATTCGATCTACACGCTGGAAGACCTGGGACGCGGTCCACTGTCGGCGCAGCGGGCCAAAGTCGTCCGGGGCATCACCCTCAAAACGGAGCAAGTGCCCGTCGAGGACTGGCTGGCCGATCTCAGCGCCCACGTCGCCGCCCGCGCCCAGCAGAACGAGAAAGCCTTCTTCGCACTCAAAAACCTGTTGGACTGAAACGGAATAACCCATGCCCCTCTTTGGCAAGCGCAATGCAGACGTAGATGAGCACGCCCGGCAGGATCAAGAACGGCTGGCGCAGGGTCGCCTGCCGCTAGGGGCCGAGCTGCGCCTGACGGAGCTACGCAGAAACGGCCGTTTCTTCACCAGTAACCTCAGCGTCAACGAATTCGCCCTGTCCGTCTCGGAAGGCGTCCGGCCACTGGGTCAGGTCATGGGTAGCACCATCTACCATGTCGGCTGGCAGTACACGCCGATGTATTCCAGCACGGAACTCGTCATGTTGAGCCACGCCCAGTACCACGCCCGGCTCCTCGCCATCTCCCGCTTGCAGCAGGAAGCGCGGCTGCTGGGCGCGCACGGCGTCATCGGCGTCCGCCTGGAGCGTCAGGCGTATGACTGGGGCGACAACCTGCTGGAGTTCGCCGCGCGCGGCACCGCCGTCGCCCTCCCGGACCAGCCCGTGCCTGAACACCCCTTCGTCTGCGCCCTGTCCGGCCAGGACTATTACGCCCTGCGGCGCGGCGGCTTCGTCCCGGTCGGCTTCGCCTTCGGCACCTGCACCTACTACCACGTCGCTTCCTATTCAACCCAGTGGGTCAACCAGGGCGGCTTCTTCGGCGGCGGCATGGTGAACCAGGAGCTAACCGACTACACCCAGGCGGTCTACATCGCCCGCCACGCCGCCATGAGCCGACTGGGCGACGAGGCCGCCCGCGTCGCCGCCGAGGGCGTCGTCGGCGTCACCGTCGAAGACTACATCCGGCCCTACGAGGTGGAGATCAACAACCAGCAGCGGCGCGACCTGGTGGTGGAATTCACCGCCCTGGGGACCGCCGTCGTTGCTTCCGGCAGCGACACGCTGGCGATTGACTACGCCCTGCCGTTAAATTGAAGGGGGAAGACGCCCCGTGTTCGTGAGCCGCCTGAGCGTCAATGAATTCGTCCTTGCCCCCGGCCTGACCGTGCTGGGCGTCGTCGGCGGCAGCGTGGTCTATCACGCGCGGGAGGAGGAGTGTCCCGAAAGCAGCCGGGCCATGAAGGGGATGACGCGGGACCGAACCCAGGTCCTCCGCACGGCCTATGACCGGCTGGCAGCGCAGGCCAAACGGCTAGGCGCGTCCGGCGTTGTCGGCATCCGCATCACGCACCGAGAGATAGCCGAGGATGTGTGGGAGCATACAGTTCAGGGAACGGCGGTCGGCGGGTGTGCGTCGGGAGCGGGCGGGCGACCCTTCACCTGCACACTCACAGGCCAGGAGTATTTCGCGCTGACGGCCACCGGCTACCGCCCCGTCGGCGTCGCCCTGGGCGTCTGCGTCTACTACCAGAAGTTCCACCAGAAGGTTCAGCAGCAGATCACGGGTTCCGGGCAGAACGTCGAGCGCAGCGACTTCACGCGCGGGCTTTACACCGCCCGACGTAACGCCCTAACCACCCTAGAAGCGGAAGCCGCCGCCCTCGGTGCCGCAGGCGTTCTCGGCATGAGCGTCTCGACCAAGAGGACCCTGAATCGCAAAGGCCGGACGAGTCAGGGCATGATGATCGAGTTCACCGCCTTGGGAACCGCCGTCATCGCGGCGGGCAACGACACGCTGGCGATTGACTACGCCCTGCCGCTTTCCAAGTAACACAGATGTAAGCTGAGGGCACGCAGATGACCATCGCAGAAGACACCAAAAGCGAGCAAAGAAAACGGAACTTCTTTGTTTTTTTGTTCAGCGTGGTTTCCGGGATAAGCACCGGCTGGCTGGAAGCGCATGAGAACCTTTTCGACAAAAGCCGGTTTCAGGCGCTGCATAGCATGAACTCCGGGTTTCCGATGCCGGTGCTGTTCATGGCTTCCGTTCTCCTGGGGTTATTCCTTGCCCCACTGGCAACCAATCTGTTCTCCCAACGTGGTTTTTCTTTTTGGAGCCTGATTCCATTAGCCATTTGGCTTGGGTTCGGCATTGAATGGATCGAGACGCATATTGTCCAATCGTTTATTGCCTCTCAAATCGAGGGACTTGCGGGCTGGGTCGTCATGGCCCTGTTTTTTCACATCCCCTGTTCCATTATTGTTTTCCGAATCCGGTGCAGGCAGCGACGGCTGGCTGCTCCTCTGCCAATGGCAAGCGCGGGAACAGTCTGGCCGCCGCCCCCGCAAAGGCCATAGTCCGATGTGCAACTTTTCGTTCCGTGCCGGGTCTGAAAAGGTATGGCGATCATCAAGGGCAAGTCAAACGACGACTGGCGCAACAAGCGGAGCCAGGAACAGCTCATGCTCGGCGGCCTGCCGCTCAACGCCGAGTGGCGTCTGCGGACGCTGCGGGAAAGCAAGCGGCTTTTCACCAGCAGCCTGAGCGTCAATGAGTTCGTTCTGACGCGGGCGGAGCGGATCGCCCCGCTGGGACAGGTCACAGGCAACTGCTCCTACCATGTCGGCTGGCAGCCGTAGGCGGTCCATACCAGCATGGAGCTGGTCGTGGTCTCGCGAGCGCACAACCAAGCCTGGCGGCTGGCGCTTGCCCGCCTCCAAGCGGAAGCGAAGGAGTTGGGCGCGCACGGCGTTGTCGGCGTGTCGCTGAAGGCTTCGCCTTCGGCCTGGAGCGACAAGATGCTGGAAGTGAGCGCGCAGGGGACGGCGATCCGCTGGCAGGGTGCCCCCGTAACGGCTGCGCCTTTTGTGTCCGCCCTCTCCGGCCAGGAGTTCTGGGCGCTCCTCAGCGCGGGCTACCGTCCGGTGGGAGTCGCCTACGGGACCTGCGTCTACCAACAGGTGACGACGAACGCGACGAAATGGGCCACCGGCAGTGGCTTCCTCAACGGCGCGGCCCGGAGGAATCAAGAGCTGCGGGAATACACGTCCGGGTTTTACGAATCGCGCCGCATCGCCGTCAAATACATGGAAGAGGAAGCGACATCGCTCGGCGCAGAAGGCATCGTCGGCGTCCAGATCGAGAAACAGATCGCCGTCCGCGAAGTGGAGGTCGAATTATACGAAGACGAGGGGAAGCAGAAGCGCGAGGACTTGATCGTCCGCTTCTTTGCTCTTGGCACCGCCATCGCACCTTTTATCGAGTTCCAGCCCGCTATCCATCCCGTCATGTCCCTCAGTCAATAAAGGAGAACCCTACTATGCCTAATCCCTATACGCCCGGCTCGCAGGAGGGCCTACCAACCCATGCGCGTGGACGGCTGGCCGCCATGAAACCCGGCGCGAACCAGAAGGGCCTGTTCACGAGCGACCTGTCGGTCAACGAATTCCTGCTGGTCAAGGAGGCCGGGTTTGACCCGCTCGGCTTGGTCGTCGGGTCCAGCATCTACCATATCGGCTGGCAGAAGCCCGCCATGAACCAGAGCATGGAACTGGAAACGCTGACGCAGGCCATGTACCACGCCCGCGAGTTGGCGATGACGCGCATGGAGGAGGAGGCGGACAGCATCGGCGCGGACGGCATCGTCGGTGTCCGCCTGGAAGTGGGGCGGCAGGAGTGGGGCGAGAACCTGGCCGAGTTCATCGCCATCGGAACCGCCATCAAGGCGCGCAGCGGCGAAAGCCACCGGGCGCCCAACGGGCGGCCCTTCACCAGCGACCTGAGCGGGCAAGACTTCTGGACGCTCATCAAGGCCGGCTACCGGCCCGTCTCGTTCGTCATGGGCAACTGCGTCTACCACGTTGGCTACCAGGGCGTCAAGGCATGGTTCTCGCAAATCGGCCAGAACGTCGAGATGCCGACCTACACCCAGGCCATCTACGACGCCCGCGAGCTGTCTCTGGCCCGGATGCAGGCCGAGGCGGAGCAATTGCAGGCGGACGGCATCGTCGGCGCGACCATCAAAGAGAACTCGCACGGCTGGGGCAGCCACGTCATCGAGTATTTCGCGGTCGGCACCAGCATCATCGCCACCCGCGCCGACCACACCATCCCCACCCCGTCGCTCGTCCTGCCGCTGTCCGACAAGTAAGCCCAAAAGAAAAGGGAGGCCAATTTGGCCTCCCTTTTACCGTGAACTTACTGTCCTATGAATGCTTCTTGCCGCTCTCCGTACCCTTCACCTTCTGCGCGACATCGCCGCCGCGCAGGATCGTCGTTCGGTTAGCGGGATTGCCGCCCCTGTACTCTTCCAGCATGGCGTCCCCCAGCTTGACCGTAACGGCAGGGGCTGGCGCGGCGACCTTCGCCGGAGCGGGTTTGGCTGGCGTCGGCGCCCCGGCGGCGTGCGCCGTGCTCATGCTGAATGCGGCCATCCCTGCCAAAACCGAGAGAAGCCGGCCTGTTTTCTGTGCGTTCATGGTTTTCTCCTTCGTAATCTCGCAGTTCGGTAACCCGGCGACCGTTCCCGTAAAGGATTAGGCCCGTGGCTTTGCGTCGCCCCCTTTCGGGAGGTTTGCCCTGTTCGCTTGCGAAGGATAACGGCCTATCGAGCGCCGTCTACCCGTGATTATGCCGTCCTGAGAAGAAGTCTTTACTGTCGAATATACCAGGTACGAGAAAAAACGAAACTTTCAAAGCAGGAATTTTCTAATAGATCGCGAATTATAAATCACCAGATACACTGCAAGGACGTGATCCAGGTTCAGGAGGAACGAAACGATGCTCTCTCAGGTAGATTCCAGCGCCATTCTCGGCATTGACGCGTATATCGTGCGGGTGGAAGTGGACATTTCCTCGTCCGTGCCGATGTTCACCATCGTCGGCCTGCCGGACGCCGCTGTGCAAGAGTCGCGAGAGCGCGTCCGCAGCGCCATCAAGAACACGGGCCTGGAGTTCCCGCTGCGGCGGATCACCATCAACCTCGCGCCCGCCGACATCAAGAAGCAGGGGCCGGCTTTTGATCTGCCTATCGCGGTCGGCATCCTGGCGGCCACCGGGCAGGTGCGGAGCGAGCGGATCGCCGAAGGCATGTTCGTCGGCGAGCTTGCGCTGGACGGCGGCGTCAGCCCCGTGTCGGGCGTTTTGTCAATGGCGATCAAGGCGCGGGCGGACAAGCGCCCCTTCCTGGTCGTTCCCGAAGCCAACGCCCGCGAGGCAGCCATCGTCGGCGATGTCAAGGTCTACGCCGTCCGCTCGCTGGCCGATGTGGTCGTCCTGCTGAACGATTTCGACGCCCAGACGCCGCTGACGGCGGACCCCACCGCGCTGCTGCACCAGGGCGGTGCGGACGACCTGGACTTCTGCGAGGTCAAAGGGCAGGAGCACGTCAAGCGCGCCCTGGAAGTGGCCGCCGCCGGGGGTCACAACATCTTTACACTGTGTCCTTTTTCCACCCCGTTCAGCCCCCGCAGGCTCACCCGGTACGTCCCCTCCCCCGCCTCGTTCTCCCCTTCCGGCACGATGCCCTCGATCACCCGCGCCAGGACGTCGTGTTTCTCGCCGTCGGTCAGCAGGGCGCTCGATAGAACCCGCCCCACGTCGCGCAGGGCCGTCGCCAGGAGAGCGGCGTCGTCGGGCCGGGGGAAGTCGCCGCAGGCCGCTTCCGCCTGTACGTCCAGTTCCTTCCGCCGGGCCAGCAGCCGCGCCCGTTCATCGGCGATCTTCCCGAACATCGGGGCGTAGTCGGCGCGGACGTGGTTCATTCTGGCCTCGATCTGCGCTTCGATGGTCGCCTGCTCTTTGGCGTCCAGGGAACGCAGGGACGTCTCGACCCGCTGCCTCTCCCGCCCCGCCTCCTGCGGATCGTAGGCCGCCGCCTCATCGGCCCGATAAGCCGCCAGCGCGGACGTGATGAGATCGGGCATCCCCGCCGCGTCCACGATCCCCCGCAGGCAGGCCGCCTCCGCCTCCCCCGCGCTGTAGGCCCGCCGGTTGCAGACGACCTTTCCGGGGTTGCGGCTGGCGCGGCTGTCCGGGCAGGCGTAGATGTGGACCTGCTGGACGCTCCGCCCGCCGTGCGTCCTTTTCTCCCGCTTCGTGCCGTGCATCCCGCGCCCGCACAGGGGGCAGCGCAGGAGGCCGCCCAGCAGGTGCCGCCGGGCCGGGTTGCCGCCGAAGACGGCCCGCCCCTCGGAAAGCCGGGCCTGTACCATCCGCCACGTCGCCTCGTCCACGAGGGCCGGGCACTCAATGGACAGGTAGGTCTCCTGGATGCTCAGGTGCTGGACCGTCCTATCCCCAACTTCCTCCGTGCTGCGCTTGTGCTTGCCGTAGGTCGCCTGCCCCATGTAGACGGGGTTGACCAGGACCTTTTTCAGTTGCGAGGGCCGCCAGTATTGCCCGCCGAACTGCGTCCCCACCCCGGCCTCGTTCAGCCAGCGGCAGACTTCCCGGAGGGACTGGCCCCCGGCGTAGCGGGTGAACATCTCGACGGCGACGGGGGCGGCCTCCGTCGGGACGTAGGAGCCTGCCGCGCTGCCTTCGTACAGGCCGCGCTCCTTGTCCGCCTTCCTGACGACGTGCAGGCCGAACGGCGAACGGCTGCGCTGCGTCTGGAAACCTTCCTGGGCGCGGCGCACGGCCCCGCTTTTCGTCCGCTCCCGGATGTTGTTGCGCTCTAGTTCCGCCATGCCCGCGAACACCGTTAGGGTGAACTGGCCCATCGGCGTGTCGTCGAAACGGGCGTCACTGGTCACGAGTTGCCCGCCGGCCTTGCGGACGCGCGAAGCGATGTCCAGGATGACGGCGGCGGAGCGGCCTACCCGGTCCACTTTCGTCGCGATCAGGGTGTCCGCCTCGCCCGACTCGATCAGCGCGAGCGCCCTCTGGATGCCGGGCCGGGAGGAGTAGCGGACGCCGGAGACGCCCAGATCTGGACACATCTCGACGACGGGCAGGCCCATCTGCGCGGCCATGAGGAGGCAGGCGTCACGCTGCACGTCGGGGCTGGTGCCCTTCTCGGCCTGTTCATCGCTGCTGACGCGGGTATAGAGGACCGCCCCGCGCGTTTTGGTGTTTTGCTTGCTTGCCGTGTTGCTGTTGGTCGCCATCCTGCCCTCTCGCTTTCCGAAGATCTATCTCACTCGTGCGTCAGGTGCTCTTCCACAGCGTCATCTAACTCGTCGTCCAAGTAGAAGTAGTGCAGCCCCATGTTTTTGGCTTCCCAGCCGACGCCATAGCCCTGAGCGTTCAGGGGGGGGGCCAGGAGGTCGCGAACATAGTACCAACTGTCTTCATAGCGACCCTCGTAAGTCAACTCGATACTCCCGTCCGGGGTGGAGCCGTAGCAATCGCTGCCCGCCGTGTCATCAGGGAGGCCGTTCTCAGTGTGGACCACGACGACCGTCGAGGGTTCACATCCGCCGAACTCGTCTTTACCCCATGAGCCACCGGCCCATTCCGTCCCCAGGTAAATGTCTCTGTCCACTGCATCAGGGGACAGGCCGTATACCTGCCCGAATACCTGCTGGGTCGTGAGGCGCACCGCCTTTAAGAGTTCGACCACCGCGTCACTGGGAGAAAGTTTCTGTTCCATCATCTGTTCCATAAGTTGCCGCCTTTCTTGTTAAATCTATTATCGCATATACGATTATATAAAGTCAAGTGCCACCATTTATTATTGCGTTCACGATAATTCTCTGCTATAATGTCGGCATGACGCTTATCGGAATGCCGGAGGCCGCCCAGAGGGCCGGGATGACGCCGGATGGAATCCGCCGGGCGCTGATGAATGCGGGGGTGAGCCTGACGCGCATCAACGCCAAAGCCATCGCCGTGGAGGAAACGGACCTCGCCAACTTCGTCCGTCTGCGGGGGGTAAGCCCCGGACGGGGCAGGCCACCGGGGGTGAAGAACAGGCCAAAACAGGAGCAGGACAGCGTGTGAGGAACACCGACGGTACTGCCGAGATGATCCCTTTATAATGAGCGTAACGATATGCAAAAGAAGATTTTCGATGCGTTTGCGGTGGTAGTTGTGTTAGCACTGTTGGCCGTGTTGGGCGTCAAACTGAACGCGGCATGGAACGGGGCGACCGAGGCCCAGAGCCAGACCAGGGCCAAAGACGGGGCCTTCAACGACAAACTCACTGCGATGAAGAACGGGACCTACCAGCCGCCTGCGCCCCCGCCCGTGGCCGAGGTCAAACCTGCCAGTGCGCCCATTCCTCCCAAACACACGCACTGGACGCTGGCATCCACGTTCAAGGGCGACAGCGACAATCCCGACACCAACACCGACACGTTCAACGTCGGCGACCGCTGGAAAATCGAGTGGACGACCGATGAAGGCAAGTTCGGTCCCCAGGGGTCGTTGGGGGCATTCATCATGAGTCCTCCCGGTGCAGGGCGCGGCGACCACAACGCCTCAGCATCGGGCGCGGTCATCACCCACAGCGGCAAAGGATCGGGAGAGAACCTGCAATATTGGGCTGGCGAATACTACCTGCACATCATCAGCAACCAGCGCTACGTCGTGCAGGTCTACACTCAGGACTGACACCACGCCTGCCACAACTGCGGGCTGGTTTTCACCAGAGAGGGGCGCCGGCTTAATCGTCGGCGCCCCTCCCTTCCTGATCATGCGCCGGGGCCGCCGGCGAGTTGCCTCTGCACGTCAGAGGCACTTTCCGCGATGAACTGGCCGGATACTATTTCGTTGGCGGCCAGCAGGTTCAGCAACTCCTGGTCGCTTAGGTGCCCTAGGTCCTCTTCGCGCTTCTTCGCCGCCCACTCCCCAGGCCACTTACGCTCTAGCAGCCACTGAGCGGCTTGGGGATCTGGGAGGGCGTAGGTAATTTCCTCGGTCGTGGTGCCATTGCGACCTGTGTACGTCTTCCGGCTTTTGATTGCCCCACCGTAAGCCGCCCTCGCAATGATGGCGACAAGCCTCTGGGCGCCGCTCGCCTCCGCTTGGACCACCATGTCTCGGAAGGAGATGATCGGGGCGGAGACTTCTCTCGTCACGTGAGTGCCATCCGGCCCCGCCTCGGTGACGAGATCAAAACCAAACGTCTTTTTGGAGTCGTCCTTCAGCCATTCGTACAGGGTCGTGGGACTGACCCCTGCCGCTTCCGCAACCGCTCGGCGTGTGTTGCCTACAAGTAGGCCATGCCGAATGGCTTGCACACAGGATGGTGTGTATTTACTAGGACCTTGAGTATTTGCTTCCATGATGCTCCTCCTGCTTGAAATATCGGGCGGCGTGTTCGGAAGCGTCAGGAAATACGAAAAACGGACTGAATTTTCACCCCAACAAAAATCAGCGCCCCCGCCTGGCCTTGACCTGGCTCTCGGGATTCACGTTCTTTTCGAGGGGGAGGAGGCCATCTTTGCGAGGAGGGGGGCTTACCTCCCTGGGGGCTGTTGGTTTTCTGCGCGTGTGCAGCCTGCGGCGTTTTGCCCGCCCGGTAGCACAACCCTCCCCGAACGAACCTGCGGTGGGCGCTGCGGGGCGCGTGGGGCCGTCCGAGGGCATGGGGCAGAGGTACAGTGACTCGCGCGCGCGCGGGCGTTGGAGTGTCAGGTTTGGCCCCTCTTGTGTCTGGTTTGCCCTCTTTGCCGTCCGTCTCCGGGCCGTGTTCCGGTGGATCGAGGCGGGGCAGGATCAGCGGGGCTAGGACCGCGGCTTCAGGATCAGCAGGGGCGGGGGCACGAGGGACAACGAGAAGCCCCAAGACCGCGCGGTCTTGGGGCTATGCTTGCTTAAGGGGCTATGCTTGCTTAAGGGGCTGTGTTGGTGTTGCTGTCGAGCGTGTTGCCGTCGAAGTGGTAGAGGGCGACCTGATGGGCGGCGTTGTTTGCTACCGGCCCGCTGTCGGGCGTGAACGAGGCCGCGCCGGTGTGGAGCGAGGCGGAGTAGAAGCCAAGTTCGTCCACCAGGCAGTTGACCTCATAGTCCACCGGCTGCCCCGCGTCCACCGCCGTCGAGCCGATCCGTGCGGCGCCCGTCCCCGTGCCATCGTGCAGCGTCGCCCCCGCGCCGCCCCAGGCCGTGCCGCCTGTGACTGACCCAGCCAGAACCCCGTCCGCGTAGACATAGTAGTTGCCCCCGGAGCAGTCCACCTCGATCCAGTGCGGTTGCCCGTCGGCGACATTCGCCCCGGCCCCGCCGTCAATGACGAGCGGCGTGTTTCCGCCGGGAAAGAGGACGACGCGGGCCGTGCCGCTGACCCGATTCGCGCCGATCAGGAACTGCCCGGTGAGGGCGCTGAGGGCCGCCCCGCTTGCATCGGCGCGGGCGGTTCGGGTGAGAAAGTCGGCTTTGTCGGTCGTCTTGACCAGGAACTTGACGCTCCACGCGCTGCCGGCCAGCGCCTGCTGGAACAGGGCGTCGGGCAGGAACACGGCGGCGCAGCCCTGGGGGGACCGGGTGTTGATCGCCTGGCCGTAGCCGGGGGCGAACGCGGGGACGAAGGCGGGCAGCGTGAAGGCGTCACGGGCTGGGCGCAAGGGAACGGGCGGCGTCTGGCCGTGGGCCGCCGGCACGGAGAGCGGCAGGGCGGCCAGAAAGAGACCGGCAGCCAGGAGGCGGGGGGTGAGGCGGCCCATTCGCCGAGAGTCGGGCTTGAGTGCTTGCATGACGCGGATCTCCTGTTCGACAAAGGGTCTATGAGGGTCGGACAGGCTGCCCTTCCCCCAACCTAATTATCGGAGGTCCGTATCGCGGGCAGAAGGAAAAAGCGCCCCGCCATCGGGTGAAATGGGCGGGGCGGCTGTCTGGGATGGAGAGGCGCTAGGCGGCGGGGCGTGGTGGGCGCCCTGGGAGGCCCTTCGGCACGTCGGCAGGGTTTGCGCCGGCCGCCGCCCGGTTCTCCTGCTGGATGGTCTCGTAGACCTCCCGGCGGTGAACCATGACATCCTTCGGCGCCGTAACGCCGAGGCGGACCTGATCGCCCCGGACCTCCACGACGACAACCTCGATGCAGTCTTCCGGCGTCTTCGGGTCGCCGATGATGATGGAGCCGTCTACCCGGCGTGTCAATACGAGCATGGTTAGCGCTCCTGAGCGGTGTCGAGTGACACTGTGATACCCTGCTACACTGCAAGAACCATGCCAAACCGGCAAAAAGACGGGGCAGTGCGGAAGGTATTTTCCGTCGTGTAAGGAAGCAGACGCATCGAAGGAAACTGGAAGCGAAAGTGCGGGGGCCTTGCCGGATGGGTCTGGGGCAGGCTGGAACGCCGCTACGGTCAACGTCACGCGATTGTGAGCCTGTTTTGGAACAGCGCCCGCCTTCCATACCGGAAGGTGGGCGCCTCATTGTCAGAGGGGCTTGGGGGAGCCGGCTGCTGCGGCAGAGATTGGAGCCGAAGAGATTGGAGCCGAGACCTGAGTCGCCGAGCGCCTTGGGCATACGTCGCGCCTGGGGCAACGTCCAGTCGGTCACAGGATGCAGCGGGCAGGGTGTCGGTGCAGTTCCAGAGGCGGCCGATCAGCCAGTATTTTGTTGGGCGCTTGATGCCGCCCGAAGTTTGGCAATGCGTCCCTCTATTTTCTCCTTGTATACCGGATAGAACCTAACTTTGCGAACCATGCCTAGCGGAATCCAAAAAGCAGTAAATAGAAAAGACATGATTCCTATTCCTATAGCCTGTTGATACTCGACTATGGGATAGGAGGTGTGCTCTGCATGTGGGTACAGATAGACACACAAGCCCAAAAATGACCCCATAAATCCGGTCAGTGCCCAGTCTGCTACATAACAGAAGAGCGAAATGCTGTTGTTCTTATGCTCCGTTACCACTGCCAATTGTTCTTCTAACTGAACTATTCTCTTCTTGCGACGGTTCTCCGATGTTATCGCTAACCGATCCTGTATCCATGGCGTTACAAGGCCCCCAGCGATCGCAGCGATTGCCGGAACCAAAAACCAACCTAGAATTATCTCCGGGGCACTCAATACCTATCTCCTTAGAAACTTCTTGTCTTGGGACGCAGGCGCGGGTCGGCTGCCTATTCCTGCGTGTCCTGGAAGTCGCTGTGTACGATGGCCTTGATCTGAGCAGCCAGCCCCGCCGTCGCCACTTCCTGATACCCCCGCCATGCCTCCCTGCCGGCCCGTACCGCGTCCCTGAACTGCTGCTGGGCCTGCGGGTCCCCTGGCTTGTCCCTGGCGGCCAGCAGTGCGCGCGTATGATCTGCCCGCGCTTGGTCCAGCGCGGCCTTCGCCTGTTCAACCTCAGTGTTCATCGCTTTTCCCTCATGCTCCTGCTCATGTCAGTGGCAAACCCTTCGCCGTCCGATATTTGATAGCCCGTCCGCGCAAGCAGGTTGACTTGTGCCTGAACGGCGGCAGGCCAATGTCTCCGGCAGGCGTCTCACAGATGCAAGGGATCTCGGCCAGCGCTTTCATCGGTTTGTACGTCTTCTGCGCGTTGGCACGGGCGGCGGCGGCCTTCTTCTCGCTCTTGACGCTCCCCATCAGCCGCGCCGCCTCGCTGCGGGCAGCCCCATCCCCCGCGCGCAGATCCTCTCCCGTCTTCTCGTTTACCACAGTCCCAGCCTCCTTTTCGGCAGGCACATTATACCCCAACGGTGGTTTATTTCGTCACGTTCGTCTATTGCAAAAATAAATCAACTATTTTCAATAGACCAACGATAATGTATTGACAATAGACGAACGCTGGTGTATAATACATACATCAGCGCAAGAGAGAAGCGCAAACCCAAACCACACCGAACAGGAACCCGAACCATGAACATCAACGAAGCCATCGCCAAAACCGAATTCCTCTACACCGACGCCGACACCCGCGCCAAAGTCATCGTGATGCTGCTGGCCGGTGAAGTGGAAATCTGCGATAACTGCGGGTTCACGATGGAGCCGGGAACCATGTGCGGCATCTGTGAGAACGAGTGGGCCGACCAGATGGCCGCGCAGGAAGAGGAGTATTCCTGGGGCCGGGCCGACATGATGGCCGGAAAGTTCTAGCAAGCAGGGGGCCGGGACGAACGGCCCCACCTTCCCAAAGATACAGACAAGGAGACACGAATTATGGAACGCCTCGGAGACATCATCGCCCGCATCTTCACCGACGCCGCCCCCTGCTCCGGGTGCAGCCGCTCCGTCCCCACCTTCCGCGACCGGGAGACGGGCCGCGCCTACTGCCTGCCCTGCCTGGAAGCCGCCGTGGACGAGGCACAGGCCGAACTGCGAGAGGAGCGGCAGGAAATGGCGCTGCTGGCCTGTCACAGCCGCCAAATCGCCGCCTAGACCGATTAGGGGCCGGGTGAACTCCCCGGCCCCCACGACCCCACAGAAGGAAGCACAGACCATGCAGACGACACAAATAGCCGAGGCCGAGACGCTGACCGATGAGGAGATCGCCGCCCTGACAGCGGACGCCCCCGCCGAGGAAGGAATGATTGAAGGCACGGCCCCCGAAGCCTTCTGCCCCACCGACGCGGGGGGCGTGGATTGGGTTTTGAGGAAGATCGCCGCTGCCCGCGCCGAGGCGAAGTTGATTCGCGAGAACATGGAGGCCATGGCGAGGGCCTGCGAACGGGACGCCGAGCACCTGGAATGGAAATACGGCGGAGCCTTGCAGACATGGCTCCAGGCCGAACTGAAGGATGGCAAGCGCAAGTCGAAGACCCTGCCGCACGGCGTCATCGGCTACCGCACGAAGCCAGCAGGTGTCAGCATCACCGACCCCGCCGCCGCGTTGGCCTGGGCAAAGGACAACCTGCCGGCCGCCGTGGTGGAGGCCCTGGACAGGAAGGCGCTGGCCGACCGGCTGCTGGACACAGGGAAGGCGCTGCCGTTCGCTGCCTTGCAGTCCGCCGAAGAAGTCTTCTACATCCGCTGACACTTGACACTGATAAGACCGGGCCGGCGGCTTTCCCGCCGGCCCGCCGACACCTAAAAGGAAGCACAGACCATGAATCCACTTGATCGCGACACACTCAATGACCGCGTGAACGAGCAGGCCCAGTCTCTCGCCCTGGACTGCCATGATGACCGCGTGAATGACCGCCTGACGCCGCCCGTCGCGGGGGAGCACGCCCTGACCGCTCTGCGGGCCGCCAGCCTGGCCCTGGGCCTGCACGGGATGCTGCTGCCCGGCATCGCCCCCAGGCGGGGGACTGCCCGCCGGAGAACGGACGCCGGCAAAGTGGATACCCGCCGCGCTGAACGCGACGAACAGGTTTCCGAGTGGCTCCGCCATGCCGAGGGACTGCGGGCCGATTTTGCAGAGGTTCTGCCTGCCGCCCTGGAATTCGTTGCCGGGCGCGCAGGCAAGGGGCTGAAAGGGATGGACCAGGAAGACGCGGTTGCTACCGCCGTCGCCCGCCTCCTCGCCATCGGCCTCCTGTGTGTCGAGGCCGCCGCCTGGCTGATCTACCTGAAAGGGACGCCCCGCAACCGGCCATAAAGCCGGCCTTACAGGACGCGGGAAGGGCGCGACGGCAACAACCGTCGCGCCCTTTATAGAGGCTTTATGTACGAAGGCTTTACGAAAGAGAGCACCCCATGATCGTTACCGTCAACGCGGCCATGACCGCTAACACCAGGACCATCGCCGCCGCGCTCTCCGTCATCCGGGACGGGGAGACAGCCCACATCGCCGGGCAGGACGTTCGCCGGGCCTCCAAAGGCAAATACCTGGTCGGCGACAGGGACGCGGGGCCGGGCCTGCTGGCCGTTAAGGTCATCGAGTCGCTCGCCGCTGACCAGGAGGCCACAGACGCCTTGCTACAGGCCGCGCGGGCCGAGGCCACCGCCCTGCAAGTCGGCTTCGCCGCCCGCCGCCATGCCCTGCCCGCAGGGGACGTGCCGGAAGCGGATGCCCTAGCCGATCCTGGCCTGCGGACTCTCACGCCCGCCCTACTGGCCGCAGCCCTGGACGACCCCGCCTGCCTGGTCGTCGGCGTCCCCTGCCTCGTGGAGATCGCGGCCTCGATGATTCACGCGCGCATCGTGGGAGCCGAGTCCCGCCCCGACCCGCGCCTGGCGGCCAAGTACGGCGATGAGTTGTACCCCGGCGTCCTGATGATTCGCGAGTCAAACGGCGCTGACGTGTGGCACAAGATCAGCAGGCGTTCCGTGATGATCGCCGCCTCCCTGTCCGTGCAGTATGACGCCGGCCGCCCCGCCGCAGCGAGAGTCAGCCTTGCTGACTTGGGCCTCGCCCGCCTCAGCGCGCAGGCCGCCCGCGCCGCCGCCGACCTGGCCGCCGCCCAGCAGAAGGCGCAGGCTGCCGCCGCTGCTTTGATGGCTTCTCAAATCGCCGCCCAGCAGACACGAGCATTACAGGCCGCCTGACACCCACTGACCGCCCCGTACAGGCCCGCCCCTTGCTAGGGGCGGGCCTTCCTTTTCCTGTAGCCTCTGGGACCTGAGCCGACAATTAAAGCACAGGAGATCCCCCCCTATGGCCCAAGAAGTTCAGGACGTTGTAGCCCGGCTCACCGCCGACGGGATGCCGGTCGCCAAAGAACTCACGGCGACAGAGAAGCGGTTTGATCAGTATGCCCGGCGTGTTGACGATGTGTCCAAGCGGGTCGAATCATCCCTCACCGCCATGCTCGGGCCAGTCGGCCAGTTCGCCGAAGCGCTGGCGGGCAAAGTGGACGTGGCGGCAAAGGCGCTCACGAATCTTGAAGCGAAGGCGGCCGGCGCGAAGGCGGAACTCGCGGGTTTCGCGGCTGAGGCCAAGACCGCGCAGGCCGACGTGAAGACGCTCGGCACTGACGCCAAGCAGACCGGCAAAGACCTGGGCGTGATGGCGACGGAGGCGCGGGGGGCGGGGGCCGGGATCACCACGGCTGCTGTCGCCACCCGCAGTCTCTCTCAGGCGCTCACCACTGCCTCAGCGACCGGCGCGCGGGCGATGGCGAACTTGAACCGAAGCATTACCACGACGGCCAGCCGCATGAACGCTACGGTGCGGGCCACCCGCACCGCCAATCGCGCATCCGGGGCGGGCGGCGGGGAGGCCGGCTTCGCTCTGACGCAGGCCGGCGGTACGCTGATGCAGACCGGCCTTGCCCTGGCCGCCCCGCTCATCGCCGGGGCAGTCGCGGTCAACAGTTTCGATGAGGCCGTCCAGAAGGCGGCCGGCAACACGAACCTGGCCGCCGCCCAGGTGGAGGAACTTAAACAGAACGTCATCGCGCTGGCCCATGACACCAACGCCCCCATCGAGCAGATCGCGGGCGCTTTCATGCGGGCCAGTAACTTCGGCTTCACGGGCGCGCAGGCCCTGACCGTCGTCCGGGCCGCAAACGTCGCGGCCGTCGCCTCCGGCACAGACCTGGATAAAGTGACGCTGGCGCTGGCGCAGACGATGAATCAGTTCGAGGCGCCCGCCAAGGATGCCGCTTCCGTAATGAGCCTGCTGAAGTATAATGCCGACGCTACCAATCAAACGCTCAAAGATTACGTCTCCAACTGCGCGCGAGGTTTCCAGGCGGCGGCGACGCTCGGCATTGGATTGGCCGACGCCGCCGCGATCATGGGCGTCCTGACCAAGAGCGGCCTCAACGCGGCCCAGTCACAGACGGCATTTCGGGCCATCGTCAAGGGCATTATTGCGCCCACAAAACAGGCCCGCGAGGAGATCAAGGCGCTGGCCGACAAGACCGGGATTGACCTGGTGGGTGCCTTCTCCGCTGCCGGCGTTAAGCACTACGGCATGGTCGGCGTGATGAACATGGTGGCGCAGGCCACCCGAGGCGACGCCGATGAACTCAAGAAATTGTTCACCGACCAGCGCAATTTCATCCCGATCCTGACGCTCTTGATCAGCAAACATAAGGACCTGGCCGATGTGCTGGAAGGAGACAAGCAGAAGTTTAGTGACCACAGCCTGATGATGGATCAGTATGGCGAAGCGACCAAAAAAACATATTATCAAGTCGGGGAACTGAGGAACCGCGCCCTCATCACGGCAGAAGGCTTCGAGAAGCAACTTGGCCCGGCGATGCTGAAGGTGGTTGACCTCTGCGACCGCCTGCTGGGCGTCCTCTCCCGATTGTCACCAGGGCAGAAGGAGATGCTTGTCAATACGCTCGCCGGGGGGGCAGCGTTCACCCTGCTGGCCGGCGCACTGCTGACCACCGTCGGGCGCTTCGTGGAACTCGTTCGCGGCGTAAAGGTTTTCGTCCTTCTGATGAAGGACCTCCCGAAACTCCTGACGACGCTGCTCGGCAGGCTCGGCCTCGTGACCACGGCCACGGAGGGGCTGGCGACGGCGGAGGCGGGGGCGGCCAGCGCCGGGGTCCTCGCGTTCGGCCCCGCCAGCGTCTTGCTGGCCGCCCTGGCCGGCCTGGGCCTGGAACTGTACAACCTCACGCACCGCTGGAAGGACATGTGCGATGCCATCGACCAGGCGAGGCAGAAGGCAAAAGACTTCGCAGGCCAGCAGAAGGCCGTCTCGCAGAACGGGGAACTGGGGGCACTGGCCGTCAACGAGGGGCAGATCGCGCAGGCACGGTCGGACCTTCAGGACCAGATCACGGCCCAGAAGCAGCAGACGGCGATGATCGCCGGGTTCCGCAAAAAGGGGGACACCCTGACGGCGGATAACCTGCTCGTAGACATGAAGGGGAATCCTGAGAGGTTTGGGGATACCAACGACGGCGGGCTTCAGCGCATGGCCGCCCGGCTGGCCCAGATGAACAGGGACTATAAAAAGGAGAAGGAACGCGAGGCCCAACTGTCGCGCGCAGGCGTCGGGGCAGGGCTGGGCGCGTCGGCGCGTCTCGGTGCGGACGGCTTCGCGCTGGCCGTGTCGCGCCTCGATCCCAGAGCGATCATTGTAGATAAGGTCGGCCAGACCTGTGCTAACTTCGTCTCCAAGGTGTTCCAGAAAGCCGGCCTGCACATCGACACGATCAACGGGGCGCGCGCCCTGCGGGACAAAATCATGGCGATGGGCGGCAAGGCCCACGGCGGGCCGGCCCTGCCGGGCGATCTTGTCTATTACAGCGGCGGGCGGTACACGCAGGGGGGCAGGAGCGGCCACGTCGGCTACGGCGTGGGGGACGGGACGGACTGGGAGTCGAGCCGGGGCCGCACGAAGCGCGGCAACATCCAGGGGAACCTGGCGTGGGGCGGGGCCGGGGCACAGGTCCAGTTCATCACCGTACCCGGTTCCACGTTCCGCAACCTTCCGCCCGCCCTGCCCTCCTATGTGACGGGGGGCGGCGGGGCAAAGGCTGTGCCGGGGGCAGACACGGGCGGCAAGAAGAAGACCCCTTTCAACTTCCTGGGGGCGGGGGCATCGGTCAAGGGCCTGGAACAGATGGTGCCGGGCTTTAGCGCGGTCACCGCCTCGATGAAGGCCCTTGCCAATGCCACAACGGACGTCACCACCGTCAAGTCCAAACTGGCCGCCGTTGACGAGAACCTGGGGCGCCAGCAGGACGCCCTCGCCGTGCGGCTGGCGCAGGGCAAAGGCACGGTCTACGAGAACGGGAAGGCGCTGGACGCAAACGCCGTGCAGGCAAGGCGCAACGGGATCGAGATCGCCGCCCTGACGCAGAGGATCAGCATCCACCTGAACGCGATCCGTAACGGACGGGCCGCCGAAGCCGCCGAAACGGCTAGAGCCGAGCCTCGGAGGTTGCGTCACGACCAAGCCTATGGGAGACAAGGGGCTGAGTCTGGTTTGTTTCGTGATGGGGCGGGCGGTAAAGAAAAGGAGGCGCTACTGGTGGACAGCCGAGGAGTGGCCTGTTCTTTGGGAGGAATGGGAGAAGGCTCAGACCGAACCCTCGTGGCGATTCCCCACCGTGCGCGCCTTTGAAAGAGCCTACGGGGCTGCCGAAGCCATGCTCTTGCGGGGGGGGGCGCCGCCGCCGACAGGCAGAACGCGGAATCGAGCATCGAAAGCCAAGCCGCGACGCGCCACCTGAGCCGAAACCTCTCCGCTCACACTTCCTTTCACACTTCCTTTCGGCAGGATAAAAAGAAAAGTGGCGGGTGAGCAGGGAAAAGGCCGTGCCGCGTCGAACGGGCCATTATCTCTGCCTTCACAGACAGGCGCAAACGGTGTAGAACACCGTCTAGGCGGCGCAGCGGCGTGGCACGATCTCCACAACCGTCTTGGAAACTGAACACAATAGGCTGCTCGTCGGCCCGCCCGGATCGGGAAAGACCATGCTGGCCCGGCGCGTCCCGTCCGTCCTGCCGCCGCTGACGCTCGACGAGTCGCTGGACGTGACCAAGATCTACTCCGTCGGCGGGCTTCTGGGCAGCCACACGGCCCTGGTGACGAAGCGGCCCTTCCGGTCGCCGCACCACTCGATCTCGAACGCCGCCCTGGCCGGCGGCGGCAGCACGCCGCGCCCCGGCGAGGTCTCGCTGTCGCACAACGGCATCCTGTTCCTGGACGAACTGCCCGAGTTCAAGCGGGACGTGCTGGAAGTACTGCGTCAGCCGCTCGAAGACGGCCATGTGACCATCGCGCGCGTCGCGGGCACGATGACCTACCCGGCCCGGCTGATGCTGGTCGCCGCCATGAACCCCTGCCCCTGCGGGTACTATGGGGACACGGTCAAGACCTGCACCTGCTCGCCGCCGACCATCGCCAAGTATTTGCAGCGCATCAGCGGGCCGCTGCTGGACCGCATTGACATCCACATCGAGGTGCCGCGTCTGCGCCAGGACGAGATGATCCAGGGCGGCGGCACGGGCGAGCCGTCCGCCTCCATCCGGGGCCGCGTGCTGGGAGCGCGGGAGCAGCAGAAGCAGCGTTTCGACAAGACTGACCTGCACTGCAATGCCCACATGGGCGCCCGCCAGATCAAGCAATTCTGCCACGTCGCCGATGATGTCAAAGACCTGCTCCGCGCCGCCATCTCGCAACTCGGCCTGTCCGCGCGCGCCTACGACCGCATCCTGAAACTGTCCCGCACCATCGCCGACCTGGACGGCCAGGAAGATATCCAACTCGCCCACGTCGCCGAAGCCATCCAGTACCGCGCCCTCGACCGAAAGTTGTGGGGCTAGGAAGGAGTCATCTCATGTCAACCACGTCGGCCATTCCTTCTCAGGAAGAGATGGAGCAGCTTTCAGCCAGGGGCCATGCGATCTACGACAACACGCTCAAGGCGATTCTAGAACCGCAGTACAACGGGCAGGAGGTCGCAATCCATTTGGATACCGGGGATTACGAAGTCGCTAAGAATTCGCCCCACGCGCGGAGAGCCTTACGCGCCCGCCGACCGGAGGGCTTAATCATGACGACCAATATCGGCCCGGCCAAGATGGACGGGCTGACTTTGCGGATGCTCGGCAGTCAACTTCTTTCGGGTGAAAACAAATGATTCTTGGGACATTTCGGGAGGAGCACCCACGGATCACACTGCCTCTGCCGCAACTTGGCGCGGAACTCGACGTTGAGTTTATCGTCGATACCGGCTTTGCCGGAGATTTAGCGTTGCCGGCCCACTTGGCGGGACTGCTTGACGGAACGTTTGCAGGTTTCGGTGAGCGGCGGCTGGCGAATGGTCAATATCTCAAATGCCGCACCTATGAGATCATGCTTGACTGGAACGATGAGCCGCGCCCAACCGAGGTCTTGGTCCTAGAAGGCGATCCCCTCTTGGGAACCGTCATTCTGCGTGAACACCTGCTCCAGATGGAGATGATGGACGGTGGGGATGTGTCCATCGAAGCCTTGTAAACATGGGCTTCGCGTCACCCACTGCTCGACTGGAAACCTTCGAGATGACCCACGGCGGGTCCTGGGCTGTCATGTTCCTTTTCTTGACAACCTCGCCGGTTTCGAGAGGCGTATGGCAGCATCAGCCATTTCTTGCCGCAGAAGATCAACTTGTGCATCAGACAAGTTCATCAGGGCCATGACCTTGATGATCGCCATTCTCAATGCTCTACGACTCTTCTCGCTCCACCGTTCTCTGTGGTCGCGTCTTCGCCGCTTAACGCCTTGACTTCCTCGACAAGCAAGCCCGCACTTAGCAGAGCCGCAAGTTCCTCATGCGTCAGTTGTAAGTCTTCTGCCATTTTCGTATTCCTTCCGGCTTTGCCCCAGGATGCCTATACCCCTTTAGTGCTAGGTGCGTCACATAAGAACGTCACGGAAGAGACCCAACCGGTGCCTTATTGACAGACAGACGCGAACCGTGTAGAATAGTCCTAGACGGCAAACAATAAGACCTCAACGGAAGCCGGGTCACTGTTGCGAACGAGAAATTGCGAAAACGAACTCCTGCAAGCATGAATAAGCAAGCGGGCGCAGATTAAGAATGGCGGCGGGAAGGCGGGCGGCGCAGAGATCGTGAAAATTGTCAAAACGAACTGGCTGTGCGTCTTGGCCCTCGCCCTGTTCTCGCTCTCCGGGCTGAAAGCGTCTTTGGCCCAGAACAGCCCGCCGGTCGTGATTGACAACGCGGACTGCGTGGCGACCGACGCCCTGGGTCGCAGGCTGCCGACCTACGCGGAAGTCAGCGGGCCGAAGCCGAACCGCTATGTCGGCCTGTTCTACTGGCTGTGGCACGGGCCGGACCGCTGGGGACCGGAGTACAACGTCACCGAGTTCCTGAAGACGCATCCGGGCTTCAAGGATTTTCAGGCGCACCCAAAGGGCGGGCCGGACTTCCCGACCTGGTACTGGGCCGAGCCGCTGTTCGGCTATTACCTCTCGACGGACCCCTGGGTGATCCGCAAGCATCTGATTATGCTCTCGGATGCGGGCGTGGATTTTCTGTTCCTGGACTACACCAACGGCAGCATCTACGATGCCGAACTGAAGCAGTTTTTGGCCGTGGCCGAAGACCTGAAGGCCAAAGGCGTTCACGTCCCGCGCCTGGCCTTCTTCCTGAACTCCGAGCCGGAATGGAAGATCGAGGCGCTGTATCAGACCTGGTACAAACCGGGTCACTACGACGACATGTGGTTCCGGTGGCAGGGCAAACCGCTCCTGATGGCCCCGCGCCCGACCCAGCCCGTCAAGATGAAAGACCCGGCCCTGCTCCCGGCCATTCAGGACTGCTTCACCTGGCGTCCGACCTGGGCCTTCCACGACGCGGGCAGGGAGCCGACCAAATGGCGCTTCATGGACGAGTTCTACCAGGGCGGGCCGCAGCGTCCCGCGTTGGGGCCGGACGGCCGAGTCGAGCAGATGGTGGTCTCCAAGTCATTGGGCGGACCACTATGGAACAACATGAAGACCAGCGGCGTAAGCAGCGCGCCGGGTCATGTGCCCGTCTACAACGACCAATGGGTTTCGCCGGACGCAGCAAAGGGCATCTTTTTTCAAGCGCAGTGGGACAATGCGGAGAAGGTGGCGGCCCCGATCCTGCTGGTGACGGGGTGGAACGAATGGACCGCATCGGTATGGGAGACCCCCGGCGTCGTGTTCCTGGGCCGCACCACGACGACCGGCCAAGGACATATCGTGGATGAGTTCAACCAGGACTTCAACCGCGACCTGGAGCCGATGAAGGGCGGGTATGGCGACGATTATTACAACCAATTCGTCGCCAACATGCGGCGCTACAAAGGGATGCGCGCCCCCACCCCGCCGTCCGCTCCGCGAACAATTCGGCCACTGGAAGCGTATAAACAATGGGCGGGCGTCCGCCCGATCTACCGAGACGCGCATGGCGATGCCGCCAACCGCAATTGGAACGGGGCCACACCCCATTCGCATTACACGGATAACAGCGCGCGCAACGACATCGTGCGGACGCAGGTGGCACGGGACAATGATAACATCTATTTCCATGTCCGCACGTCCGCACCGCTGACACCGGCGAATGGCAGGAACTGGATGCTGCTGTTTTTAGACACCGACGGCAACGGCGCGACCGGCTGGCACGGCTACGATTTTCTCATCAACCGTCGCCGCCTGGGGGACCGCTGCACCATCGAGCGCAACGTCGGCGGTGCGTGGCGCTGGAAGCCGGTCGGCGAGGCGGCGCTTCATTGGCAGGGCCGCGACCTGATGCTGGCGGTTCCGCGCAAGGCTTTGGGCCTGCCCCCGACGCGCGGCCCGCTCACTCTCGATTTCAAGTGGGTGGACAACCTGCCGGACCGGCCTGACATCATGGACTTTTACAGCAAAGGGGATGTCGCCCCGGATGCCCGCTTTAACTACCATTTCGCGGAGCCTGTGCGTCAGGCATTTCCGCAGACTCACTAGGCAGATTCTGGAAAGCAAAGCAAGATGCGTTATAACACGCCTAATACGCCGATAGACACGATGCGCGACTTCGTCACGCGCGGCGGTATCCCGGTTACCATGACGCTGCTCATCATCAGTGTTGTCTCGTTTTTCAGTGCCTTCTTCTCCCCTCACCTCGCAGCCCCGCTTCTGACTCAGCACCTTTTGTTCCCGGCGCGGAGCCTGATGCTGGAGCCGTGGACTTTCTTGACCTATCCGCTGTTCGAGCCAAGCGTGATTTCTATGCTTCTCGGCGGTGTTTTCCTGTGGCTCAGTGGCGGCAGCCTGGAGCGGAGCTGGGGCAGCGCACGTTATGCGGCTTTCTTTGCGGCAGTGACGGCGATCTCTGCCCTTTCGCTGCTGCTCGGCGGCTTTCTTTTCCATCAGATGCCGCCCACGCTCACCGGGTTCTTTCTGCCGTTGAGCGCTCTCATTGTCGCGTTCTGTATGCTGAATGCGGAACAGACAATCCGGCTCTACTTCTTTCCGGTCCGGGCGAAGTATGTCGCGATCATCGTCACGGTGATCACGCTGCTCTCTTATGGCCCGATTTTTGGGGTGTTCGCCTGCGGCGGCATCCTGGCGGCGTTCCTGTATGTCAAGTTCGGCCGCTCTTGGGGCGATATCGGCTCCTACAGCACTCCGCGCCGGAACTTTCGCGGGCCGGACCTGCGGATGGATAGCCGCCCCGCGCGGCCCACGTTCCGCACCACGCTGGACGGCTCGCCGCAGCAGCGCAGCCCGCTGGACTTTGCCGGGCGCTGGAAGGATTGGCAGGAGCGCCGCCGCCTGGAAAAGCTGTGGAAAAACTCCGGGCTGCCCGGCTCGGAGCCGGAATGGCGCGATGATAAAAAACGCCGCCGTTAAGACCCAACGATTTTGGGAGACTTACCATCGGAGACTTACTGACTGTCGGTTCAATTAAAGGTTCAAGGAGGAACAAATCAAGGATGTCTGCAATGCACAAACATTACCCGTATCCGTTCTCGGCGGCTTTGCTGATGCTAGGCGCGACGGCCTATGCTCAGGTCACGCCGGCCGCACCTGATGTGGCGGCCACACCGGCCATTCCGGTTAGCACAGCCCATGTGGACTACTACCGCAATAACATCGGCCACACCGGCGTCGCCGATGAGAAGCTGAACACCCCCCTGTCGGTGCTCTGGCGGCACACGACCTCCTATTCCAAGAACAACCCGGCCTCGCCGGTTTATGCCGCCTCGACCATCTATTTCCCCTCGGGCGGCGCGTTGTACGCCCTGAACGCTGCCGATGGGACGATGCGGTGGCAGTACCCGGCGGACGGCAAGGCGCGCACCTATTTTGGGACTACGCCTTCTCTCTCCGGCGGCTTTCTCTACGTCACCGATGACAATGGGCAGGCCTACAAACTGGATGCCGCCACCGGCAAGGAGGTCTGGATTGCGAAGCTGGAAGGCGCCATCCGCTCTGCCCCGGTCATCAGCAACGGGGCGGTATACTTCGGCAGCGGCAACAGCCATTGTTATGCGCTTAGTGCGGACACGGGAAAGGTGCTGTGGGACACCCTGACGGGAGGGGCGATCACCACAGCGCCCACCCTGACCGGCGGCCTCGTTGTGTTTACCTGCTCGGACGGCAGTGTCTACAGCCTCAACGCCCGGACCGGGAAAAAGGGCTGGGCGGTTCCCTTCACGGCCGATCCAAGCCTCGTGTCTCCAGTCTATGACGGCGCCAACCTCTACATCGCGGCAGGCGACACGCTCTATGGCCTGGACCCGAACAACGGCAGTCGGCGCTCGGTCATCAAGCTGCCGACAATCCTCGCTGCCCCACCGACCGTGAGCGGAGACACAGTTTATGTCATCACCCAGAACAACGCGCTTTATGCGCTGACGCTGGCGGGGCGCGAACGCTGGCGAGTCACTCTGGAGGGGGCTGACACTGCCCCACCCCTCCTAGCCGGCAGCCTTCTCCTGGTCGCAACGCAGCCGGGCGTTTTATCCGGCTACGACTCAGGCACCGGCAGGTTGGTCTGGCAATATGTCGTGCAGGCCAGCGCCACCGATAGCCAGCCTAAATACTCCTCGACGTCCGTCTACGCCGCGCCGATTGTGGCGGCGGGGACTCTGTATGTGGTAAGTGACGACGGATCGCTTACCGCGTTCCGTCCCGATGCGCCAGGCAACATCGGCCCGCAGCTTACACAGTTGGTTCCTGAAGCCGGTGCGACCGTGCGCGGCGATAACATCACTTATGGTGCAATCGTCGTGGCGGAAGGATCGGGTATTGATCCCGCCTCGATCAGTCTTAAGGTGGATGACGAGACAGACGTAAAGGCCGTCTATCATGCCGGCCAGAACGCCGTCTACAACACCCCGACCGAGCCGCTCAAAGAGGGTGACCACAAGATCACGTTGAAGGCGGCAGATTGGCGCGGCAATGTCACCACCCAGAGCTGGAAGTTCACCGTCAGCGACCAGGCGGCCAACTTCCCCGGCAATGGCCGCTTCCCCGGCAACGGTCGCTTCCCTGGCAACGGCGGCTTCCCCGGCAATGGCGGCAATCCGGGCGGGCCTCCAGGGGGCGGCCGTGACCCAGGGGTTCCGCCGCCGCCGCCGATTGCGCCGTTCTAAGTTGCGCCGTTCTAAAACGATTAACTACCAATCAGGAGGAAGAGATGGCTATGGAAGGCCCCGCGAAAACGGAAGCTTGGCTGCGGCTGAATGCCGTCGAGTTCGCGCCGCACCGTCTGCACACGCTGCTGAAAACCTACGGCGGAGATCCCTCCGCGCTCTTTGCGAGCGGGCGCGAGGAGTGGGTCGCGCGCTTGCCGCATCTCAATGAGAAGCGTCTGGCACACCTGGCAGCCGTCCGCGATCGTGACCTTACTCGCGACCTTGCCGCCCTAGAAAAAAGCGGCGCGCGGATAGTGACGCTTCAGGACGAGACATACCCCGCAAACTTACGCCCGCTCCCCGACGCCCCGCCGGTTCTGTTCGTGCGAGGCGACTTGATCCCTGAGGACAAATTCAGTCTGGCTATCGTCGGCTCGCGCCGTGCCACGAACTATGGCCTGACTCTGGCCCATCAGTTCGCCCGTGAGTTGACGGCGCATGGCCTGGCGATCGTCTCCGGCGGCGCGCGCGGTGTGGATACCTGTGCTCATCGCGGGGCGCTCGAAGGCGGCGGCCGGACGCTGGCTTTTCTGGGCTGCGGCGTGGACACGCCCTGTACAGTATCCTCGTGATCGGCGCCGTCCGCTTCCTCATCGTCCAAGTCATCGTCCAGCAGCCCCGGCAGGTAGACGATCTCCGCCCCATCCTTCCGGGGGATCACCTTCTCGATCACCGTTCCCAGCAGGTCGCGCTTCCGCGCCGTGGGCACGTCCGGCGAGTCCAGCACCCGCCGGAGGTCGGCCAGCCCCTGGAGCCGCAGCGCCTCCTCCGAGATGCTATCCGAAGGGGCAGAGGGGCGCGCCCCGCCCTTCCCTGCTCCTGCCATGTCCAGCGCCCGCCTCAGGACGCCCCGGCGGTCCTCCATGTCCTTGCGGCGCGCGGCCAGCTCCCCGAAGACGGCAGCGTAGGCGTCCGGCGATGCGCCCGCCCGGATGCCGGCGATCTGTGCCTGCACCGCCGCTGCTTCCTCCCCGGCCAGGTCTGCCAGTGCCTGGTCTAGCGCGGCCATCTCCTGCCGCGCCTCGTCCCGGCTCCCTACCCCGGTCTTCGCCCCCGCCTGGTGGCGCTCTTCTTCCCGGTAGCGCGCGAGCTGCGCCTTGACGGAGGCGGACCGCTCGGCGATGTCCATCAGGCTCAGGAGGGCGGCGCCTTCGAGCATCAGCCGGTGGTACGACGTGCCTTCACAGTCCGAGGGCAGGCCCGCCCGCAGCGCCTCGACGTGGCGCTGGCACTCGTAGCAGTCCCACGCCTCTTTCTTGGTTAGGATGAAGCGCATCCCGCCCCCGCAGCGCGGACAGACGAGCCGCCCGGCCAGCAGCCGCACCCGCGCCGGCTGCCCGCCCTTCTGCGAGCGGTTCAGGACGGTGCGGGCCTGCGCCTGGTTCCAGGTCTCCACAGACACGAGGGCCGGGGCAGAAAGCGTCTGCCAGTCTGCCGGGTCATTGGGGGAACGCACAATCGGGCAGCGGAACGGCAGGCCCGTCAGCGGGCTGATCTCCGACAGCCGCCCTTCCTCCTTCCGGTGCTGCACCTTCCCGTAGGCCGGCTGCCCCTTGTGGACGGGATTGGCGAGGATGGCCTTGATGGTCGCCGGTCGCCAGGCGCTGGCCCCGCGCGGCGTGGGGACGGCCTCGGCGTTAAGCTCCAGGCAGAGCCGGTGCATGGAGTGGGTTCCCGAAGCGTAGCAGGCGAAGATGCGCCGGACGACGGCGGCCTGGTCGTCACGCACGACGTAGCGGCCCAGCGCCTCCAGCGGGAAGTCGCCGCGCATGACGTCCGCTTTGGTCGGGACGTGGTAGCCGTAGGGGGCCAGCGCGCGGGCCGTCTGGATGCCGCTGACGGCGCGTGTGACCTTGCCCAGCATGGAGCGTTCCCGGAAGTGCTCGCGCTCGAAGACGGCGAAGTCGCCCCGGATGTTGAACTGGAGATTGCCCGCCGCGTTGTCCTGATAGTCGGCGTCGGTGAAGACGAGCCGCCCGCCGCCCGCACCGCTTTCTTGATCTGCTCCTGGTGCTCGCGGTCCCGGCTGTACCGATCAATGTTGAACGTGATGAGGGTATCGGCCCGCCCCGCCTGGATGTCCGCGAGGGCGTCCTGCATCCCCTTCCGCGAGAGCAGGAAGGCGCCGGAGATAGCCGCGTCGTAATACTCGGCGACGATGGGCAGGGAAAGGCTCTGGGCTTTGGCGCGGCAGGCGTCGAGCTGGCTTTCCGGGCTACTGCCGTGCTGGTTCTGCTCGCCGGTGCTTACCCGTGTCACGATCACCGCGCCGCGCGTTCTTGTTACCGGCTTGTTCATGCTCTTCCCCCTGCCGCCTCTTCCGCCCGCTGTGCCAGCTCGCGCAGGGCGCGGCCCACGTCGCCGTAGGCCGACCCGCGCGGCCAGGGCACGACGGAACCCGCATACACCACATAGCCCAGACGATCCAGCACGACCGGCAGGGTGTAGATCTCGACCAGGTGGATCAGCGTTTCGCTGAGGTCGCCGTAGTCGTCCACAGGCGGGCCGTTCGGCCCCACCGCGTCATTTGCCATGTCCCCTCTCCTCTTTCAGCGCGGCGGAAGCGGCCAGTTGCCTTCTTCGCCCTCTACCATCAGGTGCGTCCTCTCGTCATCGGACAAGTGATACTTGCGGCAAAACCGGCGGTTGGCTCTGTCTAATGCCTCTCCTGGCCCGGCCCGGTCCTGCATCCTCACGAGGTAATAGTCCATCCGCTGCCGCTCGAAAAGCGTGAAGCGGCCGTCGAGCGTTCTGGCAGCCTTCCGATCCTTGCGATCGCCCTCGGCCAAATAAGCATCTCGGGCTTTGATCTGCGCGGGGGTCATGTCGGGCGACGATGGCTGGCCGGCCGTCGGTCCTGGCACCGGTCCTGGCAGCGGAGTTACAGCGGCGCTCGGAGACTGCGGCGCGGGTGGTTCCTGCCCACAGCCGCAGAGAAACCCGCAGCCGCAGAGAAGTAGACCAGCCAAGCAGATAGCGATAGGATGCTTCACGCGCGTTCCTCCCAACTGGATTATTTGACGTCAAATAATGGCATTTCTGAGGCTGCCGCACAGACACAAAAAACCCAAAAAAGCCCCCGGCAGCGATGCCTCCGTGTCACCCTCCCATCTTACCGAGCTGCCGGGCGACGGACGCCGTAGACGCCTCCTGGTACACGTCCCCGAAGGCGCGCAGGGCCGCCGAGGAGGCTTTCAGCAGCGCCAGGGCCGTCGGGTCGGTGGGCGCCTCGATCTGGCCCAGAACGGCGGCAGCGTGTCCCTCCCGGAAGCGATCGTGGACGAACTGCCAGCGTGGGTCTTTGCCGTCCAGGGCGGGCCGCTGGGCGTCCGGCAGCGGGCTGGCAGGGCCGCGCTCGTCGGGCGGATTGCTGATCGGGGTGCTCATGCCGCCACCTCATCCGGCGCGCTCGACTCCGGCGCGGCGTATTCCAAGATGTCACAGACGGGGCAGCCGAAGTAGGTGCAGAGGGCGTCCAGCGTGTCGGTGTCCACGCGCCCGAAGTCCTGCGAGTTCAGCCGGACGAGAACGCCCTGAGACAGCTTCGTTTCTTCCGCCACCGTCCTGTAGGTCAGCTTCCGCCCCTCCCGATGCCCCTTCTCGGCCAGCAGTATCGCCAAACGTGATCGTATCATTTTGCCCTCCTCATACCTGCCGAATTGTACCCCGCGTTTGCTTCCGTTGTCAAGTGCAAAATACACGAAAATAAATCTAAAATGTTCGCTAACCTATTGACTATGCTTTCACTAGCGGGTATAATGAATACATAAGCAAGAGCAATACCAGAGGAAACCGGAACAATGACCACCACCCAAGCAACCGAATACACCGCCTTCATCACCCACCGCGCTATTCGCGCCCAGGTCATCGCGCACCTCGTTTCCGGGCGCAGCGTGATCTGCCCCGACTGCAACGAGATCGCGAACCCTGAGACGGGCTGCACCCGCTGTGACGACGCCCGGTTCACCGCACAGGCCGCCGAGTATGACGCCCTGATGGGCGGCGCGGAAGCTTCTAGCGGCTGCGACGCCTACGCCCGCTTCTAACGACAAGGGGAGGGCCGCAAGCCCTCCCCGCCTTCCCGTAAAGCCTGAGACCGAAAAGGAGACACGCCACATGGACCGCCTAGCCGACATCCTTACCCGCATCTTCACTGACGCCGCGCCCTGCTCCGGCTGCAATCGCACCGTCCCCACCTTCCGCGACCGGGAGACGGGCCGCGCCTACTGCCTGCCCTGCCTGGAAGACGCCGTGGACGAGGCGCAGGCGGAGGTCTGGGCCGAGCGCCGGGACATGGCGATGCTGGCCTGCTGGGGGCGGCAGATAGCCGCCTAGCCCAAAGCCCTAGAGACAACAACGGGGCCGGTTACACACCCGGCCCCACCGACCCCGAAAGGAACACCGACCATGATAACCGCCCCGATCACTGCCGCAAAAGACGTACCAACCTTCTTCCGAACCGCGCCAAAGACAGAGACAACTGCAAAGACAACCGAGGCCGAGACGCTGACCGCTGAAGAAGTCGCCGCGCTGATTGAAGACGCCCCGGCCCCCAGTCCTTGCGCGTTCGTCCCCACCGACGCGGGCGGCGTGGATTGGGTGCTGAAGAAAATCAGCGCGGCCCGCGCCGAGGCGAAGCTGATCCGCGAGAACATGGAAGCAATGGCCCGCGCCTGTGAGCGCCGCGCCGAGGCCCTGGAATGGAAGTACGGCGGCCCAATCCAGTCCTACCTTCGGGCCGAACTGGCAGAGAGCAAAGGCAGCAGCAAGAGCAAGCGCCTCCCACATGGCGTGATCGGCTACCGGACGAAACCCGCCGGGGTCAGTGTCACCGACCCTGCCGCAGCGCTCTCCTGGGCGCGCGAGAACCTGCCCGAAGCCGTCACCGAGGCGCTGGACAAGAAGGCCCTGGCGGATGCCCTGCTGGCGACGGGGGAGGCCCTGCCGTTCGCCGCCTTCCAGCCCGCCGAAGAGGTGTTCTACATCAAGTGATTGATCAAGTGATTGGCGGGTCCGCTGCTAACCCCATTTTCCTAACCAGATTTCCGACCAGAAACCTACCGCCCAACCGGAAGCAAA